>BNJS01003789.1_pt1:0-82500 | contig 258220 bp, 544 predicted proteins | sample 8540461 | NCBI WGS metagenome assembly BNJS01 (sample SAMD00202454, study PRJDB9452) | human saliva metagenome | isolation source: human saliva | place: Japan | reverse complement strand
TGTTGGCTCAAAATGTCATTCTTGTAAAAGAATTGTTGTTTCGTTGACCGAAGGGTTTCTCCTTCTCAACGATGTTGCATCTGGCTTGTTAGATTCGAAAATTCGAAATCTAACTGTTTTGCATTAGTGTAGTTTTCAGGGTACATCCTGCGCCGCTCTTGAGTGCTCGGGCTTGCTTTCGCTCGCCCGCCGCTCTCATCGGCGCGACTGTCATAATATAACACACGTCTCGAGGTCCCGTCAACCCCTCTTTTTCGTTTTTCGCTTTTCGTCAAAACCGTGTGATATAATCATATTCTATCATAAAAACTCGACAAAAGGAACTATTGTCATGCCATGAATACAAGCATAATCTCATCCCTCCCCATATTTGCGCTGTGCTTCCATGCCCGCCGTCAACGAGGTTGTTCTGCATCGGAGGCGGCCGCGCACCTGCGCGTGACTGGCTCGCTGCACTGATCCGACTGCATGAAGCAGGCGGTGTGATACGCCCTGTCTGGGCGATTGATCGCAGCGTGAACATCTGCCACGCTCTTGCACTATCGCCCTCCATCTGATTGGCGATGGCGACGGTGCAGACGCCAGTGCATGGGAGTGGGCAAAGATACAGGGTGCAGAGGTCCATGCCTTTCACTCCCGAGAAGGACTTCACGGACACGGAACTTGCCCTCCACATCGCCGCTCAAAATGATCCTTGCTCGCTTATCGCATACTCACGGCAGCATTCGGCGGGCGACTCGATCATCTCATGAGTACCGCCGCCGTCGTCCATAACGCCTCCATCCCTGCGTACTTGCAGACGAGCGCGAAACCCTCTTCTATCTCCATGAGGGTGAATCATTAACAGTAACATGCAAAAATGCACCATGTGCAATCTCACTCCTCCCTTTACCGAGGGTGCCTAGGGCGTCACGACCGCAGGTCTATATTGGGAGCTGACGGACGCACGTATTACAAACCACGCCGCACTTACCGTCAGCAACGTGCTTGCCCACGACAACACACAGAAAATATTTACCGTCTCCCTCCGGGCGGCATTCTCGAGGGTCTATCTCTGCCACAAGAACAGCAATAAAGGCGTTTTGATTTCATGAGACATCAACATCCGCAGACCTATTTCAGCAAACTCATGCGTGTGCCGTCGTGGGTTCGAACTCATCGACAACGGCGACCATATCCTCATTGGCGTCTCCGGAGGCAAGGACAGCATCTTTCTCACCCTATGCACTTGCCATCCTGCGCGAGCGGTTGAAGAAAAGATTTCACTATCGCGGCATTCACTGTCAATCCCCAGTTTGACGATCCGCTGACACCAATGCGATTGCGACATTCTGCAAACAGCTTAATGTCCCCTACGAGGGTGGTTGATGTCGATGTGCGGGTGCGATTGCGGAGCAGAACGATAAAAGTCCATGTTTTACATGCGCATTCTTCCGGCGCGGCGCGGTCAACCGCTATGCAGTCGAACACAAAATGAATAAGGTCGCCTACGCGCACCATCACGACGATGCGGTAGAGACGTTTCTCATGGGCCTGTTTTACTCTGGACAGCTGAACACATTTCGTCCAAAAACCTATCTAGACAAGACCGATATCACGGTTATCCGTCCCTCGTCTACTTCCGCGAGCAGGAAATTGTCGATGCCGTCGCATATCACGGCTTCACGCCGCTTCCTTCGCCCTGCCGCACAACGGCAATACCACGCCAAACCGTCAAAAGAACTCATCGAGGCGCCTCGGGGCAGACAATCCGAACCTCTACGAGCCACCTCGCTGCCGGAATGCGCGAGGGTGCACTCAGCGAGCTTTGGCCGGCAAGCAAGACGCGCAAGGAGATGGAGCACACCTACCGCGCATTTATGGCACGGTAACCCATCAAAAGAGCCGGACGATGAAGATACACTCTTCGCCGTCCGGCTCAATTTCATTTTCAGTGTAATCCCGTCCGAGCTTGTCGCGCAGGAATGACATCGTGCGCGCCGCCCTCGACGATGCTGGTCGAGGAGACGAGTGTGAGATTTCGCCTTGTCGCGGAACTCAGGGAAGGCTAAGTGCGCCGCAGTTGACATGGTCGAGCGGATCTTGGAGAGGTTGTCTCGACGTTCTCTTTGAGCGGACCCGCGTACGGAACGTGAGGAATCGACGCCCTCCTCAAAGGGACAGCTTCTTGCTGCCGCCGAGATCATAGCGCTGCCAGTTGCGCGACGGTTCGACCCTCGCCCCCAGTACTCTTTGTAGTACGTACCATTCACCATAACGCGATCCGTTGGACTCTCATCAAAGCGCGAGAAATAGCGGCCAAGCATAAGGAAGTCTGCCCCCATCGCAAGTGCAAGCGTCATATGATAATCGTAGACGATACCGCCGTCTGAGCAGATAGGGATGTATACGCCGTTTCCTTGAAATATTTGTCGCGCTCGGCACACATCGATCAGAGCTGTTGCCTGGCCGCGCCCAATACCCTTTGGTCTCACGCGTGATGCAGATCGAACCGCCGCCGATGCCGACTTTGATAAAGTCTGCACCGCATTTTGCAAGGAAGCGGAACCCCTCGCCATCGACGACATTCCCGCGCCAACCTTAACCGTGTCACCATACTCCTCACGAATGTGCCGGATGGTCAGGCGCTGCCACTCAGAGAATCCCTCGGAGGAGTCAATGCAGAGAACATCGACACCAGCCTTGATCAGTGCAGGAACACGCTCTGCATAGTCACGTGTGTTAGTTCCCAGCGCCAACGATATAGCTTTTTGTTATCGTCGGTCAGCTCAAGTTCGTTCTCCTTGTTGTCGGTATAGTCCTTGCGGAACACCATATAGCGAAGGCGCTGATTCTTGTCGATCAACGGCGGCATATTCAGCTTGCGTTTCCCAGATGAGATCATTTGCCTGCGTGAGCGTAGTCGAATCCGCATCCGCCCATATGAGCTTTTTCAAACGGCGTCATGAAGGGTTCCGACTTTCGTGTCGAGCGACATCCGAGAAACGCGATAGTCACGACTCGTCACAATACCGACGAGTTTTTCCATTGGCTGGAGCCATCCTCTGTAACCGCCATCGTGGAATGTCCCGTCTTTGCAGGAGGTCGAGCACACCGCCAAGCGTAGTATCCGGGCTGATGTTGGAATCGCTGCTGACAAATCCAGATTTATAGTTCTTCACGCGGGAGACCATTGCCGCCTCTGCCTCAATGGTCTGCGATCCATAGATGAAGGAAATACCGCCCTGCTTGGCTAGAGCAATCTGCCATCGTATCATTTGAAACAGCCTGCATGATTACTGATGATCAACGGTATATTCATCGTAAGAGATGACTCCTCATTACGACGAAACTTAACGAGCGGGGTACGAAGCGAAACATTCGCGGGGAAACACTCAGCTGATGAGTAGCCCGGGATAAGCAAATACTCCCCAAATGTGTGCGATGGCTCGCTATAATAATGCGCCAATTGAATCCTTCCTTTCTGTGCCGTTCAAAATTTTTCTGTCTAATATACGCGCTTCTGCGTGCCGTGTCAAGGCGTCCAGAGACAATAACTGCTGTCGTACAAAAAATCCCGGATGTTGTCAAAAAATCCCTAAGAGTTCGCATTCACTCTTAGGGAAAAGATGCCATTATCTGGCATAATCTACTATGGTGCCGAAATGAGGTCGAACTCGGCACGTTGTTGCCAACGGCAGAATTTTGAGTCTACTGCGTCTGCCAATTCCGCCACTTCGGCGCAGGGCAAATTCGTTGCGTATTATAGCATCTCTGCGGCAGATTTGTCAGCGTCAGCACAGGTCATCCTCAAGTTTACGGATCAACTCCATATCCGCTGAACCATGGTACGCTGTGAGAGATCAGCGCGGCCAATCCAACGGCCTGCTGAGTGCACACTGAGCTGCGGTTCACCTGAGATATGACGACAGATGTAAAGCCTCATATTCATAGCGATACTCCGGATAGTCACTGATCCACAACGCCAGGCAATCGCTCGACAGCGACCTCAACACCAGCTCCTCTCGGATCTCACGTATGAGCGCCATCTCATCCGTCTCCCCCGGTTCAACCTTGCCCCCGCAAAGCTCCCACGTCCCCGCATAGGCACCGTATCCGCGGCACGCCCCAAATACTTTGCCGTCACGAAGGATTGCGCCTGCGACAACATCAATATGTTTCCGTTCCGCATACCTTATTCCTTCTCACTTTTCGTTGCACGCAGAAAGAGCTGTGAGCTGCTCTCGCGGGTCACGTCCCTCGTCTGACAATCTCATATACAGTCGCGGAGATCGGCAGATCGATATTGTATTCCTGAGAGCGCCATCGAGTGCCTCCGCAGTGTATACCCCTCGGCAATCTTGTGAAAGCCTCCTGCTGTACCGCACACGACCGCCTCACCGTAGCGACGGTTGTTGCTGTGAGGAGAAAAGAGAGTCGCCTCATAATCACCGAGATGAGAGAGTCCATGAACAGTCTCCCCATCCCCCATCGCACGAACAAGACGTACCAGTTCCGTGTCCCACGTGCCATCAGTGCCCCTTGAGACTGCCGTAACCGAGCCCATCAAGCATGCCTGCAGCAAGGCCGACAACATTCTTTGCCGCCGCGCCAGCCTCAGTTCCAAGAAGGTCCTCTCATAGTAAAGCGTATGAGGGGCTGCCAAGTGCGTCGACAAGCATATCACAGTGCATCCCTATCCGCGCCCGCAAGTACCATGCAGTTTGGTATTCGCGCACGAAATCCTGGACATGACCGGGGCCGAGCCAGACAACGGGCTTCACTGCTTCCCCTAGTTCCTCATGCACAACAGTCGTGAGTCGCTTCCCTGTACCGATCTCGAGTCCTTTCATACAGAGGATCACGCTTTTCGTGAGTTCCTCCCCAGCCCGATGCGACCGCAGGTTGCAGAGGAAGGAGCGCAGTGCCTGCGCATGAATGGAGATAATGACGATCTCCGCCGTCTGAACCGCCTCCATCAGATCGTCTGTCAGGCAAATGCTCTCTGGCAGCGACAGGAACTCATTCGATCGTGTTTCACGCAGCTGTGCAAGATGATCGGAACCGGCGCGTCCCCAGGCGTGACCTCGTGACCAATACGATTTGCATACCATGCGTGAAATGTGCCCCAACGGCCACGCCCAAGACAGATACTCTCATGATGATACCTCCGGATAAATCTGAACCAGATCACGAACAGCGGCGCCTGCCATGATCATTCCGACCACAGGCGGCACGAGAGAAATGCTTGCGGGGATAGTATTACGTCCAGGTGCGGGTATTTCCGCAGCGCTTACAGGTGTGCGCGGCGCGCTCACGCGAGCAGACAACCTGGTCGCGAGATGCCTCGTTCCTTCAATTTCTTCCGCATCACGCGCGCGAGCGGATCCCCTTCGTACGATAGATGTCCATAACCTCAAAAAGAGCGGGATCAATTTTGTTTGCCGCGCCCATACTCGCGATGATGGGAATGCCGCGCTGATGGCACTGTACGACAAGATCAATCTTTGCCGTCACAGTATCTAGGCATCGAGAACGTAATCATACTGCTCTGCAAAGGCGCTCAGCCTCCTCCGGCTGATAGAATGCGGAAATCTCATGAACCGCACACAAATGGTTGATCGAGCGGATGCGGCGAGCCATAACCTTCGTCTTTGTGGCGCAACGGTCTCACTTAGAGCATGGATCTGACGATTGATATTCGACACATCAATGGTATCGCGATCGACGAGCGTCAGCCTTCAACTCCAACACGTGCAAGAGCCTCTGCAGCATCATGAGCCGACACCGCCAATCCCGAATACTGCCACTGAGCAGGCAGAAAGACGAGCCAGTGCCTCACCGCCCAGGAGCATCTCCGTGCACAAAGCGGCGATCATCCATAGTGCGTTTCCTTTCAGCATCTAGACTACGAGAAGAGCTGCAGCGGCATTTCCGCAGCAGCTCTTTCCTATAATGGTATTCTTGTACGCCCCCTTATTTGACGACAAGCACAGGGCATTTCGACTGTTCACGACATACTGGCTGACGCTGCCAAGCAGAACGCCTTTCACAACACCGAGCCCACGACTCCCCATGACAACGAGATCAATATCGTTTGTCTCTGCAAAGTCGAGAATAACCACCGCCGGTGATCCAGTGTCCGAGAATGACTCCTTCTCGATTCCCGCCGGCACCATCTCAAGGGCACGATCCAGGATCACATTCCCCGCCTTCGTCACAGAATCCAGGATTGCATCTGAGGTACAGCGTTGATTGCAGGCTGATTGATGTTCGCGATGTAGAGAAAATTCAGCTTTGCTCCGCAGATCTGAGCGAGCATCACAGCATGCTCGATGGCGCGGTCTGCGCCCTCTGAACCATCCACCGGGACCAAAATATTCTTAATCATGGCAGTTCCTCCTTACTTCTCTAAAGAACATGAGACCATATAAAAAGCTATTTTGTGCTTCCTGCGATCAGGACGCTGGAATGCGCATGCTCCAAGACGGTCTGTGTAACGCTTCCAGGAAGATGCCGCTCATGCGGGAGTGCTTGCGTCCGCCAATGATGACGAGCCCAATGTCCATCTCATCGATAAAACGCAGGATTACCTCTGCCGGGACTCCGCTGCGATGGAATCGATCACACGCAACGCCCTCCGGCAAGTACTTCTGCCGCTGCGAGAGATCCTCATTGGCTTCCTCTGCCGCAGATCGAACGATACTTTTTAGGAAGCCACCGTCACATCGCCCATGTCTGTCCGTTTATCAAAGGGAGAAACATAGAGAAGATATACGGCCGCGTGCATCATGCCGGGCAATATCTCCGCCAAATCGACAGCACACAACGACTCCGATGGAGCCATCCACAGGAACGAGAATGCGTGTATACTTTGGACGCTCTTCCATCGCACACCTCCCATCCCGCCTTGTTTGATGTATTTATTCGAGAAACTCCGTCAAATTCCTTCTTGATTCCGACAATTATTCGCTCTAACGAAAATAAATTGACGCGCCTCACCGAAAATGATAGACTGACCCTACATATAAGTAAAAATGGAGGAAATATGCCATGGGAGAAGAACAAAGAGTACCGTCAGATGAAGAAAACTGTTGCATCCACAGGGATTTCGGATATATATGCCGCAGCCAAACGCCTCGAGGGCATTGTCCGAAAGACCCCGCTGATCTACAGCGAGTTTTTCTCCGATGTCTCCGGCAACGCCACCTATCTGAAAGCTTGAAAACCTCCAAACGACAGGAGCATTCAAGCTGCGCGGCGCATATAATCACATCTCCATGCTTACTAAGGAAGAGCGTGACCGCGGCGTCATCACAGCATCTGCGGGCAATCACGCACAAGGAGTTGCCTTGCCCTCGCAGAAACTGGGGGTAAATGCTGTCATCTGCATGCCGGCGACAACGCCGATTCTCAAAGGTCGAAGCAACGCGCGCACTCGGCGCAACGGTTATCCTCCACGGCAACGGATTCGATGATGCATACGCCCACAGCCTCGAACTGCAAAAGGAGAAAGGCTACGTCTACATCCACCCATTCAATGACCGTAATGTCATTTGTGGGACGAGGGAACCATCGCACTTGAAGTGATTGATGCTCTAAAGGATGTAGATGCCATTCTCGTCCCGATCGGCGGCGGCGGTCTGGCTTCCGGCATCGCACTTGCGGTGAAGCTCGTCAATCCACAGGTGAAAGTCATCGGTGTTGAGCCGGAAAATGCAGCCTGTATGAAAGCGGCGCTTTCCTGCGGCCGTGCGATCACCCTCCCTCCGCCGACACCGTTGCCGATGGATGTGCCGTGCGCACCGCAGGAAAGCTCACCCTTGAGTTCTGTCGCCGTTATCTCGACGAGATCATCACAGTCTCCGAGATGGAGATCATGAGTGCCCTGCTCTCTCTCATCGAGAAACACAAACTCATCGCCGAAGGCGCAGGAGTCCTTTCTCTCGCGGCACTCAGCAAGCTGCGCGCGAAGGACAAGAAGGTAGCCGTGCTCATCAGCGGCGGCAACATTGATATATCCACCATATCTGCGCTTATCTCCAAGGCACTCATCTCGCGTGGCAGAGTGTTCCGATTCTCCGTTCAGCTGCCGGACAAACCAGGTCAGCTGCTCACCGTCGCTCAGATTCTCACCGATCAAGATGCAAATGTCATCCGCCTCGACCATGATCAGACGATGGTGACGGACAGCTTCAGAAGGTGCAGCTCACCGTCACAGTCGAGGCACACGGACAGGAGCATATTGATCGTATTGTCTCTGCTCTTGCAGCGAATGGCTTCGAGATCAATAAGATCTATTGATGGAAAAGAAAGGATTTTTACATATGACTGCCGCCCCACTGAAATGTATCGATCAGGATACGGCACAGCACCTCGCTGATCTCTTCAAAACCCTGGGCGATCCGACACGTATTAAGATCTTATCCTACTTGCAGCAGCGGAGGAATTGCGTGTCTATGACATCGCAGACGGGCTTGCGATGGGCCAGTCTGCAATCTCTCATCAGCTGCGTGTTCTTCGAACACGCGCCTTGTCAAATTTCGCCGTGACGGCAAGGAGGTGCTATACTCCATTGATGATGATCACGTGATGGGGCTCCTCGGTCGAGGTCTTGAACACGTTCAGCACGCATAATCACATACGATAGTGAAAGGATGTTGCTTCATGAAACGCCGACTCTTCCTCTGCACAGGGCTTGCGCTCATGCTCACTGCACAGTGGCGTTCTCCTCGCCGACCCTGCGTGAGGGATCGCAGGGCATGGTGCGCGTACCGCAGCAAGCTCTCCAAAACTGCAGACACTAAGATCAAGAACGTGCAGATGGCGTCTTTGGCAAGGATACGAGCGTGCTGTCGCTGAATTCCAGCGGGACAACAAGATCAAGATCACGGGCATTGTCAACAATGCCACATGCGTACTCTCAAAACATCCCTACCAAACCTTCGCGGGATGTTGACACAACTACAACTGCCGATTCCCGCCTCGCACCGAATGGCAGCCTATTCTCCCGTAAACAAGGTATCTGATGTAATCAAAACAGCAAAGTCTTATATGGGGACGCCTTATGTATTTGGTGATTTGCAACACCTAAAAAGGTTTTGACTGCTCCGGCTACACCTCCAGTACGTGTTCCCAGAAGCACGGCATTGCGATTCCACGTACAACAGACGAGGCAGTACAAGCTCGGACTTCGTACGAAGAATACAAAAAGATCTTGTTCCCGGTGATCTTGTTTTCTTTGAGACATACGAGAAAAGGGGCTCTCACTGTGGAATCTACCTCAACAAGGGTGAGTTTATTCACGCCTCTACCAGCAAAAGGCGTGCGTGGATATCTCTGTCGAATGACTACTGGAAGCCGCGTTTCCTGGGCGGCAAACATATTGTGAAATAAGTTGACTTTTTCCCTCCGGCTCATTATAATAGGGCGATATCGGGATGCTGGCGCAGTTTGGTAGCGCATCTGGTTTGGGACCAGAGGGTCGCAGGTTCGAATCCTGTCATCCCGACCATTGCACCTGTAGCTCAGTTGGATAGACAACGGCCTTCTAAGCCGTGGGTCGAGGTCTCGAATCCCCAGGCGCACCATTGAGTTTTACCGTATCGCAGACGCGATACGGTGTTGCATTTCAAGCAGTAGAAAAAGATGCCGAGAATCATTTCTCACATCTTGCGTGTCGATATGGTGGAGACAAGGGGATCGAGACCCCGACCTCTTTGCATGCCATGCAAGCGCTCTCCCAGCTGAGCTATGCACGCTTTTGGCGCTGACAGAGGCTAGTATAGCGAAAAGCATGCGCGTTGTCAAGGCTGAATTTTCAATGTATATGCGAAGGCGGCGAGCACTTTCACCCCTGAGCATTGCGCTTCTCATACGCACCGCTCAGGATATCCGTCCACCACGCCTCATGTTCCTGATACCAGCTGATCGTACGTTGAATACCGTCGTCGAACTTCGTTGCGGGCTTCCATCCAAGCTCACGTCCATCTTCGTGGGATCAATGGCATAGCGGCGGTCATGCGCCCTGCGGTCGATGACGGCGGGAAATCTGGTCCTCTCCTTGCCGAGGGCGCTTTAGAATCGTCCGCACAACATCTATGTTCTGCAGCGCTCGTTATGCCCGCCGACATTGTAGACCTCCCCTCTGTTCCGCGCCGCATGTGAGGGTCGATTGCAGCGCAGTGATCGTCGACGTGCAGCCAGTCACGGACATTCAGTCCATCGCCGTAGACGGGCAGCTTCTCCCCTACATTGCACGAATCATCACGAGGTGGAATGAGCTCTCAGGGAACTGGTATGCACCGTAGTTGTTCGAGCAGCGTGAGGATCGTCACGGGTACGCCGTAGGTGCGCGCATCGCCTGCACGAGAAGGTCGGCAGATGCCTCGGGACGAGGAGTAGGGACTCGATGCGTGGAGCGGCGTTTCCTCGGTAAAGAGGAGATCGGGGCGGTCAAGCGGCAAATCACCATAGACCTCATCCGTCGATACCTGATGAGTAGCGTTTGATACCGTACTTACGGCGGGCATCACAGCAGAACCTCGTCCCGATGATATTCGTCTGCAGGAAAATCTCCGGATTCTCAATGGATCGAGTCGACATGGGACTCCGCAGCCAAAGTTCACGATGATATCCGGCTGCTCGTGCTCAAAGAGCGCATACACTGCCGCACGATCGAGCAATATCACCGCACAAATGAAAACTGCGGATACTCCCGCGCTGCATCAGAGTGTTGCACATTCCCCGCATAGGTCAGCGCATCGTAACAAATGATCGTATCCTCTGGATGCTCACGCAGTTCGTAGTAAACAAAAATTCGCGCCGATAAATCCAGCGCCGCCCGTGACGATAATCTTCATGCTTTTTACTCCTTTCCTCTTTGCTTAGAGTATCTCGACGCCTCCGCGCTTTTTCCCTTTACTGTATTCTTTGATTTACGTACAGAAAACATTTGTGCTATACTGTTTTATAGGAGGGATGAATCATGAAGGGCGCACGTACATTGCCATTGACCTCAAAGCGTTCTACGCCTCGGTCGAATGTATGGAGCGCGGACTCAATCCGTGACGACCCATCTCGTCGTCGCAGATGAGAGCCGCACGAGCAAAACCATCTGTCCCTGCTGTCTCCCCGCGCTCAAGGCGCACGGCATCGGCGGACGCCCACGCCTCTCGAGGTCATCCGTGCGGTGGAGCGAGCAAATGCGCGGCGAAAGTACCGTGCCCCTCATCGCACACTCACAGGAGACGCGTGACGCAGCGGAACTCGCAGCATCCGGAGCTTGGCATCGCCTATCATATTGCCCCTCCGCGCATGGCACTCTACATGGACTACAGCATGCGCATCTACGAGATCTATCTGCGCCTACGTTGCTCCTGCGGACATCCACATCTACTCTATCGATGAGGTCTTCATCGACGTGACAAGCTCATCTTGATACGGAGAAAATCTCTGCACATGACTTCACCATCCCGGCTTATCCGCGAGGTGCTGCGAGAAACAGGCATCACAGCGACGGCAGGCATTGAGACAAACCTCTATCTCTCAAAGGTTGCGATGGACATTGTGGCAAAACACATGAAGCCGGATAGGGATGGTGTGCGCATCGCGTGCAGCTGGACGAGATGAGCTACCGACTTTGGACACATCGGCCGCTCACAGATTTTTGGCGCGTTGGCAGGGGCTACGCACGCAAACTTGAGGAAAATGGACTCTATACGATGGGTGACATTGCACGCTGCTCCTCGGAAAAGGAAATTCACGGCATAATGAAGACCTTCTCTACCGCCTCTTCGGGATCCAAGCAGAGCTGCTGATCGATCATGCGTGGGGATATGAAAGGCGCGCATGGAGCACATCAAAAACTACCGTCCAAAAGTCGCGCAGCACACATATGGGACAGGTACTGCAAAATCCGTATACACCACAAAAAGGCACGCCTTGTTGTCTGGGAGATGGCAGATGCCTCTCCATTGATCTGGCAGAAAAAGTAGTCGGCAGCGATCGTCTGGAGCTCACCATTGGCTACGATATCGAGATGCCTGACGCGCCCAGAGATACGCGGTCACTATCATGGCCGCATCCGTACCTGAGATCGCTATGGGCGGCGCGTCCGCATGGCCGGCACACGGCAGTGCAGTCATCGAGCGCGGCGCAGGAACGCAGAGCATCATGAATGCACTGACGGATCTCTTTGACGAGATCGTAAATCCGGAAAACTACTCATCCGTCGACTCACCATCTCCGCACATCATCTGATGACGGAGGAACAGCGCGCCTCTTCTGCGAGCAAAACTGTCTCTATTTACACCAGAGGAAACGGCGAAAGCATCCCTGTGTCCTGCGAAAAAGGAGACAGGCGAAAGAGAAAATCCCTACAGGGAAGCGATCATCGCCATTAAGAGCCTATGGAAGAACGCCATCCTGCGCGGCGCGAATTTCTTCGACAGGGGCAACCGTCTGTCTGCGCAACAGCCAAATCGGCGGGCATAAAAGCATGCAGCGAAGGGAGCAGGATCATGCAGCGAAAAATCGAAAGACTATGCGGACATCATCCACTTCCGCCGCGCCCCATATCAAAGGCGCATCCCCGATGTCCCTGCGTGACCGGGCGGGACAGTTCGCTCCCTTCTCTGCTCTCCAGGCCTGCACGCTGCCGCAGACCGCACGGAGGAGCACGGCAGCACAACATATCGACTACGAGGCATGGAGGAGCCGATATGATGTGTTTTTCCCTGATGTAGATCGCAGCTATTGACAAAAAGTACGAAAGGCCCGCTATACTGTCCATGTCGGGATGTGGCTCAGCTTGGTAGAGCGCATCGTTCGGGACGATGAGGTCGCAGGTTCGAATCCTGTCATCCCGACCATCTTCATACATCAATGAGCCGGGGTCCAGGGGACACGGCTTTTTTCTTTATTCAGGGGACTTATGGACATCAAACGGAATCGCTGTATCTGGGTCAGCTGAACGATCCCCATCTATGAAAATACCGTGACGAGGGTGGGGACAGCCGCTCCACGATGACCGTGCACTCTATGAGCTTTTTATTCTTGAGACATTTCAGGCGGGGCTGTCGTGGGCGACGATCCTGCACAAGCGCGAGAACTTCCGCCGTGCATGCGAGGGATTTATTCCTGAGCGCGTCGCGGCATTTGATGCTGCGAAGGTCGAGGAATTGATGCAGGATACAGGGCATCATCCGCAACCGCCGCAAGATCAGAAGCAAGCATTGTGAAACAGCCGCATCTTCGCTTGAGATTGTAAAAGAGAATACGGCTCGTTCGACCGCTATATCTGGGGCTTTACGGACGGGAAGCCCGTGCGGGAGAGCTGTGAGCTGCGCACAACCTCACCACTCTCAGATAAGATCTCAGAGGATCTGAAGCGGCGCGGCATGAAGTTCGTCGGCTCAACCTGCATCTACTCAACACTCCAAGCCATCGGCGTACTCGCTGCACATGCGGATGAATGCGATTGGAGCAGGGAATGACGTCCCCCAAGTTCTTGCAGTGCCGCTCTGCGCGCAGCATTCCCCATACAGTTCCAATTCTCGCGGGCTTCCTCTTCCTCGGGCTTGCCTACGGCATCTATCACGAATGTCTCGGGGTTCTCGTTCTGGTATCCAATGGCGATGAGTGCGATCATCTTCGGCGGTTCGCTCGAATTCATTGCAACGGCGCTCCTCCTCAGTCCATTTGCCCCTATGCAGGCCTTTCTCCTCGGACTCATGGTCAGGGGCGGCACATCTTCTACAGGATCTCCATGTTCGAGAAGTATCGCGGCACGGGTTGGAAGAAGCCCTACCCTCATCTATGGTATATGTGACGAGTCCTTCTCCATCAACTACACGGCAAAGATTCCGCAGGGGAATCGACGCAGGCTGGTTCATGTTCTTTGTGACGCTGCTGAACCAGCTCTACTGGGTCGCAGGCGCGACCATCGGCGAACTGATCGGCACGCGCTCCCCATCAATACGAACGGAATTGAGTTCGCGATGACAGCACTCTTTGTCGTCATCTTTGTCGAACAGTGGCTGAACGATCCGCAGCACCATACAGGAATCCTTGGGCTTGCTGCGGCAGGGATTGCACTTGCTATCTTTGGGGCGTGATGCGTTCATGCTCCCGACCATGTTCATCATCCTTGCAGGCTGCCTCGCACTGCGTCCATGCATCGAGAGGAGGAGACGGCATGACGTTCACTGAGGAGTGTATCACCATCGGACTCTGTGCGCTTGCAAGCGTACTCACGCGCGCCCTCCCTTCCTCCTGCTCTCGGAGAAAAAGCCGACGCCGCCCATTGTCCGCTACCTCGGCAACGTCCTCCCGCTGCCGTCTTTGGGATGCTCGTCGTCTACTGCCCTCAAGGATACGAACTTTCTTGGCGGCACTACACGGGCTGCCGGAGATCGCAGGAATTCTTGTGACGGCGATGCTGCATTTGAAATTTCGCCAGATGCTGCTCTCCATTGGGCGGAACGGCAGTTTATATGGTACTGATTCAATACATATTCGAGCTCATACTCCCCAAAAGGGAGTTTTTTATGATTACTATCTCATCCGCCGTACTGAGTCTTTTGCCTTCTTGCCGCCCCCGATCATACGCGAGATGCGGTCAACAATGACATAGAACACGGGAATGAGAAAGATGCCGAGAATGGTGGCAAGAGCATGCCGCCGACGACAGCGACGCCCATGCCGTTACGCGCCGCAGCACCCGCACCGGATGCCATGCAGAGAGGCAGACAGCCGATGATGAACGCGAACGATGTCGCGAGGATCGGACGGAGACGCAGCCCCGCCGCCTGAATCGCCGCTTTCAAGGGATCCATGCCGCGATCGACGCGTATCTTTGCGAACTCGAGCAATCAGAATTGCATTCTTTGCCGCAAGACCGATGACCATGATGACACCGATCTGCATAGACGCTGTTCTGATAGCCTGCTGCCGGAATGCCGATCATGCCGAAGATCGTCGCGAGGATGTACTCGGAGAAGAGTGCTCGAAGATGCCCGTCGGCACGGTAAAGAGAACGGCGAACGGTACGCTCAGCTCTCATAGAGTGCCGCAAGACAGAGGAAGACGAAGACAAGGCGCAGTACGTAAGCACCTGCATGGGTCGAATCCGCCGATTTCTGCTCCTCCGACTCTGCCCCGACCACTCAGATGCTGAATCCGGAGCCGTGTGCTTCTGGACAATCTCGTGATGGCTTTCATCGCATCGCCCGAGCTATATCCCGTCCCGCACTGCCTTGGATCTGGATGGAGCGCGCACCGTTGAAACGGCTGATCTGCGTCGGTCCCGTTGTGAGTTTCGGCTTGAGGAGGTATCGAGCGGCACCATGCCGCCCTGCGAGTTCTTGACAAAGACAAACTTCACTGCCTCTGGCCTCGTGCGATAGGGCATCGTCGGACTGCAGCACAACCTTGTAGGTGCGCCCAAACTGGTTGAAGTCATTGACCTCATAGCCGCCGAAGTTGACCTGCAGTGCCGTAAATACATCCGAGAGCTGAACGCCGAGGGTTCTTGACCTTTCGCGGTCGATCTCTACTGATAGCTCGGTGCGTTGATCTTAAACGTCGTCCGCACGCCCTGCAGCTCAGGACGCGTGCGCGCCTCGGCAAGAATCGCATTCACGATGTCGTTGAGCTCCGTGTCGAGTGCCCGCTGCATGTCCTGCAGCTGGAGCGACCAGCCGCCGACATTGCCAAGACCCGGCAGTGCGGGCGGATTGATGGCGATAACGAGCCTCGAGCCTCCATCGCACCCACACGGAACATCGTGCCGACTGCGGCGGCAACGGACTCAGCCAGCCCGGCACGCTGCGACCAGTCCTTCATACCGACAAAGACGACCGCGCCGTTGGAGTTCGCACCACCGCAAGAATGTCGAAGCCATTGATGGACATGACGGCGCTCCTCCTTGATCTCACGCTGCTGCCGCCTGCTGGATCTTGTCCACGGTCTTCTGTGTCTGATTCGTAGACGTTCCCGGCGGCAGCTGAATCGCGATCATCAGATAGCCCTGATCTTCCTCGGGGACAAATGTGGTCGGCAGATTCCGATAGATGATCGCCGTGAGACCGCAGACGATGAGCAGGAAGATAACGGCAACCCCTCGCCTTGCGGATAAACTTGTTGACAATGCCGACATAGCCCTTTGCGTGTTGCGTCGAACCAGTTGTTGGAAGCGATCAAAGAATCGATCGAGAACACTCTTTGTCCCATTCTCCTTCTTCGGCTTCACGCATGAGCGCACAGAGCGCAGGTGTCAGCGTGAGCGCAACGAAGGGCAGAAATGGCCATCGAGATTGCAATTGTGAGAGCGAACTGCTTATAGAGCACTCCATCATGCCGCCAAGGAAGGCAACGGGGACAAAAGACTGCCGCAAGCACGAAGGCAATTGCGACAACAGGCCCCTGCACCTCCGACATCGCCCGTTCCGTTGCGTCAATCGGCGTGAGCCCGCTCTCCATGTGGTGCTCGACATTCTCGATGACGACGATCGCATCATCGACAACAAGACCGATCGCAAGCACCATCGCAAAGAGCGTCAGCGTATTGATGGAGAAATCCAGCAGAACGAACGCGCCGAATGTTCCGATGAGGGACACCGGCACGGCAAGCAGCAGGGATGAGCGTTGCACGCCAGCTCTGCAGAAAGAGGAAGATGACGAGCACGACGAGCAGCAGCGCCTCCAGCTGAAGGTATGCACGACCTCCTTAATGGACGCGTTGATGTAGTCTGTGCTGTCAAAGACGGACTTCATCTTGAGTCCGGGCGGGAAGGTCTTCTCCGCATCATCGAGGATCTTGCGCACCTCGGCGAGTGTGATCATCGCATTCGCGTCCGGAGGTCAGCTGAGATGCCCGAAACGCAGACGGCAGGGATAGCCGTTAAACTTCGCCACAATGTTATTTTGAACGCTCACCGGTCTCGATGCGCAACATCCTTGAGACGGACAAACGTGCCGTCGCTTTCCCTGAGGCAATGATAACGTTGCCGAACTCCTCAGGGGTCGTAGGCGCCCCCGCACCTGCCCGTAAATTGTTTTTCCTGTGCGTTCACGGTTGGCATACCGCCGACCGTGCCGGCAGGTGCCTGTACGTTTTGCTCGTTGATCGCCGCCGTAATATCGGCAACGGTCAGTCCGAGGCTCCGCGAGGGCGGTCGGGAGTTCATCCAGACGCGCATCGCGTAGTCAGCACCGAATACCTGAACCTCTCCTACGCCGTTGACACGCTTGATCGCATCGAGGAAGTAGAGCGTTGCATAGTTTTTCATGAAGGCGCGGTCGCTACGTGCCGTCATCGGAGTAGAGGGAGACGAAGTACGCCATCTGCGAAGATTTGCGCGTTGTAATGCCCGCCGCCTGCTACAGAGGGACGGCAGGCTTGCATTTGCACCCGCAGCATTGTTCTGCGCTTGACGGCATCCATATCACCGTCCGTGCCAACGTCAAACGTGACAGAGACTGTAGCAGCCGGTATCATCGGAGGTGGAACTCATGCCTAGTCCATCCCCTGTGTGCCGTTGATCTGCTCCTCAATGACCTGCGCCACCGACTCATTGACGACAGCCGCACTCGCTCCAACATAGTTCGCGGAGACGGCGACCGTCGGCGGTGAGATCTCGCGATACTGCGCGATCGGCAGAGAGAGCCCTGCAATCGTACCGACAATGACGATCATCACCGCAATGACAATCGCAAAGATCGGTCGATGGATGAAAAATTTGCCAAGCGATTCCTCCCTTACTGCGCGGGCGTAAGCTCACGCGTATTGAGACATGGAGGAATCCCCCTCAAGCGAAAAACCCCATCTCGTTCGCCGTTACCATCGTCACGGCAGATCGTTGCCCTCCTGGAGCGTGGGTCGGCCCTCGACCACGACAATATCCGAGGTATCGAGACCATCCCCTTGACCACGTAATGGCTGACCAATCTTTTCACCGAGTGTAATCGTCACGTGCAGCTGCCTTGTTGTCCTCTCCTACGAGCATGACAAAGGACTTCCCGAGAAGCTGCTGAACCGCACGCTCGGGGAACAAGCACAGCATTCGGAATGGTGTCACCGATCAGGCTGGACGCGCGCGAACATCCCCGGCAGGAGCAGTCCGTCCGGATTGTCAAGAGTGCTTGACCGTGAGCGTTCCTGTCTGGGCTGCAAGCGCGCGGTCGGATGTCACAATATGCCCGATGATCGGGTATTTCGAGCCGTTGGAGAGCGTCGAGCTCTACGACGACGCCACCAATGCCGCCCGTCTTTTGCCGCCTGCTCGACAAAATTCAGATACTCATTCTCCGAGAGGCTGAACTGCGCAAAGATCGGATTCGACGATCCCATCGACACGAGCGTCGTCGTCCCCGCCGACACAAATGTCCCCATAGCGACATCATTCACTGAGAGCTGTCCCGACATCGGTGCATAGATGATCGTATCATCGAGGTTTTCCTGGGCCTGACGAACGAGTGCCGCATTCGCCGCAAACAGCTGCCCCCCATAGGCATTCACCTGCGCCTGCTGCGTGGAGAGCGTCTGCTCGGGACTGCCGCACCTCGCATAGAGCTGCTGATAGCGGTCGAGATCCATACGAGCATTAGTGAGAGTGGCCTCGGACTGTGCAAGAACTGCCTTTGCCTGCAGGAGTGCGCTCTCGACACTGACGGAGTCGATGCGGTAGAGCGGCTGCCCCGCCGTGACAGACTGCCCACCCACGATGTATTTTTTCCACGATATTACCGGAGACACGGGACCGAATCTTCACCTCGTCCGTGCCCGCATGATCTGTCCGCGCGTAGATATGTGAAGCGGCGTGTCCTGACGCTAGGACATTCATCGCCTTGACAGCTGTCGCCCGCGCACCGCCCTCCTGCTGACCGCCGCCGCAGCCGCTCCAGAAGTGTTCCCGAGTAACAGATCGCAGCAAAAGTGCCAAGACCTTTTCGTTCTCAAACAAACAAAAGCCTCCTCTGTTACAGCCCCCACTTGAATGACGTGTACAAGTTTCTTTATCAAGAAAGGGCAGGTATCCGCGCGGGAGTTCCTGCCACAACAGATTTATATTATCGGACTGCCTACAAAAGTCAAGAAATGAAGTGTGCTTCAAGATCTGTTTTTAACAGAAATCTAACGCCTCTTTAGATGACTAGGGGCCTCTGCGGCAGCCTGCTGCTCTGCTGCTTTCTTGCTGCGCCCCGTTCCCTCCCCCATCGACTCTCCGCCGATGAGCACACGCGTCGTAAAACGCTTGTCATGATCGGGGCCAGACTCACCAATTAAACTCATAGGAGATACTCTCATGGCGCTTTTTGCTGGATATGCTCCTGCAGCGTCAGTCTTGTAGTCACGCTGAAACGACTGCGCTTGACTGATAGTACCTCTGTTGCAAACTGACGTGCAACATAGTCCCGTGCGGTCTCCCATCCACCATCCAGATAAACGGCGCCGATAACAGCCTCAAAGGCATTCTCCAGGTTGTTCTGCCGATCTGCACCGCCGCCCAGCAGTTCCCCGCGACCAAGGAGAAGATGGCTGCCGAGTTCCAATCCACGCGCCAGACGAGCAAGAGTCTCACTCTGCACGAGGCTTGCACGCATCTTTGTCAGCTCGCCCTCAGAACAGTCCGGAAAACGCTCACATGAACATGTGCTGAGGCAAGTCCAGCACAGCATCGCCCAAAAACTCCAAGCGTTCATTATGGGGCATGCAGTTCTTCGACTCATTTGTATAGGAAGAGTGCGTCAATGCCTCATCTAAGAGAGAAAGGCGGTGAAAGGGGACCCCTATTTGCTCAGAAAGACGCACAAGTTCTGCGCGTCTTTCTTCTGTCATTTCGTATGCCATTTGTTATTTCTGATACTTCTTGACGACGAGACAGGCATTGTGCCCCCTGAAGCCAAACGAATTGGAAATCGCCGCACGTACGGTCTTAGCACGTGCCGCATTCGGAACATAGTCAAGATCGAGCCCCTCATCCGGGGTATCGTAGTTGATCGTCGGCGGGAGCATGTCATTTCTCGACCGCAAGTGCCGCCGCAATCAGCTCAACACTGCCCGCAGCGCCGAGAAGATGCCCCGTCATCGACTTGATGGAGGAGACTGCAACGTCCTTCGCCGCATCGCCCCAGACCGTCTTTGATCGCCTCTGTCTCGCAGAGATCGTTCATATGAGTCGAGGTACCATGTGCATTGATATGAGTCGATATCCTCAGGGCGAAGCTCAGCATCATTGAGAGCGAGCTGCATGCACTTCGCCCTGATACTCACCATGTGGAGCAGGGCTTGTGATGTGGTAGCCATCCGAATTCGAGCCGTAACCGACAAGCTCGGCGTAGATGTGTGCGCCGCGCGCCTCAGCGTGCTCAAGCGTCTCGAGCACGACCAGACCTGCGCCCTCGCCCGTGACAAAGCCAGAGCGATTCTTGTCGAACGGACGCGAGGCATGCGCGGGATCGTCGTTGTGATCCGTACAGAGCGCCTTCATTGCCGCAAATCCCGCGCTTGCGGCCTCGGAGATGCTCGCCTCCGTGCCGCCTGCGATCATGATATCCGCCTCGCCGCGCTGCATGACGCGGTAGGCATCACCATCACAGTTCGCCCTCGTTGCACACGCCGTTACGACACAGGATACAGGACCGTGCAGCCCATAGTTGATCGCAACCTGACCCGCCGCCATATTGGCAATCATCATCGGAATGAAGAAGGGGCTGACGCGCTCGGGCCCCTTGTCAAAGAGGCGCTCATACGTGCCGTGCATGGTCTCGATGCCGCCAATGCCCGCGCCGACATAGGCCCCTGATGCGGTCGCGATCCTCTTTGTCAAGGTCAAGCCCCGCATCCTCAGTGCCATTCCCGCAGACACAACCGCAAACTGCGCATAGCGATCCATGCGCTTGGCCTCTTTCTTGTCGATATAGCCGTCGATGCTGAAGTCGCTTTACCTCGCCCGCAATCTGCGCAGCGTAGTTCGTCGCATCGAATCGAGTGATGCGCTCGATCCCATTCTTTCTCCTGCGAGCAGAGCCTCCCAGAAAGCCTCTTTGCCAATGCCGATCGGCGTGATCGGGCCAACCCCCGTAACGACAATTTCTTCTTCAAACCAACCGACTCCTTTCCTAGAGCATGCACCCTAGTTTGCTTCCTCAAGCTGCTGTTTCAGCTCTTCAAATATTTCATGAACAGACAAAAATGCGGTCAATACGCGGCATAAACTCGCCCGTAAACACAAGCCCCTGTCTCAAGATCGCCCTGCTGTGCACGTGAGAGTGCACGAATGATGCAGAAGTGATGATCGCATTGCTTGAGGCAGCGGTCACATACCTTTGGCGGAACAGGCCCCTCGATAATGCGCGCAGAAAACGGCGTACGTACGGCACGCCCCGGCAGGCCCACAGGACTGTGGATGATAACAATATCATCCTTCTTCGATTTCAAATAGTACTGTTTGAGTGACGGAGCCGCATTGGACTCGACACACGCAGCAAAGCGAGAGCCGAGCTGTACGCCATCCGCTCCCATCTTATGCAGGTCGGCAATATCCTGTCCTGTCAGAATTCCGCCGGCTGCAAAGACCGGAATTTTCACAGCAGCACGGACATCTGAGATAATATGGCGTACGGACTGATCTGTTCCCAGGTGTCCGCCTGCCTCGCTCCCTCGACGACGACAGCCGCCGCACCAAGTTTTTCAGAAATCTTTGCCAGCTTTGCCGTGGAGACAATTGGCACAATTGGTGTACCAGATTCCTTGCCAGCTGGAACATATCACGGAAAAACCCGCACCAGCGACGACGAGATCAATCCCCTCATCAATCGCAATTTTAACAGCATCCGAAAAGTCGCTTGCCGCAACCATCTCATTGATGCCGATGATCCCATTGGGAGAAAGTGAACGTGCGAGCCGAATTTCATAGCGCAATTCCTGCGGCTTCTGCGCGGAGGCCGCGATGAGTCCGATTCCGCCCTCATTTGCAACGGCGGCTGCGAGGCGTGCCGTCGTAATTCGGATCGCCATACCGCCCTGAATGATGGGAACGGCGACAACTTTGTTGCCGATCCTCACCTCGGGTAGTCTCATATAAGCCCTCCAATCGGGAGAGATCGCCACACAGCAGCACGGTGTTCGCAAACACCCTTCTCTCCACAAGAAGTTTTTGGCCCACCTCCGTCCATGCGTCGAATGCAGCGTGACGTGAAAGGTGGATGTATAACAGCACGGAGCACATCCGTCCTGATTGTATGCAAAGTCAATAGAAAACTGCCTTTTGAGAAAAAATCCCGTGCGCCTGAGCTGTCACGGGATTTCCCTAAAAAGACCAGTTGTGTGCACGATTACGACCAAATGTCGCTGCGCTTTTACTTGTTCTGATCGATGTAATTGACGACATCCTGAACTGTTTTAATCTTTTCAGCAGCCTCGTCGGGGAATCTCTACATTGAATTCTTCCTCGAAAGCCATGATAAGCTCAACGATGTCGAGCGAGATCTGCGCCAAGATCGTCAATGAAGGTGGACTCAAGGGTGACTTCATCAGCCTCGAGCCAAGCTGTTCCACGACGATGTCGCGAACCTTTGATCAAACGTTGCCATGCGTTTTCACCTCCTTTAATAAATTTCTTTTTCATATGCTACATAACCATTCCGCCATCAACATTCAGCGTCTGGCCCAGTAATGTACGATGCCGCATCACTTACAAGGAAGAGGACGGCATCAGCAACATTCTCAGGTTTTCCGAGCGCCTCCCAGAGGGATGCCCGTGAGGAGTTTTTGACGAGATCTCATCTTTGAGAACAGCGGTCATATCGGTCTCAATGAAGCCAGGGGCAACAACATTGACCGTGATGCCGCGCGCAACGATTTCCTTCGCCGCAGCCTTTGAGAATCCAATCACGCCAGCCCTTTGCGGCAGCATAATTCGTCTGCCCCACGTTGCCGATCTCACCAACGACAGAAGAGGATTCACAATGCGCCCGCTGCGCTGCTTCGTCATAATTTTTGCAGCAGCCTTCGTGCAGGCGTAAATTCCCCTGAGGTTCGTGCCAATGACTGCATCGAAAGTCCTCATCCTTCATGCGGACGAGAAGCGTATCACGCGTAATGCCCGCATTGTTGACGGAATGTCAAGCCTCCGAGCTCTTCATGCACCCGTGTGACCATCTCGGTTGCAGCGGCACTGTCTGAAACATCCGCCTGAACAAGGATTGCATGACCTCCATGCTCCTCGATGATGGAGCGCACTTCCTCTGCTGCAGCCTGATTGCCTGCGTAGTTGACAGCGACCTTTGCTCCCTCCTGCTGCAAGCCGAATGGCTACCGCACGGCCAATGCCGCGAGGAGCCGCCTGTAACAAGAGCAACTTTGCCCTCAAGAAGCATATTTATCCTCCTTTATTACAGCCGAATTCATTTAATCATTACTTCTTTAGTGTGTCAAGTGTTTTTGCAGTGATTCGACATTCTCGACGTTCAGGTTTGCCAAAGCCTTATCGATGCGCTTTTAAAGCCGCCGAGAGTCTTTCCGGGACCACACTCAACGTAGGTATCCGCACCGAACTCGCGCATCGTGTTCACACGAAATCCAGCGTACAGGATGATCTGCCTGCGCGATGAGATTTGCCTTGATCTCCTGCCGCTGTCTGTTGGAGGCCTCCCGCATAGTTTGGAAACGACTGGAAATGCAGCATCATGGAGCTCCACCTTATCGAGCTCTGCTGCGAGTTTTTCGCCGCAGGTTCCGCATGAGTGTCAGAGTGGAACGGTGCAGAAACTGGCAGAATGACTGCCTTCCTTGCTCCCTTTCCTGAAGCAGCTTTTGTTGCCTCTTCTACTCCCCTTGCCGTCCCCGCAATAACCGTCTGCCCAGGACAGTTGAAGTTGACGGCCTGAACAGCCCCACAGCACTTGCCTCAGCACAGACGGCAACGATCGTATCATCATCGAGTCCGAGCACGGCGGCCATCGCTCCCTCGCCTACTGGAACGGCCTCCGCATATAGGCACCGCGCTTGTGTACAAGAAGAACAGCATCCTGGAACGACAGAACACCCGCTGCCACAAGTGCGGCATATTCGCCAAGACTGTGCCCCTGCCGCGATCTCCGGCTCAATGCCCTCCGCACGCAGGAGTTCTGCCGCAATGACGGCCACCGTAAGAATCGCCGGCTGGGTATGTTCGGTCAGCTGCAGCTGATCTGCAGGTCCCTCGAAGCAAAAAGCTTGCTAATGGAATACCCAAGCGCCCTCATCCGCCTCGGCAAAGCGCTTCTTCGCAAGATCATACGTATCGAAAAATCTTTTCCCATACCGACGACCTGTGCACCCTGTCCAGGGAACAGGAAAGCAATTTTTCCCCATATTGCGCCTCCTCACTCGTAGGTCTTGCGTGCAGCATCCATTGCGCCAGGGAAGACCGCTTACAATATCTTCAATGATTTGCTTGACTGGTTTGATGTCTGTCAGCATGCCCGAGATCTCGCCAATCATGACCGAGCCGTTGTCCACATCTCCCTCATGTGTTGCACGATGGAGACTGCCGACGCCGAGCTGCTCGAGCTCCTCATTCGAGGCGCCCGCCGCTTCCAGCTCCTCATACTTGCGCGAGAGCTTGTTCTGAAGGACGCGTGCCGGATGTCCGAGTGAACGTCCCGTGACGACCGTGGAACGATCTTTTGCCTTGAGCACCGCATTCTTGTAGTTTGGATGTGCAATGCACTCCTCACTCAAGACAAAACGCGACCCCATCTGAATCGCCCTAGCCCCAAGAGCAAACGCTGCCGCCATGCCCCGTGAATCACCGATACCACCGCACCGATGACCGGCACATCCACGGCATCTACAACCTGTGGGAGCAGCGCCATCGTCGTGATCTCACCAATATGCCCGCCGGACTCCGTCCCTCGGCAATCACAGCATCCACGCCCGTACGTACAAGACGACGTGCGAGGCGACCGATGCCACCACGGGGATGACCTTCGAGCCGATCTCCTTGAGGGCAGGTACATACTCGCCGGGGTTTCCCGCTCCCGTTGTGATGACAGGAACACGCTCCTCAAGGATAACCTGCATGACTTCCTGACAAAAGGGCTCCATGAGCATCACATTAACACCAAATGGCTTATCCGTCCAGCCCTTCGCCTTATGGATCTCATTGCGCAATGCATCGGGCGGCATATGTCCGGCACCAATGAGTCCGAGACCTCCGCATTGAAAACCGCAGACGCAAGCTCTGCTAGTGCCGATCCATGCCATGCCACCCTGGAAGATAGGGGTACTTGATACCAAGCATCTGACAAATCGGATTATGTTCAAACATTAATCATTTTCCTCCTTTGCCCACTTCATAATACACGACGCCCATATAAGTCCCGCACCGAAACCTGCGAGGGCAATGTTGTCTCCCTTTTTTGAACTGATGCGCGTGCGCCGCCTCCCGCAAGGGCGACAGGGGATGGATGCAGCAGACATATTGCCGTAACGATGAATATTTATAATAACTTTGTCCATCGGCATGTCAAAGCCTTTTTGGCAGCCGCCTGGATATACGGATATTCGCCTGATGGGGCACGAGAAAGTCAAGCTCCTTGCGCTGCATTCCTGCGCGCTCGAGGGATGTCTCTACCGTCCTGCCCATAACCTTTGTCGCAAAGCGGAAAACCGCCTTGCCGTCCATATGGACGAAGTTGAGCCGCTGCTTAATGGTCTCGGGCGTCACGGGGCAAAGGCTGCCGCTCGACGGTATGTCGAGAGCATCACCACCCGAGCCATCACTGCCGAGGTCAAAGGCACGGATGCCATACCCTGCTCAACCGGCCCAAAATACGGCTGCACCGGCACCATCTCCGAAGAGGATGCAGGTGTTTTCGATCCTGCCAGTCAATGACCTTGAGAGAATCTCTCCACCGATCACGAGGACACGCCGATAGATGCCGTTCTCAATAAACTGTGCGGCAATGGATGAAGCGTAAACGAACCCAGAGCAGGCCGCCGAGAGATCGAATGCCGCCGCATGCTTTGCGCCGAGGCGATCCTGCAGTACACACGCCGTCGCCGGAATGACCCGGTCGGAAGTGAGGCGTCGCCATGATGATGAGATCAGCTCCGCCGCCTGAACACCCGCATCGGCAAGCGCCATCTCGGCAGCGCGCTGCGCAAAGTACAGATACTGGTTCATCATCGGCAGCAATACGACGTTCATGAATCCCCGTGCGTTCGACGATCCATGCGTCATTTGTCTGAACCATTTTTCAAGGTCGAAGTTCGTCAGCACTCGATCTGGAACACAGTACCCCGTTCCAAGAATGCCCGCACTGATCTTAGGCGACTCATCTCCCCTCCTTTTGCCAGAGTATCGTCGGATTTGATCCAGCACTTTTCCATTTACGTAGTCTACGGTAACGCCAATCGCGCTTGCCACGGATTTGGCATCCGACGATCCATGGCCAATCACAGCAGCCATTTTACCCCCAAGAGGCGCTCCGCCATACTCCCTCACATCGAGGCGTTTGCCAAGACGGCGCAGTGTCGGCATGAGGAGAAGTGCGCCAAGCTTTGCCATCAGTCCAGCCCACGAATCTCCTCTCGAATGAGTCCCAGAATTGTTTTCGCAAGCCCTTCTGCAAATTTTAGCACAACATTGCCAACAAATCCATCACAAATGACGACATCGAGTTTCCTTCGGTACGTCACGCCCTTCAACGTTTCCGCAGAAGTGGATATTTGGCTCCACTTTGAGGGCTGATACGTTTCCTTTGCCTGCTCGAGTTGCCCTTACTCTCCTCCTCACCAATGTTGAGAAGACCAACGCGCGGATGCTAATTCCAAAGACGTGCTGTGCGTAGAGTGCGCCCATCACAGCACTTTGCACGAGATGCTCAGGGCTTCGAATCTGCATTTCGCTCCCGAGTCGAGCATGAGCGTCACACCATCAGGGGTCGGCATCGGCGTCGCAATAGCAGGTCTGCCAACGCCGCGAATACGATGCAGGGATGAGCTGCGCTGCCGCAACAGCCGCACCGGTCGATCCAGCAGAAAAAACTGCATCGCATTTTCCCTCCTTCACAAGTCGTGCTCGCAACCACAACGGAGGAATCCTTCTTCGTACGCACTGCCTCGGCCGGATGCTCGTCCATTCCAATGACCTCAGAAGCGTGAACGATGGAGATGCGCAGTGCCTCCGTATTGGCCCCGCAAGCTCCGCACGAATCTGCTCTTCATCACCGATCAGGACGATCTCGCAGTCATGTATTTCTTCGCTGCGTCCACCGCCCCCTGCACAATCTCCTTCGGTGCGAAATCACCGCCCATTGCGTCGACTGCTATACGCATCCTGCACTCCCTTCTCTCTTGTTACTATCTTACTCACTGCTGGAGTGACACGACGATAAACTTTGCTGAAATACCTCTTTTGTCTTCCCGATATGTCTTGACCCAGACGAAGATCTTATTGCCTCGTTTTTTTACGATCTCCGCGCGTGCAATCACCGTATCTCCTTTGCGAATCGGTGTCTTATACTTCACGTTGGCAACGCCCGTCATCGCAACAGGAGCATCAATGATGGCAAGCGCAAGCGAGTTCGCTTGAGAAAAGAGGCTGTTCCGCGTGCAATCTCCGAGTCTGCAAAGAGGAGATCGTCCGTAACCCGCAGCGCAGATGTTCCTGTACGCCCTAGCTCCAGTGAAAGCAGATCGCCAACCACCTCGGTATGCGGGATCGCACGAACCTTCTCACGCGCATTCTCAGCAAGCATACGCACGCGGGCGCGCAGTTCCGGGATGCCGAGTTCCGTGCGGTCAGAGACGCACGGTCTGCACACTCACAGCAAGTTTTTTTGCAAGCGCCTCGTCCGTTAGAAATGGCTCTTTCCCGCACTGCCATGACGAGCGTTTCCTGCCGTCGTCGCTTTTTCTCCGTCATTACACCACCCTCTCTCCATATTTATACGCAAACAACATTCATAAGGTTGTTGTTTTTAGCACCTGATGCTATCAGTATGAACGAGATTATACTAGGGTACTAAGTATTTTTGCAAGTAGAGATTTGATTAAAAAATAAAAAGAGCTGCTGCAAAAGTCAATCTTCTTGCAGCAGCTCTGTGTGGTTCTCATTCAGCCGCCTCGGCCACAGGTTTTTCCGTCATAATAACCGCATTCCATGACACGTGGTGCGAAGCTTCGGCTCATGACACTGCGGGCACGATACATAGTGCGGCGCTTGAGCTTCCAGTTTGCACGACGGCGATCACGGCGTGCCTTCGATGTTTTTCTCTTTGGTACTGCCACTTTGGATACACCTCCTTAATCGTTTTTTTGAGTGAGGCTTTCTAAAGCCGCTAGTCGGGGATCTGCTATGAATGTATCACAGCTACATGTCCCCTCGTTTAGGTTCTGTCCGCAAACCGGACAAAGCCCTTGCAATCAGACTTACACAGCTCACGCAGCGGCTCAGCCACAAGGAGGGTATCACGTACGAGGTCATCCAGAATGATGGTCTCCCCATCAAAGAATGCCATCTCATCCGTTTCTCCCGGAGTCTTCGCATAGTCCTCAGAAAAATCAAGCGTCCATAGCCGCTCTCCCTCGGAGAGACAGCGATCACAGACAAAGCTCGAAACGCGGCAACCGTTCCCGTAACACGGAACGAAGGCCCCCGTGTTCATCACCGTACCACTTACGCGGATCTCCCCGAAAAATGCCGTGCATCCGTCCCCATATCGAGGGACTCGGTGTAACCTGCAAACGAAAAATGTGCGGCTCTCACCGAGGGGAAGTGTCGCCCCTACGACATCCAGCTTCATCATGACGCATGACCTTTCACATTATAGCGGCGGTTTTCGGCGTTGTCAAGGAGCGTTTTTAGAGATACGCTCAGAGCTCCGCACGTCTTCCTGCGGTGCATTCATCTGCGCCTTTGCCGTGCGCAGAACATTCATTGCCTGGTTCAGGCCCATCTCCGCCTGCTGCACGCCCTGAACGTGCTTCCGACGTGTGCAATCAGCTGCTCAAATACCTGGTTTTGCATAGGCATCCGCATCGCTCTGCAGGCGTGCTGCACTCGACTGTGCCTGCTCCATGATCTCACGCGCCTGATCCTGCGTCTGCTGCGATCGCACGGGCGCGTTCCTTCGCCTGAATCACAATCTCGCTGTCCTCTAGGAGCTGATTGGCACGTGCCTGCGCCGTATCGACGATCTCCTTCGCCTCCTCACGCGCACGCCCGATGATATTCTCCTGCTCCTGCATGATCTCTGCCGCACGGTTCAGCTCCTTGGGGAGATCCATGCGCAACTCCTCCACGAGATGCACGATCTCATCATCATTTACAAGAGCCTTGTCGCTGAAAGGGAGGTGAGATGCATCCGCAACTCAGATCTTCCAGCTTTTTCAGCGTATCAACTACTGCCATAAATCTATCTCCTTTTTCTGCCTAGCAAGCAGCGCTTTGTCCCCTGAAGAGCTTTCCATACATCTTTTAATATCGCCCGCTCCACCGACGGCGGCACAATCCCCTGCACCGGCCCGCGAAAAACGGATGAGCTCCCGTACGCCGGAGGGCTGACAAACGTCAGATCCGGGCGCGTCAGCAGAAAGATCGTATCGCTCTCCGGCATGAGGTGGCGAACCATCGCCGCATGATTCTCCTCATACTCGAAGTCCTTCACTGAGCGCAGTCCGCGCACCACGACGCGCGCCTTTTTCCTCCTTCATATAGTCCGTTAAGAGACCTGCGAACGCACATCAACGTGCGTTGGGGACATGGAAGTCGCCTCCCGCAGGAACTGTACCCGATCATCCGGAGGGAAGCATCCCTCCTTCTGGACGTTGTGAAGAATGCACACAATGAGTTCATCGAACATCGCTGCCGCTCGCTCCACAATATCGATATGCCCTGTCGTAACGGGGTCAAAGCTGCCGGCAAAAACCGCGCGTCTCATCCCTGTACCTCCTGCGTATAAAAGCATATGCGCGCCGCGCCATAACGGCGTTCACGCATGAGCGATAGACGTCCCGCCTGCGCGAGCATCTGCTCCTCCGTGCCCTGCTCCAGAACTACAAGTCCGTCTGCAGCGAGCAGCTCCTCCGCATCGAGTGCGGAAAGAACTCGGACATTGTCCCCCTGCGCATAGGGCGGATCGGCAAAGATCAGATCAAATGTACGCCCTTCGCGGGCAAGCGCAGCAATCTGCCCATAGACATCGCCACGACGGATCTCTGCGCGTGTCTCGAGCTTCGTCCGCCGCATATTCTCGGCAAGGATGTCCTGCGTTGTGCGATCCACGAGGACGGCGCTCTCCGCTCCACGCGAAAGTGCCTCGAGTGCAAAGTGCTCCGTCCCGGCAAAGAGATCGAGGACACGTGCGTCATAGACGCGTGCACCGAGCATACTGAAAAGTGCCTCGCGTGCACGATCAGCCGTCGGACGCGTCCCTGCCCCCATAGGGATTTCAGATGTGTACCGCGCGCACTGCCCGTAATGATCCGCATTACAATCCTCCGCTATTCTACCATAGGCTTTCCTGTTTTACCACAATTTCCATTCGCATTTCAACCTTTTCGCCGTTATAGAAACGTATGTTATAATAGCAAAACTATGAAACGGAAAACCAATGAAAAACCTTTCTTGCGGCAGCGCTCCTTCTAGCGTTTTTCCTCCTTCTCTTTCGTGTTATCTTCCATCCGGCGCATGCAGGGAGGTGGCATTCGATGCCCGCTGCAGCGCGAAATGGTTTAGAGCAGCAGCCCATCCTGCTCGTAGCCGCTTGACTCGCGCCCGCCGTGTCGAGTTCGTGATAAACGGCGGGAAAATCATTGGGCGTGAAATCGCAACACCCGCCGACTGAGTATATGGACTACTATTCAGACCAGGCAATACGGAGGCGGTGCGGCGCTGGCTCTTGGAGCAAATACGCGGCGCATCCGCCGTCATTCTATCCATCGATCAGCTGCCTCAGGCGGCTTGCTCGCGGCACGCGAGGCACATATCTCCAATGACGACATCCAGTCCCTTGCAGCATACCTGCGCACACTCCATGCAGCGCATCCCTGATGTCCCTCTGCATGCCTTCTACATCCTGCCGCGTGCGATTCCGCAGGACGGAATTGAGGGCTGGCGCGGGCGTCGCGCCCTCCTTGCATACGCACGGCTGCTCGGACGCGCGGGTGCGGGACTGCCCGTCGATGAGAGTGAAATGGAGCGACTGCGCACAGAGTTCCCATCTGACGATCTGCAAAAAGTATCTCGCCCACTTCGACGAGAGCACGGCGCTCGCCTCCATGCTCATAGATCTCACGGAGGAAGGAGTCCTCACGCGCCTCATACTCGCACAGGATGACGGCGAGGAGTATTCCGTCGGGAATCTCAAAAAGGGAGCTTTCCAACCTGCTTTTACAAAAATATCGCTCCCGAACGGGCGATGATTGTTCACGGCGCGGATGAGATTGCACTCTCGATGCTCACCCGGATCACTGTGGATGAACTGTGCTCGCACGGAGGAACGCCCCCGCGCATCGCATTGCATTATGCACGGGAAGATATGGCCGATATGATATTCCCATTTATGGCAGTCTCGAACGATGCCACTGCACGTGAAAAGATCACCATGCTTGGCGGCATCTTGTCCGATGAGAACGAGGGCATGTGATCTAACGCTCTTTATTTCAGCGGGCGACTCTGCTGCAGAGATGCGCTCAGCGTGCGTTCCTCCGCTGCCTCTGTAATTCGCGAGATGCTGTCGACAGGGGACATCCGTCGCACTGGTTGATCTCTCGCGCCGTTTCCATGCGGAAGAGACACTGCTGCCCTATACTGATTGAGAAAAACGTACCCGTAAACGCCCTCACAGCATATGCAGGGATGGAACACGGCAAGCAATGCGATTGGCACAGCTCTCGCACAAGGCATTCTCTGTCACTGCGCCGTACAAAGGGCTGGGGATGCTGAGACGCGAGAACACGCTGCCGCTGCAAATCTCGCCTTCCTCACTGGACGCATCACCGAGGATGATTTTATCTCAAGGAAACAATCGACCGCGTCAACAATACGCTGCGTATTGCAGGCTGCACCAACACTGCCGATCTTGACCTTACGAAAAATTGGCGTTGGGCAAACGATCTGCTCACGAGCGACCTGACTCGCCGCATACATGCAGCTACGAATCCACCGCTGCATTCCGTACACCGTTTTACAAAGGCGGGATGCACCTGCGCGTCACAGGGTAGTATGTTGCGGCATACTATCTCATGGCCGCGCACGTTCGAGGTGCGGATGGAAGCCCGGCCGACCATCGCATTTTCTCCATAACAAAGGGGGCTGTTGTACGAAGCTAGAAAACTTTGCACGCAGCAGCCCTTGTCATTATGTCAGCCGTATCGCTGCAAGTCCCCTTCCACCGCTTACGTGGTCCCCTCCCTGTGCCGAGCGGTCAGCGTCACTGAATCACACTTCGCTAACGCTTGTCTTCTGGACGTTTTCCGATATGACCTGTTGCCCAATCAGCTGCGTCCTTTTCGGACTTGCTTCTGGACAGGTCAGCAACGGGGAGGCTAGGATTGCGGCATCTAGCCTCCCCGCCAGAGCGGGAAGTATGCGCAGCGCAGCCGATAGGGGCGCTTGTGCAGCAGTCTCTTTACATACTTTACTCGCCGCAAGGCCAGAATCGCGTGATTCCCTCCTTACGGAACTTATCCAGCAGCTCCATGACACCGCTATAGTTGATGTCGCCGTCCGCACGGACAACGACGGCAAAGCGCGGATTCTTCAGGCTCTCTGCACGTGCGCGGCGCAGGAGCGTCCCCTCATCGATCTGCTGATCCTCAAGCCAAAGCGAACCGTCCTTGCGCACGGTGACAAGGTAGGTCACGTTCAGTTCGGTCTGTGCCGTCTGCGCCTTCGGCAGGTTCACGTCCACGGTCTTGAGATTCACCATGTAGAGCGTACTCATTATGAAGAACACGAGCAGGAAGAACATGATATCGATCATCAGGATGATCGCGACCTCGGGCTTTTCAAATGCCCGTCTGTCGCGCAGTCTCATGCCTCATCACCTTCCGCTGCATCCCCGCTGTGCAGAGATGTCTCAATCACACCCTTGACGCCCGCAGCACGTGCCAGCTCCACGCGGCTGCTCTCGGCTGCAGAGAAGCACATCTCCATGTCTGTGACGATATTCTCGATACGCTGAGAGAAATACGCGTGTACCGAGAGCGCGATAATGGCAACGCACAGGCCCATGGCCGTGGAGTGAGAGCCTCACCAACGCCGCCCGTGATAGCGCTCGGTTTCACCTGCCTCAAGATTGAGATACGCTGAATGTCGAGATCATGCCGCTGATCGTACCAAGCAGACCGAGCAGCGGCGCCATCGTGACAATGACACTCAGATAGTACATACGGCTGCGCAGCTTCGAGAGTGCAATGCCGGACTGAATCTCCATGTAGGAGGACATCTTGCGCGAGTTCTTGCTGTTCTTTGCAACTGCGCCAAAGAGAATATCTGCAATCGCACCGCGCTGCGTATCTGTCAGGTCGACGGCCTCCTTAAAGCGGCTCATTTACGTGTGCATCATGAACTCTCGCGCAAAGCGCACGTCCAGCATCCATACGCGCGAAGTAGAGCGCACGCTCAATGCCGATAAAGACGACAAAGATCGATGCCGCCAGCAAGAAGTACATGACAAGCCCGCCCTGCTGAAAATCAATCCCCTGTGAAATAAAATCCATTATACATCCATTCCTTCCATTCGCACTACAATGCCCTAAAAACCGTTCCAACTCATAAATGACTTCATTCTACTATATATTCTCCTTTGCGTCAACGATATCAAGTCTCAATTGTTTGGTCTTATCCAAGCGAGATGGCTTGCAGTCTTTGTGAAAAATATTATAATGAAAGCCGTTGTTTGAGCAAAGGAGGATTCGTTTTGAAGTTACCTCTCCTGCGCGGCTTCTGGCAACTATTTAAAGGATATTGAGTTCGCCCGAAAAATGGAAGGCGCGCGGTCTTCCTCGCTGCAGTCATTGCACTCAATCTCATTATGGTCTATCTGCTTGTGCGGATCAACGATTGGTACCGCATTTCTATGATGCGCTTCAAGCATATGACTGGGCATCGTTCTGGCGCTTGTGGGTGAGTTTACAGCACTTGCCTTTATCTATATCATCATCGCCGTCTATGCCGTCTATCTGCGTCAAATGCTGTCGATCCAGTGGCGCACATGGATGACAGAGCAGTATCTCACGCGTTGGATGCACGGGCAGATCTACTATCGCCTGCAGGTTTTGCGCAGCGATACGGACAACCCTGACCAGCGCATCAGCGAGGACATCAATCAGTTCGTCTCTCTGACCCTGTCTCTCCTCGTCGGCATCCTAAAGCAGCTCACGACCTCGGTGCTTTTTCTGTAGTGCTCTAGAACCTCTCGGGGCGATTGCCGTGCCCATTGGTGACTCAGAGTTTGAGATCTATGGCTACTATGTTCTGGCTGTCCCTCCTCTACTCAGGGATTGGAACGTACTTTGTCCACATCGTCGGCAGGAAGCTCATACAGCTGAACTTCGATCAGCAGCGCTACGAGGCAGATTTCCGTTTCAGCATGATGCGCGTGCGCGAAAACAGCGAGAGCATTGCATTCTATCGCGGTGAAATGGCTGAGACCGTAGGATTCAAGGAGCGTTTTGCAAACGTTATCAAAAACTACTGGGGACTCATGCGCCGCTACAAAGCTTCTGAACTTCTATGTCAACGGCTACAGTCAGCTCGCGATCATCTTCCCGCTTGTGATGGCAGCCCCACGCTACTATGCGGGCGAGATGGCGCTCGGTGGACTCATGCAGACGACGTCGGCATTCGGGCGTGTACAGGATGCGCTCTCCTTCTTTGTCGATTCCTACGGCTCACTCAGCTGAGCTTGCCGCGGTGATTCAGCGACGGCGGGATTCACCGAACACATGGAGGACGCTGCACAGGTAAAAAGCGATATTGTGCGTGGAAGAGCGCACATCTGCACTTGTCCTCCAAGAACTCTCCATTGCGTTGCCGGACGGTGCTCCTCTTCTCACAGCATGTACACTCACGCTGCCGGCGGGCAGCCGGATACTCGTGACAGGCGCCTCCGGTGCAGGCAAGAGCACGCTTCTGCGATGCGCGGGGATCTGGCCGTACGGAAATGGCAGAATCGAACTGCCCGCCGGAGAAAAGCGCCTTTTCCATCTCAGCGCCCATATCCGCGCTCGGCTCTCTGCGCCGCGCACTCCTATCCGCGTACGGCAGCAGCATCCGATGAAGAGATCTCACGTATTTTGGACCTCGTTGGACTGGCACATTTCGCTGCACGTCCTCGATGACGTAGACGATTGGAGCCGCATTCTCTCACTCGGTGAGCAGCAGCGCCTGGCCTTTGCACGGATTCTGATCATTCGACCGAGCTGGATTTTCCTCGATGAGGCAACATCTGCGCTCGACGAACCACGTGAACGAGCACTGTATGAGCTGCTCCATCAGGAGCTCCCCACCGCGAGCATCATCAGCGTCGGCCACCGCTCGACACTCTTCGCCTTTCATGACACGGAGCTCCATCTCAGTAACCAATCGTACACCTATCAGGAGACATGACTCGTAGAGAATTCCTGCGTCGACTTGCCCTCGTCGGCATCGGCACCGCCGTTCTCCCTTCTTTCCCTCTGCCGCTGAGGGCATCGTGGTACATTCCGGCCTCCTCCCAGAGGTAGCAGTTCGCCCCACGCATCTGCAGTTTGGGGGCGCTTTGAAAATCGCTTTGTAACCGACTGCATTGTTGTCCATCATATCGGCATGGCAGAATGATGACGTCTCGGCAGAGACAGTTCATCAGTGGCATCTGAATCAAGGCTGGTCGGGCATCGGCTATCACTTTATCATCCGAAAGGACGGCACCATTGAGGAGGGGGCGCCCCTGGGAACGATTGGTGCACACGTGTACGGTGAAAACCGCCACACCATTGGGATCAATCTCGTTGGTAATTTTGAAAATGCCGTTCCAACGAGGCACAAAAGCCTCAGCTGCACCGCCTCATAGCTTCGCTCTGCACCGTCCATCAGCTCGATCCTGTCTGGCAGTCCACCGTAAAGGGCATCGTGACCTGAATGCGACTGCCCGCCCGGGGCGCTACCTCTACGCACAGATGCCTGATCTCGTACAGCAGGCACGTATCTTCTTCGCGTCCGAGGAGATGCAGGCAGAACGTCTGCGCATTGCAGAGCGCATGCGTGCGGAGACGGAGGCACAGCGTATGCACGTATTCGCCAGCAGGTAGAGGACACAGCGCCGAAAACGGCATGGCACGCCCAAGCCACCCAACACCAAGTACACCTAATCCTCCCGTACAGCCCCCGCCGAAGAAACCGGGGCTAAAGCCAAATAAGAGACCGGAGCTGCCAAAGCCCAACCAGAAGCCCCGCACAGCGGCGCATCGCAACGTAACAAATATCATTGGAGGTGAAGTGCCATGGATTCCACTACCGTTGGTTTGACCGCGATCAGGAAAAGATCGATGAGATGGGCATTCCGCCTCGCGTGCTGGAGATTGACGCACGCGAACACGCAAAGCAGCCGAGCGCCTCTTTTCGCGCGGCGAACAGACCGAAATCGTGCTCTCCTCGGTGATCTTTTGCCTCACGGCTGGATCGAGGGGACCTCTCACTCTCCTTCTTCTGTCTTTCCTTCCTCATCTTTGAGCTTCGGAAAGAGTGTGCAGCAGTTCTCCCACACACTTACGGAAAAAGCATTGCAAATGGAATGCAGGGTTTTAGTATTGCACTGATTCTCGGTGCACCTCGCCATGGTTCTCACAACCTAGAAAGGGAGGTGTCTGCGTGAAACAGAAAATGGGGATGGGAATCCTAAAAATTGGCGCTGCGGCGGCGATCGTCCTCCTTTTTGTCATCATTCATCTGATTGACCCAAATTTTCTGCCAGATCTGTTTTGCTATGCTTGCCAGCGGAGATATTTCTGCAACGGTAGAATACATTCGTTCCTTCGGTGACTGGGCTATTGTCTTTTGCATTTCTGCTCACACTCTTTACAAACACACTTGTTTCCCTCCCGCCGTCATCTTCTCGACGGCAAATGTCATTCTCTTCGGCATCGTCCCAGGCATTGTCCTTTCCTGCGTCGCAGAGACTGTCGGTGCAACGATTGCATTCATCCTCATTCGTTTCTACCGTGAGTCGGCGGAAAAAGCAATCGCAAAAAGCCCTTTCCTCTCAAAAATCGACCAGTACAGCGGCACCAAAGGCTTTTTGTCATGCTCATTGGGCGCATGGTCCCTATCTGCCCTCCGCCCTTCTAAATGCGGTCGGTGCCCTCCTCAATCATGCTGCGTGAGTATGTCATAGCTTCCTTCGTCGGTAAATTCCCTCAACAGGGATCGAGGCCATCATTGGTCACGACCTCATCATGAAGCAGGAGGATCATACACGTCTGATCACAGTCATTATCGCTGCGGGGATTCTCATCTATGCGGCGATTCGCTATGAAAAACACGTGATAGAGGCAGCAGCCGCATCAAAAGTGCGTGGAGAAACAGGGATGACGCGCCGGTCATTTTACAGACTGCCATGCACACCATTCTGACGATGGGCTGCGGTAGTCTCTTTTCATCCCGCAGCGCCGCTGCATCAGAGAGCATCCGTCATCTGCGCCAGATCATCACGGCACATCCCGCGCGCACACGCATGATTCAGTGGGACAGTCTGCATTTGCTGAAACACTGTCGTGTCGAGCTGCGTCAGAATCAGAGCGGTCACATCGAGAGCTTTTATCCCAGCCTATCACCATTTCGCAATGGATGGAGAAGCCGCATTCATCTATCATGTTGAGATCCCTTCTGTGAGGGCGCCGCATATCGTGTCATCCACACGACCGGAGCGACTGCCTGGATCCCACTGATACGGATGGAAAACACGGTGCGCTTCCTTTTCGGACAGCCAATGCGGTGAGAGCTACGAGGCCCTGGCACTACAACGTATCAGACGGCTTGGCAGCGTCACCCGTCAGCGAGACTTTTGCAGCGATTGTCGGCGATCTCACGGACAACGGTGAGTCGTCCTGGCACTGGAGCAGTTTCTTTGACGCGATGGATGCTGAAAACAGCCCTCTTGCTTCCTCATATCCACGTGCCCGTTCTCGGTAACCACGAGTACTACGGTCTGAGCTGGACAGCCGTCCCCCGATACGCTATCTTGCACATTCGAACTGCCAATGAATGGCAGCCGTGACTTTCAGGGACACTACTACTCCTTCGATATCGGTGCTGTTCACTGCATCGTCCTGACACGCAGTTCCTCGAGCTCGGCGAACGTGGTGCATCTCTCAAGCGAGAGCAGATGGACTTTCTCCTGCGCGATGCGTCCGCCAGCTCTGCGCCCTGGAGGATTGTCCTGATGCACAAGGACATTCTATCCTACGGTGAATACCAAGACGAGCAGAAGACTAATCATGGAATCAGCGATGTCGGCCAGGCTTTTTCTGGACGTAGTCGATCAACTGGGAATCGACCTTGTCATTTCGGGTCATATCCACGCTCATCGTCGCCGCCGCATACGTGCACGCCAGACGGACGAGCGAGGCACGCTCCCATCTTCCTCGCGGGCCGGCAGGCAATCAGTATTTTGATGTACCCAGAGAGACATATGACATCACCAGGTCCCAATCCCACACCGTCGAACTACCTCATATGGAAGCCGATTCACAGAGACTCACATCCGATGTGAGGCGGTGAATGCGGCGGTGTTGGACGCGATTGATCTTTACAAGTAAGCAGACGTCACTGTATATTTATCCCCCTGCCGAATCTTTTATGTGACTAGCGGAGGTACATCATGATATCGACCATCCATCCATCCGACAACGAAGGCATGTCCCTGTGCGAGCACTGCTGGAAAAAGAAGGCATTCTGTATGGATGCAAACATCGACTACACCTGTGCTGTTTTCGACGAGTCCCATCAGATCATCGCAACAGGCAGCTGCTATGCCAACACGCTGCGCTGCCTTGCCGTTGACGACGAGCATCAGAGACAGGGGCTGATGCGCATGGTTCTTACGCATCTCATGAGCGTTCAGGAGGAGCGCGAAACAGCTCCGTCTTTCTCTACACCAGGGATCGACCGCACCATTTTTTTCTGCAGTCTTAGATTTTGTAGAGATTGCCCGTGTATCGGACACCATTGTCTTTCTCGAAAACCAGCAACATGGTTTTTCGGACTATCTGAAAAACCTGCAGGAGGAGACGGGGATCGGCACGGTATGTCCGCAGCGATTATATTGAACGCGAACCCTTCACATATGGGCATCTATATCTTGTTGAGCAAGCTGCCGCAGAGAATGAGCTCCTCCACCTCTTCGTTGTGAGCGAGGATGTGAGCTTCTTCCCCTATGACGTAAGGGAGCGCCTCGTACGCGAGGGTACAGCACATCTGAAAAATATTGTCTATCATGCAACGGGCGCCTCATGATCAGCCAGGCAGCATTCCCCAGCTATTTTCAAAAAGACGAGGATTCCTCGATCCGCAGCCACGCCCAGCTCGACATTGCCGTTTTTCCCGCATTGCACAGGTGTCTCAATCACGCGCCGCTACGTCGGCGAAGAGCGGGCAAGCCATGTAACAAGTCTCTATAATGATACGATGATGCAATCTCCCTCTCCGGCATCAGAGTGCAGAATCATCCGGCGCAAGGGAGACCGAGGGGCCCCCATCAGTGCGTCCACTGTCCGCCATGCGATACAGACCGGTAATATGGACATACTGCCTGCACTCGTACCACCTACGACGCTTTCCTATCTGCAAAGTGAAGAAAGTGCCCCATCCGTCGGAATCTCATGGAGGCAGCAAACGTCATACATTATTGAGGGGACAGAATGTAAATGTGCCCTGCTCAATTGTAGTGCCCTAGTAAGTTAGACCTGAAAGCGCAGGAAATTGTTTTCCTGCGCTTTTTCTATGCAGCGCAGTCCCATTTATTGCAAAAAGACTCTGCACAGGAAAACCCATGCAGAGTCGATAGAAGTCTACCTATTAGATTTTTAGAACTGCCACTTGACGCTCACGTCACCGCTGAGACCACGACGCTTGCCCTGCCATCCCGTGAGACGCAGATCGTAGCGCATCTTGCTGTCTGCGGGGATAAAGCGATAGCCGAGTTCGAGCATTCCGCTCTGCTCCCTTGGAGGCTCGGGCTTGGCGTATCACTAGCCCCTGATAGGACGCATGTGCGCTGCCGCTGAACTCGTACTCCAATGCGAGTCCCGTATAGAACTCACCGGCTGCATCGTTCAAATGCGTGTAGCGGAAACCGAGGCGCGTTCTGTGCGAGGTGACCTCGAGAAGTCATAGTCCTCACCCGTATTGAAATGCGCACGGACACCGCCCTGATGCGACCAGAAGTAACGCAGGTACGGCGTGATCTTCGCATCATCCTTGAGCTGAATATCCTTGCCGGCACCGAGATGACCTGACCAGTAGGTGTTCGAAACATCATACGACGAATTGATACCAGCGTAGATGCTTCCGCTGTAGTCACTCTTCACACGGCCGCCCTGCAGCGATCCTCATACCACATGCCATCGTTCTTCTCGAACCGAGTCATGAGGGCCAAGACCGATCGTGCGGAACTTACCGCTTCCGTGGGTGTTGTCGTCGAGGTAGGAGTCACAGCTGCCGCTGCCGTAGGAAAGGAACGGTCCATAGACCACCTTGCCGTCCTTCAGAGCATTTTTCACGCGCCCAGCCAACACCGACATTCCAGCCGTTCGTCTCAACATAGGAACCGCTCTCAGAGTGCATAGCGGTTGCCGCCGACACCTCGCCCAGAGCTGATAGTCCTTCGATGCGGCCGCCCCATCCGCCTTTCCGGCAGAAGCAGCGTCCTTCGCTGCCTGAATGTTGTTGGCAACGAGGAAGTCCACCCCTGATTGATGAATGCCGTTGCTCCGGCACGTGTCTCAACAAAGGGACTTCGTCTGCTCGATCAGCTCTGCCTTCTTGACAACAGCAGAGACTTCGTTCGTCGCCGTCATGCGACATCGAACTCATAGCGGAGCGATACGCCCTGCATAGCCGACGACGTATTCCGAATGGTGGCATCGGTCTGAATCGTGCCGGCAGGTGCCTTGATCAGGCTGAACTGCTCGCTGACACGATACAGGATGCGCACCATCAATCACGCCGACACCGATGCCCACACCCTGCAGATCCTGCGTTCCCGTCGTAGTGAGTTCGAGAATCGGAGCCGTCTTGTCATGCGTATCATCGAGGGAGAAATTGATGTTCTGGATGCCAGCAAGGCTCTGTGCCTTCGATGCGCCAGAGTGCAGGACGAGCGTGTTGCCCGTACCGGACGCAGCCGTGCCGCCCGTGATGCTGCCTGTAACAACTGCACGGTTCAGATGGATGAGTTGTCCTCCGTCGCTCGCGCCGCTGCCGCCCGTGACATTGCCCCCGACCGTGATATTGTCAAGGTTGATGACGTTCGCCGAAGCTGCGCCGCTCGTGGATACAGAGCCCGTCACGTCGCCCGTGACATTGGACTTGACGCTTTGACAGTGTTCTCCTTTGCATCGCCGGTGGAATAACCGCCGACCGCATTGGTAACTGTGCCGCTTGTGATATTGACCGTGTTCTTGGTCGCCTTGCCCGTCGACGATGTTGTATAGCCGCCGTAGACAGTGCCCACCGTGGCGGTGGCGTCGATTGTAACACTGTTGTCATCGGCTGTCATTCTTCTCTGCCGACAGAGCTTTTGCATCCGTGCCGGACAGGGGGAACATCCGTGTAGCCGCCATAGGCATTCGTGTAGCTGCCGCTCGATACGGTGATATTGTTCTCCCGCGTCGCGTTGCCCACCTTCGAGATGCCGCCGTAGACATCCGTCGAACCCGGACGGAACCACAGGAGCCGTCATGCCTTTGTACTGATAGCTCTGCGCAATGACCTTCCTATCCGATGCGGTACGATTCTCCGTGTCGATATTGTACTCCGTCGTATCGTCCGTGTTGATCTGCTGCGCGCGCCGTCGCAGGTGCCGCCGAAGGAAATACCTGCGCCGTTCTCCATCAGCGTGATCGGGGTCGTCGATGTGCCGGTCGCATCCAGCGTCTGCCAGTCGAGCGCATTTGTGCCGCCCGTGAACGTGAGCATCGCATGAGCTGCATTCGCAGTGGAGGCATCGAAGTTCACGTGCTGGAACGCCGTGATATTGCCGGCGCGGTTCGTGCCCTTCACCGTCAGCAGTATTGCCCGAGGCGGCATTGTTGCCGCCGGAGATCACGCCATTTACGGTTGTGCCTTCCACATTGACCTTGTTGTCATTCGTGGCAGTGCCCTCACCGCCGGTGACACTCCCCGTGATGGTCACGGCACCGAGATTGATCGTGTTCTTGGAAAGCAGCGCCGTTCGCGGAGAAACCGCCGACCACGTTGGCGACCGTGCCGCCTGTCACAGTGACCGTGTTCTTTTGTCGCCGTGCCCGCCGCCGCATTCGTGTAGCCGCCGTAGACCGTGCCGATGTTCGCACTGCCGGAGACCGTAACCGTATTATCGTGGCTGTTGTTCTTCTCTGCCGAGTTTGCCTTCGCATCCGAGCCGAGCGGCGGAACAGAGTCCGTATAGCCGCCGTAGGCATTCGTGTAGCTTCCGCTCGACACGCTGATATTGTTCTCCCGCGTCGCGTTGGCAACCCGCGAGATGCCGCCGTGCACACATCCGTGCCGATCGAGGTCACGGCATTCTCCTGTCCGCGATACTGATAGCTCTGTGCAATAACCTTTCGTGTCCGAATCCGTACGGTTCTCCGTGTCGATATTGAACTCCGTCGTATCGGCAGAGTCAATTCCGCTGTGCGCACCATTATAGCCGGTGAACGTCATCGTTGCGCCGTTTTCCATCAGTGTGACGGGACCTGCGGTCGTCCCGATTGCCTCAAGCGTGTTCCAAACATGTGTGGATCCACCGCCCGTGAGCGTGAGCATCGGATTCGCCCCGCAGTGCCGACATCGAATTTCAGCTTGCCAAAGCCCACGAGGCTGCCCGCCGCGTTCCGCATTCCCTGACCGTCAGTACATGCCCCGTGCCGCCCGCAGAGCCGCCCGTGACAGCGCCGGTAACGGCCGCACCTTCCAGATTGACCTTTGTTGTCCGTTGTGGTCGCACCCTGACCGCCGAGGACACTGCCAACGGTCACGCCGCCCTTGAGGGTAATCTCGTTGTTCGAGGCTGCACCGCCTAGAAGCGTGGCCGCCAACGATATTGTTGACGTTCCCGCTTGTGACTTCGACCTTATTCTTGGTCGCCGATCCCGTCGTCGATGTTGTATAGCCGCCGTAGACGGTGCCGGAGACGTTTGCGCCGGCAATCGTGATCTTGTTGTCGTGGTTGTTTTCCTTCTCCGACGACTGCGCTTTGCCGGAGCCGGTCGAAGGAACTTCCGTATAGCCGCCGAACGCATCCGTATAGGCACCAGTCGACACGGTGATCTCATTTTCACGAGTCGCATTGCCCACCTTCGAGATGCCGCCGTAGACATTGCCCGGAGCGAACGCCGGTGACACCACGGGATTTATCTGACCGCGATACTTGTAGCTCGGCGATGACATCGCTGTCGAAAGCCGTATGGTTCGCCGTATCAATGTTGAACTCCGTCGTATCATCCGAATCGCTTCGGCTGTGTGCGCCGTTATAGGTACCGCCGAACGAGAGCCCCGCACCGTTGTGCATCAACGTAATGGGACCTGCAGATGTCCGGTCGCCCTCAAGCGTCTGCCAATCAAGGAAAGATGTACCGCCGTTTAGTGTGAGCATCGGATTTGTCGTTGCGCTGTCCGTGTCAAAGATCACCTTGTTGAACCCTGCGATGCTGCCCGCCGTGTTCGCACTCTTGACTGTCAGCTTATGCCCCGTGCCGCCCGCAGAGCCCGCCGTAATGCTGCCGGCTACAGTCGTGCCTTCCACGTTGACCTTATTGTCGTTCGTTACAGTACCCAGACCGCCGGAGGACATTGCCCGCAATGTATACGGAACCGAGGTTGATCGTGTTATCCGAGGTTGCGCCTGTGGACACGCCGCCCGTGACATGCGTCACGTTGCCGCTTCTCACGTTGACCGTGTTCTTCATCGCATCGCCGATGGACTGACCGCCCACAACATTCCCTGCAGCGCCGCCCGCGACATTGACGGTATTGCCCGTCGCCTTGCCGCCCGCCGAGGTGGTGTAGCCGCCGTAGACATTCGCGAGCGAGCCGCCGTTCAGGTTCACCGTGTTGTTTTTGCTGTCGAATTTATCCGCATTCGATGTCGTGGTGGAACCGGTCGACGTCCAGCCGCCGCTAGGCGTTCGTTCCCGTGCCGCCCGTGATGGTCAGCGTATTGTCCTGCGTCGTATTGCCGCGCTTTGGAGCGCCCTGCCCACGTATCATTCGGATCTGCCAGAGTGGTGACATTGGCGTTCTTGAACCGATAGTCGTCCAGGTTGATCTTCGTTGCGCCGGCAGCCGTATGCGTGTCGGTATCAATGAAGTATTCGTGCTCGTCCGTCCCGGATACAAAGGTTCCGTCGGTCGTGTATCCGGAGATGGCAAAAGCCGCTCGTGTTCGACAGAAGCGTGCGTGCACCCGTCGCCGTGCCGATTGCCTCAAGCGCTGTCCAGTCGATACCGGTGGAACCGCCCGTGAGGGCAAGCATTGCATTGGCAGGAGTCGATGCGCTGTCGAGGTCAAACTTCACCTTCTGGAACATTGTGATGTTGCCCGCAGTGTTGTTGCCCTTGATCGTCAGCGTATTGCCCGTACCGACCATATTAGCGCCGCTGAGGATGCCCATGACCGTGGTATTGCCTTCCAGCGTGACCTTATTGTTGTTCGTTGCGGTTGCACCCGAGCCACGCATGACATATCCCGTAACGACAGCCCCCGTGCCAAGCGTGATCTCATTGTCCGAGGCTGCGCCGCCCGTGGAGATCGAGCCCGTGATATTGCCCACGCTGCCGCCCGTAACGTTCACCTTGTTCGCCGTTGCACTGCCCGCAGAGTACGCGCCGACGACGTTCGCCGCAGAGCCGCCCGTGATGTTGACCGTGTTGTTCGTCGTCGTACCCGTCGTCGATGTTGTATAGCCGCCGTAGACCGTACCGGAGACACTGCCGCCCGAGAGGGTAATCTTGTTGTTATAGCTGTTGTCCCTATCCGTCTTCGTCGTACCCGTGCCGACCGGAGGAACGTCCGTATACCCGCCGTAGGCATTCGTATGGCTGCCGCTCGATACGGTGATGTCATTCTCGCGCGTCGAGTTGGCGACCTTAGAAATACCGCCGTAGACACTGCTCGGATCGAACGACGGTGTCACAGGAGTGTCCTGCAGACGATACTTATAGCTCTCGGAGACGATGCGATGATCCCAGCTGTTGTGGTTCTCCGTGTCGATGTTGAACTCCGTCGTATCGTCGGAATTGCTCACGCTCTTTGCGCCGTTATAGTTACTGAGCGAAATCCAAGCACTGTTTTTGCATCAGAACGAGCCGGTTGGACTGTCCGCGTTCGACACTTCGAGTGCGCCCCAGTCAAACGAAGTTGTCCCACCGTTCGTGATGTTCAGCATCGGATTCGTCGTAGACGCTGTGGAAAGGTCGAAGCTGACCTTTTGGAAGCCCGTGATATTGCCGGCGCTGTTCGTGCCCTTCACCGTCAGTGTGTTGCTCGTACCGCCCGCAGAGCCGACCGAAATGACACTGCCGACCGTGGAGCCATTCGCATATTGATCGCATTGTTATTTGCCGTGCTTCCCTGACCGCCAACAACGACTCCCGTAACCGTTACGGCACCGAGATCAACCGTGTTCCCTGAGGCACTGCCGCTTGCATTTCCGCCAAAGACATTGCCCGTAACATTCTTCTTGACCGTAACAGTATTCGTATCAGCAGCCCTGCTGCCCGCCGAACCGCCGTACACATTGGCAGTGATCGTGCCGCCCGTCAGCTCCACGGTATTCGACGATGCCGCGCCCTGTTCCGGTATTGTATCCACCAAAGATATTGCCGCCGACCGTACCGCCCTTAATCTCGACCTTGTTCCCCGATACCATACCCGAGCCATAGCTCAGACCGCCGGTAACGCCGTTCGCAGATGAACCGCTTGTCATCTCGACCTTATTGTCCGGAGACAGCGCCCGCACCGCCCGTTCGACCGGCTGTGATGCTCTGGGCGGATGCATCGGCAAATGTCACATAGTTCTTCGTGGCACTGCCCGAAGATGCAAAGCCGCCGTATACATTGCTCAGGTTCGTACTGCTGCCGCTCACAACGACACCGTTATGGACGGCATCGCCCGTACCGTTCGTGATGCCGCCATAGCTGTCGCCGCTGACCGTGCCGCCCGTGACCGTCAGTGTGTTGTCCTGCACGGCGCCGGTCGCAGCACCCTGAATCTCGGCACCTGCCACAGCACCATTCACCGTGCCGCCCGCAATCGTTGCCTCGTTATTGACGGCACTGGCCGTGCCGCTCCCTCATGATGCGTGCACCCGCACGTTATTTGCTGTCGCCTGTGTAAATTCGGCTTTATTCCCCTCGGCATCGCCTGTCATGGACTGCCCGCCGACAACATCATTGGCAGCGATGGAACCGCTGATCGTTGCCGTATTGTTCTTCGCCGCACCCGTACTGTTCGTGATGCCGCCATAGATGTCGCCAAGTGGGGCATTCGCACCGCTGACAACGGCGTGGTTGTCCGAAGTCTCCCGTCGCTCCGGTATCACTGATCAAAGCGCCCGCAATAAAGGCACTTGAGCCGTTCGACACCTCAGCACGGTTGCCCGATGCCTTGCCCGTTGCGCTGGCGCCATTGACCACACCGCCGATGAGCCGAGCCGCCGAGCCGGCACGCATATACGCCTTGTTGTCCGTAACGTCGCCCGCTGCAACGTCGTTCTGTCCGCCGACGGCAACATCGCGACACCGTCGCACCGCTCGCCTCAATGGTCAGTTCGTTGCCCGTGACATTGCCGCCGCTCAGAACACGACCGCCGTACGCATTCCCTGTGATACCGGCGCTGTTCTTGAGGAATACCTTGTTCGTATCTGCGCCCGCACCGCCGCGTCCGCCCGTAACCACACCGGCAAAGGAGATGCCGCCGACGGTCGCCGTATTGCCGGACGCCGCTCCATTGACGCTGAAGCCGCCGTCAATCGTACTGCGCCGTTGAGCGTACCGCCCGTGATGGTGACCTCGTTCGCCGATGCCGTCCCGTATCTTCGGCAAACCCACCGATGATATTATCCGAGAGCGTACCGTTCGTGACGTTGACCTTGTTGCTCGACACCTCGCCCGCATGGGTACCATGACCGCCCGTGACAACGCCCGTGATCGAGCCGTTTTGCAATGTGGATCTCGTTGCCATCAGCCTTGCCCGTGCCCATATTGTAGCCGGCCGTAACTGCCCTCCAATGGTAGTGGTGGCGCCATTGATGTTGACAATGTTCCCGGAGACATTTCCGGTCGCCGAGGGTGCAACGATCTCGCCGCCGCGTACGTCATTATTGATTGTGCCGCTCGTAACGGTGACAGTATTCGTCGCAGCATTGCCCGCCGCATTCGTGCCCGCAATGCGGCCGCCGATCAGATTGTCCGCCGTCGCCCCTGGAAGTTCAAGGTATTGGTCGAAGCATCGCCCGTCAGGGTGCGTCCGCCAAGGACGTCATGCAGCATGGTGCTCGTTCCGCTGACCGTAACCGTACTGCCTGTCACGGAGCCCGTGCCCTGCGTCAGACCGCCGTAGCGTCGTCCCGTTTACCGTACCGCCTGAGATGTTCACAACACTGCTCGAGACATTGCCCGTCGCCTGTGTGCTGGAGTTGTACTCCTTGATGAACCCGCCCACCACGTCGTTGTTCACAGTGCCGCCTGATAGATGAGCCTCGTTGCCAGCAGCATTGCCCGTCGAGTTGGGGACCCACGACAAGACCGCCATAGAGCATGGTCGCCGTCCCGCCACTCATAAACGCCTTTGTTCTGCCCGGCATTCCCGGTCGCCCCATCGGTCAGACCGCCGACCACATAAAAAGCCGGTGGCATTCGTCGTCGCTCCGGAAATATTGATTTCGTTGCCGGTGGCATCGCCGCCGCTGCGCGTTCTGCCGCCAATCGCGAATCCGGTGATATTGGCACCGTTCTGGAGGAAGAGCTTGTTGCCCCTGCACATTGCTCCGTGCCGACGGTATCACCGCCCAGAACAGATCCGCCCACATACGATACGCCGTCCATGGTCAGCGTATTGCCCGTGACGTTCCCCGCATCCGAAACCGAGCTGATCGCGCCGCCCGTGATTGCGGGATAGCCCAGCTCCGGAGCCGACGGGCTGTTCACTGTTACATTCTGCCCCGATACATCGGCAGCGAATGCGTGCGGCATGACCGGGAACAGTGCGCCTCCCCTGCAGATAGAGCGACTGCGACGGAAAGAGCCAACCGACGCGCTTGCGATTTTTCTCGACATAAGAATTCCTCCTGCGTATTGCCACTCATCCATGATAAGGGCAGATCGATAAAAAGTTATTTTACAAACCTCCCTTAACCCATATTTAATTAACTATTTTTTTCATTTTATCACAACGCACTCTCAATTAAAATAGGACTAATGTCCCGCTAACTTTCTTAAGAATTTACTGATAAAGCAAAGTTCATCTAATTGATATAGGCTTTTGTCTGGTTAAGAAAGAAAACAGGACACAGTATAAAAGCTCTGTGAAGGATTTGCCATCGACAAACAAAAAGTTACGATACCATGATATTTCCCATAAAAATAACCCCAACGTCAGACTTGGAAAATCTAACATTGGGGCGAGCCAAAAGCTGACTTCGCAGTGATCTCTTCTTAATTCTGCCGCTTCAGCGACGCCACGGTGTGCGGTTTTGATAATCCCGCTTAATCTTCTTCACCGCCTGATCGTGACGCTTCTGCTCCTCCTTCATCGCGCGGTCATACTTTCGCCTGATCGCCGTCCCGACGGAATTCAAAGCGGATCTTGCGCACGTTCTCATCATGAATGCGCTCCTCTTCCTTCATGCGGAAGCTGTACTCATTTGTTGCGCCGTCAATGTACGCGAGAGGCTGATAGATCGGTGCAGCCTGTGCTCCGGGAGATGCTGTCATAATCCTGAGGCCCAGTGCTGCAGCCAAAATCCCCGCCATATATTTCTTGTTCTTCATGAAATCTCTCCCCTTTTTCTTTTGTATCATGTTTGATGTTACCCTAACGCGTTTTCGTTGGAGTGCTTTTTAAGTGCAGGTAAAGAATTCATTATTTCGGGAGCAGAACTGGGAAGTGCGCAGGATTGCGTTCAGTTTCCCCGTCAGGCGCAGGCAGTGAATTATGCCGATGGTTGCAAAGGTGTAGAACATCGACCCGAAGAAGAACAAGAAACCGAACGACACGCCGTTGCTCGTCGAAGCATCTGGAATAAAAACGCCGCACCTGTGAGGTGCGACGCTGAGGTCTCCCTTACTCCGCTGTGAACGGAAGAAGCGCAATGTTACGCGCGCGCTTTGATCGCAAGCGTCACCTGACGCTGATGCTTCGCGCAGTTGCCGGAAATACGGCGCGGTAGGATCTGCCGCGCTCCGTCGTGAAGCGACGCAGCTTTGCGGCATCCTTATAGTCGATATGATCCACCTTGTCCACGCAGAACGAGGCAGACCTTACGACGAGGCTTGCGGCCTCGATCTCGTTTCATCATTTCGCTGTCCCTCCTTATTACGGGATGTGCTGAGCATCAACTGCTCAGAATGGAATGTCGTCGTCAGGAATCACGGGACCCATCATATCCGGTGCGCCGCCCGCAGCAGGCGTGGCACTGTGCCCCCATCGGCGCGTCATAGCCGCCCGATGAGCCTCCGGCATTCTTCGAATCGAGAAACTCCACATTGTCCGCTACAACATCCGTCGCATACTTGCGCTGTCCGTCATTGCCGTCGTAGCTGCGCACTTGAATGCGCCCCTCAACGCCGACGCGGCGCCCTTCGTCAAATTGTTTCCGCAGATCTCAGCCAGTTTTTCCCAGCAGGTAACGGGAATGAAGTCCGCCGTCTGCTGTCCTTCCTGCTGAGCCGCCCGCGAAAAAGCGACGATCGACCGCGATCGTGAAGCGGCAAAACGCCTTGCCGCTCTGTGTGTAGCGAATCTCAGGGGTCGCGCGCAAGGCGACCGATCAATATGACTCTGTTCATCGGTTTCTCTCTCCTGCATGGATTCCCGTCAGTCGATTATTCCTCGACGCCGTCCGCACGGACGATCAGTGCTCGAGCAGCTCGTCCGTGATCTTCATCACGCGGTCGCACTCGGCGACGCAGGCGGGCTCTGCATTGACGTACAGCAGAACGTAGTATCCTTCTGTGTTGTCCTTGATCTCATAGGCGAGGCGCTTCTTGCCCCAGCGATCCTCTTTCTCAATCTTACCGCCGTTTGCCTGAATGAGCTTCGTGAACTTCTCGATGACGGCGTTTGTCGCTTCTTCCTCCATCGGCTTCACAATAAATATGACTTCGTACAATCTCACGAAATCACCTCCTCTTCGGTCTATGGCCGCCCCTGTCGGAACAGCAGAGTTAATCTTATGCGAGCGCGCACGAAAGAAGCACGCTCACGCGACAAGGGATAGTATAACACGTTTGAGTACGACGCGCAAGCGTTTTCGATGCTCGATTTCACAGTTCCGGAAAAACCACTCACGATTGCTAGAAACAACCTGAATGCTCGAGAATACGGCGTATGAACAGTGTTTTAATTCACACGCCCACAATGGGCAGATATTCGTAGAGTTCACGGATCTCGTCAAGGTTTGCTGTGTCGAGTAAGTATTTCATGGATACTGTTCCTTTTAACAAAACAAATAGACAGGGAGCTGTTGCACGAAGCCTCTAGCTTCATGCACACCCCCTGTCTTTATGTCAGATATATCGCCGCAAGCGCCCTTCCACCGCTTGCGCGGTTCCCCTCCCCGTGCCGCACGGGGATGCTGTAGCTTCCTCCGCTCAGCGGGGAAGTGACGAGCATCGTGAGACGAAAGGGCGCCCCTTATTCATTTACGCATCAAGCGCCTTGCGCATATCTGCAATCAACTGAATGCCGCCGTCGATGTTGCCTTCGAGAATCTGCTTGACGACAGCACTGCCGACGATAACGCCGTCCGCCTGCTTGCCCGCGCGTGCCGCCGCCTCAGGGTGTGCCGATGCCGAAGCCGATGGCAAGCGGTACGTCCGTATAGCGACGTGCCGCCTTGCGAGACGCCGCCGATGATGGAGTAGTCGATCTCTTTGATGCCCGTGACCCCATAGTTCGAAATACAGTAGATAAAGCCGTGCGCATCGCGGCACGTCTCCTCCATGCGCTCCTCGGTTGTGCCGGGCGTAATGAACTCCGTGAGTGTGAAGTCATGCGCAGCGCAGATGCGGCGCATATCCTCGGACTCCTCATGCGGCACGTCGGGGAAGATCACGCCGTCCATGCCGGCCGCCTTGAAGTCCTCGACGAATTTCTCAAAAGCCGTAGTGCTGCACCATGTTGATGTAGCCCATGCCGATAAGCGGAATTTCCGAGTATTTCCGAATCTCCTTGACGATCTCAAGCGCTTTTTCATCGTCATGCCGTTCTTGAGCGCAATGACACTTGCCTCCTGAATAACGGGGCCATCCGCCATCGGATCGGAGAATGGAAGTCCGAGTTCGATCACGTCTGCGCCCGCCTCCTCAGCACGGCGCACAATATCCACGGTCGCTTCTGCGCTCGGGCATCCTGCCGTCACGTAGATATAAAGCCCGTACGCCCTTCGGCGCGAAGCTTCGCGAGTTTTTCATCCAGCCGCTTGCTCATGCGATCTCCTCCCCAGTTCCTTTGCAACCATCTGCACGTCCTTATCGCCACGCCCCGAGACAGACGACGACATTCTCGCCCGCCTTCGTCTCGGGCATGAGTTTTTCGAGATAGGCAAGCGCGTGAGCTCTCGAGCGCGGGGATGATGCCCTCGATGCGCGAGACGCTGAAATGCCGCGAGTGCTTCCTGATCGGTCACGGAAACGTAGGTAACGATGCCCTTGTCCTTGAAATAGGAATGCTCGGGACCGACACCGGGTAGTCCAGACCTGCCGAGATGCTGTACGCCCTCGACAACCTGTCCGTCCGCATCCTGCAGGAGGTAGCTGTATGCACCATGGAGAATGCCGGGCGTACCCGCGCCGCTGAGGGTCTTGGCGTTGTCCCCGTCTGCGTCGCCGCGTCCACCGCCCTCGACGCAGAACTTCTTGACATCTGCATCGTCGCGAAAATCATAGAATGTCCCGATTGCATTGCTGCCGCCGCCGATGCACGCGACGAGGTAGTCGGGCTTTCCGTCAAACGCCTTTGCCGACTGCATGCGGATCTCCTCGCCGATGACCTTCTGAAGTCGCGCACCATCTCCGGATACGGATGCGGGCCGACCGCAGAACCGATCACGTAGTAGGTGTCTGTGATGTTCGTCGCCCAGTAGCGGATCGCCCTCGCTCGTTGCATCCTTGAGCGTGCCCGTGCCGCTCGATACGGGAATGACCGTCGCCCCGAGCAAACGCATGCGAAACACGTTGAGCCGCTGACGCTCGACGTCAACCGCCCCATGAACACATGACACTCCATGCCGAAGAGGGGCCGCGACCGTCGCCGTCGCAACACCGTGCTGACCTGCGCCCGTCTCTGCGACGATACGCTTCTTGCCCATGCGCTTTGCGAGAAGCGCCTGTCCGAGTGCGTTGTTGATCTTGTGCGCGCCCGTATGCAGAAGGTCTTCGCGTTTCAGATAGATATTCGCCTTGCCGTAGTGCTTCGTCAGCCGCTCGGCAAAGTAGAGATTCGTCGGACGCCCTGCATAGTCACGGAGATAACCGCGAAACTCCGTGAGGAAACTCCTCATCCGCACGGTATTTTCAGATATGCCTCTTCCAACTCGTTCAGTGCGGGCATCGCGATCTCGGGCACATACTGCCCGCCGTAGTCGCCGAATCTTCCTTTCTTGCTCATATATCATTGCTCCTTTATTCCAACTTCGGATAGCTCCCTGCAAACGCGCCGACATCGGCAGCACGCACAAGCCCCTCGCCGACGAGCACGCCCTTGCAGCCCGCCTCATGGACGCGTACGGCGTCCTCGCGTGTAAAGATGCCGCTCTCACTGATGAGCGTGCGGTTCTTGTCCGCGTACGGCAGGAGGTCGAGCGTCGTCTGGACGCTCGTCTCAAAGGTCACGAGGTTGCGGTTGTTGATGCCGATGAACTCCGCCGGTGTCTGCTGTGCGATCTCAAGATCGGCGCAGTCATGCACCTCGACGAGGGCATCCATCCCGAGGCTCCATGTAGGTAGAGCAGCTCTTTCAGCTCCTCGGGCGTCAGGATGCGTACGATCAGGAGCACGGCATCCGCACCAGGGCACGCGCCTCGTAGACTTGATACGGATCGATGATGAAGTCCTTGCGCAGCAGCAGGCGTATCGACCCGCGCACGCACAGCGGCAAAGTCCTCATTGCTCCCGAGGAAGTGCGGATCTGTGTGTACGGAGAGCACCGCCGCACCCGCCGCCGTGTATATGTCAGCCAGCTCTGTGACACTGTGGCTCGTCGTCAGCCGCCCTTTGCAGGCGACTGGAGCTTGCACTCCGCAATCAGTCCCCAGCCCCGCCATCGGAAGTGCTCCGCCATGCGAAACGTACCGCATGGGAGATCTGCTTTCAGATCATCGAGCGGGCGGCTTTTCTTCGTCTCGCCACGATTGCGCGCTTCTTTTCTACGATTTCAGCTATATATCGCGCACACTGCACCTCCTTCGGACTTCTATAATTGACGTATGTTCCCCATTCTAGTGGAGGAGAGAGAATTTGTCAATCTTAGGAAGCACACGCCGCTCGCACCACTTCCATGAAAGCTCTGATTTTCGCCTCGGACTTCTCTCCGCCTTCTTCCAGTCCGCCCGATACATCCACACCGAACGGATGAAAGATCACAGGCTTCGCCGACATTCTCCGCCGTAATTCCGCCCGCGATCAGCACGGGTTTCGTCACACGCGCAATTTCCCGTGCCGCCTCCCTGCCAGTGAAACGCCGTCCCCGTGCCGCCCGCCGCGCCCGCAACGTAACTGTCCACAAGAATCATCTCGGCGGGATAGGCGTTTGCCGCATCTGCATCGAAGTCGTCGCCATAGCGGTACGCCTTGATGACGGGACGCTCCGCCTGCCGCGCCATCTCCACCGTCTCATGCCCGTGCAGCTGCACGTAGTCCAGACCCACGAGATCGGCAATCGCGTTCACATCCGACATCGGCGCATCCACAAAGACACCAACTTTCTTTACGTGGCGCAGCGCACGCGCAATCTCCCGCGCCGTCTCGGGCGCGACATAGCGCCGACTATTTTTTTCGCAAAGATAAAGCCGATATAGTCCGCCCCTGCCTCCTCTGCCGCGTGCGCAGCCGCAGCCGTCTTCATTCCGCACATCTTTACGCGCATCATATCCCTCCATTCACATTTTTCATCTTAGGACTGCGCTCGAATTTTTGTCAAATAAAAAGGATCTGTACTCCACCGAATACAGATCCTCTTACTTTATTGCTCTCTGCTTGATTCACAAGCGTTCGTTCCTTCGAGCGAATGCCGTGCAGCAACCGATGTCTCCTGCTCTACGAGAACGAGAACGACCGATTGACGCGGCACGCGACCGGCTCATCGTAGATGTTGCGTGCCGGCTCGAAGTAATAGGTGTACGCCGCCGTGATCGCCGCCTGATCGAGCTCGGCGTGTCCCGAGAACTCGTGACATCGACGCTCTGCACGCTGCCGTTCGCACCCACTACAATGGCGAGTCCGACCGATCCCGTAATCCCCTTTACGCTCCAACTCCTTCGGATAGACCGGCGCCGCCCCCGAGATCAGCTTCGGCGGTGTACGAGGACGCTGTGCCGCAGCCGCGTCGCGTCCGGTTCCCTCCCCAGAGCCCGTGCCCGTATTCGCCGAGGGCGCGGCACTCGGCTTCTCACCCGTTCCCTGCGAGGTCGGCGCTGCGCTCGTATTCGTCGCGCGTTCGTCTTCGGCATGTCCTTCGGGGGTTCCTGCTGCTGCTCGGTTTGCTCCTTCTTTGGCGGCTCGAGCGGTATGTCGTCGATGCTCGGCATCGGCGGCGCTGCCTCTGCCGCAGGCTCAGGTGCGCTCTCCGGCGCGGACGCATCATAGATCACAACGTCGATCGGACGCTTTTCCGGTTCCGCTGCCATCGAGAAAAGCCCCATCGCAGCAGCCACCGCGATGATGCAGAAGTGAATCCCGAACGACGCTCCCCTCATGACAGGTATTTTTCCTTTACCGTAACATCCAATTCATCACCCCAACAATGTTGTTCCCAGTGATAACCCGTATCATTTTAACTTGCACATAGTAGCACAAACTTTTCGCTTTTGACTAGAGGGCAAAAAGACATGGTGGACAGCGACTCGATGTTCAGAATTGAAATCGTTTCACTGTTCCACCATCATGCTTTTATTTCACCGTATCACGGTCAATCTCAATACAATCTTGCTGTAGTCTGCCGTGCAGAGCAGATAGTTGTCAATCACCTTGAGGAGCGTCAGACGATTTGTCTTGATGCGCTCGTCCTTGTCCATCACCATGACCGCATCAAAGAACGCATCGATTGCCTTTGCAAGCGCCTGCTCTGCCGGAAGTGTATCTGCCCCTCTGCGCGTGCCGCGACTGCACGTTCGTATGCGGCGTGAAGCGTTCCCTCCTCCTGCGCCGCAAAGAGCGCCGGATCGACGATCCCGGTCTCCGTCATACGCGCGATATTGCCGACACGAACGAAGGACTGCACGAGTGCATCCGCGCCGCTCGATGCAAGCAAACGCTCCACATAGGCGGCGCGCACGGGTACATCTGCGACGAAGTCCACATCCGTGAGCACCGCCTCCTGCACATCGTAGCGCGCGCCGCGCTCCGTAAGTACATTCTTGAGGCGCAGCCGGATGAAGTCGGCAACGTCCGCCTGCATCTTGTCCCGCGACACTTCCTCAAGCGCATAGAGATCATACGCCCTCATCGACGAGATCGAGAGCAGCAGCCCGCTCTCGTGCTCGATCAGCATGAGCACGAGTCCGAGTGCCCTGACGACGCAGGGCAAAACGGATCCTGCGAGCCGGTCGGGATCTTGCCGCGGCTGAACGTGCCGACGATGTTGTCGATCTTGTCCGCAACGCTGAGCGCAAAGCCGAGATCGCTCTGCGGCAGTTCGTCCCCGCAAAAGCGCGGCATATACTGCTCGTCAATCGCGCGCGCAACCTCCGGATTCTCGCCGTCGAGGAGCGCATACTCGCGTCCCATAATGCCCCTGCAGCTCCGTGAACTCCGTGACCATACCCGTCACGAGATCCGCCTTCGACAGCTCTGCCGCGCGGCGTGCATCCGGCTCCAACGCCTCATACGCAGCTTCGTCCGGAGCAAGCTCCTCGACGATTGCCGTAACAAGCCCCATCAGGCGCTCGGTCTTTTCGTACATCGAGCCGAGTCCCTGCTGGAACACGACGGTCTTGAGCTTTCGCGATGTCTGCGAGCGACTTCTTGCGATCCTCGTCGAAGAAGAACTGGGCATCCGCAAGGCGTGCACGCAGAACGCGCTCATTGCCGTGCGCGACCACGTCCAGATGCTCTTTCCCGCCGTTGCGCACGGTGATGAATACGGGCAGTAGGCTGCCGTCCGCCGCCTTGACAGGGAAATAGCGCTGATGGTCACGCATGGGCGTGATAACAGCCTCTGCCGGCAGTGCAAGATATTTTTCCTCAAACGAACCACAGAGCGCCGTTGGGTACTCGACGAGTGTAGAGCACCCTCAAGGAGGTCGGGCGTGATCTCCGCCGTCCCGCAGCACGACTTTTGCCACTTCGTTGATCTGCTCGGTAATCATCAGAACGGCGGCGCACGGGATCGACGATGATGTATGCCCTTTCGCACGCCGTCTCATAGTCTGCGGGCGAAGAAATAACGAAGTCCTGAGTGCAAGCGTCCGATGTCCGCGCGAGGCATTCCCGCTCATGACGTTCGCAAGCGTAAAGGGCACGACCTCCGTCCCGTAAAGCGCGACAATCCAGCGAATCGGGCGGATGAAGCGGAAGTCCAGATCGCCCCATCGCATGCTGTTCGGTAAGGGGAGCGTACGGATGAGTTCAGGCAGCAGTTCCGTGAGCAGCTGTCGCGTCTCCGCGCCCCTGCTCATGCACAGAGGCATAGACATAGCCATCGCGCTGAATAAGCGCGGAGGGATCGATTCCCTGCCCGCGCGCAAAGCCCGCCCCCGCCTTCGTCGGATTCCCTCCGCATCAAAGGCGATGGAGACCGATGGGCCGCGTGTCTCCGCTGCTGACATCCTCCTGCCGCTCGGCAAGCCCCTGTGACGATGAGTGCCGTACGGCGCGGCGTGCCAATCGTACACGCAGGCTGTCATAGGCAATGCGGCGCTCCTGAAAAGCTCCTCCGCCAAACGTGCCAAATCGAGAGCATGCGGGGCATAACGTGCGCCGGAACTTCCTCCGTTCCGATTTCAAGCAACAGATCCTCACTCATGCCTTCCTCCTTCTTCAGCATCGGATAGCCGAGTGCCTCGCGCTGCGCGAGATACGCCTCCCGCACAGAGGCGCGCGAGTTTGCGGACGCGTCCGATGAACGCCGTCCGCCGTGAGACGCTGATCGCGCCGCGCGCATCGAGCAGATTGAACGCATGCGAGCATTTCAGCACGTAGTCATGCGCGGGATGCACATGTCCTGCACTCGATGACGCGCACCGCCTCTGCCCATATTTGTCAAAGAGATCAAAGAGCAGCGCCTCATCCGAGAGATCAAACGCATAGGGTGGACTGCTCCAAATTCGTTCTGATGGAAGACATCGCCATAGGTCACATCGTCCGTCCACGCAATATCGTAGACATTCTCCACGCCCTGAATATACATGGCAAGGCGCTCGAGACCATAGGTGATCTCAACGGAGACGGGCTTCACGTCGTGACTGCCGACCTGCTGGAAATACGTGAACTGCGTGATCTCCATGCCATCGAGCCAAACCTCCCAGCCGAGTCCCCACGCACCGAGCGTCGGCGACTCCCAGTTGTCCTCGACAAAGCGAATGTCATGCTCCTCGGCACGGATGCCGAGACGTGCGAGGCTCTCAAGGTAGAGTTCCTGAATGTTGTCCGGCGAGGGCTTCATGATGACCTGGAACTGATGATGCTGATAGAGACGGTTCCGGATTGTCCCTGTAACGTCCGTCCGCAGGTCTGCGCGACGGCTCGACATAGGGCGACGTTCCACGGCTCAGGGCCGAGCACGCGCAGGAACGTCCACGGACTCATCGTGCCTGCGCCCTTCTCCACGTCATAGGGCTGAGCAGGATACATCCCTGATTCGACCAGAACCCTGCAATGCGAGGATGACCTCCTGGAATTTCATGCAAACAACTTCTTAATTAAAAACCGCGTTCATATAGAATACGCGGTTTTTGAAAAATATCAAGCCAAAAACAAACCTCTACTTAAAATTCTGCTGTAAACTCTGCATAATCTGCGCCTGCCGTGAGTTCACATCCTTATCCCACCTGTTTTCATAGCCAGCTCTGTCATCCGAGGGCAAGAGTGCACATATAATAATAAGGATGATGAAGAAAACGATCACCGTACCGATGATCTTACGCTGATAGGAGCGCGTCTCTTCCGCACGCGTTCAAGCCCCTGCTCCAACTCCCTCTTCTTACGTTCCCGTATTGACTCTGCGGACTTGGATTCGTGCTTCTATATGGATTCTTCGCCATAAAAGCGTCTCCTCCTCTCTTCACTTCCAGCCGAGATTAAAATAGACTCTGCTCCTCATATACTGGCTCTTGCATTTTCTTATAGCAATAGAGCGTTGCAAACGTATCTGCGAGAGCCCCATGTGCCTGGCTTTGTCCCCCAGTCATAGCGGTAATAGTCTGCGCACTCGGTGAGCTTCCACCAACGATAACCGCCGCGCCGTGCATCGGGAACCTTGCGGAACTCCGAGAACGCAAGCATAACATCGTGGCGATTGGGGTTCGTAATGCGGATGCCTGACTGCCCCAAAAAGGCGAATGTCAAACTCAATATTATATCCAACGAGGAGTGTATCGGGATCGTTGAACATCTGCTCCAGCTCTGCCCGCTGTGAGAGAATAGTCGGACAGCCCATGACCATTGTGGGAAATCCGATTGATCTTCTCCGCATCCGGCCATGCGCTCTTGCGTGCCGGTGCATACATCCCATCTATCACCGTTGTCCCACTGCCGTCGACGACGGCAAGCGTCAACACCTCATCGTCACTGCGAAAACCCGTCGTCTCGGTATCAAAGACCAGAATTTTTCCCTAGCATGAAAGTCCTTCCTTTTTCTAGTCATTTTATCCCATTTTTGTATGGCTTTCGTCATAAATATTATACCGTATGGTCTATCATCTGTCAAGAAACCCCATGCATCACGCGCCTTTTTATAAAAATGCATTGAAATTCCTGTTGCAAAGATTTTGAATTAGGCTAGAATACTTCTATAAAAATTGTTCTCATTTATAGAAAGAAAGTATAAATTGTATAAATGATTCTATTTTCGAAAGGAGTACATTCATGAACGCTGTCAAAATCCGCGATGGTATTTACTGGGTTGGAGCGATTGATTGGTCCATGCGCAGTTTTCATGGCTACGATACGCAGCGCGGTTCCACCTATAACGCCTACCTCATTATTGATGACAAAAATCACATTGATCGATACGGTGAAGCAGGGCTTTGAGCCTGAAATGCTTGCGCGTATTTCCTCCGTTATTGATCCGTCACCAGATCGACTACATCATCTCAAATCATGTCGAACCAGATCACTCCTACGGTGTTCCGCTCATATCCTCACTCGCACCAGAATGCGAAGGTCATCACGAGTGCGCCAAACGGACTCAGGGGCTGCGTGCCTACTACGGGAAAATGCCCTATGAAACAGTCAAGGCAGGCGACACGCTTCCATTGGCAAGCGTTCATTCGTATTTGTCCGACACCGATGCTCCACTGGCCGGACAGCATGGTAACTTACCGCCCGGAGGAGAAGATTCTCTTTCGAACGACGCCTTTGGTCAGCATCTCGCCTCCGGCAAGCGCTATGACGACGACAATGATCTCTCTGTCGTCATCGAAGAGGCAAAGAAATACTATGCGAACATTCTCTTCCTCTATGCCAAGCAGGCACAGACGGCACTCAAGGCGGTACACGAACTCGACATCGAACTGGTCGCCACGGGGCACGGGATCATCTGGCGCTCACACATCCCGAGATCCTCGACCTCTACAACAAAATGGTCGCTCGGCAAAACAGAAGACCGTGCGGTTATCGTCTTTGACAGCATGTGGCACTCGACTGAGATGATGGCGCATACGATCGCTGAGGCATTCATCGACAAGGACTTCTCCGTCGGCTACTACGACATCCAAAAAGAACACACACGCCGACATCGCGACAGACGTGCTCACAAGCCGCTACCTCGCCGTCGGTTCGCCGACCCTCAACAATCAAATGCTTCCAACCATTGCCGGCTTCCTCTGCTATCTGAAGGGGCTTTCGCCGAAGGCGCAAAGCATTGCATTCGGCTCCCACGGCTGGGGCGGACAGAGCATTCAGCAGATCGAGGACGAACTCAAGGCGGGCGGCTGCGAGATCGTCATGGACAAAGTGCGCATGCTCACGTCCCCTCTGCCGAGCAACTCGCAGGACTGCGTGACCAGATTCTCGCGTTGTAAGAGACATAAAACCGGAAGGGTTCGATCCTTCCGGTTTTTTGTCCCAAATCGGTTATTCCACAAAATATCGCATCGAAGCCCTTTTTCCACTCTTTTGGTGTAGAGCATGCAGCGCTCCTCGATGCCCGCTGTGGCGGCAAGTTCCGCTGCAATGACTTTCGCATTCTTCACGGCTGTACCCGTGAATCATGGTGTAGAGTTGTAAGGCCAGTCCGGAGTACGGTTGCGGTCATAGCAGTGCGAGACGCGAGGATGCTCTGCCATCCGGCCTCCGACCTCGTCCACGCGCTCGTCAGGCACATTCCACACACAAAGGCAGTTCGAAGTGAACCCCACCTCGCGGTGCCGGAGAACCGCCCCCATTTTGCGAATTTTCTTTTCTTCACGCATGTTTTCGATGCGTGCAAGCAGCGCTTCCTCCGTGATGCCGATCTCCTCCGCCAGTACCTTATACGGCTCTGCCACCAGAGGAAACTCGCCCTGCAGCAGACGGATAATCTTGCGATCGAGTTCCTCGATCTCGACGGTCTCTGTCATGATAATCCCCCATCCCTTCCCGCAGGTCACGCCAATTCTAAACTGCACATTGATCTTATAACGGCGATTAGCTCTGAGCTCATCAGCCCCTTGACCCTCGGCAGCGCTGCAACGTCCGCGAGAATTCTCTCCTCGGCCGCGGGTGATGGGGTCAGCAGGGTAAACCAGAGGTTATATTTCCTCCCGTTCATAGTTGTGCGTTACTCCGGCATAAGTATTGACCGCCTGCGCCACAGAGGGCAAATGCTCCTCCGCAACGCGCAGAGCAATAAGCGTCCCGTGGTAGCCAAGGTGCTCCGAGTTAAAGAATGCCGATGTGCCGAAGGTACCCTTCCTGCTTCAGGTCTTCCAAACGGCTGAGCACATGCTCCTCCGTTGTCTCCAACATCTCTGCTAAACGCGCAAACGGCCGCGAACACACCGGCAGGTTTCCTGCAGGAGGTTCAGCAGCCGTTTATCAAAAAGCCGTCAATGGTGTCATTGCAAACATCCCCATAATACACAGCGCGGCACTCTTCTGCAGCCACAGATTTCGCCTTGCTCAGGGGCTTTGGACGTACGCGTATACGCATCGTCCGGCATCATGAGGCGCAGAAAGATGAACCGAATTCATTTCTTTCTGTGCCTATTCTACCAAATACTCCCTCATCACGTCAAGTAATTCTGAACGTCCTTCATTTTTGAGAGGCGTAGGGCAGAATGGTCACGCTCCGGCACACCAGCGCCTTTTGCATCGCTGCAATCTGCATGCGCCGCGCGTTCTTTCCGATCTTATCTGCCTCGTGGCGATAACGAGCACGGGGATGTCATGCTCAACGAGCCAGTCAAACATCCTGCGGTCAGACTCCATCGGTGTGTGTGACGAATGTCGAGCAGGAGACAGACAAAGCGCAGTCCTCCGCATGGAGAAAAATACTCTTCGATAAACTTCGCCCACGTCTTCTGCTCTCACGTCCGACCTTTTGCATGAGCCGTAGCCCGGCAGGTCAACGAGATGAACGGAATGACGCTCTCTCCCCGTCGATCTTGAGAAGCAGTTCATAGAAGTTGATGGTCTGTGTCTTGCCCGGCTTCGAGGAGACACGCGCAAGCTGACGAATGCGTGTCAAGGAGTTAATGAGAGAGGATTTTTCCAACATTTGAACGCCCGATGAAGGCGACGGCAGGACGGCGTTCCTCAGGATACTGATCCCGCCGTACGGCGGAGGCAAGATAGGTCGCTTTTTGCGATAACAACCGACTCCGGCACGTCCACACCTCCTAGTTATACATAGCAATCTTGAGTACCTCGTCCATGTGGGCAACGGGTACAAATTCGAGCGAGGAGCGTACGGCATCGGGGATGTCCTCAATATCACGCTCGTTCTCCTGCGGCAGGACGATGGTCTTGACCCCTCACGATAAGCGGCGAGAGTCTTTTCCTTGAGTCCGCCGATGGGTAGACACATTCCCGCGCAGTGTAATCTCCCCCGTCATGGCGGACATCGGAGCGCACCTTGCGACCCGTGACGCGAGATCATTGCTGTCGCCATCGTGTCCCGGCCGAGGGGCCGTCGCTGAATCGCCCCTCAGGCAGATGGATGTGGATATCATCCTTTTCGTAGAAGTCTCGGCGAGATGGAGAGCACCCGCACGGCTGCGAACGTACGCAAAGCGCCGCCTGCGCCGATTCCTGCATCACCTCGCCGAGCTGTCCCGTGAGGATGAGGCTGCCCTTGCCGCGCAGAATATTGACCTCGGTGCGCAGCACATCGCCGCCGACCCTCCGTCCACGCAAGGCCCCGTCACAACGCCGACGAGCGGCTTCTTCTCCTGTTTTGCCGCGTGATACTTAGGACGTTCAAGAAAGTCCGCAAGATTCGCCTTCGTCACAGAGATGGGCGTTTTCTCATCGGAGACAATATCGGCGTGCCGCCCTACGGCAGAGACGTCCGATAATCGCGCTCAAGTTCGCGTACCCCAGCTTCACGCGTATATGAGCGGGATGATCTCAGGTCAGCACCCGCACCACACGGATGTCGCCCTTTCGCCTTTATCCCGTTCTGGGTACGCTGACGCGGCAGAAGGTGGCGTCGCGCACTCTCGATTTTCTCCAGTTCCGTATAGCTCGACAGGTTCAGAATCTCCAGCGGTCACGCAGAGGAGATGGAATCTTAGCAGCATTGTTCGCCGTCACGATCCAGAAGACGCATGAGAGATCAAAGGGCAGCTCGACAAAGTGATCGCTGAACGTGCAGTTCTGTGCAGGGTCGAGTACCGAGGAGTGCCGCCGAGGGATCCCCGTGGGAGTCCATGGCAATCTTATCGACCTCATCGAGCAGGAAGACCGGATTCCGCGTACCCACACGACGAACTCCCTCGATAATGCGCCTCCGGCATTGCCCCGACATAGGTGCGCCTGTGTCCGCGTATCTCCGCCTCATCACGGATGCCGCCGAGCGAGATGCGCGTGAACTTGCGCCCCATCGCGCTGCGATCGATGCACCAAGCGATGTCTTTCCAACACCCGGCGCACCGACGAAGCGAGAGATGGGTGCGTTCTGTTCGGGGGCAGGCGGCGTACAGCGAGATAATCCAGGATTCGCTCCTCGATCTTTTCGAGGCCATAATGGTCCGCTCGAGTACCGCTTGTGCCTCTGTCAGGTCAACATGCTCCCTCTGTCATCTCCGCCGCGGAAGCTCGATCAGAGTATCAAGATAGTTGCGAGATGACGCCGACCTCTGCGCTCATGGAATGACTCATGATCGAGCCGATGAATTTCACGTTCAATGGTCTCACGTACGACATCAGGATATTCCTTTTCGCCGCCAGTGCCCTCACGATAGCGATCCACCTCAGCCGCCTTATCCACATCGTCGTCAAGTTCCTTGCGAATAGCCTGATCTGCTCGCGCAGGTAGAAATCACGCTGGATCTTGTCCATTTGCTTGGCGGACGCGTCGATTGATCTCTACTCGATTCCCATAATATCCAGCTCGTGCAGCAAGTGCCTGATAGAGGCGTTCCAGACGATCATGCACGTTGATTGCCGCAAGAAGTTCTTGACGCACTTCGTACTTCAGGTTCAGGTGACTCGCAATGATGTCTGCAAGACGCCCCATATCCTCCATAATGGAGATGGATACGAGCGCCCTCCGGTGGTATCTCAGAGAGAGTTTGACCCATTCCTCAAATTTACTTGTGATCCCGTGTACGAGCGCCTCCACATCCTTACTTTGATGGTTCGTCCTCCGGCTCATCGACCGCATGCACATCTGCCTCGGCATAGTTTGCCCCTCGCGGATGGCAAGGATCTCCGCACGCTTCTGTCCATCAACGAGAATGCGCAGGACACCCTCAGGCATGCACGCAGAAACTGACGAATCTCCGCAATAGTACCGACATCGTAGAGATCGTCCGATGTTGGATCATCATTCTCGGGATCACGCTGCGCCACGACAAGGATACGACTATCACCAGAAATGGCGCTCTCGATCGCGGCAACGGATCGATCTCGCCCCACGTCGAGGTTGACCATCATATGGGGATAGACCACAAGTCCGCGAAGCGGGAGAAGTGGGAGAGTTCGTTTCTCAGACATTGCTATTTCCTTCCGTCAATCTATCAAAAAGAGCTCCCGCTGATGCAGGCTCCTTTCGTAAAGTATCACCTTAGTTGGCAACTGCCATCTTTTACAGCACCGGCACCGTCAATGGTTAAAGATAGGATCACTGTGGTTCACATGACATCCTTTGCAACCTGACATGCGGTTACGCCCTGAATCGAAGGCACTTCATACATGACATTTCGCATGATTCCCTCGATGATGGATCGCAGTCCACGCGCCCCCGTCTTGTGTGTGAGCGCCTCTTTCGCAATGAGATGGAAGTGCCTCATCCTCGAAGGTGAGCCGCACGCCATCGAGCTCAAGAAGTTTCTGAAACTGCTTGACAAGAGCATTCTTCGGTCTCTGTCAAGATGCGCACGAGCGCATTCCCTCATCGAGCGAGTTCAGCGTCACAACAACGGGCAGCCGCCCGATGAACTCAGGGATCAGGCTGTTCTTCATCAGATCCTCAGGGATCACCTTGCTGAGCGATTCGCCGACGGAAACACGCTTCTTCGAGCGCACCTCTGCTCCGAACCCCATCTGCTTCTTCCCGAGGCGTGATTCAATGATCTCCCTCGATGCCGTCAAATGCACCGCCGCATATGAAGAGAATGTTCGTCGTATCGATCTGCAGCAGTTCCTGCTGCGGATGCTTGCGCCCGCCCTGGGGGCACCGATGCCGTCGTTCCTCAAGAATCTTGAGGAGCGCCTGCTGTACGCCCCTCACCGGAGACATCGCGCGTGATGGAGGGATTCTCCGACTTGCGTGCAATCTTATCGATTTCATCGATATAGATGATCCCGCGCTGTGCCTTTTTCGATGTCGTAATCCGCCGCCTGAATCAGCTTCAACAGGATATTTTTCGACATCCTCACCGACGTAGCCCGCCTCAGTGAGAGAAGTTGCATCCGCGATAGCGAACGGAACTTTCTAGAATACGTGCAAGCGTCTGGGCAAGCAGGGTCTTTGACCGCTTCCTGTCGGGCCAGCATGAGGATGTTGGACTTCTTCAGTTCCACATCCTCGTTCTTCCCCTGCCCCATGTTGATGCGTTTGTAATGGTTGTAGACAGCGACAGAGAGCGATTTCTTCGCCTCTGTCCTGACCAATGACGTATTGATCTAGAATGTGGCGGATTTCCTTTGGTTTCGGAACATCCTTGAGTCCGACTTCAACATCATCGCTGAACTCCTCTGCTATGATCTCGTTGCAGAGCTCAATGCACTCATCACAGATATAGACACCGGGTCCTGCTACGAGCTTGCGCACCTGCTCCTGTGTCTTGCCGCAGAACGAGCATTTCAGCTGCCCTTGTCTTCCTCTCCAAATTTCATCGCGTCACCCCTCAGCCTTTTATCCTTTGCGGATGCAGCCTGGGACGGGTAACAACTCGTCGATCAGCCCATAGGCCTTGGCTTCTTCAGCCGACATGAAGTTGTCGCGCTCCGTATCTACATTAATCTTCTCGGGTCCCTGCCCGTGTGGCGTGCGAGGATATTGTTGCCCACCTCGCGCAGGCGCAGGATCTCCTTCGCCTGGATCTGGATATCGGTCGACTGTCCCTGCGCACCGCCGAGCGGCTGATGGATCGCGATACGTGCGTGCGGCGGTGCGTAGCGTTTCCTGCCGCACCCGCCGTCAGCAAGATAGATCCCATGCTCGCCGCCTGCCCGATGCAAATCGTTGAAACATCGGGCTTGATATACCGCATCGTGTCATAGATAGCAAGTCCTGCTGTCACGACCGCCTGGGCTGTTGATGAGAGGTGAATATCCTTGTCCGGATCCTCGGACTCGAGAAACAGCAACTGTGCCACAACGACGTTAGCTACACTGTCGTCAATCGGTCCCCCAAAAGATGATGCGCTCCTTGAGCAGACGGGAGTATATGTCGTAGGCACGTTCCCGCGGCTCGAGTTCTCCACCACCATTGGTACGTAATAACTCATGTGTTCCTCCCACAGGGGTGTCTTATGCCGTGATGTTGTCCACAATGAACTGCGCCGTCTTCTTGCGCAGAACGGTCGCGGCAAGGTCACTGACACGTCCCTGCTCCTTGATGATCTTCTGAACCTGCTTCGGCGTCGCACCGTACGAAAGAGCCATCGCATAGACTTCCTGATCGAGATCCCTTCCCTCGACCTTAATTCCCTCAGCCTTTGCGACCTCCTCAAGCATGAGATCCGTGCGGACGTTCTTCTCTGCCGTCTCGCGGTACTCGTCGCGAATGCGCGCCATGTCGAGCCCCGCGTACTGGAGATACTGCTCGGAGGCTCATTCCCCTGCTGCTCGAGACGCATCGCCATCTCCTGAATCATCGCTGTAATACGATTATCCACCATGACAGGGGGATCTCCATCGTGCAGTTATCCGTCGCCATATCGATCGCCTTCGTGCGGCGATCGGCCTCTGCCCTGACGCTCCGCAGCTGCAAGAAGATTCTTGCGGATATCCTCGCGAAGCTCTGCAAGTGTCTCGAACTTGCTCGCCTTCTTCGCGAACTCGTCATTCAGCTCCGGCAGCTCACGCGACCCTGATGCTGCGAATGGTGCACTTGAACAGTGCCGGCTTGCCTTTCAGATTCTCCGCATGATACTCCTCGGGGAACGTAACGTTCACCTCGCGCTCCTCACCGATCTTTTGCACCAATGAGCTGATCCTCAAAGCCCGGGATGAAGCTGCCCGAACCGATCTGAAGCGGGTAGTCCTCCCCTTGCCGCCCCTCGAATGCCGTGCCGTCAACAAAGCCCTCGAAATCAAGCGTTACAAAGTCATCCTTCTTGACTGCGGCATCTGCCGGTGCGTCCACGAGGGTTCCCTGATGCTGGCGCATGCCCTCGATCTGACGGTCGATGTCCTCATCGGACACGGTAACTTCCGGCTTCTCCACCGTCAGTCCCTTGTAGTCGCCGAGCGTAACCTCCGGGCGCTGCGTGAACTTCGCTGTAAAGACGACATCCTTCCCTCTTCGAGCGTTACGATGTCAATCTCGGGGCGCGTTACAGGGCTCCATATCCTGCTCAGTCAGTGCATCCTCAAAAGCCTGCTGTGCAACACTCTCGAACGCTTCCTGCAGAATCGCATCCTTGCCGACGAAATTCTCAACAATCTTGCGGGGTGCCTTGCCCTTACGGAAACCAGGGAATGTTCACGCGTCCAGAGATACGCTTTGCAGCGCTCTCCGTCGCCTTCTCCAGGTTTGCCTGCTCAACTTCAATCGTCAGAGTGACCTCGCGGTTCTCACCATGCTCTGCCGTAACCTTCATTGTATAAAAACAACCTCCTGCTTTTTCCTATGGAAGTACGCTTATGCGCCTCCCGCTATGCGGACATGCAAAGAGCATAGCGCCCGCGATTATACCTGTGTGGTATCACAAAAATGCCGAAATGACAAGCGACGGAATTCTTGCCTTAGTTCAGCAGTTCCGTCATGCGCGGGGAGGGGATCGGAAAGATCCATATGTCCTCGATAGAGTCTCCACAGATGCACCATCGATAAGAATGCGTACCTTCTGTATTTCAGGAAAGTCCGTCAGCGTGTTCACAATGGAGCCGATAAGCATTTCTCTCCCGTCGAACCGCCGCTGAAATTCGATTGAGCTCTTTTGGAGAAATCTACAGTGGCAACGCCATCCTTTACAGTGACTCCAAGCAGCTTTGCTTTCTTAGGGAAAAACGTTCGTCTGCCCTTCTCCTTCGTACCCGTGAGGAGGGACTTCATTGCTGCCGTATACTTATCATCTTTGTCCGTATGCACTGTGCGGCTGACAGCAACGAGCCCAGTCCCGTCATTTCTTGGATAGTAAACGTTCACCTGGCATTCCTTCGGTACTGTCGCAGCAGGAGATTCTTTTATCCTTCATCTGTTCTGCCTGTGTAGCAGTTCCTGGCTGTGTCCCTTCTGCTCATCACCGCATCCCGCTGTCAAGAGCAAAGCAGCAGCGCAGACAAGTGATGCCAGTGTATATGTTATCGCTTTCGTTCGCATTGACATCTCTATTTTTCTCCTTCCTCATCAAAGTATCGTTCAATGGCACGTAGAGTGCCTGCGCGAGCTTCTCCTGATAGTTTGTGTCTGCAAGCAGAGCCTCCTCGTCTGGATTCGAGAGAAAACCAAGCTCTACCAGGGATGCCGGAATATTAGTCTGCCGCAAAACGTGAAACGCGCATATTTCACGCCGCGATTATAGAGTCCGCCTGCCTCCGCCAGTTTCTCATTGAGGAGGGTTGCGAGGTGTTCATCCGCATCCGTCTTCGCAGATAGTACGTCTCCATACCGTGTGCGTCTGGATTTGTGAACGAGTTGCAGTGCACAGAGAGGAAGATCTCTGCTTCCGGATGTTCTCGGCCGACGTCCACGTGCGCCAAGCTCGCGTGATGGCGAGCTGCCCGCATGGGAGACATCCGCATCCTCTCGTGCGCGTCATAATCACCGCTGCACCGGCCTCATACAGGAGTTCCTTCAGACGTTTGGACACGGCAAGGGCGACATCCTTTTCACGAAGCCCCGAGTAGCCGACCGCCCCGAGTCACTGCCGCCGTGGCCGGGATCGATCACAATGCTGTGTCCCTGTGCAGGGACTTGGATGTACCGCCGGCGCGAGAATATCTACGACGAGATATTCTTTCACCTTGTCGTGCGGGTCCCCGGCATTGTACGAATGCGGAAAGCATCTTTATGGAGAAAAAGAATCTTTGCCTCAATCGTTGGTATTGCGTCATCCTTGCCCTCCGGCATGATGGTAACCTTGTCCGCAAGTGTCCCCTGCGGTACATATTCGGACGGAGTTTCTTGTCGAGCTTCACATCCTCAAGTACAATGCGCAGCTCACTCTGTTCGTTTGCCATGATGGCATAGGAAAGATCTCTGCGGTTCATACCGATCCGAATCCGCACGGCATCCCGCCCATCAATCTCGAGGGCATGGCTCTCAATGCTCATCAGGCGGTGGATTTTCCCTTTGCCTCACCAGTCCCACTCATAAAAAGAGTACAAGAACAGACAAAAAGCACTGCCAATGTGAGCAGCATCCTCACCCAACGAAAGTCATTCCACCGTATCAATACCGATAACACCTCCTCTTCATTCCTTCAGCAGGTCCAGCGCCTCAGCCTCTGCAGCTTCTGTAGCTGCCGCGTCACGCTCCATCGAGATCGTCAGATGGTCTCCCTCGAAATATCCGGAGGAAGAAAAACTGCGCGGAAAAATTTACTTTTTCCATGGCATCGCCAAACAAAAGGACCGCGTATGTTCCTTCAAAAAACGGTCGAGATAGGCCGAAATCATTGTTTCTCCCCCGTTCGAACGATATATGGTAGGTCTTTCCATCACTGGTTATAGTGATCGTCCCTGTTCTCAGCTGTTACATAAACAGGAATATTAAGTGCATGATACTTCTTCATTGTCTCTTTGTGCGGGTGTCCATAGTCGTTGTTCACCCCACAGGAGATGACTGCCGCCTCGGGCTGAACAGCACGCAGGAAATCCGCCGAGGAGGAAGTCTTGCTGCCATGATGTCCGGACTTTTAGAATTTTTGCTCTGCACATTGCTCCCTGCGGCAAAGAATGTCATGCTCTTCCTTCTTCTCCGCATCGCCCGTGAGCATCATCGTGAAATCTCCGAAGACAATCCGCCCGACCACAGACTCATTGTTTGGATCGTGCGCATAACCCTTCACATTTCCTTCCTTCACGAGCTGCGCCGATGGGGCGAGCACCTCAAACACGGCACCTCCGCCGAGATCAACACGGTCACCCGCGACGAGTCCCTTTGCGCTCAATTTTCTTCTCCTTGAGCTTCTTTACATAGCCAAGAAAAAGCTTCGAAGTTGAGGGCATCCCATTATCATAGACCATGCCAATGGAGTACTCATTGAGCAGGACATCCATGCCCCCAATGTGATCGGCATGGGGATGCGTGAGAATGATCGTATCGATTTTCTTGATGTCTGCCTTTTTCAGCTCGGCACGGAGCTTGTCCCGCCTCGTCCACATCACTCGTATCCACGAGAACGTTTTTCCCCTGTCTGGACAAGAATCGCATCTCCCTGCCCAATGTTGAGGACCTTGACCGTAATCGTGCCCGCTGCAGTATGCGCAGCATCCGAGACAGGCGCAGTGCTGCAGCCCATAAGGAACTGCGCAGCGAGGAATGCTGCTCCCGCAAGGGCAGAGACAATCCACCGTTTCATTTGCAATCCCTCTCCGTTATTTACGAACGCAGCGCCAGGTTGACTAGGAAAGCGAGTGACACGAGATACATGATCCAGCTGACCTTCTTATACTGTCCCGCGAAGAGTTTCATCACCGTATAGCTGATAAAGCCAAAGGCAAAACCGTTCGCAATGCTCGAGGTAAGCGGCATCATAATGATCGTAAGGAATGCCGGCAGTGCATTCGTAAAGTCTGAGAAGTCAATCTTGCCGACCTCGGACATGAGCAGTGCTCCCACGAGAATCAGCGCAGGCGCCGTCGCAAAAGCAGGAACAAGACCGATGAGCGGTGTGAAAAAGCAGTGCCGCAAGAAAGAGAACCCCAGCAGCCACAGCGGTGAAGCCCCGTGCGTCCGCCAGCAGCAATTCCTGCCGCACTCTCAATGTAGGATGTAACCGTTGACGTACCAAATACAGCAGACACCATCGTTCCAACAGCATCCGTTGTCAGAGCCTTGTCGATGTTCTCGATGCGGCCGTCTGGCTTAACCATCTTTTGCCTTCGTTGTAAGACCGATGAGAGTTCCCATATTATCGAACAGCTCAACAACCGTAAACGTAAATATGATGGAAACGAGGCCATAGTGCCATGCCCCAGCAAGATCGAGCTGACCGAATGTATCCCCATATGTGGAAGAGAGGTACTGACAATATCGCTGATTCCATGAGGCGCCGGCGTCATACCGAGCACCATCGCGAGAACAGTGGTCACAAAAATGCCAATCAGGATAGCGCCATGCACATTGCGTGCCATCAGCGCCGCCGTAAAGAGAAGCCCAAAGAGTGAGAGCAATGTGGTTGGCTCAGTTACATGACCAAGAGACATAGGGTCGCCGAGTTCTCGACGATGAGACCTGTTCCCTTCAGTCCGATGAATGCAATAAAGAGTCCAATACCGACACTGATCGCCAGCTTCAGATCACGCGGTACGGCATTGATAATTGCCTGTCGTATACCGCCGAGCGTCAGAATGAGAAAAGAACGCCCTGAGAAGAACACGGCACCGAGAGCTACAGTCCAATGGAGGCCAAGAACACCACAGACGTAGTAGGCAAAAGAACGCATTAAGCCCCATGCCAGGTGCGAGTGCAACCGGATAGTTCGCAAAGATGCCCATCATCATAGAAGCAAGCGCCGCAATCCAGATCGTCGAAGCAATCGCAGCATCCTTTGGAATCCCTGCATCCGCGAGAATGTTGGGGTTGACAAAGAGAATGTATGCCATCGCGATAAAGGTCGTTAGTCCTGCGATGAGCTCCGTGCGGACAGACGATCCCTTTTTCTCGTACCTTGAAATACCGCTCGATAAAGGACGGCGATGTCCCTGTATCTCCATGTAAGCATCTCCTTAGAAACAAAAAGCCCGATCAGGCTTAGAATAAAAATGGCGGAGTGGGAGAGATTCGAACTCGCAGCGGTTACCCACTCTAACGATTTAGCAAACCGTCCTCTTCAGCCTCTTGAGTACCACTCATATTCATTTCACGCGCTCTTTGCGACATGAGATATATTAGCAGAACATATAAAGGTTGTCAAGAAGAAAAATGAAGGACAAGTGCCGATCGTATCCGGAAATATCAGTCCTCCCATGAACATGAATAAGAGTAATATACAAAATCCATATAAAAATTACCCTATCTTCATTGTCTACATGACCTTTAATCGATATAATAAGTATAAAAGAAAGGAATAATGGAATGGAACTTGCCCAATTAAAATACTTCCAGTAATGGCGAATATCCGGCACTTCACCCGTGCGGCACGCATACTCGATGTGACGCAGCCAGCGCTGAGCCGTTCTATGTCAAAAGCTGGAAAAGGATCTCGATGTACGTCTATTCAAACGCTGCGATGGTGAGATCGAACTGACCGCCGAGGGAGCGCGTCTTCTGCGTCGGGTCGATCGTATCCTGCGCGAGGTCGAGTGTGCGCGGGCAGAAGCATGTCTCACCGATGAAAAAGACGTCCTCGGAGTTTCGGCTCTCCTTCATCCACTCACTCGGCAGCTATGCCCCTGCCGCGCATCATCCAAGATTTTCGTGCAAGTTACCCAGATATTCGCATTCTGCTTAATCAGCAGGATTCAGCAACACTGGCACAGCAGGTTGCCGCCGGTGAAACGGATCTCTGTCTCTGCTCCACAATGCCGACGACAGAGTACAGCACGTGGGTCTATCTCTGGTCGGAAGAGCTCTTCGTTACGGTTCCTCTGGGGCATCGATTCACTGAGCATGACAGCATCAATCTGAACGAGCTTGCCGATGAGCCGCTGATTGCAATGAAGAGCAGCCACAGCCTACGCATTCTTGTCGATCAGTTCTTTGATCTCGCAGGCGTCCATCCTGAAATTATGTTCGAGGGTGATGATATATCGACCGTATCGGGACTTGTCGCCGCAGGCCTCGGGGGTCAGCCTCCCTGCCAAAGCTCGCTGGAGTTGAGCATCCAGAACTTCGCTATATCCCCGTTTCCTTCCCCATCTGCAAGAGGGCTGTCGGCGTTGCGTGGAATACGCAACGTAAAATATCCCCTGCAGCCGTCTGTTTTCAGCAGTTTTTGATCCGACGTTTCGATAACGCTCTGGAGCGTCGCCCGTCAGTGAACGGGTGATAAAAATAAACCGTGAAGATTCGCAATGCGGACCTCTTCACGGTTTATTTTTCTCAAATCATGCTGCGATATCGACATTCTTGCCGAGATTCTGGACTGGATGGCTTGTTGCATAGGCCTGTTTTGACCTGCTGCATGAGCTCATGCGTCACCTGTCCACCGATCTGCTGCGCCTCACGATTGGACTTCTGGAACTTGCTCGTTCCAAGACGCCGCGGATCCATATACGCCATTGACTGCTGCGCGGCTCGAGACGCACTCTGCGTCCCCTCCTGAATGACGCGATTCTGCGTCTGATGGAACTGTCCTTTTCCGATCTTTGTGCCCGAACCGAAGTTCGAGCCTCCAATGACAGATGCGACCTCCTGCATCTTCTGATGGGTCACCTGTCCGCCGATGCGCTGAGCCTCACGATTCGCCCGCTGAAAAAGACTGCTTCCAAAACCACCGCTGCTGATTGCCGGTATTGCCATGATGGGTCCCTCCATTTCATTTCTACCCCATTCTCCTTTGGGATATTATGCAGATATTATAATAGATGTGAAGATCATATGCAGCGTAAAATACCGCCGAAGGAATTCTTCGGCGGCATCTCGATTCCTATTCGTTTGCTCAGGGTGCTGCCTTGATACGACCAACTCGCACGATCTCGGATACCTGAACCTGATAGGTCTTGCCATTCACGTCGGCAATGACGCTTGGTTGACCGTCGGTAATGCTCACACCGATGATTTTGCCCTCATAGCTCTGCGTCTTCACTGTTCCATCGCTGTTCTTGAGGGCTTTTTGTCCTCGCCCATGACCACGCTGTTCCACTGGACAGGCTGTCCGATCATGGAGCTGAGCTGTCCGATGAGAACGGAGGAATTGATATTATCCACAATCTTCGAGACATTCTCAAGTCCCTTGGAGACATTCGTCATCTGCTCGAGTGCAGAGAACTCGCAAGCTGCGAGAGATACTCGCTGTTGTCCTGCGGATCGAGGGGATCCTGATACTTCATCTGCGTGACGAGCAGCTGGAGGAATGCGTCCTTGCCGAGCGCATCATTCTTCTTTGTCCTTCGCTTTTGCTTGATTCTGCGCTGTCTCGTAGTCCGGACGGTTTCTGCACGACGCCGCCGACGTTAATTGTATTCAGTGGATTCGAACTTGCCACGATATTTCCTCCTCAACATGTTATACGCGATAATCTACGCCATCGGTACCGACGCTTCCGGCAGTCTCCTCCGCCGCAGCCGGCGCGAGCCCATCGATCTCATCGAGATAGTCATCGGCATCCCGCGCGCGTAGACCCTGCTGTGCTCCGCTCTGCTGACGGCTGCTCTGCTGCCAAGCTTCCTGTCCCTGGCCCTGAGGCATCTGCCCGTCCGCAAGTCCGGTATAGACTCCAACACGATCGACCTTGATCCCTCGATTGTTCAGCTCCTGACGAAGCTGAACGAGGGAGTTCTCAATCACATTACGCACGCTGAGCATTATCACTGTGGAAAGATGCCTGTACAGCACCGTTCGACCCGACTGAAACGCGAAGTGAGATCGCCCAGATGTTCGGGACGAAGCTGCAATGACCATCTGTGCGTATCAGTTAGTGTACGCAGGAGACGCGCTTGCTCGACGATCTGACGCGGAATCTCATAGTCCGGCTGTGGCCGCTGTGTCTCCTGTGTCGCTGCAGGTGCTATGGCCTCCTGTGCTGGATGTGCACTCGTCCCGGTCTGCAGTGTAATGGGCTGTGCGGGTTGCTGCACCGGCTCCGCAGTCCGCGAAGGCATTTCAAATGGCATCGACGTCGTCATACGAGAAGTTTGCTGCCCACTCGACACGGGCTGCTCTTCCTGCCGCGTACCCTGTCCTGCCCCTCCTCATCCTGCGAAGCATCATGGCGCATCGTACGCTGTGCAAGTGCAGTCAGCAGAGCTGGCGGATCCGTTCCCTCATCGACGATCGGGTTCTCACCAACAGTCTGAGCTACAGACTTTGCTTGTGCTGCCGGCATAATCTCTGCGCCTGTGCAGCTAGGTCGGCGCTGCGGCTGTTTCTATGGATGTTCGTGGTTTCCTGCCGTCACTGCCGTGTTCAGAGGAGCAGGGGTTTTCACAGTCTCTGCCTTGAGATTCTGTCCATGGAGCAGGTGTGCAGCATCGACATCAGGCATCTGCTCACTCATCATAGGAGCAGCTGTGTTTCAATACCGCGCTCTGTTCAATGTGCAGATCGGAGCCCAACGCCGTCGAGACGCAGAACCTGAGATGCGTCACCAAGATCCTGCGCTACAGATCTGAGTCTGTACCGGCATATTGGACATTTGCTGTTGCCGACTCCTTAACGAGCGGCTGTCCAATAAAGGAGTTGCTGCTGTCGTCTTCCGTAAGGGCTGTCCAGCAAGCGCAGAAGGAAATTCCGACTTTTCCCCCATCCTCCGGCAGCTGCTGGAGAAGGCCTGCACAGTGGTCTGCAGCTTCGTGTCACTGAGCTGATCCGCAGTGAGCTCATAGCGCTGGAGAATCTCTATAAGCGAGGCATCAAGTCCCTCGTTTAGATCAGCATCTACGAGCGTCGTATCCATATTCATGAGGGCCGCAATTGCCACTGCGGCTGGCGAAGAAAGCACAAGAATCATCCGCCGACGATTCTGCCCCAGTTTTGGCATCGAACCGTTGCTGATCTGCATTCTCCGACGGCGCATGATCCTTTGCCTTAGGCGCATCTGTCTGAGCCTGAGGCGCAGTCATTTCACGCATCTCTGTTTTTGGTGTCTCTGCTGGTCATTCCCTTTTTGCAGCGCACCAAACGTATCGCTGAACGAATTCTTCCCCTGAGGTTGTTTGCGCACGATTCTCTGCAGATGCAGCGCGTCGCTGACGTTCCTGCCCTGCAGAGATCCCATCTGCTGTCACTGCAGCTATGAGATTACCTGCATTCATCACACATCACCTCTTCTATGTTGTTTATCGAAACAAACTCATCATTCCTTAAATGTTTTTCCTGGGCATGGCACATTTCAACGCATCGCCAATGCTCTCTGCACCAAAAGTTCCATGTCGGAAAATTTCCCCTGCAGCTGCCGATAGTTCTTCATCGGCAAAAAGTGCGGATTTGAAACCAAGGCGACGTGCCTCAGTGACCCTCAGCTCTGCCTGTGAGACGGCACGCACCTCACCGGAGGCCCTGACCTCACCGCAGACGACCATATGCGGGCGGGGCAAACGATTTGCAAAGCTGGATGCCATGGCAACGCAGAGTGCAAGATCCGCTGCCGGCTCGTCAAGCCGTATCCCTCCCGCTACCTTCACATAGAACATCGGCGACACCAATAGGTAATTTTTACACGTTTTTCAAGCACTGCAAGGAGGAGTTGGATCCGCTTCACATCTACTGAGTCCGCCGTCCGCCGCGGCGCTGGTATGGAGTCGGCGCAACGAGCGCCTGTACCTCGACGAGCAGGGACGCGTTCCTCTACAGTTGGAACGATGATCGAGCCGCTCTCCATCGCACGCTCCGAGAGGAAAAAGTTTCGATGCATCCGGTACATCGACAAGACCAACATCACGCATCTCAAAAAGTCCCAGTTCATTTGTGCTGCCAAAACGATTTTTCACGGCGCGCAGCACGCGGTACTCGGCATTGCGCTCCCCTCGAAATAGAGCACGGTGTCGACAATGTGCTCGAGGACGCGAGGGCCTGCGAGGCTGCCCTCCTTTGTTACATGGCCGATGACAAAGACTGCAATTCCCGCCATCTTTGCCCACGCATCAGCTCCATCGCACACTCGCGCACCTGCGAGACACTCCCCAGCGCGCTCTCAATACCGGGGGCGATACATCGATCTGAATTGGGTCGATGATGAAAAGCGCAGGCTGTTCGCGTTCCATCACTGGGCACAGATCGCATCGAGATTCGTCTCGCTGACGACAAGCAGGTCATCCGCGATCGCCTGCAGACGATCGGCACGCATGCGGATCTGTCGTGCGCTCTCTTCTCCGGTCACGTAGAGACTGCCGTCCCTCACGGGCAATGTCTGCGGAGATGCGCAGCGTGAGGCTCGACCCTTGCCGACGCCCGGATCCCCAACGATAAGTACCATTGAACCGGGAATCACGCCGCCGCCAAGCACACGGTCAAGCTCGTCTGAGCCGGTAGAAAAGCGCGGCAGGTCTTCACAGCGATACTGCTGATGGGCACGGCGGTTCCGATTGGAGGGCACCGACACCTCTGCGCTCCTCGATCGGAGGTGTTGCGATCTCCTCTACGAGCGTATTCCATGCGCCGCATCCGGGGCATTTCCCCATCCATTTCATGGTGTCGTAGCCGCATTCCTGACAGAACGTACGCTGTCTTTTTCTTCTTCGCCATATAAACTCCTGGATCACATCGAACAAATACCAAATGAAAGGGACTGCCGCTACAGTCCCTCCTGTTTCAATATTTCAGCAGGCGCCCCGTAGAACGCGCAAAGCCAGTACACCGACCAGCCCAGATTGAGGAGAAATCCCCTATACGTCCTGCACGCGTTGGAGGCGCAAAGCATTGTTTCGACCACCGTCAGACCTCATGATACGATGCCTGTTTCTCATTCTTGGCGCTACTATTGCGGCTCGTGTCCTTCTTCACAAAATCCAGACCATCGCCCACCTTGCGTACAGAGATGACATCGCCCGCTGTAAAGTCACGCGCAAGAATACGTTCCGCAAAGTTCATCTTCGATGTTCTTCTGGATAGCACGGCGCAGAGGACGCGCGCCGAATTTGACATCCGTCCCCTTTGAGGATGAGCACACGCTTCGCCGATGGACTGATCTCAAGGTTGATTTTCTGCTCCGCAAGACGTGCCTTCACATCGCGCAGCAGAATGTCCACGATCTTTTGTCAGCTCCGGCTCACCGAGTGCGTAAAGACGATCATATCGTCAACACGGTTCAAGAACTCGGGACGGAAAACCTTCCGCACCTCCTCCACGACACGCTTCTTTGCACGCTCTTCATCCGAGGCCCATCGCCTGCTGCCCAATGGAAAAATCAATGGAGCCCGTCGTGAGAGCGCAGGTGATTTGCACCTGCATTCGATGTCATAATGATAATCGTATTGCGGAAATCCGTAACCGTCCCCTGTCCATCCGTGAGACGTCCATCTTCGAGTACCTGGAGCAGCATATGGAACACATCGGGGTTGTGCCTTCTCTACCTCATCAAAGAGGATGATAGAAAAAGGGGCTTCTTCCGAACCGCATCCGTAAGCTGTCCGCCCTCCTCGCAACCAACATACCCTGGAGCGCTCCAACGAGGCGCGCTGTTGTATGCTTCTCCATCATGCTCAGACATATCGAAGCGGATGATCGCCTCCTCCGAGCCAAGACGGACTCTGCGAGGCCCGTGCCAGCTCCGTCTTGCCGACTCCCGTGGAGCCGAGGAAGAGGAAGGGCCGATCCGGACGGCGCGGATCCTTCACGCCCGCACGCGCACGGCGCACAGCCTTCGAGACGGTACGCACGGCCTCATCCTGACCGATTACACGGCAGCCGATATGTTTTTCGAGTGCAAGCAGCCGATCGGACTCCTTCGCCGCAATGCGCTGCACTGGGATTCCCGTCCACTGAGCTACCACATCTGCAATTTCATGTTCCGTGACGACAATCTCCGAGCGCTGATCATCCCCGCGCCGCGAGACATCAAGCTGCGCACGCAGTTCTTGCTCACGATCACGCAGCTGTGCCGCGCCCTCGTAGTCCTGCCCGCTGAGTCGCTGCATTCTTCTGCTTCACGATCTCTGCGATCTCTGTGCGCAGCCCAACAATTTGGTCGGTATCGCCGATCCTCTTCTATACGTGTACGTGATGCGGCCCTCATCGATAAGGTCAATCGCCTTGTCCGGAAGGTAGCGATCTGTGATGTATCGCTTGGACAATCGAACCGCAGCCGTAACTGCAGCATCCTCAATGCGCGCATGGTGAAAACTCCTCATATCGCCTGCGCAGCCCCAAGAGGATCTTTTTCCGCATCCTCTTCCGTCGGCTCTTCGACCATGACGGTCTGAAAGCGCCGCGCAAGAGCAGAAGTCCTTCGCAAATGTTTCTTATACTCACTGAGTGTCGTTGCACCAATGATCTGCATTTCTCCGCGCGCAAGCGCAGGCTTTGGAATATTAGCCGCATCGAGGGGATCCCTCTGCTCCGCCGGCACGAATGAGCGTATGAATCTCATCGATGAAGAGGATGATGTTTTTGCCTTGATTACATCATCCACCACATTTTTGAGGCGCTCTTCGAATTCGCCGCGGTACTTCGTTCCGCGACGAGTGCCGTCATCGACAGAGTCACGACGCGCTTATTCTCGAGCAGAAACGGTACCTCGCCGTCCGCAATGCGCTGCGCAAGACCTTCAGCAATGGCAGTCTTTCCAACCCCTGCCTCACCGAGAAGGATGGGGTTGTTCTTCGTGCGCCGTGCAAGAATCTGGATGACACGGTCAATCTCTGCTGACGTCCAATAACAGGGATCTAGCCGCCTCCACGGGCAATACCAATCAGGTCGCGGCCAAAATTTCTTCAAGGACGCGGGCAGATCATTCCCCTCGCCCTTTCCTTTTTCCTGCGCGCGAGGCTTCTCCTAGACGCAGCTGTCTCACTCATGCGCTCCAAGACCTCGCTTTGCAGGTCCTCTATATCAACATCCATCTCCTCAATCGTATGGACTGCTGTGCCATCGGACTCTGTGAGCAGACTGAGCAGGATATGCTCCGTCGTCACAAAGGAACGCTCTTCACGCGCAGCATCAATTGCTCCCCTGCATGACGCGCTGTGCACGCCGCGTATAATACGGAACATCCTCCGCCGGATGCAGGACGTCCTGAAAGCCGTCCGCCTCACGAATCACCTGCTCTGCACTGTCATAGTCGACACCGAATTTATCCAGCGCCTCTGCCGCAATCGTATCACGCATATGCAAAATTCCCAGCAGAAGCTGGCCGGTTCCAATATACCCTTTTCCCGCGTCGCTGCGCAATATACTGTGAAAACTCTACGGCTTTAATCGCCGCCTGCGTAAAAATTGACGATAGTTCAAAGCTGTCCCCTCCTCATCCCGCTGTTCGATATTTTTGTAAGATCGCGCGTACACGCGAGGCACGCATCGCGCTGATTTCCCCGCAGATAAATTTTCGTTTTCTGCCGCATACTTGAGATAAGCTTCGCGTGCAGCAACGATGATCTCGGCATAGCAACTCAGTGCCACCTCTTTGATAATTCCTCGGTCGATGCCACAGCGTACACGTGAGACAAGAGCAAAAAGCTCCTGCTCCGTCAGAGAACGCGCATAAGACAGGATACCATAAGCACGCCATACACCATCCTCCACACCATCCTTTCCAAAGTAGGAAAAGCGCCTGGCGGGCGCGACGTTCGTGGGCAGCGATCTCGCCAACCGCTGCCTGAAGGTTCTCGATCATCTCTGCCTCGAGTAACCAAGTGTCAGTTGGTTCGAGATCTTGTAGAGATGCGCCCTTCGTCAATCCCTCAAGGGGTGCACGGCAAGGCCAAGCTGTGGTGATGTGTTAACAATATTATCGATGTTGCGTGTATAGACAAGCCCCGGCAAATGAAGAATGGCGGAGGCTCGCAGCCCGTACCGAGATTCGTTGGATATGCCGTTAAATAGCCCATCGTCTCATCAAAGGCCAGATCCAGACGAGCCTCAATGTAGTCATCTACGCGCGATGCCATCTCAAATGCGGCATTCAGTGAAAGACCAGAGGTCATCGCCTGAATGTGCAGATGGTCATCCTCGTTGATGAGGATACTGATCTTGTATCGTCACTGATATACGCCATTCGATGCGGCTGTGCTTCGGAAAACTTCTCACTGATCAGCCTCTTCTCGATCAAGACCTCACGCGCCAAGGCACTCAGCTGATCCACCGCAATTTGATCAAAGGGCTGTCCAAGCTCTGTATCAAGATCCACGAGACAGTTTCCACTGTCTGTCGAATTTGTGCAAGTTGTCCGAGGTCAGCGCGGCCAGGAAAGGAAGCCCACGAGATTGCGAGCGAGTCGAACACGACTCGATATCACCACATCACTGTCCCTGCCCTTCGGCCCCGAACCAAGAGAGTCTGCTGCTCTGAAGGAGCTCCTCAACAGCCATGGTCCTGTTCCTCCATCTGACGTTCCAGGCCACGAATGCGGTCGCGATACTCTGCGGCCTTTTCATATTCCTCACGCGCAACGCTTCTTTCAAACGGACACGCAGCTGCTCTGCCTCCTGACGCAGCATGATGGAACTCCCCGAGCGACGCGGAATCTTTTCCGCGATGGACGCTTGAGCCGTGAATTCGCCGCAAAAGAGGCGTGAGCTCATGATGAAACGTCTCATAGCAGACCGAGCAGCCAATCTGCCCCGTCTGCGGGAAATCCTGAAACCGCATGCCGCAGTTCGGACACGTGATGTGGGGTGCATCCTCCTCGACCGCATTCTCCTGCTGATTACTGCCGAAGATGCCCTTTTAGGAAATCCACCGCCGACACATTTTCCCGCTGCGCACGAAGAATCGATGCACCATAGCGCGCAGCACAGCTCATACATATATTTTTCACTTCGACCACCTGGACCGATCTGCACTATGTGCACGATCGCGTCATTGCGGCCGCATTCCTCACAAATCATAAGAGGTACCTTTCCATCATACGCAAGGCATATTGTCTCTATGTCTATCTATATCGAACAAC
>BNJS01002292.1_pt1 | contig 258387 bp, 375 predicted proteins | sample 8540461 | NCBI WGS metagenome assembly BNJS01 (sample SAMD00202454, study PRJDB9452) | human saliva metagenome | isolation source: human saliva | place: Japan | reverse complement strand
CCAACTTAAAAATCGTTACTTTGTTGTTGCGTTACCATGAAATGAGTGTTATAATTAAAATGATGAATAAAAATGATATAATATCATTTTCACAGAAAATATGTCGGAAGGAAAATTTTAATGGCTATTTTAGGAAAAATTATTTGATGCTAATAAAAGAGAAGTAAAAAGTTTAGCAAAATTAGCTGATAAAGTATTAGCTAAAGAAGAAGAATATGCTAGTTTTAGTGATGAACAGTTACAAAACAAAGCTGAAGAATTTAAAGAATATATTGAAGAAGAAAAAGAAAAAGGCAGAGCAGTTGCTGATATATTAGATGATATATTGGTAGATGCATTTGCAACTGCACGTGAAGGAGCTTTCCGTGCATTAGGTATGAAACCTTATAAAGTTCAAGTTATGGGTGGTATTGCACTACACCGTGGTGATATCGCAGAGATGAGAACAGGGGAAGGGAAAACTCTTACGGCTACAATGCCTGTATATTTAAACGCTTTAGCAGGAGATGGTGTTCATGTAGTAACAGTCAATGAATACTTATCTAAACGTGATGCTGAAGAGATGGGGGTTTTATATAATTATTTAGGATTATCAGTAGGTTTAAATCTAAATTCAATGAATTCTGAAGAAAAAAGAGCTGCTTATAATGCAGATATTACTTATTCGACGAATAATGAATTAGGTTTTGATTATTTACGTGATAATATGGTGAAATCTGTAGAAGCTCGTGTTCAACGTCCACTTAAACTATGCAATCATCGATGAGGTCGACTCTGTTTTGATTGACGAAGCGAGAACACCGCTTATCATTTCAGGAGAAGGACAAGAGTCTACATCACTATATCAAGTAGCTAATGCTTTTGTTAAAACTTTGAAACGTGCTGAGGAAGAAGATGGTAGCGATGGAGATTATACTTTAGATGTAAAAACTAAAGCTATTCAACTTTCTGAAAATGGTATCGATAAAGCAGAAAGTTACTTCGGACTAAAAAATCTTTATGATTTGAAAAATGTTGATTTAACACACCACATAAACCAAGCGTTAAAAGCGAACTATACTATGGCACTTGATGTAGATTATGTAGTTGCAGAAGATGGAGAAATTCTAATCGTTGACCAATTTACAGGGCGTACAATGCCAGGGCCGTCGTTTTTCTGAAGGATTGCACCAAGCTATTGAGGCTAAAGAAGGTGTAGCTATCCAAAAAGAAAGTAAAACAATGGCGACTATTACATTCCAAAACTTCTTTAGAATGTATAAAAAACTTAGTGGTATGACGGGTACAGCTAAAACAGAAGAAGAAGAATTTAGAAATATTTATAATATGTATGTAACAACAATACCAACGAATAAACCTATTATGAGAATAGATGCTCCGGATTTTATTTACTCTACTATGGAAGCCAAATTTAATGCGGTTGCTCGTGAGGTTAAAGAATGTTACGATAGAGGACAACCAGTACTTTTAGGTACAGTATCTATCGAAACCAGTGAATTGGTTTCTAGACTTCTGTATAAATATGGAGTTCCTCATAAAGTGCTAAATGCTAAACAAAATGAAAGTGAAGCAGAAATTATTAAACAAGCGGGACAAAAAGGTTCTATAACAATCGCTACTAACATGGCTGGGCGTGGTACAGATATAAAACTAGGTGAAGGTGTTCGTGAACTAGGTGGTTTAGCTGTAATTGGTACAGAACGTCATGAATCACGTCGTATTGATAACCAGTTACGTGGGCGTTCTGGACGTCAGGGTGACCCAGGATATAGTAGATTCTATCTATCATTAGAAGATGAACTTATGGTTCGTTTCGGTGCTGACAGATTACAAAGACTTATGGGTAAAACAGATGATACACCTCTTGAAAGTAAAATGGTCAGCCGCTCTGTAGAAAGTGCTCAAAAACGTGTAGAAGGTAACAACTACGATGCACGTAAACAAGTTCTTCAGTATGATGATGTTTTACGTAAACAACGTGAAATTATGTATGCTGAAAGAAATGAAGTTTTAGAAAATGAAGTAGTTACTGATATTATTGATAGAATGACAGAAGAAGCAGTTGAGAAAACTATCGAATATGCAACTCAAACATTAGAAGCGCATAGTGAAAAAGAAGAAACAGAAGAAATTGTAAAATCACTAAATGAAAAATTCTTAGGACAATGTCCTATAAAAGAAGATGAGTATAGTGAAGTTATGTCTGATGAAGAAATTAAACAACTTGCTCTTGAAAAAATTAATAATGAATATGAACAAAAACGCGAGCTTCTTGGTGATGAGACTATGAATTCATTTGAAAGATATATTCTTTTAAATGTAATAGATGATCGTTGGACAGACCATATCGACCAAATGGATCAACTGCGCAAAGGTATTTTCTTACGTTCATATGGTCAAATAGATCCGCTTCGTGAATATAAAAACGAAGGACATGAAATGTTTGAATATATGATAGACGAGATAGAATGCGAAGTAGTTGCTAACTTATTACGTATCAAGGTTGAACGTCATGAAGAAATAGAGCTTAAAGAAGAAAAAACAAATCTTGTTACTAATGACAGTAAAGAGCATATTTCTCGTGGTCCAGTAAGAAGTGCATCTCGTGAAGAGAAAAAAGCGCGTATTGCAGAGAGAAAACAACGTATCAAAGAGTTAAAAGCTCAAAAGCAAAAAGAAGAGAAATAGTATTTTAACAGATAAGGAAACTTATAGTATAGGTTTCCTTATCTTAAATTATGTAATACAAATGGAGTGATTTTATGAAAAAAATAGAGGAATTAAAAAGAATTATTCAAGAAAGTAATAATATAGTGTTCTTTGGTGGTGCTGGAGTTTCTACCGAGTCAAATATACCAGATTTTCGTAGTGCTAATGGTATATTTAGTGTAGAATTAGGACGACATTTTACTCCAGAACAACTGGTATCACGTACGATGTTCGAGAAGTACCCAGAAGATTTTTTTAAATTTTATAAAGAACATTTGATATATCCAGATGCTAAGCCTAATAAAGCACATTATTTTTTGGCAGAACTTGAGAATAAAGGAAAACTTCGTGCTGTTATTACTCAAAATATTGATACTTTACATGAAATAGCAGGAAGTAAAAATGTTTTAAAACTTCACGGTACGGTAGATAGTAACTACTGTCGTAAGTGTGGAAAGCATTATAACTTAGAGGAGTTTTTATCAAAAGAGAGTATTATTCCTCTATGTGAGTGTGGTGGTATTATAAAACCATATGTTACGTTATATGAAGAAGAATTGGATATGACGGTATTTAGTTCTGCGATTAAGTATATAGAGCAGGCAGAGGTATTAATAATAGGAGGAACCTCACTTAGTGTATATCCAGCGGCAAATCTAATAAGACATTTTAGAGGAAATCATTTAGTAGTTATAAATAAAACTTCAACATCTCAAGACAGAATGGCGACATTGGTTATTAGTGGAAAAAAATGGGAAGTTTTTGAAAAGATAAATAATGTATAAGTAGTGAAATATAATTAACTAAACGAGAAAGGAGATTTTATGAATATTATCAGAAAAATTGGATGGTTTTTAAAACTTGAAAAGAAAACGATATATAGTAGGAATACTTGCATTATCGTTAGTAAGTGTTTTTAATTTAATACCGCCAAGAGTGATAGGAAATGTTGTTGATAATATTGCATCAGGAGAGTTAACAAATAAGTATTTATTTATAAATCTAGCTTACTTAGTATCAGCAGCTTTAATAATGTATGGGTCTGAGGTATGTTTGGCGAGTGTATATCTTTGGTGCAGCGTATAATCTTGGAAGATTATTACGTTTTAGACTATTTCAACATTTTACAAAAATGTCTCCATCGTTTTATCAAAAATATCGTACAGGTGATTTGATGGCGCACGCTACAAATGATATTAACTCTGTCGTAATGGTTGCAGGTGGAGGCGTGATGTCGGCGGTTGATGCGTCTATTACAGCATTGGTAACTTTAGGAACAATGGTGTTATTAATAAGTCCAAAGTTAAGTTTTATAGCGATATTACCATTGCCGTTTATGGCATATGCAGTTAATAAATTAGGTGATAAAAACTATGAAAGTTTTAAAGAGGCGCAGGAGTCGTTTTCAGATTTAAATAGTAAGGTTCAAGAAAATGCTTCGGGTGTTCGTGTTACTAAGTCATTTGGTTATGGTAATGATGAAATAGAAAGTTTTAAAGAAATTAATAAGAAAGTTTTTATTAAAAACATTATCGCTTCTAAATATAATGCGCTATTTAATCCTATGGTGCTTGTTTTTATTGGACTTTCATATACTTTGACTTTAATTTTTGGAGGAATCTTTATTTCTAATGGAGAGATGACCGTTGGAGAATTAGTAACCTTTGTTACATACTTGGATATGTTAGTTTGGCCACTTCAAGCAATAGGGTGGTTGTATAATATAGGTCAACGTGGTGATGTTTCTTATGGACGTATTGAAAAATTACTAGCTGAAGAAAGTTCTGTAAAAGAAACGGCAAAAGAAGGATTAGTAGCAGTCAATGGCCGATTAGAATATAATATTTCTAATTTTGTATATTTAGATAAATCAGTATTGTCAGAAATTAAATTTTCAATAGAGCAGGGTCAGACATTAGGTATTGTTGGAGTTACAGGTTCTGGGAAAACAACATTGCTGAAGTTATTACTACGAGAATATGATGTAGTAGATGGAGAAATTCTTTTAAATGGTGAAAAATATTAAAAAAACTATAAATTAAAAAGATTTGCGTAGTTTAATAGGGTATGTTCCACAGGATCAAGTATTATTTGCAATGTCTATAAAAGAAAATATTCGCTTTGCTGATCCAGCATATTCGGATGAAAGAGTAGAAGAAGTTACAAAACTTTGTGGCTTATATAATGATATAAAAAGTATGCCAGATGGAATTGATACTATTATTGGAGAAAGAGGTGTTTCATTATCTGGAGGACAAAAGCAACGTATAGCGATGAGCCGTGCATTAATTATGAACCCCGGATATTTTAATACTTGATGATTCTCTATCAGCAGTTGATGCAAAAACCGGAAAAATATTATTTTAGAAAACTCTAAAAGAAGAGAGAAAAGGGAAGACAACGATTATTACTGCTCATAGATTATCAGCTATTGTCCATGCTGATTTAATTATCGTTATGGATAATGGAAAAATTATTGAACGTGGAACGCATGATGAGTTGTTAGCCCAAGATGGTTGGTATAAAGAAACATACAGTAACCAACAGTTAGAAGAAAAAGTTAAAAGGAGGAGAATAAGTTGAAAAAAATAATACTTTTTTTCTAAGATTGCTTAATTATATGCTAAGATATAAAAACTTTTACAGCAGTCGCATTAACATTTATCCTTTTAACAAGTATTGTAGCTACTGCAATTCCTCTTTTAGCTCAATATTATATTGATAACTATATAACAAAAGGTATTGCAAGTGCAGGGCTTGGTTTATTAATCATCTATTATGGGTTGTTTTTATTTAGAGTTATTTCTACTTTTATAGGTGAATATTACTTTTCAAAAGTTGCGTATAGTATAGTCAGCGATTTGCGTGAGGAGAGCTTTACAAATCTTCAAAAATTAAGAATGTCTTATTTTGATAGAACTCCTGTAGGTTCGATTGTTTCAAGATTAACAAATGATACACAAGCAGTTGCTGATATGTTTGGAACAATTTTTTCTAGTTTTCTTAACTCTATTTTGATGTTTGTTGTAACGATAGGAGCGATGATTTCTCTTAGCCCTGGATTAACAGTTTTAATGATATTGTTTCTTCCAATAATGATAGGCTCGGTTTATTTGTACCAAAGATTATCTAGTAAGCTAGTAAAAATTACTCGTGCTAAACTTAGTGATTTAAATACAAAATTATCGGAATCGATAGAAGGTATGCGAATTATTCAAGCTTTTAATCAAGAAGAACGCTTAATAAAAGGTTTTGAAGAAGTAAATAAAGAACATCTACATTACATGAGTCGTTCTTTATCGGTGGATAGTTTATTACTTCGCCCAGCCATGGCATTGTTAAAAATTTTGGCCTATGGAGTAATATTGACTTATTTTGGGCTTAGTTGGCAAACTGCAGGTTTTACAGCTGGGATAATTTACGCATTTATTCAATATACAAATCAGCTGTTCAATCCACTTATAGAGCTTATGCAAAATTTTTCTGTTTTACAGACATCTATGATAGCTGCAGGGCGGGTTTTTGAGCTTATTGATAATAAGGAATATGAACCTGCTCAAAAAGGATAGTAATTATAAAATTGAAGAAGGAAATATTGAATTTAAAAATGTGAGTTTTTCTTATGATGGGAAGAATGATGTTTTGAAAAATATTTCGTTTAAGGTAAATAAAGGAGAAACTATTGCATTTGTGGGATCAACTGGTTCTGGGAAATCATCAATAATAAATCTATTTTTTTAAGATTTTATGAATTTGATCGTGGGGAAATTCTGGTTGATAGACGGGATATAAAAGATTATTCAATGAAAGAATTACGAAATAAAAATAGGTTTAGTACTACAAGATCCATTTTTATATCATGGCACTATTGAATCTAATATAAAAATGTATAATAAGTCTTTAACTGAAAGTGATATCAAAGCGGCGGCTGAATTTGTCGATGCTGATGAGTTTATTATGCAGCTACCTGAAAAATATAAAAGTCCAGTTACAGAACGTGGTTCAACTTTTTCAAGTGGACAACGTCAGCTACTTACTTTTGCAAGAACTATAGCAGCACAACCTAAGATTTTAATTTTGGATGAAGCTACAGCAAATATTGATTCTGAAACAGAAGAAATAATACAAAACTCATTAAAGAAAATGAGAAAGGGACGTACGACGATTGCAATTGCTCATAGGTTATCCACTATTCAAGATGCAAACTGTATTTATGTACTTGATAAAGGTGAGATAATTGAAAGTGGTACACACACTAAGTTGTTACAACAAAAAGGAACATATTATAAAATGTACCAGCTTCAAGCAGGGATGTTAAATGTAGAAAAAAACCTCTAACTAGTTTATTAGTTAGAGGTTTTAGTTTTAGTATTAGAATTTAACTCGTTCTTCAATATATTGTTTTAATTCTGAAATAGCGATACGAGTTTGTTCCATTGTGTCACGTTCACGGACAGTTACCATACCATCATTTTCAGATTCAAAGTCATAAGTGATACAGAATGGAGTACCAATTTCATCTTGGCGACGATAACGTTTACCGATAGATCCAGTTTCATCAAAATCTACCATAAAATCAGCTGCTAGTTGTGAATAAACTTCACTAGCTTTGTCACTTAATTTTTTAGAAAGTGGTAGAATAGCTGCTTTGTATGGTGCTAGTGCTGGATGGAATTTAAGAACTGTACGAGTATCGTTTTCTCCTACTTCTTCTTCATTGTATGCGTCACATAAGAATGCTAGTAGAACACGGTCAACACCAACAGACGGCTCTATACAATATGGAATATATTTTTCATTAGTAAGAAGATCTTGATAAGTCATATCTTGCCCTGAGTGCTCCATATGTTGTTTTAAATCGTAATCTGTTCTTGAAGCAACTCCCCAAAGTTCTCCCCATCCAAATGGGAATTTAAACTCGATATCAGTTGTTGCATTAGAGTAGTGAGAAAGCTCTTCTGGATCATGATCACGAAGACGAATATTTTCTTTTGTCATACCTAAATCTAATAGCCAGTTTTCACATGTATCTTTCCATGTTTTATGCCAGTCTAATTCAGTCCCTGGCACACAGAAGAACTCAAGTTCCATTTGTTCAAACTCACGAGTACGGAAAATAAAGTTACCAGGTGTAATTTCATTACGGAATGATTTACCAATTTGACCTATACCGAATGGTAGTTTTTTACGCATACTACGTTGAACATTTTTGAAGTTAACAAAAATACCTTGTGCAGTTTCTGGACGTAGATAAATTTGGCTTGTAGAATTTTCTACAACACCTTGATTTGTTTTGAACATAAGGTTAAATTGTCTAATATTAGTAAAATCATGTTTACCGCATTCTGGACATTTAATATTTTCTCGTTCGATAATATTTTCTAATTCTTCAAATGGTAGTCCATCAACAACGACATCTTCATTTTTTTCTTTGAAGTAATATTCTTCAATAAGTTTGTCAGCGCGAAGACGTGATTTACATGATTTACAGTCCATCATTGGATCAGAAAAGTTTCCAACGTGCCCTGATGCTTCCCAAGTACGCGGATTCATAAAGATAGCAGCATCTAATCCAACGTTATATGGTGACTCTTGAATGAATTTCTTCCACCATGCTCTTTTTATGTTATTTTTCAGTTCGATACCTAATGGACCGTAATCCCAAGTATTAGCTAATCCACCATAAATTTCAGATCCTTGAAATACGAATCCTCTGTTTTTCGCAAGAGATAAAATTTTCTCCATGATTAAATTCCTCCTTTAAAATAAAATATCCCTAGATATACTCTAAAGTATACCTAGGGACGAAATAAATTCCTCGGTTCCACCCTGATTAGTAAAAACTCATCTTTAATATTTATATGTAATATATATCATGCCAAATATTTTGCTGAACTTTCACCAACAACAGCTCGCTACTATGTTTATATATTTATTCTAACATCTTATTTAAAAAAACTTTCAAGGATAATACTAAAAAAATATTTTAATTGTTCGTGATTTATTGTAAGTATAAAGTATAAGTGCTATAATAAACTAATATTAAATTATTGAGGAGGTTATATGAGAATTTCATTTCAAAGAGGCGATATAAAAAAACCTTATAACAACTGGTGTTATCTATTTTGCAGCAGTATTTTTTTTCTACCAACACTATTACCACAAACATTAAGTGTGCATTTACGATTAAATATTGCTTTAGGCTTATCAACATTAGCAACTATCATTATGTTTTTCATAGCATCTAAATCACATAATGATATTGATCGAGGAAAAAGAGAATCAAATATTTTAATAATCATAGCAATAGGATTAGCAGGGTTTGTAGCGATGATGCTAGTGCAAGGTATTATAAATGGATTATTACAATACTTAGCTAAAATTTTTGAGTTTCAAGCAAGTAGTAAAAATACAAGTAATGTTGTTCAAATAATAAAAATTAAATCCGTTATTTATAGGATATGTTGTTTTTTTAGGACCGATAATGGAAGAATTATTCTTTAGAAAAAGCAGTTTTTGGATATTTTTTTATGATGTTATGTTAGGTAGTAAGCAATGGATTAGATTTACTATTCCTGCTCTAATAACGGGGATATTATTTGCTATTCCACATGATGGATTTTCTCCAATCATGGTATTATATATAATGATGTCGTTTGTTTTTAGCTTTTTATATTTAAAAACTAAAAGTATCATTACGCCGATGATAGCGCATATTGCTATGAATATGATGGTAGTAATAGTTCAACTTGCAATACAGTAGAGGAGGCATTATGTCATCAAAAAATTGGTTATCGACGAATTACTTTTTGCAATTTGCAGTTAATGGAGTATTTTTACCATTTTGGATTTTGTATCTCACAGGAGTGAAGAATTTAACTGTTTTGGAAGCAAGTACAATATTTTCGATGTTATATCTTGCCAGATTTTTAGGTGGAATTTTTTTGAATCCATATTTATTGAAGAGATATAATATTAGTTTATCTTTAAAGATATCGGTGATAGCTGGTATCTTACTTGCACTGAGCTATGGAATTACAAATAACAAAATAATCTTGACTCTTATAACATTTATGTTTGGTCTAGTTTATTATACAGTTGCACCATTTATAGAAAGTTTGGCATCTTTATTTTTAAAAGAAGAAGGCATTGATTACGGAAAAGCAAGGACATGGGGATCTGTAAGTTTTACATTGGTTGGAATAGCTGCAGGTGGTATTATAGGATATGTAGGAAGTGTCGCACTGTATTATATACTTATTATATTATTAGTTTTATATGTGGTTTTTATGTTTCTGCCTCAACCTAAAGTTAGTTCAGTACTCTTTACTGTTAATAAAAGGTGATAACAATAATACAGGTAAATTATATAGTTGGGTACTAAAAGATAAAAAAATGCAATATTACTTATTCTAGTTATATTTTTTTATATCAGTTATCACATACTGCGTATAATAATTATAATGCTTTTGTATTTAGAGAGTATGAATATTAGCGCTAAAATGGATGTCAGGACTAATACTAAATATATCAGTAATAGCTGAAATTTTGTTTTTTTATTTTTTTCAAAAAAATAATAGGGAAGATAAAACCAACTCAACTGTTAGTTTTTTTGTGGGATTGGAGCAATAATAAGATGGCTTATGTTAGCGATATTTCATAATATATATGTATTTGTTGTAATGCAAACTTTTCATGCAATAACTTTCGCTGTTGGTCATATAGCTTTTATTTTAATTTTAAATAATAGATTTAATACAGAAAAAAATAATTGATATGCAAATCTTATATACAGCGATATGCTACCAACTTAGCATGACCATTGGTCTTTATATTATGGGGGCAATATGGGATATAAATTCATCCTTAGTGTTTTATGTATCTGCAGGAATCGCGCTAGTAGGAACGATATTTGCAACAAGAATTAGAGAAAAAAATAAAATTTAGAAGAGGAATCATAATTTATTAGATTATGGTTCTTTTTGATATAAGTATATTTGGCTGAATATAGAAATAAGAATAATATTTTGAATATTACTAAAAAAACTTGGAAAAAATATTAATATAATATTAAAAATATAATTGTAAGTAGTTATGGAGGTATTTGTATGATTAAACATTTGTTTTTCTGATATGGATGGGACTGTTTTGAATAGTAACGGACAAATGAGCGAATTTACGATAAAAAAACAATAAAAGGAAAGTGGATTGCCATTTACTTTTAGTATCAGCTCGTTCTCCGCAAAAAAATGGAAGAAATAATAAATAATCTTGGTATTGATGGAATTCATGTTGCATTTAATGGCGGCTTGATTTTTGAGAAAAAATAATAAAAAAATACAATATTACATAGTGTGCCGTTGGAGTATAATTTAGCAAGAAGATTGGTATTAGATATAAGAAATAAGTTTGAAAAATATTGGTATTAGTCTCTATGATGAATCATATTGGAATACAGATTTAGAAACTATGGGCATAAAAAAAGAGAATATAATATAGTAAAAAGTAGGTTACAAGATTGTAAATTTTAAAAAAATTATTTTTGAAAAATACAAATAAAACAATTTATAAAGTATCATTTATTGAGCATGACGAAGAAGTTTTTAAAAAAATTGATAGATTATGTAGAAGAAAAACTATTCTAAAGAACAGTTAACTATTCAAAAAAATCTTTAAGTGGTTATTTAGAAATTACTCATATTAATTCAAAGAAATCAAAGGGTATTGAGTACATACAAAAAAACTTGAAAAAAATTGGAGAAGAATGAACTAGCAGCTTTTTGGAGATGGTCAAAATGATATACCAATGTTTGAAAGTGTTGGGCATATAGTAGTTATGGAAAAATGCTACAGATGATGTGAAAAAATATGCGGACTTTATTACTAAATCTAATAATGATGATGGAGTTGCATATGCGATTGATAAGTATATAAAAAATATTTAGTATGATGTAGATAGTGGAGGACTAAAATGAATAAGTACATTAAAAACTTAGAAAAAGAATTTTCTATAATAAAAAAAGTGGCTTCAAAGTGCAAGAAAAAAAGCGATAAATGATTATAAATTAAATGGTATTGAATATATAAAAGAATTAGCTTTTCTAGCATATCATTCTGAAGTTTATCAAGTGAGAATGTACGGTGTATTCCTTTTTGGTTATTTGTCTACAGATAAAGAAATTTTGACATTTATGAGAGAAGAAGTTTCTAAAGATGATAATTGGAGGGTTCAGGAAGTATTAGCTAAGTCGTTTGACGAATTTTGTAAATCAATAGGGTATGAAAAAACACTTACTGTTATTGATGAATGGCTAAATCATGATAATCCTAATACAAGAAGAGCAGTAACGGAAGGTTTAAGAATATGGACAAGTAGACCATACTTTAAAGAAAATCCCAAAGAGGCTATCAGAAGAATAGCGAATTTAAAAGAGGATAAGAGTGAATATGTAAGAAAATCAGTGGGGAATGCACTAAGGGATATAAGCAAAAAGTTTCCAGAATTAATTAAAGATGAATTGAATACTTGGAAGTTGGAAAATAAAGAAATTAATCAAGTGTATATGTTAGCAAATAAATTTATTAAGGAGAAAACAATAATATATATTTAAACCAGAAGTAATCAAAAACAGTAAATTTTAAAAATTTACTGTTTTTTTATTTACTCTTATTTTCACCGAAGAGAATATAACAAAAAATATATATATATAAATACTTGATTAAATACTGGTTAAGGAGTATAATGGAATTATAAACGGACGTTAGAATAAAAATTAATAATAATTAGTTTTAAAGACGAACTTTCAATCGAAAAAAGGAGTTAAATGTATGAAAGTAGCAGTAATAATGGGTTCAAATTCGGATTATACTACTATGGTGGAAACGTGTAATCTTTTAGATCAATTTGAAATCCCTTATGACAAAAAAGTAGTTAGTGCTCATAGAACACCCGATCTTTTAGTAGATTTTTCAAAAAATGCTAGAAAAAATGGTTATTCTCTTATAATAGCTGCAGCGGGAGGTGCGGCTCATCTACCAGGAATGGTAGCTTCAATGACGACATTGCCTGTAATAGGAGTACCTATTAAGTCTAGTACTCTTAGTGGAGTAGATTCTCTATATTCAATAGTACAGATGCCTGCAGGAGTTCCTGTTCTTACTATGGCAATAGGAGTTGCTGGTGCTAAAAATGCAGCAATTAGCGCACTATCAATTTTGGGAATGACGAATGAAAATTATGAACAGAAATATTTAGATTTCAAAAAAGAACAAGAACGTATAGTATTGGAAGAGATGAAGATATGATAAAAACAATTTTACCAGGGAAAACAATAGGAATAATTGGTGGTGGACAACTTGGGCGAATGCTTGCTATGAGTGCAAAAGAGATGGGGTACAAGATTGCTATTTTAGATCCAAGTGATATGTGTTGCGCCAAAATTTTTAGCGATGTATTTATTAAAGCAAATTTTGATGATTTCGAAAAAGTAGAGGAACTATGTAAGCATAGTGATGTTATTACTTTTGAGTTTCGAGAAACATTGATGCTGATGCACTAAGTAAATTAGAAAAAAAATATAATTTCGTTCAAAGTTCCGAAGTATTGCGTATTACTCAACATAGGTATTATGAAAAAAGAATTTGCAAGAGGTTTGAATATACCAACTGTTGATTATATTCATATAGAAGATAATACTGATGTTGAGATAGATAAAAGTGTATTTGATGAAAACTTTACGCTTTGGTTATGACGGTAAGGGACAGAAAAAAATTTCTAAGAAGGAAGAAATAGAAAAACAAACTATATTAGAAGAACTTATAGAGCTTGATAAAGAAATATCGGTTGTTGCCGTTAAAGATAAGTACGAAGTTCAAATTATTGCTGTTGTTGAAAATGAACATCGTAATAATATTTTATATCGTTCGAAAGTTCCAACGTCAGCCACAACAGAACAAGAAAGTCTTGCAATAGAATACACAAAAAAAATACTGGATAATATCGAATATTACGGTGTACTTACTGTTGAATTTTTTATAAGTAATGGGAAAGTGATTTTCAACTGAAATTGCTCCCTCGTGTTCATAACTCTGGACATATAACGATGCAAAGTGCAACTAAAAGTCAGTTTAGAGCACATGTGGAAGCTATATGTGGCTTAAGAGTTGGTAAGATTGAAAACCGTGAGACGACTTTATACAATATACTAGGTCAGGATGAAGATTATTTTAAAAATCTAATTACTAAAAAAACAAGGCTACTTACATTTTTATGAAAAGGAAGCTCGTGAAAATAGAAAAATAGGTCATATTAACTTTTATGGTGATGTACATTTAGGAGGATACGATGAGTAACAAAAGAATTTTTATTAAAAAGCGTCAAGGATATAATAAGGAAGAATTACAGCTGAAAAATACGCTAAATCTAGAGTATAATCTAGATTTAGATAATGTTCAGGTGTATGTTATTTATGATATTTACAATATTGATGAAGAAACTTATAAACTAGCTAAAACTTCGGTATTTTCTGAAGTCGTTGTTGATGAAGTTTTTGAGAGTATTGATTTAGAAGAAGGAAAATATTTCGCTTATGAAGTGCTACCCTGCTCAATACGATCAAAGAGCTGATAGTGCGACTCAGTGTATAAAGTTGCTTAATGCGAAAAGCGAAGCAACTGTTAGAAGTGGTAAGCTAGTTATTTTTGATAAAAAATTAAATTCTGATGAATTGAAATTAGTGGAAAATTATCTAGTAAATCCAATTGAAGCACGAGTTAAGGATTTATCAGTATTAGAATTTTCACTAAATTCTGAACCTAAACCTCTTAAAAAACTGGATGGATTTTTGGAATATTCTCACTGGCAGTTAGAAGCAATCAAAAAAGAGTTTTCTCTAGCGATGAATATAGAAGATTTAGAATTTATTCAAAGTTATTTTTAAAAACAGAAGGACGTGTTCCAACTGAAACTGAGATTTATGTTCTTGATTGTTATTGGAGTGATCACTGCCGTCATACAACATTTGAAACAGTTCTTGATGAAATTAATATTGAGTCTGAACTTTTCAAAAAGGAAATGCAAGATGCGTTTGATTACTATCTAAAAGTTCGTGGAGAGCTTAATCGTGAAGATAAACCATTAACACTTATGGATATGGCAAGTATTATTGGTAAATATCATGTTGGTATATTAAATGATGAAAATATCGAAGTAAGTGAAGAAATTAATGCATGTTCATTCTTTACAACTATTCAAAATAAAGGTAAAGAAGAACGTTGGTTAATTCAGTTTAAAAACGAAACACATAATCATCCAAGTGAAATTGAACCATTTGGTGGAGCAAGTACTTGTATAGGAGGAGCTATTCGAGATCCACTATCAGGACGTAGTTATGTATATCAAGCTATGCGTATCTCTGGAAGTGGAAATATTCTCCAAAAACGTGAAGATACTTTAGCACATAAACTTCCACAGGTAGAGATAGCAAAAGGAACAGCGCACGGTAATTCATCGTATGGGAATCAAATTGGTTTAGCAACAACGTTTGTTCGTGAAATTTATGATGATAGTTATGTTGCTAAACATATGGAAGTTGGAGCTGTTGTAGGAGCTGTAAAAGAAGGAGATTATAAACGTGAAACTTTAGTCGCTGGAGATATTGTTGTGATGATTGGTGGTCGTACTGGTCGTGATGGTATCCAAGGCGCAAGTGGTTCAAGTGTTGAGCACACAAATGATTCTTTAGAAACTATGTCAAGTCAAGTACAGAAAGGTAATGCTCCTGAAGAAAGAAAATTACAAAGGTTGTTTAGAAAACCAGAAGTTACTAGACTTATTAAAAAATGTAATGACTTTGGTGCTGGCGGAGTTTGTGTTTCTATCGGAGAGTTATCAGACGGTATTGAAATTCACCTTGATAAAGTTCTAACAAAATATAAAGGACTTAATGCAACGGAACTTGCTACTAGTGAATCGCAAGAGAGAATGTCTGTTGCGATTGACAAAAAAGATTATGATGCATTTGTTCGTGAATGTGAAAAAGAAAATATTGAGTATGCACATGTTGCGACTGTAACAGATCGTCGCCGCTTAGAAATGTACTACAATGATGAAAAAGTAGTAGATATGAGTGCAGATTTCTTAGAAACAAGTGGGGTAAGACAACATACTAAAGCAACATTAGTAGATAATAAAGCTGAAAATCCATTTACAGATAAAGAATTTTCTAGAGAAGCTGTGTTAAAAGAACTTGGAGAATTAAATGTAACTTGCCAAAAAGGATTAGCTTCAAAATTCGACTCTTCTATTGGAGCTTCAACAGTTCTTATGCCATTTGCAGGTCGCCATAAACTTACACCTGTTCAAGCAAGTGTTCAAGCATTACCAACATTGCACTCAACAAGCGATACGGCAACGATTCTTACATATGGATTTATTCCGAAAATTTCATACTATTCACCATTTTTATCTTCTATCTACGCAGTGTTAGAATCAGTAGCTAAAGTTTATGCAGTCGGTGGTACACGAGAAAGTCTTTACTTCTCATTCCAAGAGTATTTCGAAAAACTTGGTAAAGATAGCTCTAAATGGGGTAAAGTTACTCAAAGTTTATTAGGAAGTATTTATGCTCAACGTGAAATTGGTCGCCCAAGTATTGGCGGAAAAGATAGTATGTCAGGAACGTTCAATGATCTTAATGTTGTAGAAACACTAATTTCATTTGCCTGCGTGCCTGTAAAAATAAATGATGTTATAACTCCAGAGTTGAAAGAAGTTGGCAACAAACTTTATTATGTGCCAGTAGTAAAAGATGAAAAAGGATATCCAGATATTGCAGCTACTTTAGAAAATTATGAACTTGTTCATAAATACATTAAAGAAGGTAAAGTAGTTTCAGCATATGTTCAAGAAGAAGGTAGCTTAGCCGCTTCTCTAGTAAAAATGTCGTTAGGTAATGATTTGGGATTTGAAGTAGAAAAAGAAAATATTTTAAACTTTGATCCAGCATCATTAGTAGTAGAATCAAAAGAAAAATTACCGTTTGAATGTATTGGTAAAGTAAGTAGCAGAATCATTATTAATAATGAATTATTTACACATAACGATATATATGAAGCTTATACAGCTACTCTAAATGATATTTATCCGATGTATCAAAACGAAGATAAAGGAACTGTAGAAAATCTTCACACAGAAAATAAAGGACGAAAATATTATCCAGAATATGTAGAGGATGTAAAAGTAGTTATACCTGTCTTCCTGGTACGAACTGTGAGTATGATAGTGAGAAAGCATTTATTGAAGCAGGAGCAACTCCTACGACAGTAGTAATCAGAAATACTCGAGAAAATGATATTAATGAATCAATAGAAGAGTTTGTAAATGCAGTAGAAGAATCTCATATCATTATGTTCCCAGGTGGATTTTCTAGTGGCGATGAACCAGATGGAAGTGCTAAGTATATTGTTAACTTCTTAAAAAATGAAAAGGTAAAAAATGCTATTCACAAACATTTAGCTGAGAAAAAACTTATATTAGGAATCTGTAATGGATTCCAGGCATTGCTTAAATCAGGATTACTTCCTTATGGAGAAATACGTGAATTGAATGAGGATGACCTTACGTTATACCGAAATGATAGTTATGAACATATTTCAACAACAGCATTTACTCGTGTAGCAAATGCAAATTCACCTTGGTTACAAGATTTTACAATCGGAACTGAACACGAAGTGGTATTTAGTCATGGAGAAGGAAAAGTAGTTGGTCTTAATATAGACAAATTTAAACACTTAATTGCTTTCCAATACTGTGATTTTAATGGAAATGCAACATTAAATGGTAGATTTAATCCCTAATGGATCTTACTTAGCAACAGAAGGTTTAATAAGTGAAGATGGACTTATCCTTGGTAAGATGGGACACAGTGAACGTTTTGGAGAAAGTTTATATAAAACAAATACAATAAAAAGTCAAACAAGATATATTTAAAAATGGTGTAAATTATTTCAAAGGGAGAAAAATAAAATGAAATTACTATACGAAGGAAAAAGCAAAAACAATTATTCGAATGTGAAAAATAAAGATGAAATTTATGTTCATTATAAAAAAATAGTGCGACAGCATTTAATGGAGTGAAAAAGAAGAATTTGAACATAAAGGAATTTTTTTAACAATACAATTACTTCTTTAATCTTTGAGTATTTAGAAAAAGAAGGTGTTGAAACACATTTTATAAAAAAATTAATGAAACAGACCAACTTTGTAAACATGTTACGATAATTCCGTTAGAAGTTATTGTAAGAAACATAGTAGCAGGTTCAATGGCTAAAAAAAGTATGGTATAGAAGAAGGAAAAAAATTAGCAAAAACCTGTTTTTGAACTTAGCTATAAAAAAATGATGATTTGAATGATCCTCTTATTAATGATGACCACGCTGTGGCATTAGAAATAGTAACAGAAGAAGAACTTGCGAATATACGTGAGCAAGCTTTTAAAAATTAATTCTTTACTTCAAAAATTATATTTAAAAAGCAAACTTAGTATTAGTAGATTTCAAAATTGAATTTGGAAAAGATAAAAACGGTAAAATCATTTTAGCTGATGAAATTTCTCCAGATACATGCCGACTTTGGGATAAAGATACAAATGAGAAATTAGATAAAGATAGATTTAGACGTGATTTAGGTTCTGTAATGGAAGCTTACGAAGAAGTTTTAAGGAGATTAGAAGATGCGAGGGCTTAACGAAGAATGTGGAGTGTTCGGAATTTGGGGACATCCAGAAGCAAGTAATGTTACATATTTTGGGTTGCACAGCTTACAACACCGTGGTCAAGAAGGTGGAGGAATAGTCTCTAATGATAAACAAGTTTTACGTGGATATAGAGATCTGGGATTAATATCTGAGGTTTTCCGTGATAAAAAAAGTTAGAAAAACTACTAGGGAGTAGTGCCATTGGGCATGTTCGTTACGCAACGTCAGGTAGCAATAATATCCAAAATATTCAACCATTTTTATTTCATTTTTATGATATGAGTGTTGGGATATGTCATAACGGAAACCTTATTAATGCAAAAACACTACGTCGTGAACTAGAACAAGATGGAGCGATTTTCCATTCTTCTTCTGATACAGAGGTACTTATTCATCTAATTCGACGAAGTAAGGAAAAGGGATTTAAAGCACAACTTAAAGATGCCCTTTGTAAAATTAAAGGTGGTTTTACCTACTTAGTATTGACAAAAGATACTATGTATGGTGCTGTTGATCCGAATAGCTTGCGTCCACTTGCTATCGGTAAAATGAAAAATGGTGCATACGTTGCTGCTAGTGAAACATGCGCTATTGATGTAGTAGGAGCGGAGTTTGTATGTAATGTTGGTGCAGGAGAGCTAGTTATTATAGATGATAAAGGTATCCGTATTGAAAAATATACAGAGGACACAAAAGTTGCAATAGCAGCTATGGAATACGTATATTTTGCACGACCTGACTCTAATATTGCTGGAGTTAACGTCCATACTGCGCGTAAAAGAACAGGACGTCGTCTTGCTGTTGAGCAACCAGCACCCTGATGCAGATATGGTAATTGGTGTACCTAACTCATCACTATCAGCAGCAAGTGGATATGCAGAAGAAAGTGGATTGCCATACGAAATGGGACTTATAAAAAATCAGTATGTTGCACGTACATTTATTCAACCTACGCAAGAGTTGCGTGAACAAGGTGTAAGAATGAAATTATCTGCTGTTAAAGGTGTTGTTAGTGGTAAAAGTATTGTTCTAGTTGATGATTCTATCGTTCGTGGAACGACTAGTAAGCGTATAGTTCAACTTTTGAAAGAAGCTGGAGCACGTGAAGTTCATGTGAGAATTTCGGCACCACCTTTGATTTTCCCAAGTTTTTATGGTATAGATATTTCCACAACAGAGGAATTAATCGCTGCTAATAAGACACAAGATGAGATTTGTGAAATAATTGGTGCAGATTCATTAGGGTATTTGAGTGAAGATGGTTTAATTGAATCTATAGGTTTAGATTATGATGCACCTTACACTGGTCTTTGCATGGATTGTTTCAATGGTGATTATTCTGCTGGACTATATGATTATGAAGAAGATTATTTAAAATCAATGACGAATATCCAAAAGAAATTTTTGCAAGAAAGGGGTAAAAATAATGAGTAAAAAATACGAAGAAAGTGGAGTAAGTTTAGAGGCTGGATATAAATCAGTAGAACTTATTAAAAAACATGTAGCACGTACTAAAAATTTAGGGATGATGTCTGCAATTGGAGGATTCGGTGGTGCATTTGACTTAAGCAGTTATAACTTTAAAAATCCTGTTTTAATTAGTGGTACTGATGGTGTAGGAACTAAATTAAAACTAGCTTTTGAGCTTGATATTCACAACACAATTGGGATTGATGTAGTAGCAATGTGCGTTAACGATATTCTTGCTCAAGGAGCTCAACCACTATTTTTCTTAGATTATTTAGCTGTTGGAAAAAATTATCCTGAACAAATAGAACAGATTGTTGAGGGTGTAGCAGAAGGTTGTGTTCAAGCAGGATGTGCCATTGTTGGTGGAGAGACAGCAGAGATGGCTGGATTTTATGATGATGGAGAATATGATATTGCAGGATTTAGTGTTGGAGCAGCTGAAAAAGAAGATTTATTAAGTCCAGAAAATACTAAAGCTGGACAAGTAGTTATCGGACTTCCTTCGACTGGTGTTCATTCAAATGGATTCTCATTAGTAAGAAAAATTATTCGTGATAATAATATTAGTCTTGATGAAAAGTTTGGTGATAGTACAATAGGAAAAACTTTATTAACACCGACAAAAATTTATGTTAAAGAAGTATTAAAAGTGCTAAAAGAAGTGAAAGTTGCAGGAATTGCTCATATAACTGGTGGAGGATTCCATGAAAACTTACCACGTTGTCTAAAAGAAGGTTTAGGCATGAAAAATTAATAAAGATTCATATGAAGTACCAGAAATATTTAAGTACTTACAAGAAAAAGGAAATATCGATGAAGTAGAAATGTACAATATCTTTAACATGGGTGTAGGAATGGCACTTGTTGTTAATAAAGAAGATGTAGAAAAAACTTTATCATTGTTAGATGATGCGTTTGTTCTAGGTGAAGTAGTAAATGAAAGTGGAATTGAAATAATATGAAGAAACAAGTAGCAATATTTGCATCTGGAACCGGAAGTAATTTTGAGAAAATTGCAGATGATAATAGACTTAAAGAAAAAATGGATATTGCACTTCTAGTTTGTGATAAACCAAATGCAGCTGTAATAAAAAAGGCGCAAGATCGTAATATAAATACTTATGTTTTTTCAACAAAAGATTTTGCATCAAAACAAGATTATGAAGCAGCTATTTTGGAGCAAGTTAAAGATTTAGATTATATTTTCTTAGCTGGTTATATGAGAATTATTTCTCCGTATTTTCTGGAAAATTACAAAAAAACAATCTTAAATCTTCATCCATCTCTTTTACCCAAATATAAAGGTAAAGATGCGATAGAACAAGCATATAAAGCGCAGGAACGTGAAGTAGGAATTAGTATTCATTATGTTAATGAGGAGTTAGATGGTGGAGAAGTTATCGCTCAAAAATCATTAATTGTAAAAGATGGTGAAACTCTAAAAGAAGTTACTGCAAGGATTCATGAATTAGAACATGAACTTTATCCAAATGTTATTTTAAAATTAGTTGAGGAGGCACTATGACGAAAAGAGCTTTAATAAGTGTAAGTGATAAAACAAATATTGTAGAATTTGCAAAAGGACTAGAAAAACATGGTTTTGAAATTATTAGTACAGGTGGGACTTTTACTTATTTGAAAAATAATGGTGTAGCCTGTATTAGTATTGAGGATGTTACGCACTTTCCAGAAATTTTGGAAGGTCGTGTAAAAACACTTCATCCTAAAATCCATGGTGGATTACTTTCAAAACGTGGAAATGAACTTCATAATAAACATGTAGCAGAAAATAATATAGAATACATTGATTTAGTATGTGTTAATTTATATCCATTTGAAGCTACTGTTAAAAAAGAAGGAGTAAGCGAAGAAGAAATTATAGAAAATATTGATATCGGTGGACCGAGTATGTTGCGTAGTGCTGCGAAAAACTTTAATGATGTAACGGTTGTAACTGATATTCGAGATTATGACCGTATACTAAATGAATTAGAAAATGGTGGAATTACTCTTGCGACACGTCGTTTCATTAGCTATTAAAGTGTTTAATACTACTGCAAGTTATGATGCAGCTATTGCAAATTACTTTAATAAAGCTGATAACTTGATTCCTGAAAAATTAACATTATCTTATACGTTAGAAGATACTTTACGCTACGGAGAAAATCCTCATCAAAAAGCGTATCACTATGTACAAGATAATAATGAAAGCTATGCTTTACAAAATGCAGTACAACTACATGGGAAAGAAATGTCTTACAATAACATTCAAGATGCTTCTGCTGCATTAGATATTCTTGCAGAGTTTGATGAGATTGCATGTGTTGCTGTAAAACATATGAACCCATGTGGTGTTGCAATAGGAAAAGATGTTTTTGAAGCATATTCACGCGCTTATGATGCGGATCCTGTATCTATCTTTGGAGGGATTGTTGCGGTTAATGGCGTTGTAGATAAAGCTACCGCAGAAAAAATGCATAGTATTTTCTTAGAAATTATTTTAGCAGTTGATTATGATGATGAAGCGCTAGAAATACTAACTAAGAAAAAAAAATCTACGTATTTACAAACTTAGTGAAAAAAATAATAATCATGAACAACAAATCAAGAGTGTTCGTGGGGGAATCTTGGTTCAAGATTTCAACTCAGCTTTAGCTGAAAATTATGAAGTTGTTACAGATAAGCAGCCAACTAAAGAGCAAATGACAGATTTAGAATTTGGACTTAAAATAGTAAAACATGTAAAATCGAATGCAATTGTCGTAGTTAAAAATGGTCAGACATTAGGAATAGGTGCCGGTCAAATGAATCGTGTAGGTTCATGTAAAATAGCTCTTGAACAAGCTGGCGCACTTGCAGAAGGTGCAGTTCTTGCTTCTGATGCATTCTTCCCAATGCGAGATAGTGTTGATTTAGCAGCAGAATATAATATTGCAGCAATCGTACAACCTGGTGGTTCAATACGCGATCAGGAAAGTATAGATGCTTGTAATGAGAAAGGTGTGGCGATGCTTTTCAGCAAAATACGCCACTTTAAACACTAATGGCTAAAGTATTAGTAGTGGGTGCTGGTGGAAGAGAGCACGCTATCGCCTACAAGTTTAACCAAGAAGGACACGAAGTTTATATGGTTGGTATTAATCCAGCAGTTGAAAAATTTGGGACTTGTATTGACATCAAAGAAGATGATATCCCAAGTTATGCATTAGAAAATAGTATTGATTTAGTTTTTGTAGGACCTGAAGTACCGCTGGTAAATGGTTTGGTTGATAAACTCCAAGAAAAAGGTATTCGCGCTTTTGGACCAAGTAAAAAAGCAGCACAATTAGAAGGAAGTAAAGTATTTTCTAAAATGATGATGGAAAAATATAATATTCCTACAGCTAAACACGAAAGTTTTAGCGACTATGAAAAAGCAAGTGAATATTTATCTCAGCAAAAAGCTCCAATCGTTTGAAAGCTGATGGTCTTGCCGCTGGTAAAGGTGTAATTATCGCTGAAACTTTGGAAGAAGCACAACACGAACTTAAAGAAATGATGTGTAATTCTAAATTCGCTGCAGCTGGAGCAAATGTCGTAATAGAAGAGTTTCTATCTGGAGAAGAATTTTCTCTAATGTGCTTTGTTTCCGATAGAAAAGTTTATCCAATGGAAATTGCTCAAGATCACAAGCGTGCTTTTGATAATGATGAAGGATTAAACACAGGGGGAATGGGAGCATATTGTCCACTTAAAAAGATTACACAAGATGATGTAAATGAAGGTCTGGAGAAGGTAGTGCAACCGATGGTTGATGCAATGAGCAGTGAGGGATGCCATTTTATGGAATACTTTATGCTGGTCTTATGAAGTGTGCTGATGGTGTTAAAACTATTGAGTTTAATGTTCGTTTTGGAGATCCAGAGAGTGAAGTCTTGCTATTAAAACTAGAGAGTAGTTTATATGAAATTTCTAACAATATCATCGATGGTAAGGATGTTGAGTTGAAATGGAATAAAGATGCATTTATTGGGGTTGTTATGGCAGCTAAAGGTTATCCAGAAAAAAGTGAAAAAGGTGCAGTTATTAATGGTTTAGAAAAATTAACAACACCGGTATTTCACATGGGAACAAAACAAGTAGATGGTAATATTGTAATAAATGGAGGACGCGTCTTATTAGTTTGTGCTAGTGGCGAAAACTTGCAAGCCGCACGTGAAAAAGTATATAATGAAATAGGAAAAATAGGATGTGATGACTTGTTTTTCCGTAAAGATATAGGTCACCATTCATTATAATATTATGTAAATGAAGTAAAAATATAAAATCTAGGAGATACTTTAATGATAGAAAGATATAGTAGAGAACCTATGCGTAGTATTTTCAGTGATGAAAATCGTTTTAAAGCATATTTAGAAGTAGAACTTTTTGCAACTGAAGCATGGAGTAAACTAGGAGTTGTTCCAGAAAATGATGTAAAAAAATTATTTGAAAATGCTAAGTTTGATTTAGAAGGAATCTTAGAATTAGAAAAAGAAACTAAACATGATATTGTTGCATTTACTCGTAATGTGTCTAGTTATTTGGGAGAAGAAAAAAAATGGGTTCATTATGGGCTTACTTCGACTGATGTTGTTGATACAGCATATGGTTATTTATACAAACAAGCTAACGATATCATCATGGAAGATTTACTAAAATTCCAAGAGGTATTAAAAGAAAAAGCTTTAGAATATAAATTTACACCATGTATCGGCCGTACTCATGGGGTACATGCTGATATCAGTAGTTTCGGATTGAAATTTGCTTTATATTATGATGAATTCAACCGTCATATTGAGCGCTTTTAAAGGCAGTTAGAAAAATAATAGAAGTAGGTAAAATTTCTGGAGCAGTTGGAACATTCTCTAACACTCCACCTGAAGTTCAAGATTATGTGTGTGAAAAATTAGGAATTCAGTCAAGTAACATTTCAACACAAACATTACAACGTGATCGTCATGCCGATTATTATTCAACATTGGCTTTAATAGCAAGTTCTATTGAAAAAATTGGTGTAGAAATTCGTCACTTACAGCGTACAGAGGTTCGCGAAGCAGAAGAATTTTTCTCAAAAAATCAAAAAGGTTCAAGTGCGATGCCGCACAAACGAAATCCAATATCAAGTGAAAATATGGCGGGATGTGCAAGAATTATGCGTGGGTACATGTTAGCTGCGTATGAAAATATTCCACTATGGCATGAACGTGATATTTCTCACTCAAGTGCAGAACGTATTTTAAGTAGTGATGCAACAACATTATTAGACTATATGTTGAATAGATTTACAAATGTTGTTAAAAACTTAACAGTATTTACAGATAATATGATAAAAAAATATTTATGCGACTAATGGTGTTATCTTTGCTCAAAGAACAATGAGTAATTTAATAGAAAAATATGATTTTTTTCTCGTGAAGAAGCATACGATTTAGTTCAACCACTTGCCATGAAATCTTGGTTCGAAGGTATACCATTTAGACAACTTTTTAGAGGAAAAACGAAGTTATTCAAAACACTGTTTCTAAAGAAGTACTAGATAGCTGCTTTGCACTAGAAGTACATTTGGTTAATATTGATAAGATTTATAAACGTATTCCAGGTTTAGAAGATTAAAAATAAGTGATATATAGATTAAAAAGTTTTATACAGAGAATTATAAAAGTAGAAAAAGCGAAAGATATATAGGAGCTACCTAGCAACTTTCGTTACAATGAGGTAAAAATATGAAGTCAGATTTTCAAATTTCAAATGAATGTGAGAAAAAACATATTGCAGAAGTTGCTGCAAAATTAGGTTTAAGAGAAGAAGATTTAATTCTTTATGGAAACTATAAAGCAAAAAAATTCAAACAAAAGAAATATTAAAGCATGATATAAAAGAAGATGCTAAATTTAATTTTAGTAACTGCAATTAATCCAACATCAAGTGGTGAAGGTAAATCAACGGTAACTATTGGGTTATCAGATGCTCTAAACAAACTTGGTAAAAAATCATGTGTTGCGCTTCGTGAACCATCATTAGGCCCAGTACTTGGTCGTAAAGGTGGTGCTGCAGGTGGTGGGTATGCTCAAGTAGTACCTATGGAAGAAATTAATTTACATTTTACTGGAGATATGCATGCAATTACAACAGCTCATAATGCCATTGCTGTTTTAGTAAATAACCATGTTTTCCAAGGCAACGAACTTGATATTGATAAAATTGTGTTCAATCGTGTTATGGATATGAATGCACGTGATTTACGTCACATTAAAGTAAATGCAGGAACAGAGTTAGAACGAGAAGATGGTTTTGATATTACGGTTGCTAGTGAAATCATGGCAATTCTATGTTTATCAGAAGGAATAGCTGATTTAAAAGAAAAACTTCGTAATATTCTTGTCGCTTATAACTCAAAAGGTGAACCTATTTATCTGAAAGATTTAAAAATTGAAGGTGTTATAACTTCTTTATTGAAAGATGCTATTAAACCTAATATAGTTCAAACTTTAGAAAATAATCCAGCTATCATTCATGGTGGGCCGTTTGCAAATATTGCTCATGGATGCAACTCAATTTTAGCAACAAAAACTGCTTTAAAATATGCTGATTATGTTATAACTGAAGCAGGATTTGGTGCAGACCTTGGTGCAGAAAAATTCTTAAATATCAAATGCCGTAAAGCTGGGTTAAAACCAAAAGCAGCAGTAGTAGTAGCAACAGTAAAAGCTTTAAAACTTCATGGTAATATCGAGGAAAAGGATCTTAAAGAAGAGAATATAGAAGCACTTGCAGCTGGTGTTGCCAACTTAGAAAAACATGTAGAAAATATGAAAAAGTATAATCTGCCAGTTGTAGTTGCTTTAAATGTTTTTGTAACAGATACTGAAAAAGAATTAGCATTTTTAGAAGAGTGGGCGGCTAACCAAGGTGTTGAACTTTCAAGAACAGAAGTTTGGGAACATGGTGGCGCAGGCGGACTCGACCTTGCAGAAAAAGTGATTCGTGCAATAGATAACAATAAAGAAGATTTACAACTTCTTTATAGCGATGAAACACCAATTGCAGAAAAAATAGAAATAATCTGTCGAGAAATGTATGGAGCAGATGGTGTAAATCTAACTGATGAAGTTAAAACTGAAATTGCTAGAATAGAGGAATTAGGTTTTGGTGGTTTACCAGTTTGTATGGCTAAAACACCAGCGTCATTAACTGATAATGCAAAAATAAAAGGGCGTCCTACAGGATTCAAAATTACAATCAATGATGTTAAACTTCGTAGTGGAGCAGGTTTTGTAGTTGCTTATGCTAACAAAGTCTTAACGATGCCGGGTCTTCCTAAAGTACCTAGTGCATTAAATATCGATATTGATGAAGAAACAGAAACAATTTTAGGGATATTCTAAAATTATAAAAAGAAGCTGAAAAGGCTTCTTTTTTTACGAATTTTTAACACAAAAAAATATACAAAATCAGTGCAAAAATATGTTATAATGGATATGTTTGAGTAGGAATAATAAAGTAACTTGTGTTTTTAACCGAATAATCAAAAGAAAACATAATAATTTTTGCTTGAATAAATAAAAAAATATAATTAAATAAATCTTACTTTTTACAGGAGGGTAATTTATGTCTACAATAGTAGTAGTTGGATCACAATGGGGAGATGAAGGAAAAGGTAAAATTACCGATTTCTTAGCAGAAAAAGCTGATGTTATTGCGCGTTATCAAGGAGGTAATAACGCAGGACATACAATTAAATTTGACGGTAAAAACATATAAACTTCAATTAATTCCATCGGGAATTTTTAATGAAGATAAATTATCAATAATCGGTAATGGATTAGTAGTTGATCCGAAAATGGTTATGTGGTGAAATTGATCGATTAAAAGAAAGCGGAGTTACTTGTAAAGGATTAAGAATATCTAATAGAGCGCACATTGTTTTACCATATCACTTAAAAACTTGATGAGGTAGAAGAAGCACGACGTGGAGAAAATAAGATAGGAACTACTAAAAAAGGTATAGGACCCACTTACGTTGATAAGTATAAACGTTGTGGTGTCCGTGTAGCAGATTTATTAGATGCAGAGTTATTTAAGAAAAAAATTAGAACAAAATCTAGTAGAAAAAAATGAAGTATTTGAGAAAAATTTATGGTGTAGAAGGATTTACTGTTGAGGAAATATTCAATGAATACTTTTGAATATGGAAAACAACTTTCTGAATATGTAACAGATACATCAAAAGTTTTAGAAGATGCACATAAAACGAATAAAAATATACTATTTGAAGGTGCACAAGGGGTTATGTTAGATATTGATCATGGTACATACCCATATGTTACATCATCAAATCCTAGTGCTGGAGGAATTACTGTTGGTAATGGATTTGTCCCAACAAATGGTCTTAAAGTTTTAGGAATTAGTAAAGCTTACACTTCTCGTGTAGGAGATGGCCCATTCCCAACGGAGTTATTCGATGAAATTGGCGATACTATTCGTGAAGTAGGTCATGAATACGGAACTGTTACAAAACGACCACGTCGTATTGGGTGGTTTGATACAGTAGTAATGCGTCACTCTGCGCGTGTATCAGGTATGACTAATCTTTCGGTTAACTGTTTAGATGTATTGAGTGGTCTAAAAGAAATTAAAATTTGTACAGCTTATGATTATAAAGGTGAAATACTAACAGAATATCCAGCTAGTGAAAATATTATAAAAGAATGTAAACCAATTTACGAAACACTTCCTGGATTCGATGAAGACATTACAGGAGTAACAACTTTAGAAGAATTACCAGAAAATGCACGTAATTATCTAAGTAAAATAGAAGAGTTGGTTGGTGTTAAGATTTCTATTTTTTCTACTGGACCGGATAGAACACAAACACACTTATTAGAAGATTTATGGAAATAGTATAAATAAATTATAGAGAGAACAAATTATAAAAAAATTTAATTTGTTCTCTCTATTTCATTTACAATTCATTTTTGCTTTGTTATATTAAAAATCAGCAAAAAAAAATAATTTATGAGGTGAACATGTATGTCAATATTAAAAAAAGCATGGTTTTATATTACAAGAAAGATATTGAAGACATTAATCATATTTCTTATTTTAGTAAGTATGTCTACAATGATTTTTAAGTACAATATCTATAAAAAAATCAACAGATAAGGTATCAAAAGAAACATTCCAAAAATATAACAAGTAGTTTTTTTCTATGGAAATAAATAGAAGAACAAATCCTGGAACAGCGAGGGGTGCTGGTAACCTCGTTGGTAAGGATATTGAACAAATTAAAAAATATACCAGGTATAAAAAAATACATAAAAAAAGAATGAATGTGTCAGCTGATTTAATTGGATTAGAACCATTGAAATTAGCTAATCACAGATTAGAAGAAAAATAAATCAGAAAACAAAAAAAGAAATTTAGTAAAACAGTAATTGTAAGTGGAACTAACGACTCTTCACTAGATGATAGATTTTCTGCAGAAACATTAAAAATTAAAAAGAAGGAAGACATTTACGAGATTCTGATAAAAAAATAGCGTTTTTAATACATGAAGGTTTCGCTAAAAAAAGAATAATTTAAAAATTAGGGGACAAAAATTAAATTAAAAGGTAATCCGAATGATGCCGATAACGAGAAAAAAATCTGATAAAGAAACAGAAGTAACTATTGTAGGTATATTCACAGGTCAAAACAAAGGAAACACATCTAGTCACATGGAGTTGTATGATAATATATTTATAGCAGATACAACAACGACTAAGACTTTATATAATTACGAAGATGGAAAAAGAAATTTATCAAGATGCTATATTTTTTTAGTAGATGGTAAAGATAATGTAGATAAAGTTATAGCAGAAGCTAAGAAGTTACCTATTAACTGGAAATTATTTGAACTAGTGAAAAGTAATCAAAACTTCCCAGTATTACAAAAATCACTTGATTCTATATATGGTATTACTAATGGAGTATTTATAGGAACAGTAGCATTCAGTATTATTATATTATCTCTAATATTATTCCTATGGATTAATGGTAGAAGAAAAGAGATTGGTGTTAACCTTGCTCTAGGAGTTTCTAAGGCGAAAATAGTAGGACAATTTATTTTAGAGTTAGTTATAATCAGTATTCCAAGTTTTATCGTTTCATACTTTATAGGTAAAAGCAGTAAGTCAAAGTATAGGAAATCAAATTTTATCACAATCTATAAAATCTGTTACAGAGAGTGTTGCTAATCAAACAAAAGGTCTAAATCTAGGAGCTAATGCAGAGGTAGAAGGAGCGAGTAAAATGATAACATCATTAGATGTAAGTGTAAACCTTACAGATATGATGAGTGTTGTAGGAATAGGATTAGCGGTAATTGTAATAGCGATTTGTATTACATCAATTCGATTAATTTACAAAAAACCAAAAGAATTGTTACAAAATATTAACTAGTTATACTTTGTAGATGAGTAAATGGTAAAAGAAAGGAGTAATAGCTATGACAACTTTTAAAAAGAGCCTATCTATATATAACTAGAAAAAAAGGTTAGAAGTATAATTATGTTTATGCTACTTACAATTATATCAACGGTATTATTAAGTAGTAATATTTTAAATCATACTGTAAAGGGTATTTCAAACAAGATATATGAGAGCTCTAATTTCGGATTTACTGTTAAAAAAATTTATCAAAAAAACTGATAAAGAAATATCTGTGAAAAAAATTGGATAAAAATTACAAACTTACCTGATATAAAAGGGGCAAATTATCAATTTGCAACACCTGTTAATCTTTTTAGGGAGTAAGGTTGTTGAGGGACAAAAATAATCTTATTTTTAGATGAGAAAAACAAATAAAAACAATTTAGTTATGTTAAATGCAAATACTAATACTGCAGATAATTCAGACTTTAAAAAGCGAAGTATTGAAATTGAAAAAAAGGAAGACATATAGGTCCTGAAGATCGTAATAAAGTACTGGTTCATGAAGAATTTTGCAAAAATTAAATAATCTTGATATTGGAAGTAAAATAAAATTAGAAAAAGCAAATAGTTCTGAACAAAAGACTACTAACAAAGACTATGAAGTAGTAGGTATTTATTCAGGAACAAAGAATAATGAATTTCAAGGATTGAGTTCAGATTTCATAGAAAACACAGTTTATACAGATTATAAATCAAGTCAAGAATTAATGGGATATTCTGAAAGTGATAAAAAAAGGTTACGTCTGTAGATTACTTTGTAAAAAAATCCAGAGAAGTTAGAAGATGTTGCCAAATCAGCAGAAAAATCTAGCGATAGAAGATACAGAAATAGTAAAAATCTAATAAAAATTTCCAAACAGTTATCGCTTCTTTACAAAGTATAGAAAAGATAATAGATATGGTAAAAAAATAGGAAGTATTATAGCAAGTGTGATAATTTTATCATTAGTTCTAATATTTTGGCTAAGAGAAAGATTACACGAAATAGGGATATTATTATCTATAGGAACTTCAAAAAAACAAAAAAATTATATTGCAACAGATAATAGAATTAGTATATATCGCTGTGTTTAGCATAATCTTATCTAGTGTTTTTAGAAAAATGTTATTTTTAAAAATATGGAGTAAAAAAATGCTATAGATAAGCTAGGGGATAGATAATTTACCAGAAGCAATTTCCCAACAAATTTTTAAATGTAAAAAGTAGAGTTAGGATATGTTCTAACAGTATCAGCTATATTATTCTTAATAATAGTGTGTTCTATTGTAATAACATCTTTAATAACATTAAGAATGAAGCCAAAAGAAATTTTATCAAAAAAATGAGCTAAGAGAGGAACAAAGTATATGTCAATTTTAAAAAAATTAAAAAAATGTTAGTTATTCATATGAAAACAGAAAAGAAAAAGTTTTAAGAAATTTGAATGTTGAATTTGAAGAAGGAAAAATTTTTATGCAATAGTAGGTAAAATCTGGGGCAGGTAAATCTACACTATTATCGCTACTTGCAGGATTAGATACACCTACTAGTGGAGAAATTTTTGTTTAATAATCAAGATATTAGTGAGAAAGGATATAATTACCATAGAAGTCACCAAATATCATTAGTATTTTCAAAATTACAACTTAATTGATTATTTAACACCGTTAGAAAATTTAAAAATTAGTATCTTCAAAAAGCGAATAAAGATATTTTATTACAATTAGGATTAGAAGAAGAACAAATAAAAAAAGAAATATTATGAAACTTTCAGGAGGGACAGCAACAACGTGTTGCTATCGCGAGAGCTCTTGTTTCAGAAGCACCAATAATATTAGCAGATGAACCTACTGGTAACTTAGATGAAAAAAACGGCTGAGGATATTATTAATATATTAAAAAGATTCAGCGAAGAAAAAGAAATAAATGTGTAATTGTAGTAACTCACAGTAATCAACTAGCAAAAAGAAGCGGACGTTGTATTACAATTACAGGATAAAAAAATTAAAAAAACTATATAAAATATATTAATTGCTAATTTTAGTTTACTAAGATTAGCAATTAATTAATAGTAAAGTTGAAAAAAATATGTCAACATGTTATTCTTAAAATATGAGAATAATACCAAAGGAAAAATATAACGATGAATATATTAGTAGTAGATGATGAACAAACAATACTAACAGGAGTAGAAGAATATTTAAAAGAATATGGATATAATGTTTTTTTACAGCTGGAAATGGTGTGGAAGCAATAAATATTTTTAATGATATTGAAATAAATTTAATTGTTCTAGATCTCATGATGCCAGAAAAAAATGGTTATGAAGTCCTAGAAGAAATAAGAACACAGAGTAATATTCCGGTTATTATATTAAGCGCTATGGAAGACGAAATATCTCAATTAAAAGGTTTTGATTTAGAAGCGGATGATTATGTAACTAAACCTTTTTCACTTCCTTTATTAGCAAAAAGGGTAAACGCCTTATTAAAAAGACATTATGGTAATCATGAAATTTGGAAATATAGAGAAGCTGTAGTGGATTTTACAAGTTATAAGGCTGTATACGCTAATGTAGAGGTGGATGTGAAGCCGAAAGAGATAGATGTACTTAAATTTCTTCTGAAGCATTCTAATCAAGTAATGAGTAGAGAGCAAATATTAGATTATGTATGGAATAATAGTGATGATGTACCATATGATAGAGTAATAGATGTCTATATTAAAAAAATTTAAGAAAAAAATTAGAACTGGATTGTATAGTTACAGTAAAAAAATGTGGGGTATAAGTTGCAATTATGATAAAAAAATATGGGAATTTTTTTCAAGAAATTTTTTTCAAGACATTAGGAATTTTAGGTACAGCTATAATTATTATTCATGCAATAGTATACTTTACTTTTTCCGATTTTTTTACGCAGAGAATCAAAGAAATAAAAATAAATGAGAGTGCAGATATTTTAATAAAGTATTTGGAAGAAAAAAATTCGGATGAGATTCCATTATTATTGGAATCATATTCAAAAAAATTTGAGGATTTCTGTACATTTGAAGGAAGAAACACCTAAAGATGATTCACAAATAGTAAAGGATTTAAACATTAATAAAAAAATAATGAATCTACATATATTATTATTGAGGAAAGAACACTAAAAAAACAAAAAGATAATAAAAAAACTTATCAGTACAGTTTATTTCAGGCACTAATTTAATAGATGAGGCAATAGACATTGTATTGGTGTATCTTCCATATACACTTGTATTAACGTTAATATTTAGTTTTATATTTTCATATGTTTATTCTAAGAGACTGGCAGAGCCACTTTTATATATTTCAAAAAGTCACTAAAAAAATGCAAAAATATGGAGTTAGATGCTAGATTTGACGAAGGGAATAAAGGTGAATTGGGAGAAGTAGGTTCACAAATTAATAAAGTATACAGTAAATTGTTAACTACTATAAATGATTTGGAAATAAAGAATAAAAAAATATTATCGAATTGCAAGAACAAAAAAAGTTGCGTTTTTGAGAGCGGCTTCTCATGAACTAAAAAACACCTTTTAACAGGAATTAGAATTATTTTAGAAAATATGAAGTATAATGTGGGTGTTTATAAAGATCATAATAAATATTTATCTGAAACTATTTTAAAGATTGATAGTCTAAGTATATTATTAGGAGAGATTTTAGAATCTTCTAAGTTTCAAGAATGGACTGAAAAATAAAACAAATATTAAATATAAAGAACGCTGTTGAAATTATGATTGATAGATATAGAGAAATGTATTTGGTGAAAGAAACATTAAGATAAATAATGGTGTAAAAGATACTACAACTATACTTTATGAGTAAGCAGGCATTAGATAAAGTATTATCTAATGTTGTTAGTAACGCAATTAAATACTCTTCGGAAGACAGTAGTATTCAAATATATGACGATGAAGAATATTTATATATAGATAATCCGTGTAAGCCATTAAGCGAAGAAGCACAAAAAAATTTATTCAAGATTTTTCTATCATACTCAAGTAATTAATAAACCACAAAATGGTACTGGGCTAGGGGTTATATATTGTAAAAAAATATATTAGAAAGTTATGATTTAGAATATAGCTTTAAAACCATATGAGCACGGCATGAGATTTAAAAATTAGAATAGATAATAAAGAAAAAAAGATGATATTTAAAAATAGAAACATCCTTAAGGTTAGTTATAGCAAAAACTAACGCTAAGGATGTTTTTTATTATAATGTTGTTACAGTAGAAAGACTATTTACTTAAGCAAAATAGTCCTTCTAATTCTTTTAATGCTTCATCAAAAGAATATACAAGTTTTCCATGTTCTAAAATCCCACCAAGAACATAATGGTTCATTGCATAACTAGGAATTTCATATTTATTTGCAGATTTTAGACGGATATCAGAATTGATGGCGATAATTCGTTTTTTTAGGGCAATTGCTAAGCCTAACTCAACCATAACGCCACTATCTTCATTAGTAATATCAACTAAAAATATATCACAGTTATGTATAGCTTCTGTGTCTCCACGAAAAAAATTTCTTGTGGAGTAGGTAAAGTTTGTTTATCTTCATTAAACGGTTGTTCAATTGGATTAAAAACTGATAACTTTTCTCCAAAACGTTCCTTTAATAAACGACCTTCTTTCAAACGTTGAGAAATTTCTCCCTCATTAAATAATGCTCCAGCTAAATAAAGTTTCATAAAATAAAGACCTCCAATAGTAATATAAGTAAATTATAATATTTTTATTTGAATTTTTACAATTAAAGTTTTTATATATTGATAATGATTATATGTTTTATGAATTTTAAATTAATTATTTTAATATTTATAAGAGTAAATACAAATTTTTTTAATCAGGTGGCTACTGGATATTTAAATAAATTTCCATTATAATAAATATACATAGAGAAAATTTAAAAAAATACTAAAAATATAAATATTTTTAATTGAATTATCAAAATTTTGTGAGGAATAATAATGAAAAGTGTAGTATTGTGTGAAAAAAACCATCTGTTGCTCGTGATATAGCGAGAAATCTTGGTGCAAAAAAATAACAAGAATGGTTGTCTAGAAGGAGATAAGTACATCGTTACTTGGGCATTAGGGCATTTGGTAACGCTGCAAACTCCTGATAAATATAAGGAGTTCAGCAATGTAAGTTTAGAAAATTTGCCAATGATTCCAAAGTATATGAAAACAGAGATTATAAAGAAAACTTTTAAACAATATAAAATAATAGAAACTGCAGTTAATAGAAAAGATGTTAATGAAGTTATTATAGCAACAGATGCTGGACGTGAGGGAGAACTTGTTGCACGTTATATTCTTGAAAAAGCAAATTGCAAAAAGAAAGTTAAGCGTTTATGGATTTCTTCTGTTACAGATAAAGCTATAAAAGATGGATTCAAAAATCTTAAAGCTGGTGATGATTATCTTGGACTTTATTACTCTGGTGTTGCCCGAGCTAACGCTGACTGGCTAGTTGGAATTAATGCTTCAAGAGCGTTAACATTGAAGTATAATGCATCATTAAATTGTGGTCGTGTTCAAACTCCAACATTGCAGATGGTGTTTGAACGTGAAGAAAAAATTAAAAATTTTCGTACCGCGTGAGTATTATACTTTTGAAGCAGTAGTTGATGGTATTAGGTTTAACTGTGGAGAAAGTGAGTATAATTTTACTAAAGCTGAAAAGTTTGTTAGTGATAATAAAAATAAAACTATTAATTTTGATAAGGTAGAGGTTAAGATTAAAACTTCTATCCCGAAACCACTATATAATTTAACTGATATCCAGCAAGCAGCAAGTGCATTATTTGGATTGTCTCCAAAACAGACACTTAATATTATTCAACGTTTATACGAATCTCATAAAGTACTGACATATCCTCGTACTGATAGTAGATATTTGACAACTGATATGAAAAATACTTTAGCTGATCGCTTACGAGCTATTGGTGGTGATTATAAGGAAATAACTGCTAAACTGCTACGTGAAAAAGATTTTAACACGAAGAGAATTATAAATAATTCTAAAGTTAGTGATCATCATGCAATTATTCCAACGGAGCAAAAGCCAAATTATATGTCTTTATCTGATACAGAGCTTAAGATTTATAATTTAGTAGTAACAAGATTCCTTGAAAACCTTCTACCTGATTATAAATATGAAGAGACAAGTTATAGTTTTTAAATTAGATAATAAAGTATTTACCGCTAAAAAGTACAAAAAGTAATTCAACTTGGTTTTAAAGAGTTAAGTAGAAGCGAGATTGAGGATAAAAAAATTAGTTTTTTTCTACTAAAGAATTTTAGCTTGGATAGTTTGCAGTATAATAAAAAAACAAACAACGCCACCGAGTTATTACACAGAAGGTAGTTTAATTTATGCGATGGAAAATCCTTTTTGAGTTTGTAGATGATGATAATGAAAGAAAAAAATTCTAAAAACAAACTAATGGTATCGGAACAGTAGCGACTCGTGCAGATATTCTAGAAAAAAATTATTTACTAATGATTATTTGGTTTTTAGATAACGGTAGGATAAAAACAACAAACAAAGCTAAGCAACTGTTAAACTTAGTACCGAAAAAAATCTAAAAAGCCCTTCGCTTACTGCAACGTGGGAAAAAAACAATTAGATAATATTGCTAAAAACAAACTATCAAAAAGATAAGTTTTTAAAAAGATATTAAGGATTATACGAGGGAATGTATTTTAGAAATAAAAAGATAGTCAGGATAAGTTTAAACATGATAATATTAGCGGGAAAAAGTGTGAAGAGTGTGGAAGCTATATGCTTGAGGTAGATAAAAAAAGGAACAAAGATGTTAAAATGTTCATCTCCTACTTGTAGAAATAGAAAAAGTAATAAGTCGTTTGACAAATCTTCGCTGTGATAATTGCCATAAGAAGATGACTTTATTCGGAAGTGGAGAAAAATTCTACTTATAGATGTGTATGCGGAAATTCATTAAAACAAAAAAAGAAGTAGATAAACGTATAAAAAAATAATAAAAAAAGATAAGGCAAGTCGTGTTGATATGAAAAAAATATATGAAGCAGGAAAAGTTTTGGAAAAATAATGCCTTTACGTGATAAACTATTAGGACTTAAATTAAAAATAAGTATTTGATTTTATACAATTTAATTAATGTTATACTATGATGTTAAAAAAACAAATCTAAGAGTATAGTTCAAGTTACTATAAATGGAATTTTTCTCTTTAAAAAGCTAGTGTTTAGTATGAGTTTATGCTATAATTAATCATGAAAAAAATTTGACTGAGAGGTAAATGATGAAATACATATCAGTAGCCGTAGATGGGCCAGCTGGTTCAGGCAAAAGTACGATAACCAAGATGGTGGCTAAAAAAATTTAGGATATAATTATGTTGATACAGGTGCGATGTATCGTGGATTAACATATGATTTTTGAAAAAAATAATTTAACAGAATTAGATGAAAAAAATAGAGTTACTATTGAGCAAAGTAAAGTTTGAAGTGAAGTTTATAGATAGGGTTCAATATGTTTTCGTCAATGGTGAAGATGTTAGTGAAAAAATTCGAACTGCAGAAGTGTCAAAATTTACGTCACTATTTGCTAAATCACCTGCGGTTCGCGAATTTTTAATTGACACTCAAAGAAACCTTGCAATGAGTAATAATATAATAATGGATGGTCGAGATATAGCATCGGTAGTGTTACCTAACGCGGATGTAAAAATTTTCTTGACAGCATCCGTTGAAGAAAGAGCGAGACGTCGCGTTTTAGATTTTGAACGACAAGGGGTAGTTGATATTGATTTCGATAAGGTTAAAGCAGATATAGCGGCGCGTGACTATCAAGATGAAAACCGTGATATAGCACCACTTGTAAAAGTAGATGATGCAGTGTTGATAGATACAACTAATTTAACTATAACTGAAGTAGTAGAAAAGATGACAGAATTAATTAAGAAGGCAGAAGGATAAGGAGAAAAGAATGTATAACTTTGTAAAAACGTTGTTATCATTGTTTTATAAAATTTTTTATAAAGTAACAGTAATTAATGGCGAAAAAAATAGAGAATGCAAAAGGTGTTGTTATTTCAGGAAATCACTTGAGTAATCATGATCCATTATTGTTTCCAGCATTTTTTTGATAAAAAAATTCGATTTCATTGCAAAAGAAGAATTATTTAAAATTCCATTCATAAAAGCAATCATTAAAAAGTAACTGGAGCAATTCCTATTAAACGCGGAACTTTCGATAGAGCAGCTATTAATTCTAGTATTAAGTTATTAAAAGAAGGAGAAGTAGTTGGTGTTTTCCCTGAGGGTACACGTTCCCATTCAAAAGAGTTAGACTTAGGTCAATCACATAACGGTGCATCTTTTATTGCAACAAGAGCTAAAACGAAAAATCATTCCGTTTGCAATAATTCCAAGTAAAAAAATTTTTAAATTATTTTCAGAAATTAAAATAGTTGTAGGTGATGAAATAGATGCTACTAGTTTGAAAGAAGAAGGAAAAAGTCATGACGAAATTACAGCTATCTTAATGCAAGCTATTTCTGATATAATAGCAAAGGAGAAGTAATATGTACGAAAAAACTATAAAATTCAAATTAGAAAAAAATTTTTTTAACTCAGCAGGCTTTTTAGATAATAAGTATATTTACGATTGGCTTAATTTAGCCAAAAAGTACTATCTAAATAGTTTGGGGATAGATGTAGATTCTCTAATTAACTATAATCTATATTATTCTGATATAGAGGTTAAATATTCTATCAAAAAAATAACATCAGATTTGAGAATCAAGATATGTTTATTAAGACGTGGATAGAAAAACATAATGGAATAAAAACTATTTTTCTTATGAATTATCTGTTGATGGTGTTGTTGTAGCACTTGCAACTTCATCACATAATATTTTAGGTACTGATAGCGACCGAGCTGTTCGTATTGATAGAAATCTCCCAAAATGGGATCAGATTTTAAAAAGATGTAGTTAATGGTGAATAAAGAAATAGCTAAAAATAAATGGAAGTAATTTATTTTTTTAGCTATTTTTATATTTATTGATTAAACATAGACATAAGTTAACCAGATATATACAATTTTAGTAATTAAAGAAAATTGAAATTAAATTGATTTCAATTGATAAAACTAGCTATTTGTTATATACTTTTATAGTGATTTGTTAACAACAAATATGTAATTGAAAGGTGTCAAAAAAATGATATACTTAGATAATTGTGCGACTACAAAACCTTATGATGAAGTTTTGAAAACTTTTGTTGAGGTTAATAATAATTATTATGGGAATCCCGCTAGTATTAATAAATATGGGAAAACAGTGGATAAACTTCTTAATGCAGCTAGAACACAAGTTGCAGATATATTAGGTGTGGAAAGTGATACAATATATTTCACATCTTGTGCAACTGAAAGTAATAATATAGCTCTTTTAGGAAGTGTTGAACATAAAAAAGATTTTGGAAATAGAATTATAGTTTCGAGGATAGAACATCCTTCAGTATTAGAGACGTTTAGAGAATTAGAACATCGTGGTTTTATTTTAGACTATGTTAATGTTGATGAAAATGGATTTATTGACTTAGAACATTTAAAATCATTGTTAACAAAAGAAACTATTCTAGTTAGTGTAATGCATGTTAATAATATTTTTGGAGCAATTCAACCTATTGAAGAAATTGTAGAGACTACTCAAAAGAATATCCGAAAAATTCATTTTCATGTTGATGGAGTTCAAGGGGTACTGAAAGAAAAAATTGATTTAACTATGATTGATAGTTATTCTATTTCTGCACATAAGTTTCACGGCTTGAAAGGTGTAGGAGCATTATATTTAAAATCACGAAGAACGACGCACAATATTACTTTTGGAGGAGGGCAAGAAAACGGTCTTCGAAGTGGTACTGTAAATGTTCCTGGAGCAGTAAGTCTTGCTAAAGCATTGAGACTAACTCAAGAGAAAGTAAATGATATTAAAGAAAAACATTATGAATATAAGAAATTAATTGTTGATGAATTAAGCGCAATAGAGCACGTAATAATTAATTCTCCGTTACAAAATGATTTTGTAGATTCAATAATTAACATTAGTCTTCCGAAAATAAAAGGAGAAGCCATTATCAATGCATTAAATGAACGTGGAATTATGGTTTCAACGACGAGTGCTTGTTCGTCAAGAACTTTTCATTTGAATGAAGCTTTATATGCTCGTGGTTTATCAAGAGAAAATATTGAAGGAAGTATTCGAGTTAGTTTCTCATATGAGACAAAACTAGAAGAAGTTAAAAAAATTTATCGAAGTATTTAAAGATGAATATTATAAAAAAATTTAAAGAGGTAATTGAAAGTGGAATATAGTCATATAATAGTCAGATATGGAGAACTTACTCTAAAGTCTGGAAATAGAAATGAATTTTTAAAAAAAGCTTACAAAAAAATATTCGTTACAATCTTCAAGGATTAAAAAGGATTTCATGTTCAAACAAAACGTGATAGAATGTATATCCATTTAGATAATAATGATGATGTAGAAGAAATAATGAGTCGTTTAAAAACATGTTCCAGGGATTCACAATTTTTCTCCAGTATTACGAGCACCACTGGATATAGAAGAAGCGAAGAAAAGTAGTAGATAATCTATTAAAAACAAAAATTAGATAAAGAATATACGTTTAAGATTCAAACTAAAACGCGCTAATAAAAAAATTTTTGAGTATAATACTAATGAGATGAATAATGTTTTTGGTAGTCATGTTCTTGTTAATTATAAAAACTTTAAAAGTTAATGTAAAACAACCGGATTTTTATTATTAATGTAGAAGTTCGTAGTGAAGGAATTTTTTTATTTTTCACAGACTTTTGTAAAAGGGTATTGGAGGTTTCCCTGTCAATACTTCATCAAAAGCTTTATTGCTATTATCAGGAGGAATTGATTCTCCTGTTGCAGCGCATATGTTACAAGTTAAAGGTGTTGAAGTAGAAATGATTCATTTTCAATCTCCACCGTTTACATCATCTGAAGCAATGCAAAAAGATATTTGACTTAACTATTAAACTTAGTGAAGTTGTAGGGAAAAATAAAATTACATGTGGTTAATTTTTACAAAAGTTACAAACAGAAATAGTTAAAGCGTGTTCCGTCAAATTACACAATGACTTCTACGAGAAGATTTATGCTTCGTATCGCTGAAGAAGTTGCTAAAAAAGAGGGTTGCCTTGCTATTGCGACTGGAGAATCATTAGGACAGGTGGCTAGCCAAACATTGGAGTCTATGAATTGCATAAATAATGTAACAAATATACCTATATTACGACCACTGTTGACTATGGACAAAGTAGATATTATAAAAATTGCAAAAGAAATAGACACATTAGAAATTTCTAATCTTCCATTTGAAGATTGCTGTACAATTTTACGCCAAAAGCTCCAAAAACAAAAACCGAGATTAGAAAAAAATCGTCGCTTATGAATCACGTGATGATTATTCAGAGCTTATTGATGAAACATTAGCAAGTATTGAGACATATCTTTTTGATAAAAATGGTCGTATAATTACACAAGATATAAAAGAAAACAAAGAGGAAAAAGAAGAAAAAGAAGATTTTTCGGATTTATTATAAAAAATAGAAAGAGAGATAGTTAATGGAAAAGAAAATAATTGTAATTGGAGCCGGTCTTGCTGGAAGTGAAGCAGCATGGCAACTTGCTAAGCGTGGAATTAAAGTAGATCTTTATGAAATGCGTCCAAAAAAGATGACCCCAGCACATAAAACGCAAAATTTTGCTGAGTTAGTATGTTCAAACTCATTAAGAGCTAATAATATTACGAATGCTGTAGGTTTATTGAAAGAAGAAATGAGAATGCTTGATTCTTTAATCATGAAATGTGCAGATGCTACGCAAGTTCCTGCTGGAGGAGCGTTAGCGGTTGATAGAGATAAGTTTTCAGAAATGATTACAAATACTATTAAAAACCATCCAAATATCAATGTTATAGAAGAAGAGTTGTCAGAAATTCCTAAAGGAGAAAATCCTGTTATTGTTGCTACAGGACCTTTAACATCTGATTCACTGAGTGAGAACATTAAGGAATATACAAAACAGGATGGATTGTATTTTTATGATGCGGCAGCCCCAATTATTGAAAAAGATTCTATAGATATGAATAAAGTATATCTAAAATCGCGTTACGACAAAGGCGAAGCTGCGTACCTAAATTGTCCGATGACAAAAGATGAATTTTTTGCATTTTATAATGAATTAATTACAGCAGAAGCAGCTCCGTTAAAAGAATTTGAAAAAGAAATTTATTTCGAAGGTTGTATGCCTTTTGAAGAAATGGCTAAACGTGGTGAAAAAACTTTATTATTTGGACCAATGAAACCAGTGGGTCTAGAAGATCCAAAAACTGATAAACGCCCTTATGCTGTAGTGCAACTTCGCCAAGATAATAGTGAGGGAACATTATATAATATAGTTGGATTCCAAACACATTTAAAATGGGGTGAACAAAAACGAATTATTAATATGATTCCAGGTTTAGAAAATGCTAGTATTGTTCGTTATGGAGTTATGCACAGAAATACATATCTAAACTCTCCTCAATTGTTAGAAAAAACATATCGTCTAAAAGATGAGGAAAATATTTATTTTGCAGGGCAAATGACAGGCGTTGAAGGTTATGTTGAAAGTGCAGCTTCTGGAATTGTAGCAGCACTAAATGCATTATATAACACTGAAGGAAAAGAAGTAGTTTTCCCAACTGAAACTATGATTGGAGCAATGGCAAATTATATAGTAGACAATACTAGTAAAAACTTCCAACCTATGAATGCAAACTTCGGTATAATAAAACCTCTTCCAGAGAAAATTAGAGATAAAAAGGAAAAATATGAAAAATATGCAAAAAGATCATTAGAAATTTTAGAAAATTTCAGAATTGATTAAAATATTTTTATTGAAAAAGTCTTACAATTTCCTTTGAATAGTGGTATAATAGTCGAGGAAGTATTTTTGTAAGGAGAAAAATGGCGAGTTTATTACAAAAAACAAGAAAAATAAGTACAATTTTACAAGAAGGACGTCATGATAATGTCGATTTTGAAGCAATGGCAATGCGCTTAAGTCCTATTTTAGATTCTGTTGTCTATATTTTAGATGTAGAAGGTAATATTCTTGGGTATGATTCTATTGTAGATTATTCTAACGAACGTATGGAAGAAATTATTCGTGCGAGGAAAGTGCCTAAAGCTTATTTAGATGCAACATTAAAAGTATATGCTACGAAGGTTAATATTCCATTTCAAGATCCGCTTTCTATTTTCCCAGATGAAGAAAAAGAAAGATTTGATGGGAATACCTATACTGTAATTTTACCAATAAGAGGCGGGGGAGAACGACTTGGAACTCTTGTTATCGGAAGAATGGATAATGACTTTCAAGATGATGATTTGGTGTTAGCAGAATATGCGTCAACAGTAGTAGGAATTGAAATTCTTCACGAAAAACAAGATAAAGAAAAAAATCTAGCTAGAGACAAAGATATGGTGAATATGGCTCTTAATTCGTTATCATATTCAGAAAAAGAAGCAATTGAACATATTTTCAGAGAATTAGATGGAACAGAAGGACTACTTATCGCAAGTAAAATTGCAGATAGAGTAGGAATTACTCGCTCAGTTATTGTTAATGCACTTAGAAAATTAGAAAGTGCAGGTATTATAGAGTCAAAATCATTAGGTATGAAAGGTACTTATATAAAAGTACTTAAAGAATATTTTTTTAGAATTAATGTTTTCTAATGAATTTTAAATGTAAAATTGTAAAAATAAAAACCTCCTATTTAGGGAGGTTTTTATTTGCTTATTTAGATATTAATTTTTTTCATAAATTTCTATTATTAATTATTACACGTGTATGATCAGCTGTTGCAATTTGTTTATCACCTTCGTATGCTTCAAGACTGAAGATAATTATCTTTTCTTTGATAATTTCTTTAATTGTACCTTTGACAATTATGCTTTTTCCGATAAGAGTTGGAGCAAGATGATTTATATTAATATTACTACCAACACTGCCTAGTTCCTCATTAAGAAAAATTATTTAAGTAATTTTTTTGCAGAATTTTCCATAAAAGCCACTAGACTAGGTGTAGATAATACTCCAAATCACCACTCCCCCATACTTTTAGCACTATTTTCACCTTTTGATAGTATAGTGTGTTTCAAAAATTTTATTTAATTCAATATTCATAATATTGCTCCTTTAGTCGTAAAAAGTTACTTCATAATCAATAAATTTATTGTCTTTATAATTAAATTTAGCTGAAAAGAAAGGCTTATCTTGTATTAGCCAATCAAGAAATATATAATCACCTTCCCAAGTTTTTATATTTTGTATTTCATTCTTTTTAACCCAAACTAAATCTCCTTCATTGCAATCTTTTGTAAGGTTACCTGTATAATCTTTTGCTGTAAATACATATGTATACCAATCTTTATTTCCATCAAAATTTGGAAAAGTGATTATGCCACGAAGTTTAGGTTTAATGATATCAAGATTCGTTTCTTCTTTTACTTCTCGAATAACGCAATCCTCGGGACTTTCTCCAATTTCAAACTTACCGCCAACACTGATAGTAAGCCCTTCATGAATATCATTTTCTTTTTTATTACGCTTAAGCATAAGATAACTGTCACCATTATCAATATAACACATAGTTGCAAGTAAATTATTCATATATGTAGTGCTCTATTTAGAAAAAAATAGGAAAGCAACATAAGTCCCATTCCTATTTTTAATAATAAATTTTATTTTTTTATAAATTAATTTTCTCTTCTTTTTATCCAAACCAATAGCATCAAGTAGAGCAACAAATACTGTGAAGATTACAGATAAAATTGCGCAGTCCCTAAGCGTATTAACTTCAGAGTTACTCCCTAAAAATAGATGTAATTATAAATATTGTTACAAATGAAAAAAATGAAAGCCCAAAAATAAAGAAATAATGTATTTTCATTCTATTCCCTCCTTACCGTATACTTACAATAATAATTATACAACTAATAATCAAAACTTACAAGAAATTTGAGAAAAATTTTTAATCGTTAATAATAGTTTTATAAAATAATTAATAAAAATATATTGTATTAATCATAACTTTGTAAGTGTTAGGAATTAATAAGAAAAATTAAGTAGGAAAAAAATAAAAAAATAAGTATGTTATAATATATAGATAAGCGTGGAGGTAGTTTTATGTACCAAAAATTATTAATAGATAAAAAAATTAGAATGTAAAATAACAAAAGATTTAGAAAAAGTATTTAGTAATAATAATATTAACTATACTTTTTCAGAAGGGGTCGACTCCTTTCAATATAACGTATTGTATTTAACTGCTGATAAAAATAATATTAAACCTGAGTTGGCTAATGTTTTTTTAATGAGTAATGATTATGATTTTCTAGACGTTAAAGATGCGATTTTTATAAGAAGAATAGAAGATGTGGTTAGAGTTTATATGGATGGTATCTGGAAATCATGGGCAAAAGAGTTGCAATTTTTAGCTCAATGCTCTCTTGCATATAGCAAAGATAAATTTGATAGAGAACGTTCGGAAAGAATTAGAGAAATTTCCTGTGAAATGCTTGCTTATAAATATGATATATCTCCAGAAAAAATCAAAGAGCATTTTGCCAGTGAAATAGGATATCAAACTCCTAAGGTAGAAACTAGAGCTGCCATTATCAAGGATAATAAAATTCTTTTAGTTAAGGAACAGTTAGATGGAAAATGGGCTCTTCCTGGTGGCTATCAAGATGCTTTAAAAAGTGTGAGGGAAAATGTTATAAAAGAAGCGAAAGAAGAAGCAGGAGCTATCATTAAACCTAAAAAAATTATTGCGGTGTTGGATTATAACAGACATCATCCAGTCAGCTTTCCGCTTGGTATGGTTAAAATTTTTGTTTTGTGTGAATATATCAATCATGATTTTGAAGCAAATACTGAGACGCTGGCTGCAGATTTCTTTTCTTTAGATAATCTACCAGAGCTTTCAGTTCAGAGAACCACTAAAAAACAATTAGAAATGTGTTTTTCTTGTTCTGAAAATCCTGATGATTGGGAAACAATTTTTGATTAACTTGTAATGATGTAGGAGAGGCTAAATATATGAATATTCGTGAGACGTTGATTAATAAAAATCTACCTGTACATGAACAATTGATGTTTTGTTTGCTACTGACCTTGGTAGGTGGTTTTTTTGATGCATATACTTTTGTTAATTGTGGGGGGATTTTTGCTAATGCACAAACAGGAAATTTAATTTTTGTTGGGATAGGTTTGATTAACGGGGACCTATATGAAGTTCGACATTATCTTATTCCGGTATTATCTTTCATAGTCGGGGTATTAGTTAGTAAATATATAGAATCAAAGTATAAAAGAATTGTCTATTTTCAAACATATCTATATACTATTATTTATTCAAATTATAGCATTAACATTTATATTTTTTTAAAGGTTCATTATTTGCCTTAGATATCCGACCAATTGTCATTTCATTTGTTTGCGCTATTCAATTTGATGGATTTAGAAAAGTTAATAATCTTGTTTTTTTGCTAGTGTATTTTTGTACTGGAAATTTACGCTCTATGAGTGAACATTTATATAAATATATTTTCCCTAAAAAGTGAAAGCAGATATCCGTTTTTAATTTATTTAACAGTAGTTTCAGTATTTTTTTATTTGGTGTTATTTTTGGAGCAGCAATGTTCTAAGTATTATTTCCATAATGCCATCTTAGCTCCAATCGCAATAATGATAGTCAATTTATTTTTTTGTAATTGGAATTCAAAAATAAATTCGGGAAAAAAGAATTTAGTATAATAAATTTAGTTAATAAATATAAACTTTGAGAGATTTTTGTTTTATTACAAAAAAACTGTTCAAGGTTTTTTTAATTGTGAGTGTCAAAATGCTATAAATACATTTACATAAAGTTTTTATAGATGATATAATCATTATAGAGATAAATATTTAGGGAGTATTTTAATACTAAGGGGGTATTTTTATGAGTGAAAAGTTACTGAATGATTTTTAGAGAATATTTAGAAAAACAAGAAAAAAATTCTCTATGAATACAATTAATTCTTATGATAGAGATTTGAGAAAAAATCTTTCTGTATTTGGTTGAAATGGGATATTCAATAGAGGAATATTCTTGGCTGAATGAGGAATTAATCACAAGATATTTAGGGTATCTAAAGGAAAAAGACTATTCATCTGCGACATTATCAAGAACAATTTCAACAGTACATATTTTTTTATTGAATATCTTTATAATACAAGGTTAATTTCTAATAAAAATAAACATAGATGTACATGTGGATAAAGATGACCAACATAATCTTATTATATTTACAAGGCAAGAAATAGCTAAAATTTTTAGATATTGATACAAAAATTGGATGGATTATAGAGATAAAGCTATTTTTGAACTATCATACTCTATAGGTATAAAACCCACAGAATGTATTAACTTTGGAATTGAAGGATGTTAATACAACAATAGGATACTTGAAGTATAAGAAAAAAGAAGGGTATAGAACAGTTGCATTAAATAAAGAATCAACGGATGCAATTAAAAATTATATTGAAGAATTGAAAAAAGAATATCCTGATATTGAGGATGAAAGTAAGTTATTTTTTTAAATCATGATGGTGAAGGAATAAGTCGTCAAGGCTTTTGGAAAATTTTTAAAAAGCGTCAACAAGATTTAGGGCTTGAGAAAGAACTCAATACAATGAATTTTAGAAACTCATTGGCTATTCATCTTTTAGAAGATAAGGTTCCAGCAGAAGAAGTACAAGAACTTCTAGGATTAAAAAAATATTCATAGTTTAAAGTTGTATTTTAATAATCTAAAAAAACAGGGCAAAAGAGAACTCTAATCAATCATCCAAGAAGAACAATTAATTAAAGGAATAATAGTAAATGTATAATGTTAATTTAGAGATTTTTTTCAAGGACCACTTGATTTATTATTGCATTTAATTGAAAAAAATGGAGTTAGACATATATAATATACCTATTGCAAAAATTAACAGAGAGTTATTTAGAGTATATAAATACTAGTGAAGAGTTTTCTCTTGAAATTGCAGAAGAATATATAGTAATGGCAGCAACTTTACTCCATATAAAGAGTAAAAGTCTACTACCAAAAATTTGAAGAAGATGTTGCGGAAGAGGAAGAAGATTTAGTACAACAGTTATTGGATTATAAAAAAACTATAAAGAACTTAGTACTAAATTGGAAATTTTTGCAAAAAAGAGCGAGCTCAATACCTAGAAAAAGAAAGTATAGATTTAGATATACAAGATAATATAGGATCTTTAAGAATACCTTCAATAAAGTTGCTGAAAGCTATGGAAAATGTTTTAAAAACTTTTTAATAATAATGAGAATGATAAAGCATTCGTCAGCTATCGTCGTGAGATTTCATTTGAAGATATAAAAACAAGAATTGACTGAAAGATTCAATAAAAAAATAAAAAAATTATCTTTTTCTGGACTAATAAAAAAATTATACTGAAAGAAATGAAATTGTTTTTAGTATTTGTTAGTATTTTTAACAATGATTAGAGATCAGGAATTGATATGTATAGATAATGAAAATGAAATAATTCTGGAATATAAATTAAAGGAATAAGCTATGTTATTAGATAAAAATTAAAAACTATTGAAGCCTTACTTTTTTTATGAAAGGAGAAGAAGGCTTGAGTGTTGAATTTTTCTACTTTTTATGGAAGTAGAGCATCATGAAGCAGAAAATATGCTTAATATTTTTTTGGAGGAATATAATTTAAGAGATAATCCTCTAATAATAAAGAAATTCGGGATGACTTATAAAAATGCTTTTTAAATGAAGAAATGTCTGAAATGATAAAAAGCTATTGTTTCAAAAATCTTATTAAATTATCTAAAGCTTCATTAGAGACACTAGCAATAATTGCTTATAATCAACCGATAACAAAAGTTCAAATAGACAAAATAAGGGGTGTAAGTAGTGACTCTATATTACACTCCCTTATATCTAAAGAATTAATTGTATCAACTAAAACATTGGACACAATAGGTAAACCAAAACTTTACGAAACAACAGAAATGTTTTTAGATGTTTTCGGTATAGAAAGTTTAGATGAGTTACCAAAATCAGATGATATAAGCGAAAGCGAGATAAGTAAATTTTTAGAGAAATAGGAGGATGACATGGCGGAAAGATTGCAAAAGTTAATAGCAGCTTCTGGATATACATCTAGAAGAAAGGCTGAACAATTAATATTAGAGGGAAAGGTTAGTGTAAATGGTGAGGTCATTAAGCAATTAGGTGTTAAGGCTGAACCAAGCGATGTTATAATTGTTGAAGGGCTACGCTTATTAAAAGAAAATAAAAAATACTATCTATTTTATAAACCTGAAAAGGTTATTACATCTATGTCTGATGAAAAAGATAGAGTTTGTGTCAAGGATTTCTTTGAAGCAGTGAATGAAAGAGTAGTACCGGTAGGGCGTCTTGATTATGATACATCTGGTGCTTTAATTATGTCTAATGATGGGGAGTTTATAAATTTGATTACCCATCCAAAACACAAAATAAAGAAAACCTATGTAGCAAAAATTAATGGGAAGCTAGAAGAGCACCATTTAAAAATATTACGTTCTGGTGTAAGGATTGATAATTATAAAACATCTCCAGCAGAGGTTAATATTGTAAAAAATAAAAATAAGAGTGGTAACACACTAGTAAGACTAACAATTCATGAAGGTAAAAATAGACAAGTACGTAGAATGTTTGAAGCGTTAGGTTATGAAGTAATGAAATTAAAAAGAGAATCTATTGAAGATTTGACACTAGATGGATTACGTAAGGGTGAGTACAGGGTTCTTACTATTCATGAGGTAAAAAAAGATTAATTAATAAAGCTAAAAAAATGGAGATAAGTAATTTATAGGAAGTGATATTTAGTGGCAGAGAGAGTATTAGTAATAGATGATGAGGAGAGAATTAGAAAACTATTAATAATGTACCTTGAAAAAGAAGGGTATATTGTTGATGAAGCTAGTAATGGTCAAGATGGTTTAGAACGTTTGAAATACATGGATTATTCATGTGTTCTTTTAGATGTGCATTTACCTATATTGAATGGCAAATCGATATTATCTGAACTTAGAAAAACTAAAGCGACGCCTGTTATAATAATGTCAGCACAGGCTGATGAACAAAGCCGTGTAGAAGGATTTGAATTAGGTGCAGATGATTACGTAATTAAACCATTTAGTCCTAGAGAACTCATGTTAAGAATAAATGCAATATTACAAAGAACTAAACGCAGTGTTTTTTATACACCAGAATTATATACAAAAGATGTATTGGTTTTTCCAGGATTGATAATAGATGTGAATTCACATAAGGTTATCGTAGAGGACACAGAGGTTCTTCTTACACCAAAAGAATTTGATTTGTTATTGTTTTTAGCTAAATCACCAGATAAAAGCATTTAGACGAAATGAAATTCTTAGAGCTGTATGGGATTATGATTTTTATTCTGATCTTAGGACAGTAGACACTCACATAAAAAGAGTAAGGAAAAAATTTGATAAAATTTCTCCAAAAGTTTCGAAAATGATTGTTACTGTATGGGGAATAGGATATAAATTTGATACATCACAAAAATAATCTTTAAAAGATTTAACAGGAGACGTTATGTTAGAATTTTACAAACTTTTTGGCTAAATTGACAAGAAAAAGCCAGTAGAGTAGCAGGTAAAAAGGAACAGATTTACCAGGAAAAGTATTGAGGAAACTTGATAATAATGTGCTTTTCTAAACTAGCTACTAATTATGATGAAATTGTTTTTGTAACTGGAACAAACGGTAAAACAACAACTTCAAATTTAATAGGACATACATTAAAAAGTATGTAATAAAAATTTTATTAATAATTTTTGAAGGGCTAATATGTTAGATGGGATCATATCTACGTTTGCTATCCAGTCAAAAAAACAATACAAAATTAGCTATCATTGAAATAGATGAGGGCTCTATTCCAAAAGTTATGAATTATATAACACCAACAAAATTTGTTATTAATAATTTTTTTAGAGATCAAATTGATCGTTTTGGAGAAATAGATACTTTAATTGAAACAATCGGTAATCAATTAGAAGGAAAAGATATACAGCTTATTTTAAATAGTGATGACCCTTTTGTTACACGATTATCAAAATATGGCAAAAATAATGTTTGTTTTGGAATAAATAATGATGCATATAGCTTTGTTGATTATGGTATTCCGGAATCAAAATTTTGCCCTAATTGTGGGCATGAATTAGACTATGATTATATTCATTATAGTCAGCTAGGTTTTTACAAATGTACACAATGTTGCTTTAAACACCCCGAAGCAAAATATAATGTAACAAATGCAGTTGTTGAACCATTTATAAAATTTAGTGTTAATAATGGTGAAATCATTGAGACAAGATTGGCGGGAGACTATAATATATATAATCTACTTGCTGCATATTCACTATTAAAAGAGCTAGGGCTAACTGAGGAAGAAATTCAGCAGGGATTTAAGCAGTTATACATCTAAGAATGGACGTATGCAAAGTATTATTATATCAAAAGATGCTACAGCGTTGCTTAACTTAGCGAAAAATCCAGCAGGACTTAATGCATCATTAGCAATTGGTAATGGGATTAAGGAAGATATAAATTATCTTTTAGTATTAAATGATAATGGAGCTGACGGCTTAGATATATCATGGATTTGGGATACTGATTTTAATATTTTACTTAATCAAAATATTAAAAATATTGTTTGCTCAGGAAAGCGAGCTAAAGAATTAGCGTTACGTTTGAAATATAGTGATATTAAAGCTAATATAACAGTCAATGAGAATATTACAGAGGCAGTTTTAGAATTAAAAAAATACCCTGAGAGATATGCTATTGCTATACCAAATTATACAGCGTTAACTGAAACTCAAAAGGAATTGGAGAAATAGTTATATGGAATTAAAATTGTATCATTTTCATGCCAGATAAATTAAATTTGTATGGTGATATAGGAAATGTGATTTCCTTGAAAAAACGCTGTGAATGGCGTGGAATAGATTTAAAAATTGAAAATATCACCTCTACATCAGGTATAAAGTTATCTGATTGCGATATGTTCTTTATAGGTGGTGGTTCAGATAGAGAACAGTGTATAGCTACAGAGCAATTTAGTAAAATAAAAAATGAATTTAAAGCAGCTATAGAAAATGGGACTCCTGCACTAACAATTTGTGGAGGATATCAGTTTTTAGGAGAATATTATAAGACTGTCGATGGAATTAAGCTACCGGGTTTAAATATTCTCGATTTTTACACTGAGTCTTTACCTAATAAACCTCGTTTAATAGGTAATATTTTGCTTGAATCAGAGAAATTTGGAAACATAGTTGGTTTTGAAAATCATGGAGGAAGAACTTATCATGATTATGAAACATTAGGTAATGTAATTGTTGGATTTGGAAACAACGATGATGATAAAAAGGAAGGGTTACTATACAATAATTTAATTGGAACTTATTTACATGGTCCTATTTTACCTAAAAACCCTCGTGTTACAGATTATTTAATAAAAGCAGCATTAGATAACAAATACTCTTCATATGATTTTTCCAAAAGTTGGACGATTCGGTTGAGTATAATGCTAATAAATTTATGGCAGAACTATTAAAAAAAGGAATTTAATAAAATAACTCCTAAAGTTTTAATTTAGGAGTTATTTATATTATTTAGAAAAATTCTTTAATACAAAGTTTGAAATTTTTAATTAAATCTGGTATTAATTCTTTATCAAGACATGAAAAAAAGCTATTCTTATGTGAGAATCATCCATAGAGTAAACACCATATTTATAGTCATTAAGGAATTTTTAATCTGAATTTATGTGCATCAATGTGTTCTGGGCATTTTTGATAGTGAAAAAAAGTATCCCGAATTAAATGGTAATATAGTTACATCATCATCTAAATTATATTTAGCTATAGCTTCTTTTAAAATGCGATAGCGCCCTTCTATTATACTGTCATTATATGTTTTTTCTTGTTTTACTTGTGAACTTTCCAATAACCTAAGAGCAATTTGTTGAGATAGATTTGATGGTGATGATGTAGTACTTCTAAGGTAACCTTGAGTTTTTTCTAATACAATTTTTCTTAATTCATCATCACTAGTGTAATATGTTATAAATCCGACACGAAGACCCCAGCCGTAGTACTCTTTAGTTATTCCGTCTAATTTGACTACTAGACAATTGTTGTTATCTACAAGTTTGTATGTTGCACTTAAAGTAGGAGTTTTGTGATTTTCTTCAAAAAATAATCCAAAGTAAGCATCATCAGAAATTATTATTAGATTTTTATTTGGATTTTCTTTTGCGAACACATCTATGATGCTAACCAATTGTGTTAATTCTTCTGTTGATGGGGTATAACCAGTTGGATTGTTGGGAAAAATTAAGTATTATAGAAATTTTGTTTTCTTTAATATTATATAACGTATGTTTAAAAATCAGCTAGATTAAAATTATTTTTCGTTATCAAATTGATTGTATTTATAAATATTATTTCCCAATTTAATAGTAAATATTTGGGCGTAGTTTTTGCCAAAATAGGTTAGGTAATAGCAACGCATCATCTTTTTCACTAAATAAATTTGCTACAATATCAATCCCTTGGGTAATACCAGTAGTAACCATAGGTAAACTCAAATATTTTGAGTTAATAGTGCTATTTTTCTTTAAGAATTTTTTTCTTTCCATAACTCCCTTATTTTTAATAAACCTGGAGTAGGAGAATATGGCAAATATTCTGTTGTACTTAGTTCCTTTATAACTTCATTAATTGTCGGAAGTGACAATGCTTTTTTGTTATCTGTTGCAATCCCTATCGTAGCATTAACAGCGTTTGGGACAATAGATGTTTCTTTTGATTGAATAAGGACATCTTGCGGAAGTATAATGTTTTCACCTAATTTTTGAAAAAAATGACATAATGTTTCCTCCTAAAAATTTATATTTTAATTATAACATTAAATTACAACCTGTAAAAAGTAAAAATTAATACTTATAATTAACTTTTCATTTTATATTTTAATTTGATTATAAATCCTATTATTTCATTGTGAAAAAAAGTAGCTCCTAATTATGGTAATATTTTTTTCTTTTTTTCTTTCAAAAATTCTAAGTGTATAGATTTTAAAAAAAGTGTTTATATCAAGGTTTATAAAAATTCATTTACTAGAAAAAAACATCTATTTATGTTATAATATAATGTATCTTTTTGGGCTTTATATTGAAATAACAATAAGATATAGAATAAAGTTCAAGACAAGTGAGGTGTAATTATGGTAAATGATAAAAAAAGATATGAGATGCTCTTTTTGTGGTAAAAAAATCCAAACGAAGTATTTAAATTAATAGCAGGAAACGATGTATTTATCTGTGATGAATGCGTGGAACTATGCTCAGATATAATAGATGAAGAGATTGAATATAGAAATATAACAAAGGAACCAGAATTTAAGTTATTAAAAACCTCAAGAAATTATGGATTACCTTAATGAGTATGTGATAAGTCAAGATAAAAGCAAAAAAATCAGTAGCTGTAGCGGTTTATAATCATTATAAGCGTATTATGGCTAAGCAAAATGATGAAACTATAGAATTACAAAAGAGTAATATAGCATTAATAGGAAGCACAGGTTCGGGAAAAACTTTAATCGCTCAAACTTTAGCTAAAATGTTAGATGTACCTTTTGCGATTTCTGATGCAACAACACTTACAGAAGCAGGATATGTAGGAGAAGATGTTGAGAACATATTATTACGTCTTATTCAAAATGCTAATTATGATATAGAAAGAGCAGAAAAAGGAATTATATATATTGATGAAATAGATAAAATTGCTAAAAAAGGTGAAAAATGTATCAATTACGCGTGACGTTTCTGGAGAAGGGGTGCAACAGGCATTACTAAAAATTCTAGAAGGAACTATAGCCAGTGTACCTCCGCAAGGTGGACGTAAACACCCTGGCGAAGAAATGATAAAAATCAATACTAAAGATATATTATTTATTATAGGTGGTGCTTTTTCAGGGATTGAAGAAATAATAAAACGTCGTTTAGGTGATAAAATAATAGGTTTTTCAAAGAGTGATGAACTCAATGATGATTCTGATATTATTTCTAAAGTAAAACATGAAGATTTGGTGAAATTCGGTATAATACCCGAATTTATTGGACGCATACCTGTGATATGCCACCTAGAAGAATTAGATGAACAAGATTTAGTAAGAGTTTTAACAGAACCTAAAAATTCAGTTGTTAAGCAATATGAATATTTATTTAAGTTAGATGGAGTAAATCTTGTTTTTGAAAAAGATGCATTGAAAGAAGTTGCTCGTGAATCTATAAAACGAAAAACTGGAGCGCGCGGATTACGCTCAATTATAGAAGAAGCTCTTTTAGATGTTATGTTTGAACTTCCAAGTACAAAAGGTGTTAAAACTTGTACAATAACCAAGGATAATATAGTTAATAAAACTACACCTAAATTAAAAATAATAATATAACGAAAGGAGTTTGTTTTGACAAAATATTACTTATTAGAAAAATAGAGATATATTCTTTCCGTCTAATACATATAATATTGATGTAACAGACAAAAAAATTCTTAAAGACTATAAAAAGGCTTGAAGAAAGATAAAATATCTGTATTTGTTACTAGTAAAAGAAAACCAATAGATACATATGATGAAAAAGTTTTCAGAAGATGACATGTTTGATAACCAAAGGATTCAACGTCTTCTTTTGGAACATATGGTCAACTTACAATAGATAAAAAAGCTAATAAATATGAGTATCACTGTTATGGTGTTGCAGAAGTGAAAAAGTGGCGTGTACAATGACAAGCACGTAGAGTATTTAGATATTACTATAAAAAAATACAGAAGATAATGGTTTTGATAAAAAAATACCATGCTTAACAATATAGAAGAGTTATTTAAGAAATATCTTGCTAGAGAGAATTTTTGAAATAGATTACTATAAAATCAGATAACTTTGGAAAAAAATTTATTAATAAAAAAATATGAAGTTCTTTCCTTTGGATAGATTATTAAAGAAACGTATTTTTGTATTTATTAGATTTAGAAAAAGCGATTTTCTTAAGTAGAAGCCTAGAAGCATTTTTAGTAGGAAATAGCTTTTAAACGCGAGATTGATGATAAAGTTCGAACAAATCTTGATTTGCAACAAAAAGAATACTTTTTACGTGAGCAAATGAAAGTAGTTCAAGATGAATTGAAACAAATTTCACCAGAAGATGATGATGTAGAAAAAGATTAGAAAAAGCAATTATCGAAATTGGATTATCAGATGAAGATAAAACACTATTGTTAAAAGAAGTAGATAGATTAGAAAAAACTCCTGTCATGAGTCCAGAGCATTCTATTATACGAACATATCTAGATACAGTTGTAGCACTACCTTGGAACATATTAACAAAAGATGAGATTGATATAAAAGCAGCTGAAAAAATACTCGATGAAGATCATTATGGTTTAGATAAAATAAAAGAAAGAATTTTGGAATTTCTTGCTGTTAAAAAAAGCTTAGAGATGATATGAAATCACCAATTTTATGCTTATCTGGGACCTCCTGGAGTCGGAAAAAGTTCTCTTGCTAAGTCTATAGCAAGATCTATGGGGCGTAGCTTTGTACGTATTTCTTTAGGTGGAGTAAGAGACGAGGCGGAAATTCGAGGTCATAGAAGAACATATTTAGGAGCTTTACCTGGAAAAATTATTCAGTCACTGAAGAAAATAAAGACAAAAAACCCAGTAATTTTATTAGATGAAATAGATAAAAATGGCATCTGATATTAAAGGTGATCCAGCTTCTGCAATGTTAGAAGTAATAGATCCTGCTCAAAACAATGAATTCGTTGATCATTATTTGGATATTCCATTTGATTTGTCGAAAGTATTATTTATAGCTACAGCTAACAATCTAAGTCTAATTCCAGCGCCATTACGTGATAGAATGGAAGTTATTGAATTGGAATCTTATACTGTAAAAGAAAAAGAAAATATTGCAATTAAATATTTAATTCCACGTCAAATTAAAGAAAATGGGCTTAAAAAAGAACAAATTTCTTTTACGAAACAAAGCAATTAATAAAGTTATTAATGGTTATACTTATGAAGCAGGAGTAAGGAATCTTGAGCGTGTACTGGGCTCGATTTGTCGTAAGGTTGCTTTAAAAATACTTAAAGGTGAAGAAAAGATTAAAATCGGTGTTAATAATTTAGAAGAGTTTGCTGGTCCTGAAAAATATAGTTCAAAAGATAAAAGCTCTCAACCAGAAATAGGGTTGGTTAATGGGTTTAGCGTACACTGTTGTTGGAGGGGATACACTTGAAATAGAAACAAGTATATCCAAAGGAACTGGTAAAATCATTTTGACTGGGAAACTAGGGGATGTAATGAAAGAATCAGCTCAAATGGCGATTTCTTATTTACGTTCTAATGCGGAATATTTAGGATTATCTGAAATTAATTTTTCTGAGATAGATATTCATCTTCATGTTCCAGAAGGTGCAGTTCCAAAAGATGGACCGTCAGCAGGGATTACTATAACAACATCAGTATATTCTGCTCTAACTAGAAAAGCAGTTAATAATGATATTGCGATGACAGGCGAGATGACACTTCACGGTAAAGTATTACCAATAGGTGGAGTTAAAGAGAAAATTTTAAGTTCAGAAAAAATGAATATTAATAAAATTATTATTCCTACAAAAAAATAAGAAGGACTTAATAGATATACCAAAAGATATTTTGGAAAAACTTACTATTTATACTGTGGATAATATAAGTGAAGTATTCAATATAGTATTTGGAGAAAAAAATAATGACAAAGTTAAATACACATAATGTAGATTTATTAATCAGTGCGGTTTCAAAGAAACAATATCCAGAGCATACTAAGCCAGAAGTAGCGATGTGCGGACGCTCCAATGTTGGGAAATCATCATTTATTAATACTATACTAGAACGTAAAAATTATGCTCGTGTTTCAGCGAAACCTGGTAAGACACGTACATTAAATTTTTTTGACATTGATGATAAAGTAGTTCTAGTTGATGTCCCAGGTTATGGTTATGCTAAATTATCAAAGTCAGAAAAAGAAAAATTATATGATATGATTGTAGAATATTTCACAACTAGTGAAAATCTAGGTTTTGTTCTACATCTTATTGATAGTCGTCATAAACCATCGCAAGATGATATAGAAATGAATGAATTTTTAAATTACTATGAAATTCCATTTGTTGTAGTTTTTAACAAAAAAATAGATAAAATTTCAAAAAAATGAACTTGCTAAAAAAATACAGCTATTATAAAAACGCGAACTAGATTTAACAAATAGTATGGCGGTAATTCCATTTTCATCAGTTACTAAATTAGGAAAAAGATAAAGTATTAAAAAGAAATCGAAAAAGGTATTAGAGGACTAAAAATATTCAGATAAAGGTAAGATCGTATATCTTGCTTTTATCTGAATAATTATTTATAAATATTTTTTTCTTTACATGATTAATATATACTGATACAATAGCTATTAGAAGAGTCAAGAAAAAGTTGACATTTTTCTTTGAAAAAGTATTGACAGATATTTATTTTAATGTTAGAATAATATCTAGCTTAGAAAAACTTAGCGTTATAGATTCAACTTTTTCATTAAACACTTCATAAACACACACATTAAAAAATTAATAAAAAGTTGAAACATAAGGAGTACAAACATGGCAGTAAAAATCCGTTTAAAAAAGATTAGGGTGCTAAAAAATCACCTTTCTACCGTATCGTTGTTGCTGATTCAAGATCTCCACGTGATGGACGTTCTATCGAAACTATCGGTACTTACAATGCTGTTAAAGAACCAGCAGAAGTTAAAAATCGATGAAGAGTTAGCATTAAAATGGTTAGGGTAATGGAGCTCAACCTTCTGACACTGTTAGAAGTTTATTATCAAAAAGAAGGAATTATGAAAAATTCCACGATTCAAAAATTAAATAAATAATAGTTATTTAGCCTCTTAGTAAAATAAGAGGTTTTGTTTTATTTTGGAGTTACAATATTTATTATTAAAAACATAATGTATAAAATTTAAGAATGTACAACTTATTCTAAAAATAAATAGTATTTATTTTTGTAAAGAGGTCAACAAAAACTTGACATTTTTTAATAAACTACTTGATTTTTTTGTAATAATTATTTATAATAAATAGGTATGTGATTAGATCACTTCAAAAATAACTCTGTTCGTATTAAAAGCGTTCAGGGCAGAAGGAGACGATAATAATGAGAGAAGGAATTCACCCAGATTACCGTAAAGTTGTATTCATGGACACTACTAGTGGTTTCAAATTCTTAAGTGGTTCTACAAAACCATCTAAAGAAACTATCGAGTGGGAAGATGGAAATACATACCCATTATTAAAAGTTGAGATCAGTTCAGACACACACCCATTCTACACAGGGCGTCAAAGATTCGCTCAAGCAGATGGTCGTATCGAACGTTTCAACAAAAAATACGGTATCAAGTAAGAAAAATAAAACAGACATATCTTTTCGGATTGTCTGTTTTTATTCTATATATTACGTATAAAATTCTGAAACAGTAAAGTATTTATACTAATCTAATTTGGAGAAATAATTTATGGTAGAAAATAGAAAAATTTGGTTGGATAGAGTGCATTTGTGGAAGTATGTTCTCTGGTAAATCAGAAGAATTATTAAGAAGGATTAAACGAGGAGTAATAGCAAAACAAAATGTCTTGTTATTCAAACCAAGTATCGATAACAGATACGATGAAAACAAAGTCTCAACACATAATGGAAATAGCTATGAATCTGTTAGTATAGATAGTGCTGAGCAAATTTATGACTATGTAAAAGATAAAAAATATGATATTATAGGTATTGATGAAATACAATTTTTTGACAACAAAATAGTTAGTGTTATAAATACACTTGCTGATAGTGGCGTTCGAGTAATTGTCGCAGGATTAGATATGGATTTTAAAGCTGAACCATTCCAACCGATGCCTGAAATTATAGCGATAAGCGAAATGGTCACAAAATTACATGCTGTTTGTAATAAGTGCGGCCAAGAGGCGAGTCGTAGTCAAAGATTAATTAATGGTGAGCCTGCGCGTTTTGATGATCCAATAGTAGTGATAGGGGCTAGTGAATCATACGAAGCAAGATGTAGACACTGTCATGAAATAAGAAAATAAATTATTAGGAGGACCAGATGGAGATATTAGGACAACTGGAAGTTGTAGAAGAACGTTATGAGAAACTTAATGAACTATTAAGTGATCCAGATGTTGTTAGCGATACGAAAAAACTTATGGAATACTCAAAAGAACAACGTTCTATCGAAAAAACTGTTGCGGTATTTAGAGAATATAAAAATATCGTTCAACAAATAGCAGACACAAAAGAGCTGCTTGAAATCGAAGAAGATAAAGAAATGAAAGAAATGATGCAGGAGGAGATTAAAGAGTTAGAACCTAGTCTTGCTCCTATGGAAGAAGAATTAAAAATCTTATTATTACCAAAAGATCCGAATGATGGTAAAAACGTTGTTGTTGAGGTTCGTGGAGCAGCTGGAGGGGATGAAGCACAATTATTTGCAGGCGATCTTCTTCGCATGTATACTAGATTCGCAGAATCTCAAGGATGGAAAGTTGATGTATTAGAACGTTCTGAAACAGGTATTGGTGGAATTAAAGAAGCTATCTTTATTATTTCAGGTGAGGATGTATATTCTAAGATGAAATTTGAAAGTGGAGCACACCGTGTTCAACGTGTTCCTACAACTGAATCAAGTGGACGTATTCATACTTCTACAGCAACTGTTGTTGTTCTTCCAGAAGCTGAAGAAATTGAAATAGATATTAACGAAAATGATATTCGTGTTGATACTTTTGCATCTAGTGGGGCAGGAGGGCAATCTGTTAATACAACTATGTCTGCTGTTCGTTTAACGCATATTCCTACAGGAGTAGTAGTATCAATGCAAGATGAACGTTCTCAAATTAAGAACAAAGAAAAAGCCATGAAAGTACTTCGTGCACGTGTTTATGATAAATATCAACAAGAAGAACAAGCTAAGTTTGATGCGGAACGTAAATCTAAAGTAGGTACAGGAGATCGTTCTGAACGCATTAGAACATATAACTATCCTCAAAATCGTGTTACTGATCACAGAATTGGTTTAACAATTCAAAAACTGGACCAAATTATGGAAGGCAAACTTGATGAAGTTTTAGAAGCACTTCGTATAGCTGAACAAGCTGAAAAAATGGCAGAACTTAATAAAGGTGAAGAACTATAATGAACAGAAGGCAAGCTATAACAAAGGCTTGTCTTCTTTTGAGAAGACAAGCAAAAGAAGAGAGTTTAGCACGATTTTTACTAATGTATATGTTAGATGAAATGCGTGAATTTAATGAGAATTTAGCACTTGAATTAACAGAAGAAGATGAACAAAAAAATATTTTCAATTAATTAATAAACACATAAAAGATGATACTCCACTTAGTCATTTAGTGGGATTTGAATATTTCTATGATAGAAAATTCAAGGTAACAAGTGATGTATTATCTCCAAGAATGGAAACAGAAGAACTTGTTTACAAAGTAATTGATTATATTAGAAAAAAATAATCTAACTAATATAAAGATATTAGATCTTTGTACTGGAAGTGGAATTATAGGTATTACATTAAAAAAAGAATTAGAAGAATTTGATGTCAAAAATTTTTAGCAAGCGATATTAGTAGTAGAGCACTAACGGTCGCAAAAAGAAAAATGCTAGTTCTTTGGAAGCAGATATATCTTTTGCTGAATCAGATTTATTTTCTAATATACAAGATAAGTTTGATATAATAGTATCTAATCCCCCGTACATTGCACATGATGATAAGAAAACTATAAAAAGAAAAATGTCTTAAATTATGATCCCTCATTTAGCATTATTCGCTGATGAAGAAGGAATGTACTTTTTATAGAAATATAATAGAGAAATCTAGACCATATTTAAATGAAAAAGGAATTATGTTTTTTTGAGATAGGCTATGATCAAAAAGAAAAAAATAATTACCTTAGGAGAAAAATAATAAGTTTGAAACTGTCGTTTATAAAGATATAAATGGTAGAGATAGAATAGCGGTATTGAAATCACAAATATAAAAATACGAGGTATGACCATATTAAAAATTAAGTGTCAAACTTCGTATTCTTTATATTATTAGTGTATTATTATAATTCTCTATAAACCCCAACGCATTCCCCTATGATTTCAACATTTCGAGTGACTATAGGCTCATAATCTGGATTGCAAGGATAAAGAATTACATTATCATTTTTAACGAAAATCTTTTTTAACGATGCTTCATTCCATTCAGTCAAACGAACAGCTGCAATTTTACCATTGCGAACAGAAGACTGTTGACGGATAAAAACCAAATCTCCGTCAAAAATTCCAGCCTCGATCATACTATCTCCTTTGACTCGAAGAGCGAAATCAGCACCCATTCCTTGATCTATAAAAATATGTTCATCATATTCTTCTTCTATATAAACCCCATCTCCAGCACAAATAGTTCCCAGTATTGGAAGTTTAGAAGTGTTGTCGATATACTCATCTGAATCTTCATCAGAAGAGGAAGCTATATGTTCTTCCACAAACATATTATCACAATCACCCACTAACCAATCAGGATTAACAGATAAATACTCAGCAATAGCAAGGAGTTTATCTCTTTTAGGAACATATTTTCCTTTTGACCAATCACTAATAGACGAAGGAGTGATTTTAGTAGAGCGGGCAAGCTCTGCTTGTTTTATATTTTTTTCTTTTAAACACTGTTTGAATCTGATACTAAATGTAGTTGTCATAATAATCTATCCAATCTTCACTTTATTCTTATCTTAAATTATAAAGTAATCCGTAGTAAAAATCAAGTATATTTATAAAAAAATTAAGAAATATGAATTTTATACTTGATTTTTCGGTTTTTCCGTATGTTATTATATTAATAGAGAATAAATTAAGATTTACGTACAAAAAGAAAGAAGGTAATTTTATGTTTATATATTGGGTGATTATTGTATTTTTTTATTAGCGAAAGTATTTACTTTCTTTGAAACTAATAAGTTAAAAAGTTGTAAAAAGAAACAAAATTAATCGTAAAGTTTATTAAGAAAAACTTTATACGGAAAAAAATTTATGTATAGTTTAACAATACTAATAAAGAATAAAAAAATAAATAGATATACTGTATTACGTTATGTATAGAACTAATATCTATTTGTTTTTTTATTTTATCAAAAAAAGTGTATAACGTTTTTCTTAATAGTTTTTTTATTTTTAAAAGTATGTACACTTGTTTAAAAATTATTGTATAATGAAAAATATAATAATTAACTAGGAGGATTTCTTAAATGAAATTAGTATTAACTAGACATGGTGAAAGTCAATGGAATCTTGAAAATAGATTTACTGGATGGGTTGATGTTGATATCACTGATAAAGGAAGACAAGAAGCTATTAAAGGTGGACAAACTTTAAAAGAATTAGGTCTTACTTTTGATGTAGCTTATACTTCATATCAAAAACGTGCAATTAAAACATTAAACTTATTTTTAGAGGAATTAGATTTATTATGGATTCCTGTTTATAAAAGTTGGAGACTAAACGAAAGACACTATGGAGCTCTTCAAGGATTAAATAAAGCTGAAACTGCCGAAAAATATGGAGATGAGCAAGTACACATTTGGAGAAGAAGTTTTGATGTAGCACCTCCACAAGTAGATAAAAATAGCGATATGTACCCTGGAAATATTGATAGATACAAAGATATTCCAGAAGGAGAAATCCCAACAGGAGAAAGTTTAAAACTTACTATTGATAGAGTGCTTCCTTATTGGGAAAGCGATATATCTAAACAAATAAAAGCTGGTAAAAATGTTCTTATCTCTGCTCATGGAAATAGTTTAAGAGCGTTAATCAAATACTTATTAAATATCTCGGACGAAAAAATCTTAGATCTTAATTTACCAACAGGTACTCCATTAGTATTTGAAATCGATGAAAACTTAAACATCATCTCAGCACCAGAGTTATTCTAATTAAGAATATGAAAAAAATTAATTATAATGATTACAGCCTTGCTTTTTATTGCAGGGGCTGTAGTTCTAAAGAAAAAGTTCTCAACAGAACAGCTCCAAAAATCTTACAAATTCAGTAACGATTAACCAGCTAGAAAAAAACTGAATTTAACGTAGGAGAGAATAAACTGGTTATTACTACTAATGAAGAGGTTGTAACCAAAGAAGAATTAGATAAATTATTATCAACATTAAAAAAATTAATAATTTCTCTGGAAAGCAACTTGTTGAAAAAAATCAATTAATTCAAAAAGAATTTGATAATAAAGATTTCAATATAGAGATAGTCACTAAAAAAATAGCAATAGTATATCATTTAATACTAGTAGTGTTGATAACAAAAAAATATAGTGTTGATAACAAAAAAATATTCAGTTGACTATATAAAAAAATAAACTATCAAATTTTTACAAAAAGATTTGATAGCATTAGATGAACTTGCAGGAACGATTGAAACAGATCTTAACAAAGGAAGAGACTTAGAGAATAAAGTCAATAGCTTTAATGAAGTGAAAGAACGTATAACCTCAGATATCACTTTCTTTAAATCATTATCTAGTGAAAACACTGAATATGATAAACTCAACGAATTAACCAGCCGTTTATCAAGAATTGAAAAATTAACTCCAGTAATTATTAATGCAGTAAATAGTTCAATTGCATCTAAGAACGGTTCAGCGATAGCTTCTGCATTTTTAATTATCAATGATATTGATAGACTAGCTCGTGAATTAGCTAATATTTAAAAAAACTTTCGAAATAATTCGAAAGTTTTTTTAAATAAAATCTTCAGGTTTTATGTCATTCATTCCAATCATAGGGTCAATGGTATTAAGGTTTTTTTATACGTTAAAAATATAGTCTTCATTTAGTTCTATATTTATTTCTTTTTGTTTTTCTCATTAGTAAAGAAAGTAGATAATGCTGTTTGCCTTATTACTGTATTAGTAGGTTCTATTGATTTATAAAACACATTTGGATTCCCCACATAAAAATTAATTTTTTTCTTAGCACGAGTTATAGCGGTATACGTTAGATTTTTATTTAACATAAAGTTATAACTATCAATAAACGGTATAATTACATTCTCAAATTCCGAACCTTGGGCTTTATGAATCGAACAAGCATATGATAGGGTTATTTGATTAAGTTCTTGTTTTTCATATGTTACAAAGTTATCATCATAATCAATAACTATTTTTTTATTTTTTTCCTGCTTCTTTAAAAATATCATAAATATATCCAATATCACCATTAAAAAAATATTGTCTTCTGGACGATTTACAAGCTGCATAACTCTATCATCCACCTTATATATTAAATCTCCATATTCAACTTGAAGTTCATTTTTGGTTAAAGAGAGTTTGAATTGTTTTATTGATTTTCATTGATACCAACACCTCCTTTATAAATAGGTGCTAATATTTGAATTTTTTTCCTTTTTTTGATTCTTTTTAATATACTATCATATGTGGTAGTAATGACATCCAGTACTTCATTTTTAGTTGCTAATAGAAATTCTTTATCATCAAAAATTTTTCAAGTATATCAAAAGGAATATTATTTCTAATAGAGTGGGAAATATTTATTATGCTTGAATGCTCACTTTGTCTAAAAAAACTTTATTTAATTTAACAGTTGGAATTACTTGAGCGTTAATTAAATCGTTAAGGACATTTCCTGGAGCAATTGATGGTAATTGATCGTTGTCTCCAACTAAAAAGAATTTTTGCATCAGGGTGAATTATTTTTAAGTAAATTATACATTAAAAATACATCAATCATACTAGTTTCATCAATTATGATTAATTCTGATTTTATCCTTTTTTCACTAACAAACTCTTCCATATTCTCATCTTCTACCGTCCAACCTATAGCCTTATGTATTGTTGAAGCGTAAAGACCTGTGCTTTCTGCCATACGTTTTGCAGCTTTACCAGTTGGAGCACATAGTGTCAATATACTTTTGGTTTCATCTTGAAGGTCTGAAAGGCTATAATTGTTAAGTTTTTGAAATACCTTTATTATTGCAAGAATAATTGTTGTTTTTCCCGTTCCAGGCCCTCCGGTTAATATAGAAAAGTTATTAATTATAGAGTTTTTAATAGCAGCTATTTGTACGATGTCATATTCGATTCCAAGTTCTTCTTCAATTTCGCCAATATACTTATCTAAAAGTTCATCACTAATGTCTACAGAATTTTGTTTGTCAAGTCGGCGTTCTATATCATTGTATATTGCATATTCTGAATAGTAAATTTCTGGAAGAAAGATTTTTCTTCTAGTTCTACTAGTTTTCCTGTATCTAAACAATAGGTAAGAGCGTTTAATATATCTTCTTTATCTACTGCTATATTACGTGATGAATATAGAACATTAAATGTATTATAAAGTAATGCGTTTTTTTCATTATATATGTATTTCCAGTAGAAAAAAACAAAATGTATTTACCGTATAAATAAAAACCATATAATATTCTTTCACGATCGTTAGCTTCTATATTATTAATTTCAGCTATTTTGTCAACAGTTTTAAAATTAATACCTTTTTATATCTTTAATAAGAGAATATGGATTTTCTGTTATTGTGCGTAGTGTATTATGTTTGTAAAAAGTTATAGATTTTTAAAAATAAGATTATTACTAAGATTATATTCGTTTAATTTCAAAAATGATATCTTGAGTTTGTTTGTTGGCTATTATTGTGTTATAGATAATATCTTTTCTTGAAGTTGGAATACCTTTAATATCGTATAGTGTAGTTTTATCATCATAAATTTTTATCTAATGCTTCTACACCTAAACTATCGACTATTAATTCTGCGGTTTTTTTCTTCCGATACCTTGAAAAAAATGGAACTAGATAAATAAGAAACAATCGCATCTTTATCTTTTTTTCAATTACAGGTTCCGCAACAATCGCTGAAAGTTGTGTTCCATATTTTTCTATGTTGAACTATCTGACCTTTAAATGAATATAAATCATCTTCAATAAAATCAATATCATCGAAAGTTCCTACGACACTAAGATAGTCACCATCTACGAAATCATAATTATCATTTAAAAAATTGATAAAATATAATAATTATTTTCTTTGTTATGAAAAAAATAATCTTATTTAGATAACCTTCTACATTCTTCATAATAAACTCCTACACATTTTTAATTATATTAATAATAATATATAATTTTGAAAAAAAGTCTAGTTTAGTAAAAAAATTATATATAAACATTTTTTTATTTTCAATTATATTCAATATCTGTAATATATATTAGAAAAAAATATGTGTTTTTACTTTGTTATTATATATAATCGCAAGAATATAATGAACTTATAAAAAAATAATAAACTGTTACAGTTTATTTATTTTTGTTTTTCTTTATTTTTTTATAAAAAATAGGATATAATGTAATTACAAATAAAAACGATTTCAAAGGAGATATTTTTATGAATGAATTAAAGAAGACTATAGGCTTTATGCCTGCATTTATGACGGTTATTGGCTCGGTAATCGGGGCAGGGGTATTTTTTAAAGCCGCTGTTATTTATAAAACTACTGGAACTATGAGTTTAGGGATACTTGCATGGGTATTAGCTGGAGTTATTACAATTTGTGCAGGCCTTACTGTAGCAGAACTTGCTGCTTCTATTCCTGAAGTAGGAGGTATGGTTGTTTGGATAGAAAAAACATATGGGAAAACAGCTGCCTTTCTTCTTGGATGGGCGCAATCAATTATTTACTTTCCTGCAATGATAGCTGCGCTAGCTGTTATATTTTCTACTCAAGTTCTTAGTTTATTAAATTTAGATAAAATATGGCATATACCTATTGCATTTATAACAGCTGCTTCACTTATGTTTTTAAAATTTTTAGGTGGAAAAACAGGTGGAATTATACAAACGGTAGCAACCATTTGTAAATTGATACCATTGGGAGCTATTATAATTTTTGGGTTATTCCAAGAAAATTCTCAACCTTTACAATTATTCCCAATAGAAGCTGGAAAAGATATTTCATTTGTTGGAGGCTTAGGTGGAGCGCTACTTGCAGCAATGTTCGCATATGAAGGTTGGACTAATGTAGGAAGCATGGCAGGAGAAATGAAAAATCCTAAAAAAGATCTACCTAGAGCTATCTTTTTAGGTCTAGCAGTCGTAATGGCAGTCTATGTTCTTATAAATATTGCATATTTAATGAGTTTACCTCTAGATAGAGTTGCCGGGAACCAAACAGTAGCTAGTGAAGTTGCTGCTAAATTGTTTGGTGGGCTAGGTGGTAAAATACTAACAATTGGTATTTTAATAAGTGTTTACGGAGCTATAAATGGATTCACTATGGCTGGTATTCGTATTCCATACGCTATGGCATTTGAGTGATCAAATACCTTTTAAACATGTTTGGACAAAATTAAATAAAAGTGCAATTCCTGTAAATTCAGGTCTACTACTTTTAGTAATGTCTGGAATTATGATGTTAACAGGAAGCTTTGACATGTTAACAGATTTATTAGTATTTGTAATGTGGTTCTTCTATACTGCAACATTCTTTGCAGTTATAATATTACGTAAGAAAGACCCTGATTTAGAACGTCCATATAAGGTTCCATTATATCCTATTATCCCTATAATAGCAATTTTGGGAGGAATTTATACTTTAATCAGTACATTAACATCTCAAATTACTTTAGCTTTAGGAGGGAATTGGATTTAACGTTAATAGGATTTATTATTCTACAAAGAATTACATAAAAAAATTTAAAAAAATAAACTTAAATAAAATAAAGTATCTACTTCTAATATTTTAAAAAAGAAGTAGATATTTTTATTTTAATTACAAAAATAAGTTTCGTTATGGCAATTTTTATAAAGTGTTATAATTATATGGTAATAAAAAAAGGAGGATTAGGTTTGTGATTACTGTAAGGAATGTATTTGATCATTTAAATAAACTCGCAGATATAAAACTCGCTGAAAAAGTGGGATAATGTCGGTTTGATGCTAGGAGACTTTAATAGTGAAGTTAAGAATGTGTTGATCTGTCTAGATGTAACAACAATAGTAGTTAACGAAGCAATAAACAAAATAATATCGATTTAATTATTTCTCATCATCCATTAATATTTAAACCACTGAAATCACTTGATTTTTACAGTTGATTTCAAATCTAATATCATAAAAATATTTAGTTAAAAATGATATTTCAGTTATTTCATTTCACACTAATTTAGATTCAGCGACATATGGTTTAAAATGATTTTCTTGCGAAAAAAATTAGAATTGAAAAAAATATACGCATACTTTTTGAACATGAAACATATAAAAAAATGCTGGACTAGGTAGAATAGGGGAGTTATCAGAAGAATTTACTCAAAAGGAGTTTATTACATATATAAAAAGAAAAGTTCAATTTGGAGACTATTTCGGCGGTATTAGGAAATAACGATAAATATAAAAAAACAGTAGCCCTTCTAGGTGGAAGTGGAGCTGATTTTTATCTATGCATTACCTGAAGTAGATATTTACTTAACAGGTGATGTAGGATATCATGTAGCTTTAGATGCATTAGAAATGAAAAAAAATATCATAGATGTGGGACATTTTACAGAACATCTTGTAAAAGACTTACTTCTTGAATACATAGGCGAATTGTCTATAAATGTACAAAAATCTAAAGTCGAACAATCGCCATTTAAAACACTATAAGGAGGAACATACATGGCCAAAGCAACACCAACTATGGAAGACTATATAGAAGTCATTTATTCATTAGTGAAAACTAAAGGTTATGCAAGAAGTGCGGATATAGCAGAAAAATTAGAAGTTTATCCTTCAACTGTAACAAAAATGTTAAAAAAACTCGATGCTGAAGGGTACATAGTCTACGAAAAATATCGCGGGATAGCACTAACTGATATAGGAAAAAAATGGGAGAATACGCTCTTACTAGACATGAATTATTAGAAGAATTTTTTTACTTTTTAATAGGAGTAGATAAAGATAAAAATCTACGAAGAAGTTGAAGGTATAGAACACCATTTTTGGACGAAGTTCTCTTGAAAAAAATAAAAGAACTTATGGACTATCTTAAAAAAATAATTATAAAAGCATAATGGAGAAATGGCGTGGCAGATAAAGAATATTTAAATCTATGTAAAAACTATTTTAGAAAATGGAATCACCAAAGATGATAGAACAGGCGTAGGAACTAAAAAGTATTTTTTTGGATATCAAATGAAGTTTGATTTAAATAAAGGGATTCCCTTTATTAACAACAAAAATCAATTTTCAACTTAGTTTGGTCTGAATTGCTATGGTTTATTAAAGGTGATACAAACATCAAATTTTTATTAGAAAATAAAAAAATAATATTTGGAATGAATGGGCGTTTAAAAAAGTGGATTGAAAGTGAAGAATATACAGGCCCTGACATGACTGATTTTGGACATAGAGTACTTAAAGACAAAGATTTTGCAGAAGAATATAAAAAACAAATGAATATTTTTAAAGAAAATATCCTTAATGATGACAATTTTTCTAAAAAATTCGGCGATTTAGGAAATGTTTATGGTAAACAATGGCGAAATTTTAATGGTATTGATCAATTAAAAAATGTTATTGAACAAATAAAAATAAATCCCTCATCACGTCGCCTAATTGTTTCAGCTTGGAATCCAAGTGAAGTGGATACTATGGCTCTTCCACCATGTCATACTATGTTCCAATTTTATGTAAGTGATGGTAAGCTTAGTTGTCAGCTTTATCAACGTAGTGCAGATGTTTTTTTAGGAGTCCCATTTAATATTGCCTCATACTCGTTACTTACTATTTTAATTGCTAAGGAATGTGGATTAGAAGTAGGCGAATTTGTTCATACACTAGGAGATGCTCATATTTATGTAAATCATTTTGAACAAGTTAAAGAACAAATGTCAAGAGATGCCTTTAAACTTCCTAGTCTTAAACTAAACGAGTTTGATAGTATTTTTAATTTAGAAATTAGTGATGTGGAGCTAATAGATTACGAAAGCCATCCATTTATAAAAGCTCCTATAGCAGTTTAATCAGGAGGATGAATTTTATGTTATCTTTAATTGTAGCATATGATAAAAATAAATCTATTGGAAATGAGAATACTATACCGTGGCGCCTTCGTGCAGATATGTTAAGAGTTAAAGCTCTAACGACGAATCAAACTATAATTATGGGTAGAAAAACACTTGATAGCATAGGGCGAGCTCTTCCAAATAGAATAAATAGGGTGTTAACTAAGAATCCAGAATTATTGAAAGATTACAATGATATTGAAATTTATACAGATGATAGTATTTTTAGAAAAATACAACTACTCAAAAGGTATTTATTTTTTTGGTGGTGGTACAATTTATGAAAAAAATATTTCGATAAATGTGATGAAATGTTCATAACTGAAGTTGACACCATAGTGGAGGCGGATACTAAGTTTCCAAATTTCGATGAAAAATAATTGGGAACTCGTTAGTCGTGAAGAATTTAAAAAAAGACGAAAAACAATGATTACGATTATGTTTTTTTATGCATTACATAAAAAAAGAAAGAGATGTAAAATATGGAAAAAGTAAAAAAATCATTATTGATTCATCAAGCGATTTAACAAATGAAGAAATAAATAAATATGATGTCGAAGTTGTCCCATTGACTTTTTAATATAGATGGACAAGAATATGATTATCAAAGTATGGATAATGACGAATATATACTACGTATGCGTACTGCAAATGAATATTCTACAAGTCAACCGGCTATCGGTAAATTTTTAGAAGCATTTGAAAAATGGACTAATAGAGGGTATAAAATAATTGTTCTTACTATTTCTTCAGCATTAAGCGGAACTTACAATACGGCACTAGCTGCAGCTGCTGGTTTTGATAATATTGAAGTTGTTGATACTGAAACAACAACAAGAGGGATGGTTTATCTTTTAGATTCTTGTATTGAACAATTGAAAACTGGATTAGATATAAATACCATTTCTGAAAATTTACGTGAAAAAGCTAAGAATATTTTAACGTTTGTTACTATTGATAATCTAGACAATTTAGTAAAAGGTGGAAGACTTAGCAAGTCAGCAGCATTGATTGGTGGATTGCTTAATATAAAAGTTTTAACACAATTAAAAGAAACTGAACTTGTTGCAATAGATAAAGTAAGAGGGAAGAAAAAAAGTTAGTACACTCATTAATAAAAACACATTAATGATGAAAAAAGGTGATAAAAATATTAAACACATATGTCTACCCTAATACTTTGGCAGATGAGTATATTAAACTAATCAAAGAGGAAATTGCAAGAAGAATATAATTATACAGTGAATGATAATGATATTTTTTTACGACTACACCAATAATTTCAACTCATACTGGTGAAAAATGCAGTAGGTATTTTAATAGAATTAGTATAATCGGAGGATAAGATTATGACAAATTTTGATGAAACAAGATTATTTGATAACAATTTTTTTATGATAAAAATGATATTCATAGCATACTAAAAAAATGTTGTGGAAACTATAAAGCAGCGTGGCTATGATCCTATTAATCAACTTATGGGATATATAAAAACAGGCGATCCTATATATATTCCGCGCGATAACCATGCAAGAGAACAAATAAGATTAATAGAAATAGATGATATATTAGAATACTTACTATACTTTTTTATACAGGAGTCATAAATGTTAGATAAAAGAATAATGGGCCTAGATTACGGTTCTAAAACTATTGGAGTTGCTGTTAGTGATTTATTAGGAATGACTGCACAAGGAGTAGAGACTATTAATATTAATGAGCAGGTAAAAGATTTTTAAGATAAAAACGTATAAAAGAACTAGTTAATGAATATAACATAGGCAAAATAGTTGTAGGTTTACCGAAAAAAACATGGATAATAGTATTGGGTTTAGAGGAGAAGCAACACTATATTTTGTGGAAGTTCTTAAGAAAAAAATAAAAAGTGTTGAAGTTATTTTGCAAGATGAACGTCTTACAACAATGGGGGCGGAAAGAGTACTTCTTGAAGCTAATGTTTCAAGAAAAAAACGTAAAGATGTTATTGATAAAAATGGCAGCAGTTCTTATATTACAAACTTATTTAGATAAATTTTAAAAAAATTATGGAGGATAACAAGATGCAAGAGAAAGATTTAAAAAATATTAGCATAGATAATACAGAGGAAGTATACACACTTAGTACATTAGAAGGAGAAGAGAAAGAATACCGTAAAATTTTAGAGTTTACAAACCCGACTAATGGCAACCTATATTATATTTTCGCGGAAGAAGAAACTATTGATGAAGAGGAAATCAGCATTTTCCCTATGGTATGTGTAGAAGATGATGAAGATAATATTCGTTTTGAACCAGTAGAAACTGATGAAGAATATGATATGATTTCAGAAGTATTAGATACTTTTTATTATGATGAGAGTGAGTAAAGAATGAACGAAGAACAAGTAAGAAAACGCAGAGAAGAATTGCGAAAAAAAAATAGAGAAAACAAAGGGAAAGCCCCTATACTACCAATTTTTCTAACAGTAATATTAGTTGCAGCTATTTCAGTATTATCATTCTTTTATTACATGACAACACCTGTAGATAAAAGTAATAATAATGATATAACAATAGAGATTAAAGAAAATTATGGTAGTGCCAAAATTGCAGAGGAATTAAAGAATAAAGGACTAATACGAAATCAGACAGTCTTTAAGCTATATACAAGAATAAAATCAGATACATTTTATGTTGGTAGCTTTTTCACTAAAAACCTAGCATGAGCATGGCTAAAATAATTGATGAACTTAGTTCAAAAGACAAAGCTAAATCAGCCAATAGTTTTGCGGTTATTGAAGGTGATAGTATTTTTGAAACTTGCTCAAAAAGCTAGAAAAAAACTAAATTAAGTAGTAAAGAATTTTTTTAGAGAAAGTTAATGATGCTGAATTTATAAAAAAATTACAAAAAAACAATTTCCTGAACTTATTACAGATGATATATATGGCAAAGATATTAAATATGCGCTTGAAGGATATTTATACCCAGCAATTTACAACATAGAAGAAAAATGAAACTGTAGAATCATTAATTACAAAAAAATGGTTAAAAGCTACTAATGAAAGAGTCGTTCCATTGTTCAAAAAATAATGGAGAATGGATAATTAATAATGAAAAAGTAAAAAATTTCTATTCATGACTACATTACAATGGCAAGTATTTTAGAGAAAGAATCAACTAAGACAGATGAAAATAAACTTATCGCCAGTGTATTCTTTAATCGTTTAGCAAAAGGAATGAAACTACAAACTGATCCGTCAGCTAATTATGCAGCTGATAAATTAACAGGTGCACCTACACAAAGAGAACTATCTCTACAATCACCATATAATACATATACAACAGTAGGGCTACCTCCTGGGCCTATCGCTTCAGTAGGAGTGGCTTCATATGAAGCACTGAATAACGCGGAAACTACAGATTATTTATATTTCTTACACGCTTCAAAAGATGGGAAAGCATATTTTTCTAAAACTTATGAAGAACATGAAAACTTAGCTAAGGAGCATATAGAAGGATATATTCCGAGCAGAAGTTAATTTAAAAAGAGGTTACTTAAGTAACCTCTTTTTAGTTTACCAAAAAGTACTAGCTATTGCTTTACTTAAAAAGAATAAGGTAAAAATTATATATGAAAATAATATTTTAGGAGACTTTATGCAACAGTATTTCGTTAATGATAAATTTGATATAAACTCTACATACAACCTATCCAAAGACGATAGTAATCATATTGTTAGAATTATGAGAAAAATAAATGATAAAATTTATGTTGTTTTTAATGATGAAATCAAATATATTTGTAGTATCATAAACGACAACATAGAAAGTGTTATTGTTAAACCTTATGAAGAAGTAAGGGGGAGTAATGAGTTACCTATAAAGATTACAATTGCAATTCCGCCATTAAAAAAACGATAAGACAGAGTATTTAATACAAAAAAATTAACTGAATTAGGTGTTAGTAGCATAGTATTATTTAATTCTGAAAGAAATATTGCGAAAAATTAAAAAAAGATAAAGTTGAATCTAAATTAAATCGTTGGCAAAAAAATAATTAAAGAGGCAGCAGAACAATCAAAACGTAATCTTATACCTGATATTACATATATAGATTGTTTCGAAAAAAACTTATAGAATATTCTAAATCGCTAGACTATAAAATGGTAGCTTATGAAAAAGAATCAATAAATGAAGATAACTATAATTTAAAAAAACTTTTAAATGGGCCGTTAGAGAATAAATCAGTTATAGCAGTGTTCGGCAGCGAAGGTGGTTTATCAGAAAAAAAGAAATAAATACTTTAACTTCATCTGAGTTTGATGTTATAAGCTTAGGTAAAAAGAATATTAAGGGCTGAAACGGCACCTTTGTATTTCACAAGTTGTGTATCATATTTTTAGTGAATTTAAATAAAGGAGTTATGACATGAGTGTTGAATTGAATTTAACAGCAAAAAAATATTTATGAAAAAGAATTTAAAAAGAGTAGGGTAAAGGGATATAGCGAAGACGATGTTAATGATTATTTAGATTTAATTATCGAAGATTATATGAAATTAGATAAACTATTAACTCGTATTAAAGAGCTAGAAATAGAGAATCAAAAATCTAAAAAAATAAAAATTGATGCTTTTAAAAAAATGTTACAAAGGATGAAAAAAACCTAACCAAGTGACAAATCTGGATATATTAAAGAGATTGTCTAAATTGGAAATTGCAGTGTTCGGTCCAAATAATAAAGAGAATGAAAAACTATTAACGTTTTATAAGGAGATAGTATAAGATGAACATATTACAAATCGTTTCAGGGGAATAGCTGCATATAAAGCTATTGATTTATCTAGTTCCTTAGTAAAAAAAGGGCATAATGTTAAAGTTGTTTTAACTAGTAATGCACAAAAATTTGTAACAGAATTGCCATTTCAAACTTTAACAAAAAATAGAGTATATACTGATACTTTTATAGAATTAAATGAGAATGAGATTCAGCATATAGACCTGGTAAAATGGGCTGATAAAATAATAGTCGCACCTACGACAGCTAATATCCTTTCTAAATTTGCAAATGGTATTGCTGATGATTTAGCTACATCACTTATGCTGGCAGTAAAAGATTTTTCCAAAGTATATATTGTTCCTGCTATGAATACAGCAATGTACGAAAATCCGATTATTCAAGAAAATATTGCTAAGCTTTCTAAATTAGGCTTCAATTTTATAGAACCCGACAGTGGTTTGCTTGCTTGCGGAGATATTGGACAAGGGAAATTCCCTCAAACTGAAAAAATACTAACAGAGCTGTTTAATAATGATAAGAAAGAGCTTTTAGGGAAAAGAGTTCTAATTACAGCTGGTCCTACAAAAGAATTTATAGATCCATTTAGATGTTTAACTAATCCATCAAGTGGAAAAATGGGAATAGCAATAGCAAATGAAGTAGCAAAACGTGGAGGCGAAGTAATTTTAGTAACAGGAGTAGGAATAAAAGAAAGTCACGAAAACATAAAAGTTAAAAAAATTGTTAGCACACAGGATATGTATGAAGTGGTTAAAGAAAATTATAAAGACTGTGATATTATAATAAAAGCCGCAGCTGTTTCGGATTACACACCTGTAGAAGTTTTTGATAAAAAAGTGAAAAAACAAACTGATGATCTAGCAATTCAATTTAAGCGTACGCCAGATATTTTTGAAATATGTTGGAGAACACAAAAAGAAAAATCAAATAGTTGTAGGCTTTGCTGCTGAAACAAACGATTTATTAGATTATGCTAAAGAAAAGATTAAGAAGAAGAATTTAGATTATATAGTTGCCAATGATATTTCTAAGCAAGGCATCGGTTTTGGTAGTGATGATAATGAAGTTTATATTATCACAAAAAAATGGAAATATCAGAAAAAGTAGAGAAAACTACCAAAGAAAAATATAGCAAAGGAATTATTGGATACTATAATATAGTCAATATAAAAATAAAAATTTTTCAAATTAAGAAAGGAGGATAATAAATGTATGCAGAGATTATAGTTGATGTAAATAATCATAATGTTAATCAAAGTTTTTTTATTATAATTCCAAAAAGAATTTGAAAAATGAAGATATAGTAGGTTATCGAGTTGAAGTACCGTTCGGAACAAGAATAGTACAAGGATATGTAACGAATATATTTGAAACATACACAGGAAATGCAGATTTATCAAAGTTTAAATATATTAAAAAAATTGAAAAGATAACTTTCCAGTTTTTACTAAAGAGATGTTGTTGTTATCTAAAAATTATGGCAGAAGAACTTTTTGTACTAGAATACAAGTGTTGGAAACTATGATACCAACTATTTTTTTAAAAAAATAAATATATTGAATACTATGAGTTATTAGATGGAAATAAAACTTTGCTCTTGGATTACAAAAAAATATTTCAATGCTGAAGAGTTTAATTGAAAAAGAAAAAAATTTGAAAAAATTTTTCACTGTTGAGCAAATAGGCTACTTAATATCATTAAAAGGCAATAAGACTAATAAGTAAAAATTAAAGAAAGAAATAATAAAACTACTGAACGTTATTTAGTTTTAAATGATTTTAAAAAAATAAGAAATTAACTACTAAACAGAAAAATTCTAATCGATTATCTTTTAGTGCATAATAAAAATTAAGATATCTGATGTTAAACAAAAAGCTTAATATAGGGACTAGTGTCATAAAAAAATTAATAGATAGTAGCACATTAACCGTAATAGAAGAAGATGAAGAATTACATATTAATTCTTCAATAATGGATAATACTAACAATCTTAGTATTTATCAAAAAGATGTATATGATAAAAATTTCCCGAAATTTTTAGTGGAAAAATTTAATGAGTATTTATTACATGGTGTTACCGGATCAGGTAAAAACAGAGATATATATTAGATTAGTTGAGAATATTTTGATGCAAAATAAAGAAGCTATAGTACTTGTCCCAGAAATAATTTTAACACCTCAAATAGAAAAAAAATTCAGAGGTATCTTCGGAGATAATATCGCCGTATTACATTCGCGTTTGTCAACACGCGAGAAATACTACGAGTGGAAAAAAATTCGTGATGGGAAAGTTAAAATTTGTTTAGGAACACGTTCAGCGATTTTTGCACCTTTTGAAAATCTTGGTTTAATTATTATTGATGAAGAACATGAAAATAGTTATAAACAAACAGATTCTCCTAGATATGATGCAAAAGATATAGCTAAAAAGCGTGGGGTATACAATAAATGCAGTGTAATTTATGCTAGTGCGACTCCATCTATTGATTTGTATTACAACTTTAAACAAAAAAATGTCGATAATATACTAACACTTTCTCATAGATTTAATAATAAGTTACCAAAAAAATTTCTGTTATTCATAACGATAACAAAGAGGAAGTTATTTCTCCAAAAAATTATTAGAAAAGATACGTGAAAAGCTAGATGCAAAAAGAGCAAATTTTTATTACTTATTAACAAACGTGGATATACCAATTTTTATTCGCTGTTACTTATGCGGACATCTATACAAATGCCCTAACTGCGATATAAGCTTAAATTATCATAAATACGATAATTCATTACATTGTCATTTTTGTGGGTACCATGAGAAAATTTCAAATATAAAAAAATGTTGCTCTAATCCAGAACTGGTTGCCGGGAATTTTGGCATCCAAAAAGTAGAAGAGTACTTACTAGAAAAAATTCCTGAATTAAGAATAATACGTATGGATTCAGATACAACAACCAGAAAAGGTTCGTATGAAAAACTACTAACAAATTTCAAAGAACATAAAGCAGATTTATTACTAGGAACACAAATGATTTCTAAGGGATTAGATTTCCCTAATATTACTTTAGTAGGAGTCTTATCTATTGACGGTCTTATGGCTATTCCAAGCTTTAAAGCAAACGAAAAACTCTTTCAATTATTGGTGCAAACAGCAGGTCGAGCAGGAAGAAGCGATAAAGAAGGAGAAGTGGTCTTCCAAACTAATATATCAAGCAATATCATAGATTACGCTATCAAGCAAAGTTATTTAGATTTTTTTATAAATATGAAGTAAATAGACGGAAACTCATAAATTATCCACCTTTTTGTAAAAATATCATTTATTACTATTAAAGGGTACGATGAAAAAGTCGAATATGCCGCAAAGACTATTTACAATTTTTTTAAGAGAAAAAAATAAAAACTTTAGATATCTTAGGGTCCAAATAGAAATGTATTTTATAAAAATAAATAATGAATATAAATATAATGTAGCTGTAAAATATCAAGAGGATGAGTATAAACAACTGTATCCACTTTTAAAATATATAAACAATTATTTTGCAGATAGTTTTTCTACTGAAAAAAATAACGATAACTATTGACAATTTTGCGCAAGATTATATCTAACTGAATAATAAAAAAAGGCGAGCTAATAAATTAGTTTCGCCTTTTTCACACAATAAAAACACCTCAAAAAGTTTGAAAAACGCGGTTTTTATCGTATAATATAAAGATATAGATTTATATTTTACTGGAGGAAGATTGTGGAAATAGAACAGATTATAAAAAGTTTTCACAACTTTATGACTTTTTACTCTGAATTATTAAGTCAAAAAAACAAAAACAGTACTTGAATGATTACTTTTTTTAATGACTTATCTCTTACAGAGATTTCGGAAAAATTATGAGATATCAAAACAAGCAGTTTCTAATAATATTAAAAGAACAATAATAGAATTAGAACAATTTGAAGAAAAAAATTAAATTTAATTAAATTAAATAATGAAAGGTTATTTTTTTATTAAATGAAATTAGAAAATTAACTGATAATGAAGAAATATTAGATTACATTGAGCAGTTAAGTAAATTAGAAAACTAGGAGAGTGTTGTATGGCATTTGAAAATTTATCAGAAAGATTGCAAAATACTATTGCAAAATTAACAGGAAAAGGAAAGGTATCTGAAGCTGATGTTAAAGAAATGATGCGAGAAGTTCGTCTTGCATTATTAGAAGCCGATGTTAATTTTAAAGTAGTAAAAGACTTTGTTAAAAAAATAAGTGAACGTGCAGTAGGTACAGAAGTTATGAAATCACTAACTCCTGCTCAACAAATTGTCAAGATTGTTAATGAAGAGTTGGTAGAATTACTTGGTGGTACTAATGTTGAACTTAACCAAGGTGGGAAAATTACAACAACTATGATGGTTGGACTTCAAGGTGCAGGGAAAACTACTACTGCAGGGAAACTTGCACTTAAAGTTAAAAAAACTATGAAGAAAAAACCGCTTCTTATTGCAGCCGATGTTTATCGTCCTGCTGCTGTTCAACAACTTAAAACTCTTGGAAAACAATTAGACATAGAAGTTTTTTACGTTGACAAAGATCCAGTTGACATTGTTAAAGAAGGTTTAGAGTTCGCTCGAGAACATTACTATAATTATGTTATTATAGATACTGCAGGGCGTCTTCATATTGATGAACTGCTTATGGATGAATTAAAAGATATAAAATCAGCAGTAAATCCAGATGAAATTCTACTTGTTGTGGATGCAATGATAGGGCAAGAAGCTGTCAATATCGCAACATCATTCGATGAACAGTTGGATATTACAGGTCTTGTTCTTACAAAACTTGATGGTGATACTCGTGGTGGAGCAGCATTGTCTATTAAATCAATTACTGGAAAACCTATTAAGTTAGTAGGTATGGGTGAGAAAATGAATGACCTTGAGTTATTCCACCCAGAACGTATGGCATCACGTATTTTAGGTATGGGCGATGTTCTTACCCTGATTGAAAAAGCTCAAGCTAATATCGATGAAGATGAAGCAAAAAAATGCAAGAAAAGTTACTTAACCAAAGTTTCACATTTGAAGACTTCTTATCACAACTAGAACAGGTTAAAAAATTAGGTAGCTTTAAAGATATTCTTGGAATGATTCCTGGAATGGGAAAAATGAAAAACATGAATTTGGATGCTGTAGATGAAAAACAATTTGTTTATGTTGAAGCTATTATCAAATCTATGACTATAGAAGAACGTCAAAATCCTGATATTATAAATGTACCACGTCGTAAGCGTATTGCTGCTGGTAGTGGACGCCCAATTAGCGAAGTTCATAAACTTATTAAGCAGTTTGAAGAAATGCGTAAAATGATGAAACAATTCGGTGGTTTAATGAATGATAAATCTAAGAGAAAGGGTCTTGGGAGAATGTTTGGTGGCAAACTTCCATTCTAACTGTAATATGAATAATATAGTTTTATTTCAACCAGAAATTCCTGCAAATACAGGGAATATTGCTCGTACTTGTGTAGGTACAAATACAAGGTTGCATTTAATAAGGCCATTAGGTTTTTCTATCGATGATAAACACGTTAAACGAGCTGGTTTGGATTATTGGGAACATCTAGACCTAATAGTTTGGGATAGTTTTGATGAGTTTTTGGAAGCAACTAGCGATAAAAAAACTATTATTTAATAACTAAATTTGGACAAAAAAACTTTATTCTGATTTTGACTTTTCTAATAAAAAACGATGAAGAAATCTATTTTATTTTTTGGTAGAGAAACTAAAGGTTTACCCAAAGAGTTTAGAGAAAAATATAGCGATAAAGCTCTTCGTATCCCTATGAGCGAAAAACGTTCGTTCACTTAACTTATCTAATACTGCTGCTTTAATAATATATGAAGCACTTAGACAACAAAAATTTTAGCAAATTAAATTAAGTAATAGGGTAGTCTATTTAGACGATCCCCTTATAAACTTGAAAAAAACAAGGAGATAATTATGACTTTTGTTGATATTATTGATGACAACAATTTGATTGAAGATACTACTAAAAGATATGTTGGTAGAGCTTTTAAAATGTGCTGCAGAAACATGAAAATATTAACACTGAAATCACCGAAATGTCTTTATCTTTTGTAAGTAAAGAAGAAATTCAAGAGATAAATCGTGATTACAGAGGAAAAGATGTACCTACAGATGTTATATCGTTTGCTTTAAACGACGAAATAGAAGATGAAGTTCATATTATAGGATTAGAAGATGAATTTAATTCTATTGGGGACATAATAATATGTGTTGATATTGCTCGTGAACAAGCACAAGAATATAATCATAGCTTTGATCGTGAAATTGGATTTTTAGCAGTTCATGGCTTTTTACATTTATTAGGTTATGATCATATGAATGAAGAAGATGAAAAAGAGATGTTTGATAAACAAGAAGCCATTCTTGAAGAATTTGGATTAAGGAGATAATTATGTTTGATGAACAAATAAAAACAGGGTTTGTCACTATTATTGGTAGACCTAATGCAGGAAAGTCTACATTGCTAAATAATATATTAAAACAAAAAATTGCAATAATGTCTGATAAACCTCAAACTACACGTAACATAATAAATGGAGTATATACCGACCAAGATTCACAAATCGTCTTTATTGATACACCAGGAATACATAAACCCTAAAACATCGTTTAGGTGATTATATGATGAAGCTTGCTAGTAGTGCTATACAAGAATCTGAAAATAGTTTATCTAATAATTAATGCAGGGAGAAAAAAATTTGGTCCAGGGGATCAACATTTAATTAATATCGTTAAAGAATTAAATGTGCCAACATTTTTTTATTAATTAATAAAATAGATTTAATTAGCCCAGAAAAATTGATTGAAATTATATCATTTTATAAAGATTTATATGACTTCGTAGAAATCGTTCCTATTTCAGCGTTAAAAATCTATTAATGTAGATAATTTATTAAATGTGACTAAAAAAATACCTGCAATTAAGCTATAAAATGTATCCAGATGATGTTATTACTGATTCGCCGGAGTACTTTTGTAATTTCTGAATTTATTAGAGAAAAAGTTCTACAACTTACCAATCAAGAAATACCACATTCTATTGCCGTGATTATAGATAAAATAGAAAAACAAGATGGCAAAAAGAAAAATATTATAGCCACAATTGTTGTAGAGAGAAAAATCTCAAAAAAAGGTATGATTATCGGAAAACAAGGAAAGATGATTAGAGAAATTGGAACACGAGCACGAAAAGATATTGAAGTCTTATTGGGAGAAAAAGTATTTCTTGAACTTTGGGTAAAAAGTAATCGATAATTGGCGCTCTAAACCAAAACCAAATTCGTGATTTAGGTTACCGAGATGATGTCTTTGACTAATCGAAACTTTTATTAAAGGAATAATCATAAAAAATAAGATATCGTGATTATCATGAAATACTTCATGTTCTTACTGAACATGGAAAAAAATAGAAAGTTTTTTTATGAAAATGTGCATAAAAAGCAAAAAGTTAAAGTTAGTACAGCAAGTGAAGTTACTATTAACTTTTTTTCTCTACAAGTGGTATGAATAAAATAACTAATTTAGAAATAGAAAAACACATACCAAAATATAGTCTATGATGTACTGAAAAAAACAGCTATGTTGCTAATATGCTAGAATGTCTTAATTATGGTATTGATTCCTCATTTAATTTATATAAATTATTAAAACTTGCCTTAACCTCAATTAATAATGATATAAGCGAAAAAAATAGTATGTTGTTATTTTTTTATGCAAATATTAAAAGATCACGGCTTTATATTTAAATATCAAAAGACAGACTATGAGTATGTAGGTTATAGTTTTTTTAAAAAAACAGTTTTGTTGATAAATTTAATATCGATTATAGTGTTTTTTTGGTATTAATGATAATCTTGTCAAGCTAACATATTATATAAGTACAAAAAAATATAGATTTTTTTAGAAGGTTTAGAGTTAAGTAACAAAGATTTAATTAAACTTTTTTTCTTTCTTTAATCTTTTATTTAAAGAATATATAGGAATCGAAACTAAATCATATAAAAAAATAATGGACCTTGAAGAAATGTTAAGTTCTAAATAGAAAGAGGATTTAAATGAAAAATGCTATAGGCGTATTCGATAGTGGAGTGGGGGGATTAACCGTTGCTAGAGAAATTATGCGACAACTTCCAAAATGAAACTATATATTATTTTTGGAGATGTAAAGAACTGTCCTTATGGTGATAAAACCAAAGATGAAATTATAAAAAACACAGAAAAAGCTGTTGAATTTCTAATTAACCAAGGAGTTAAAATGATTGTTCTTGCTTGTAATACTGCCACTGCAGCAGCTTTAGAATATTTACAAGATAGATATAACTTGCCGATAATAGGGGTTGTTCAGCCAGGAGCAAGACGTGCGATACAGGCAACAGAAAACAATAATGTTTTAGTACTAGGAACGCAGTTTACAGCAGATTCTAAAGTTTACGATAAAGAAATAAAAAATATTAATTCTGATATAGTTGTTTATGATAAAGCATGCCCAACTTTTTGTCCTTTTATAGAAGCCGAAGGTAATCTAGTAGAAGGTGCTACACAAAAGCTTCTTAAAGACGTATTATTTGATACAAAATTATTAGATATAGACACAGTTGTATTAGGTTGCACTCACTATCCAATTTTAAAAAAAGATATTGAAGAATATTATGGAAACAATATAAAAGTCATATCGTCAGGACATGAAGCGGCACGTGATGTGAGTACCGTATTAGGTTATGCAAAACTACTTCAGAAAAAAACTTAAATAAAAACTGATCATAAATTTCTTTTATTTCAAAAGAAAGTGAACATTTTAATAATATAGCATCTAAATGGTTAAAACATACTATTAAAGCTGAAAGTAGTAGATATATAGGAGTAAAAAAATAAGAATTATGAAAAAAATTTAATATTAGCATCAAATAATGCTCATAAAGTAAAAGAAATTAAACAAATTTTAACTGATTATAATATTTTAACATTGAAAGAAGTCAATTTTACTGAAGATATTATAGAAGATGGTGATAGTTTTGAAGAAAATGCACTAATCAAAGCTCGAACTATAGCGAAATATTCTGGGAAAGCTGCTATTGCAGATGATAGTGGTCTCAGTGTTGATAAGTTAAATGGTCGCCCTGGTGTTTATTCAGCTCGTTATTCTCCAGAACAGACAGATGAAAAAAATATTGAAAAAGTACTTACTGAATTAGCAGGTGAACAATCAAAAGCTAAATTTGTTTCGGTTATCGCTATGGTTACACCTGAAGGCGATGAATTCACATTCAGAGGTGAATGTGAAGGAGAAATTATCTTTGAAAAGCGTGGAACTAATGGTTTTGGTTATGATCCCATATTTTATGTACCTGAATTAAATAAAACATTCGCTGAAATCTCTTCTGATGAAAAATACAATAAGTCATCGTAAAAAATCTTTAGAAAAATTTGCAAAATTTTTAAAAGAGCAAGACAATGAAAACTAAAGTAGTGAGAGATAATTGTATAGCTTGCGGAAATTGTAACGCAATTTGTCCTGATATATATGATTATGATGAAGATGGGATAGCATACTGTCATATTGATAATAATGAAATGACTAAAGAGATAGATGAAGAGTATAGAAGTTTAGTGCTAGACGCATATAAAAAAATTGCCCAACTGAGGCTATTATAGTAGAAGATTAGTAGAAAGGAGAACACATTGAGTACAAAAAGAAAACAAGAACTAAAAAGTAAATCAAAAAAACAAAAAAAGTATTAAATAAAAAAATCGCTTCCTAAATTAACTAAAGAAGCTTATCATGCGATATTTTTTTTGTTGTAGCAATCGTCATTGTTATTTTTTTCTATTCTTCAAATGGGGGTTATAGGAAGATTTTTTTGATTCATTATTTAAGTACTTATTCGGAAATTTTAGTTATATTATATATTTGATGCTTATCGCTGCACCTATCTACTATATAATGAATAAAAATTAAATTCTCCAATAATAGTTGCTAGTTGTTTATTGTTTATAGACTTTTTATTCCAATTAATTTTGATTGGTAGCAAAAAAATTTAGATTATATAAGTTTTGCAAGCATCTATAATAACAATGTAGTTAATTATGGGGGAGGATTAATTGCATATTACCCTGTGAAATTACTAATTTATCTATTATCATATTATGGTTCACTATTGGTTGTTATATCAGCAATCATAACTCTTATGTTTTTATATTTAAATATAAAATCATCGTGACTTTTTATTTTAAAAATTAAGTATCATATAACTAATGCCTTTGACAAAAAAATGTTTATGAGGATGATAATCGAAGAGGATATCTATAACGAGGACTTTGAAATTTTAATGGTAATGAAGAAAAATTCTAATGAACAACGTTATAATGATATAAAAAGAAAAAAAGATTTAATTGTAGATATTCGAGACTATAAAGAAGAAGCTAATGAAGTTATAGAAGAGCGAAAAAAACAGAAAGAAAGTAACTAAAGCTATAAATAAAGATGTACAAGAAAGTAACTAAATTTGATAATAGTCAAGATACTTCTTATGATAATTATAAATTACCTCCTATAACATTGTTAAATAACCCTATAAAAAAACAAACAATAACAAAAAAAGCGACATTGTAGAAAAAGTCAAAAATATTACAAAGTACATTTAATAATTTTGGAATAGAAGTAAAAATAGTAAAAGCTATAGTCGGTCCATCAATAACGCAATTTCAAATATTGCCAACTCCAGGAACCAAAGTGAGTAAAATAGTAAACTTAAGCAATGATATAGCATTAAACCTTGCTGCTAAAGATGTCAGAATTGAAGCTCCTATACCTGGTAAATCGTTAATTGGAATTGAAATTCCAAATAAACGTAAATGAACTTGTTTCGATGAAAGAAGTGTTTGTCAATGATAAAGATAATTCACCATTATCTGTGGCATTAGGAAAAGATGTAGCAGGAGAAGCTATTTTTACAAGAATTGATAAAACACCTCACTTACTAATTGCAGGTTCTACAGGTAGCGGTAAATCTGTTTGTGTTAACACAATCATAACAAGTATTTTGCTTAAAAATAAACCTGATAAAGTTAAACTAATCATGATAGATCCGAAAATGGTTGAACTTTCTATATATGATGGTATTCCACACTTACTAACATCCGTTGTTACAGATCCTCTTAAAGCTGCTGATGTTCTTCATAAAGTAGTACTGGAAATGGAAAATAGATATCGTGAATTTGCTCGAGCTAGAGTTAGAAATATAGAAGGATTCAATAAGATTGCAGCACAAGATCCAGATTATAAAGAATTACCTTATATTGTTGTCATAATTGATGAGCTCGCAGATTTAATGATGGTCTCTTCTAAAGAGGTAGAAGAATCTATTGCTCGTATTGCTCAAAAAGCTCGTGCAGCAGGTATTCACATGATTATAGCTACACAAAGACCATCTGTTGATGTTATAACTGGTGTAATAAAAACAAATATTCCATCACGTATTGCATTTGCAGTAAGTTCAAGTGTAGATTCAAGAACGATATTAGATAAATCAGGCGCCGAAACATTACTAGGAAAAGGAGATATGCTGTATTTATCTGCAGATTCAAGTAAACCATTACGTATTCAAGGCGCATTCCTTTCTGATGAGGAAGTAGAAAAGGTAGTAGACTTTGTTAAAAGTCAATCAGAAGCACAGTACGATCCTAATATGACTCCAAGTGAAGTTAGTTCACAAAGTGGGGATTTTTCAACTGAAGAAGTAGATCCATTGTATAAAGAAGTTTTACTGTTTATAGCTAAAACTCAAAAAGCATCTGCTTCACTGCTACAAAGAAGGTTCAAAATAGGCTACAATCGTGCTGCTAGAATTATAGATATGTTAGAAGAAGATGGCTATATAGGGCCAGTGGATGGAAGTAAACCAAGAAAAGTATTTCTAGAAAAAGAATTTGCCGAAGACAACATTTAAGTTTGCATACTTTTCAAATATGTAAACTTAAATGAAGACCTATTCATTATCTGTCTAAACTTTATATTGTTCACTCACATACTTTATGATATAATTAATGTATCATAGTTATAAAAAAATTATAGAAGGGTTTTTTTATTTACAAATGAATTTACCAAATAGAATAACCTTATTAAGAACAATTCTAATTCCTGTATTTATTTTCTTTTTATTATTTGATATGGGAGATAGTACAATAACAATATTAAACAGTCGTCCGATGAAAATAAATATATTTATAGCTGCTGTTATTTTTATTTTTGCATCAGTTACTGATTTCATTGATGGCTATCTTGCGAGAAAATATAATTTAATAACAAATATGGGCAAATTTTTAGATCCACTTGCTGATAAACTTTTAGTGGGGAGTGCTTTTTATTGTAATGGTTGAACTAGGTATGATGCATAGCTGGATGGTCGTTATAGTAATAGCAAGAGAATTTGCAGTTACAGGTCTTAGACTACTTGCTGTAGAAAAGGGAGAGGTAATCCCTGCAGGTATTTTAGGGAAATTAAAGACTATTAGTCAATTGATTGCAATTATATTAATTTTATTAGGTAATCCAGTATTTAATATGTGGCATTTTGAACTAGATTATATTTTATTATGGATTTCAGTAATATTAACTATTCTTTCAGGAATAGAATATTTTAAAAAAATTCAATTCATGTATTTAAATAATTATTTGAAAAAGTTAGTGATAGATTTATATCTACACTAATTTTTTTATGATAAGTTATAAAAATAAACTCAAGGATATTTTTTTACCTCCTAGAATTTGTTTTTATAAAAAAATTTTATTTCTTAGATAATCTTGTGTTATAATATACTTGATAATGAGAATTCTTTTTCTGTTGACTAGTTATTGTTTATTATTTCAAATATATAGGAGGTAAACTATGTTTTTAGTTGTAAAAAGATTTGAACAAGGCATATGGAACAAAAGAAAATAAAAATTAATGTTTTTAAAAGATATAAATTTTTCTTTAGAAAAAGGCTCACTTTGTACACTTTTTAGGTCCATCAGGATCTGGTAAATCAACTTTGCTTAACGCAATTGGTGGACTCGAAAAAATTGATAGTGGTTCTATTGTAATAAATGAATTTGAAATTTCAAATCTTAAGCAAAAAGATCTTTCAAATTTTTAGAAGAAAAATATTTAGGTTTTTATTTTTTTCAGTTCTATAATCTAATTCCAGATTTAACAGTAATAGAAAAATATTCAGGTGGGTTCTTTTTATACATAACAATCCCATGGATATTGAAAAAAATTGATAAAAGATTTAGGTTTATGGGAGCATAGAAACAAATATCCAAGACAATTATCAGGAGGGCAACAGCAAAGATGTGCAATAGGACGTGCACTTATCAAAAAAACCTGAAATATTACTTTGTGATGAACCTACAGGTGCTCTTGATTATAAAAACCTCAAAAAGACATTTTATCCCTTCTTCAAAAAAATAAATAAAAAAATATGAAACTACCATTATAATAGCAACACATAATGAGGAAATAACTAAAATGGCAAATATAATCATAAGGCTTAAAGATGGTATTATATAAAAAAATATTGAAAAATGTTAAAGTAATAGATGCACAAGAACTGGAGTGGTAGTATGAGACACTTAAATAAAAGAATTTTTCGTAGTTTAAAAGCTCAATGGTCCAAAAATTTATTTCTCTTTATCCTTATGTTTTCTATGATTTCCATAACTTCAGGCATGTTAGTTTCATCAGGGAGTATCAAGGTTTTATATTATGACCTTATGTCTAAAGGAATCGTTGAAGATGGAAAAAAATATTATTTGCATTTAATCCAACAGAGGAAATTATAAAAATCTATTGAAGAGACAAATGTAAAAACTGAAAAAAATCACCTTATATTGATGCCCAAATCAAAGAAGTAAAAAAATGATAAAAGCTCACAAAGAAATTAGAATTTATAAAAAAACAGAACAAATATAAATATTCCGGTTGTAAATGAAGGTGTTCTTGCAACAAACAAAAAATGAAAATTGCCTTAAATAAATTGTTTGCAGAAAATAACAATTTAAAAAATAGGGGATACAATTACATTTGAAAAAGATTATTTTAAAAGATAAAAAGGAACACACATTTAAAAATAGTTGGACTTGTTTCTTTTACCTGACTATAACTCATCATTTCAAAAACAATGATTTGATGTTTAATGCCATAGATTTTTGGTATAGGGACTGATATCCGAAGGAGAAAAAAAGATATTTTTAATGAAGGCAAATTAAAGTATCAAGTTTCTTACAGATTTAATGACAGAAATCTCAATGAACAAAAAAATTGATGAAAAAAATAATGACATAGTAAAATCTGCAAATAAATCAAAAACCCTCTTTGGAACAAATTTCAAAGAAAAAGATAATAATTCCATAAATTATCTCATAAAGTGATATGGGTGGAGATAGACCTATGATGATTGCTATGTTATGCCTTATGGTAATCTTAATTGGATTTATATTTGCGCTTTCTATTGTAAGTAAGATACAAGAAGAATCTATAATAATTGGAATACTTCTCTCAAATGGATATAAAAAAATCGGAACTTGTTTTTTTAATTACATAGCAAATCCAATAATAATAACTTTTTTTCAGCAGCAATTTTTAGGAAATATTTTTAGGATACACATACTTTTGCAAATTCTTTCAAAGAAGTTTATTATAAATCTTTTAATTTACCAAACTTTACTCCTACTTTTTAATCTAGAAGCATTGATAATTACAACCATAATACCCATTTCTATAATATTGATTTTTAATTACTTATATATTTATAAAAAAATTAAATTTTTTTCTCCATTAGATTTTTTTAAGAAAAAAATTTAAAACATTATAAAAACCATACAAAACAAAAACGAAAAATTTAAAAACACATAAAAAAATTTTTTTAAGTAAATTTAGAAAATCAATTATAAAAATCTAATAAAGGTGATTATATAGCAATAGTACTTGGAATCTTTATTACTTCAATATTGTTCATCTTTGGAATTTCAGCAAAAACCAACATTTGAAGATTACGGAAATAAATTAAAAGAAAACTTGATTTGTAGTTATCAATACATATTAAAAAAACTCCAACAGAAGTTGAAAGTAAAACAGCTGAAAAAAATACACAACAATACCTGCTAGTGTTTATCATAAAAGTTAGAAAAAAACAGATGAAGATATACTACTATTAGGAATTAATGAAAATTCAAAAATACTTTAACACCAAAAAAATTACCCAAAAATAAAGATGAAATAATTATAAGTGAATATCTTTCAAAAAAACTTAGAAAAATATAGGGGATGAGATAACCATAAAAAGTAAATTATTAGATAAAGAAAAAAACTTATAAGATTGTTGATATATACAATAAATCATCTAATCTTTCTGCTTTTTGTAAAAAAGAATTTTTAAATGAAGAAATAGAACAAGAAAAAGATTTCTTTAATGGATATTTCAGTGAAGAAAAAGTTGGATATTGATGAAAGATATATTGTAACTACAATAAATGAAACTTCTATAACCAATATTTCTAAACAATTATATGAAATTATGGGGCCTCTTATTAATACATTTATATTTTTATCTACCATTTTTCTTAGCAGGTTTTATATACAGCCTTATGAAAATAATAACCGATAAAAAATACAATACAGATATCATATTTAAAAAAATTTTTTTGGATATACTAATACCGAAATATCAAAAAAATTTATATACATCCTATAACTATAACAATATTAACAAGTTTAATAGTTCTTATACCACTTGAATTATATGCAGTAAAAAGAAATAATGTATTATTCTATGCTAAAAATTTTTCAGGGTATTTAGAACTATATATATCTACAAAAACAATAATATTATCTATTATTTTAACACTAACAACTTATATATTTGTAAAGCTTGTTACAGTTCTACAAAAATATCAAAAAAATGAATTTTAATGAAATTTTTAAAAAAACAGAGAATAAAAGTAATACAATAAAAACAAAGAATATACAGTTTACATAATTAAAAAGTATGTAAACTGCATATTCTAATCATCTAATTTATCAATAGACTGTTTAATAATTTTTCTTAGACTCATTTATATATAGCATTGATGTATCACTGTTCGAATGTCCCATTTGAGTCATAATAATCGGAATATTACCATTAGTTTTAAGGGCAAGTTTTGTACCATAGCTATGACGTAATTTATGGGGTGACATAGGTACATTAAACGCATCTGTATACTTCATAACAAGTTTTTGAATAGCACGAATTGATAATCCTGTTTTATTTTTGGTAACAAAGACAAAATCCTCGCGTTTTAATGAGAAGGGAAGTGATTGAAAATACTCACTGATTCTCTCTAGTGCAGATTTTGTTATAATAACGGTATCAACTTTGTTTCCTTTACGAATTACATTTATTTCACTGTTACGAAAATCAATATCCTTTACTTTTAAATTCGCAAGTTCATTAACTCGAATTCCACTTTTTAAAAAGAGGGTGAGTATTGCAAGATCGCGAGCCTTGTCTCTCAAGAAAAACGTTTTGGCATGTTTAGATAAACTTTGTTCATATTCACTTTCAACAAAGTTTAAAAACTCCTCATCTTGAGAATCAAAGAATATTTTTTCTGATATTTTTTTAGAACGTGAAGATAATGTTTCTTTTACACGATTAATAGGTATTTTTAACATCACATTACGTTCAAAATAAGCGTGGCCTTGCTCAGTTTCACTAGTAACAGTTAAAAATTTATATAGTGAACGCATAGCAGCTTTATAATTGTTTATCGTAGTCTGTGATCGATATTTACCATTAACTTCTTCTCGTGAAAGATTTTTAAAATAACTTTCCATTTCTTTTTTTAGTTATATTTTCCAGAGTAGAAAGCTTAACATCTTTAATATTTTTCAGCACTTGAAATTGTTTCTTGAATAGTCCAAGTCAAAAAGTTTTTATATGTTTCTAAGTATCTATGTAATGTTAATGGAGACAAATTATCATAATGAGTGTCTACAAAATCTTCAATATATTCTGGGAATTCTGGAAGAAGTTTATTTATTTTTTTGTTTGTAATAATCTCGTTGATTCATCGCCATTACAGTATTCTCCTCTATTTATTATTTATACATATAATATGTATTATACGAACAAATATATTATATCATATACAAGCTTCTCTTTCAAATAAAAATAAATTTATTTAATAACATTTAATTTTGACTTTAACTCCTCTTTTAAAAATTTTCGTAATTTTTTTAATTATTGATTTTAGAAAACTTATTTTAACTAATTGTTAATACTACACTTATTAATTTTAAATTTTCTAATCGAGTATTTCGTTCATATATATACTCCACTTTGCAAATTTTTTTATATAACTTAGTACTTATCACTTAAATTTTATTTTTCAGCATAGATTTTTTTAAAATATCAAGAAAAAAACAACTCATAAAAATCAAATATAAGACGCTTAAAAATAATTTTTTTGGTATAATTTATTCAAAATTCAAAACAAAACGCTCAGAAGCCGTTTAAACGTCTAATTTTTCTTTTTTTACTAAAAAAATTACCCATTTTTAGTCACTTTCAAATAACTTTTTCAAGAATTTTTTTATAAAAATTTAGATAGAATATTTATAAAGTCTCTATTTTATAATTTAAAACCATAAGATAAAGTAAAAAACTACCTAAGTAAAACTTAGATAGTTTAAAGTTCATCGCTTTTAATTATACACGCTCAACTTTTCCAGATTTTAAAGCTCTAGCAGAAACCCAAACTTTTTTAGGTTGTCCGTCTACTAAAATTGTTACTTTTTGTAGATTAGCTTTGAATTTTCTTTTAGTTGCGTTCATCGCGTGTGAACGAGTATTTCCTGAACGAGCTTTACGTCCAGTAACGTAACAAACTTTTGCCATGAATTAATCCTCCTTTTGGAAATAGTTTATTCATAACATTTACTACATACACAAGATATAATATAACATACCTTAACATAAATATCAAGCAAAAAAGCTAATAAAGTTAGAAAATCTTTAAATAAGCGATGTCATAATTAAAATAATGCAAAATGCTATTAAAGATGCCACAGAGGTACCTAGTGTCCATGTCTTAAACGTAGTTTTAAAATCAAGATTTAAGTATTGCTTAAATAACCAAAAGCCGGGATCATTTACATGTGAGCAAAATATACTTCCAGCAGTTATGCTTAGCATAATAAATGTTGGAGAATATGGAACAGCTGAAATAAAAGGTTCTGCAATTGCTAATGTCGTTATAGCAGCAACAGTAGCACTACCTAAAGCTATTCTAAGAACTGCAGCTATTACAAAACTTATAACTAAAGGCGATAGGTTTAAATTACTTGTAAGAGCAACAATTTCGTCAGTTATTTTTGAATCAACTAAAACTTGCTTTAAACCACCAGCTGCACCGTTAATCAAAAGTACCACAGCAATATTCTTGATAGATGAACTTAATATAGGGGTTATCTCAAAGATTTTTTTATCTCTAGATTTCATTAATATAGCAATTGCTACTACTAAACTTATCAACAATGCTGTCACAGGATTACTAATAACGGTCAAAAAAGCTATTGTATTTGGTGATACATTAGGTATATTTAACAATATCGTTGGTAGAGTTATTAAAATAACTGGTAGCAAAATCAATAATATTGAAGATATAGGATTAATTGTTGTATTTTTTTTATTTCGAATAAGGTTTTATCTATAAATTTCGTTTTTTCTTTGGTTTTATATCTATTAATTTCGAATTAGTTAACAGTATTCCTCCAATAATCGCTGTTGGAATTGCTACTATAAGACCATATAAAAAGACTTCCCCATATTCAAATTAAAAAGTTCTTACTATAATACTTGGACTTGGATGTGGTGGAAATAGAGCGTGAACAGTAAGAACTCCAATACTTGTCGGAAGAGCTAGATACAGTTTATTTAATTCTAATTCACGAGCAACAGATAAGATTATTGGTATAACCAAAATAAAAGCTACATCAAAAAAACAATGAAAAACTAATGCACATACCCGCAACTAATAAACCTAATTGAATTTTACTTACACCAAATAAATTAATTAATTTTTTTGATGCTATATCAACTGCCCCTAGTTCTTCTAAAACTTTTCCAAACATTGCTCCTAAAGCTAATATTAAAGATAAATGACCTAATAATGTCCCGGTCCCCTTCTCTATCGAATCAATCAAAATTAGTAGGAGATAATCCTAACAATAATCCCAAAAATAAATGCCACTATCAATATTGAAAGAAATGGTTCAAATCGTAATTTAGTAATAAAAAAATATTAAAACACTTATTCCTAAAAAAATACAATAAGAAGTTTATAAGAATATATACTTAAAAAATTGTTATTATAAAAATATACAATTAAAACTAGGTGAATTAATAATTTATCTACTTTTCATGACTCTCTCCTCATAATCTTATCGATTAATTATAACACTGATAAATAAAAGTAAGTAAAGATATTAGTTTTATATTCATTTTACAAACTATATTATATTACAAAAAAATAAAAAAATTATTTTTTTAAGATTTTTTTATATGCTTTTTATAACCTTGAAAAAAAGTTTTTTTAAAAATGCTATTATAATATTACCGAGGGTTGACTCGGTAATTAGTGAGGTGAACTCTATGGTTAAAAAAAGATTAAAAAAAGAAGAAAAGAAAAATAATTCAAGATATATCAAAAAAATGTATTTTTTTAAAAAAAGGGTTTGAAAAACTACTACAATGCAGGATATTGTAACTGCTACAGACATGTCTATTGGTGGTTTATACCATCATTATAAAAAAATACAACAGAAATATTTCATGATATCATGACACAAGCCAATACTCTTAGAGAAATTGCTATAATACAAAAACTGACTAATAATAAAAATTACACTTCAACTACTCTCTTCTATTATTGTAGATAAAAATCTTGGCTGACAATGAATTTGTTTCTCTTTATATTATGTTTTTAAAGCAAATAAAAAGAAAACGAGCCTTTGAGAGCTCTTAACGAACAATTAAAAACTGAATCAAAAATTAAACTGAAACTCTATTTTTATCAAAAAGCTGATGAATCCATCTGTTATTCTGATGATATGTTTGATATTCTTACCAATATAATAAATTCTTTTTCTTTTGGGATGTGAATTATTAGAAGCTAGAAAAAATTTTTAAAAATGAGCGAAATATACTTGAAGAAATGATTGAAATTTTATTAGAAAAAAATATAAAAATAACTTAAGGGGAAAAATATTATGAATACAAATAGCAAAAGAATTACTTACTGAAACTCCATTTAAAATTATGCTTAAATTATCAGTTCCAGCAATAATAGGGATGATGGTTATAGGATTATATCCATTGATGGACGGAATATTTGCTGGCCAACTTTTAGGACAAGATGCAATGACTGCTATCGGTGTTTTCAATGCCGTTCACGTATTTTAATACTGGGGATCGCTACATTAATAGGAGTGGGTTCGTCATCCATATTATCTCGTGCAATTGGAGAAAATAATAAAGATACTTTTAAGAAGATAATGAACAACTTATTATTTTTGGGTGCTAATATTATCATTAATAATTACTATATTAGGCGTTTATTTTTTTCTAAGAAATTACTTAGTCTTATAGGAGCTGAAGGAACAATACTAGATTTAGCAAATAGATATTTAACTATTATTTTTTTACAGGTTCTCTATTTGTAAACTTTTGCCCAGTCTGCTAATATGCTTCTACGTGGTGAAGGTCTCATGAAAAAAGCCATGGTTATAATGACGTTAGGTGCTGGACTTAATATTATTCTGGATCCTTTATTAATGATAGCTATGAGAAATATTGACAGAGGTATTGAAGGTGCTGCAATAGCGACTGTTTTAGCTCAAATTGTTCAAGCATTTGTTACATATTACTACTTTAAATATAAAAGCAAGACTATAAAAATAGAAAAAATTAAAAAAGAAATAACTATAAGCAAAGAGGTTTTTGCTGTTGGTGTATCAGCTATGCTTATGCAAGTTTTAACCATTATTCAGCAAAGTATTCTTTATAGTCAAGCATTTAGGTATGGAGGAGATGAAGCTGGGTCAATTATGGCAGCAACTCTAAGAATTATGGCATTTTCATTCATACCACTTTGGGGCATGAGTCAAGGATTACAACCAGCTATTGGAACTAATTTTGGCGCAAAAGAATATATTCGTGTTAAACATATTTTTTTAAAATTTTCCTCCTATCCTCTATTCTTTTTAGCCGCTATTTTTTGGATACCAGCTATGCTATTTACAGAAAACTTATTAAGTTTATTTGGCCTATCAAATACAACTTTAATAAATGGTATTTTATACTTTAGAATTTTTTATAGTGTATTTTTAGGATATGGTATTATGATTATGACACTAACTTTCTTTCAAGCAATCGGAGACGCCAAATCTGCAGGTAATCTTGTTATAATGAGACAAATAGTTATCTTTGTTCCTGCAATGATTATACTCCCTATGTTTTTTTAGGGGCTAAATGCTATTTGGGTAACTCCTCCAATAATAGATATCTTTATCATAGTTATCAGCATATTCCTTTACATTAAAACAATTAAGAAATTTAAATAGAAAGAAATCCTACAACTGTAGTTGTAGGATTTCTTTCTATATTATTTAGTAAAGTAATTCTATAATTTTTCAAATGTTTTTGCATTCCTTATAGTAATAGATTTGTAAAAACTCTCTTTCATAAGTAATTTATGATATGAAGTTGATAAATAGTTTTTCTCATTATATTTACCCCCAAAAGACAGCTCTTTTTCCAAAGTGAACCATTTCGTCGTTTAATGGCATCATCTTTTATTCGCTCTTTCATTACAGAATAGTCGACTTTCATCACTATAAAAAGGACATCTCTTCTAAAAAGTTCCTCTGACCACCATTCAGGTAAATTAGAAATCTCATCCAAATATTCTTCTTGTGTCAGTATTACTTTATTTATAGAAAAAGGGAAAGTTTCTAACATATGCGATATCTTAACCCTAACAATTTCTTTATTATCATTAGCATCGAATATTATATTCCCGCTGTTAATATATGTTATAACATTTTTCGTATCCTAGTTTAGAAATCATATCCTTTAAATCACTCATTGCTACTTTATTTTTCCCACCAACATTTATTCCGCGAAGTAGAAGTACATATTTCATTTAAATCTCCTTAAAAAGAAAACTCTCTACTAAAAAAATAGAGAGTCTTTTAATGTATTTTTATCTTATGCTCTTGAAACATAAGTACCTTCAGAAGTATTAATTACTAATACATCTCCCTCTTTTACGAATAAAGGTACTTGTAATGTGTATCCAGTTTCTACTGTAGCTGCTTTAGTAGCACCTTGTGCAGTATCACCTTTAACACCTGGTTCTGTTTCAGTAACTTCAAGTTCTACCGTTGTTGGTAGATCGATTCCTAAAATTTCATCACCAAACATTAAGATTGAAACTTCCATATTTTCTTTTAAGAAGTTTAATTCATATTGTAGTTGTGCTTCTGGTACTTCGATTTGTTCATATGTAGCATTGTCCATAAATACATATGCTTCACCTGTAGAATATAGATAAGACATTTTTTGATTATTTATTTGCGCCTTAGCAACTTTTTCTCCAGCTCTGAAAGTTTTATCGTTAACAGCTCCAGTACGCATATTTCTTAATTTAGAACGTACAAAGGCAGCTCCTTTACCAGGTTTAACATGTTGGAATTCCATAACTTTCCAGATGTTACCATCAACTTCGATAGTCACACCAGTTTTTAAAAATCATTAACTGATATCATTATTTATATTTCTCCTTTAATTTATACTAATATTATTATAAATAAAAAAATTTTTTTTAAAAATCAAGATAAAAACTTAATTACTTTTAGATAAGAAATTAAGTTTTTGAGTTTTACATAATATAAAAATATGTAAATAATACTTATTTTTTTCTTTTTATTGCTTCTACCATATAAATTCTATTACCTTTTTTTATAAACTTGTCCTCATACTCAGTATGAACATTGTCTTCTTCGTAGATACTATTAGTTAAATCTAGCGATAATTTATTGAAATGTAAAGCCATACTTAGCATAACTCATTAAACTGTATTCAAATAATCCTTGATTATCAGTTTTTTGAACTATTTTCTTCTTATTATTTAAAATAGTCTCATACTTTTCTAAAAACGTATGGAACGTTAAACGGCGTTTTTCATGACGAGTTTTTGGCCAAGGATCTGAGAAGTTTAAGTAAAGCTGCGTTACTTCTCCGTCAGCAAAGTATTCAAGAAGGTCTTCTGCATTTCCTGAAATTAATTTAAGATTTTGTCTATGTGTTTCTTCTACTTTATCAAGTAAAAAAGTTAACACTGTTGGCTGAGCTTCCATCGCAATAAAATTAATATCAGGATATCTTTCTGCTAGTGTGTGGATAAACTTCCCTTTTCCACTTCCTATTTCTAAGTGAATCGGGTTATTATTACCAAAAATTTCTTTCCATTTTCCTTTATTGTATTTTGGTTGTAAAAATACAACGGGACTATTTTCAAGACGCTCTCTAGCGTCTGCTCTATTACGAACTCTCATTAATGTTCCTTTCTATTTTAATTCTATTGTTTGTGTAAATAATTCTTTTATTTTTCCAGTACTTTTTCTTTCGTACCTAAAAACACATTTAAAAACTAGAGAATCTTCTATTTTCAAATTCTGAACACAATTTTTTTCAAATCAGTAACTGTAGTATTTTTGATTTCTGATACAATTACATCGTATTTTTTTCATATGGACTTTCTATTAAATACTGAGCTAGCGAATATGATGCTTGAGCACTTGGCGACATAAGAACATCCAATGTATTAAGCGCACCTATGATATATTTATTAAGCTCATTATTATCAGCGTCAAAATTAGCAATATACTCCGCAATATTATAATAAATATCTAGTGTTTCTGTGAGATTTGGATCACGATAAGACCATAATGTAAAATCACCAAAAGTACTAAATATAGCACCTGAGCCATATGCTCCATTTCTTACACGAACATTATTCCATAAGTAGTCAAGACTTAATATATGGCGTAATACTAAATGCGTTCCACTATAATGCCCAACATTATACCCTACTCCAACATATTGAACTAATGAATCAAAGTAGAAGCCTTCTGAATAATTGTCTTCTTTTAACACTATATTAAATCCATCTTGTTTATTAATATCGTTTGGTAATTTATTAATATATGATAAAATTATTTTTGTAATTTATATATTCTTCATTATCACCAACAAAGTTTACTAATAGTCTTGACCTATTAAAAAAATTAATTTTACAACTTTATACAAATTATCTTGTATATTAGTTATATTTTTGCTCAAAGTTATCTAATAAACCTTCTATAAACAGATAAAAATCATACTCACTATGATAACTTGTTAGTTTACCATGTATACTGTTGTAGCTGCTAATTCTACGGGCTACAAAAGCATGTCCAGAGTTTTTGAATTTATTATCTAGCATTAGTTTAATTTCTAAAAGAACGCTATATAATGCTTCTTTATTATCGAAGTCGGCATTTAACGTCGTCTCTTCCATTATAGTAACAAGTTTTTCAGCTTTTTCTACTAAATTCTTAGCTCCTACAATGAATTTAACCTCACATTTATCACTTTTATACTTTCTAAACACATCTATATGTGAACTAAGTCCACCTAAGTTTGCAGAAATCTCTTTAACAACTTCTGCTTCTGTCTTTTCTTTTGTATTAAAGTTAAACAGTAAATATGTCAGTAATGATGCATATTGCAATTGTTTAACGCTAAAATCTGTAATATCAAATAATAGTTTGGAATATGAAATTCCATTAGTTATTGTATTGAAAATGCGAGTATTTAATATTATTTATAGTCTCAAAATTAGTTTTTGTTAAATGGATTTTTTTCAACTCTACTTCACGGGCATCAACACTTTTTAATTTTTTTCTAAATCTTCTTTTTTTATCTGTACTAGCTTGCCACTCTTGAAGTTTCTTAGTTTCTTCTAAGATTTCTTCTACTTCTTTTTCACTAAGTTTTGACTTATAACTTATTAAATCTTTTTCCTTATTTTTCCTTTTCGATAGTCGGCAATAAATGAACAATAGCTTGTTTATTATTTTCCAAATATAAAAATTTCTTAGCTAATTTGCTCAAAGTTTTTTTCATCACAATTTTTCTGCAGACTATTAATTATACCATCTAAATCAAAAGCTTTTTAATATGTCTTTTCTTCGTCATACAACCAAGTACGAAGTAATCTTATTGCATAAGATACACCTTTTTGGAGATGATGTTTTTATTAACTTCTTCTTTTTATTGAAAAAAATTCTTTTTGTTAATAGATGCTTGAACCTGTTCATAATCAAAGCCAGTATCAATAATATCACTTAATAACTCTTTGTATAATTTATCAAGCTCTGTTAATTTGTCATCTCTTACATACTTAAAAAAATAATTGAATATACTGCTTCTTTGCGGTCTTTTTGCAGATAACTATATACATCTTCACAGATATTATTATCTATAAAGTATTTTCTAAACTTTTGTGTTACTACTTCCTAATAAAAATATCATCTATAATATCAATATTTTCTATCTTAGCAAAGTTACTACTATCATCTAGCACATAATTATACGCGACGTAAGATTTATCCTTTACATCTTCATTAAAAATATGTATGTTTTACTATCTCTTTAGAAAATGTTTCTTGACGCAATAATTTATAATCACTATAATCCTTATACTCATAATTATCTAGATAACTATCAATATATTCTAAATATTTTTCTACATCCAAATCTCCATAAAGAACAATATAGCTATTACTTGGGTGATAGTTATATTCATACGTTTCAATAAATTCTTTATGAGTTATTGATGGAATAGCTTCTGGTTTCCCACCAGATGAATATTTATATGGTGTCTCACTAAGTAGATGTTCCGATATATATTGATCGAGAACTTCATCAACAGAAGAATAAACACCCTTCATCTCATTATATACAACACCCTTTATAAATAAGCTCGTCATCTTTATTTTTCTAAATGATAATGCCAACCTTCTTGAGCAAGAATATTCTTATTTTCAACAAGTTTAGGATTAAAAACGGCATCTAAATAAATATCCATTAAAATTTCTAAGTCTTTCTCATTTTTAGATGATACTGGATACATGGTTTTTATCAGGAAATGTCATTGCATTTAAAACGTATTAAAAAGAACCTTTAAGTAATTCTACAAAAGGTTCTTTCACTGGATATTTCGCTGAACCACATAAAACAGAATGTTCTAAAGATATGAAAAATACCATTGTCATTATACGGAATAGTTTTAAAAACTTATGCTAAAAACTTTTTATTAATATCATCATTCTTAAAGAATACTAGACGTGCTTTTTGTTTTTAACATGCTCATATAAATAAGCAGTTGTATTTATATTTTTTTAGATATTTTGTTTCTTTTTAGTTCAAATGTCATATTTAATTTAGTAGTAGATTACATTTTTTTAGTAATGTAAGCACATCATAACCATTTAGTTTATCTTTTCCATTTAGACCATCTAATTCGATTAAGAATGCAATACCTACTACAATCCCTCCTAGTTGTTCTACTAATTTAATAGTTGCTTCAATAGTACCACCAGTCGCAAGTAAATCATCTGTGATTAAAACACGTTGCCCTGGTTTAATTGCGTCTTTATGCATTGTTAAAGTATTACTACCATACTCCAAATCATATTGATAACTAATTACTTCACGAGGTAGTTTATTTGGTTTTCTTACCGGTACAAAACCTATTCCTAGCGAGTATGATACAGGACATCCGATAATAAATCCACGTGCTTCTGGACCAACAACTACATCAACTTGTTTTTCTCGAGCATAGTTAACAATTTGATCAGTTGCATATTTATAAGCTTCCCCATCAGCCATTAATGTTGTAATATCTTTGAAACTAATTCCTTCTTTTGGCCAATCTGGTACAATTGAAATATATTTTTCTAAATTCATTTATTTTTCTAATCTCCTAAAAAGTTTTCTTAACTCATATATTATACTATAATTCATTAGAATAAGCAATTTTTACAGCATTTTATTTTCCTATGAAAATCATTATTATTTTAACTAGAAAAAGGCTTTTATTCTATTATTCAAAAAATATCTCTTTGCAAAAACGTTTAATCAATAAACTTATTTAATCATTTATAATTTATACTATGTGTTTTAACTTTCTTTTTAAATAGGTAAAGTATATTAAATAGATATATTAAACAATTTATTATATAATAAAATTATAATAAATTATTTCAGTAAGTATTAACCCGTCTTTATTTACATAGTTCGAAAAATGAAAGGAATTATCATGAAGAAGTTTTTTTGAAAGCAAATTTTTATCATGTCTATTATTTATAGTTTACACAAGTATTTTGACATGGATAATAATTGCAAAAATGGATTGGTCACTAATAAAAACCATAAATACTAATTGGCTAGAAAACCCTAGATTACTGCTTCATCCAGGTACAACATGGCAAACTATTAATCTCACTCCGTATGCTTATTTTGACTACATGGAAGTTCTATTAAATATTGCATTCTTTATCCCTCTAGGTATATTTATATATTTATTAAGAAATAAAAAAACAGTATACTTTTTAACTACTTTTTTTAGCCTTTCTTCTTAGTTTAGTATATGAACTTACTCAATACATCTTTTGTTATAGGTTTCCCTGATATAACTGATATTATAGATAATACACTAGGAGGAACAGTTGGATCTATCCTTATAGGAATCATAAGTTTAATTTTTTTAGAAGTAAAAACTAGATTATATATGAATATAATTTTTATTCTGGTGTTCAATATATATCTTATATAAAAATTTATTATTTAAGTTAGGAGATTAAAAATGAAAAAAATTTTAATTTAACAAATGATTTTAATAAAATATTAGAAAATAATAAAATTGTGATTTTTTTCAATATGGAAGTATCACCTGCGCGCCATGTCATTCACTAAAAATATAAACTCACTGAGTGGCAAAAAGAAAATTCTAATATCGAAGTTTATTATATACTTATTGAAGATAATATAGAACTCGCTGCTCAAAATGGGATTTTATCTGCCCCTACTATCCAAGTTTATATCGAAGGAAAGCTATTCATTCAACGAAGCGGATATTTCAGTTTAGATGAAATATTAAATAAAAGTAGAAAAAAATATAAATCCATTCTTTACTAAACAGCTTTGTCTCTTATGATGTTAAACAAACGTCTAAATAAGTAAAAAAACACTCCTCGTTATCATGTAAGGAGTGTTTTTCCCGTTCAATAATTTGTTGTTATGAAAAATACTTTATTAATATTCTCTATACTTTCTTTTTAGGAAAAATTCTCTCCATTTCGAAAAATATTTTCCATTCTAACAAAAACTTGAAGATTTTTTTAAGTCTACAATTTTATAATCAGGATTTAAAAATAATTGTATTATTTTCAATCGTAACTAAATTTAACTCTTCAAAAATTTGTATCATTATTTTAAGACTATCAACATTGGTATCCAGCACTTTTTAATATAGAATCTAAAATGTTGAGATATATTTATTTGTTTGTTGGATGAGTTTATAAGAAGGTTAAATAGCTTTATTAATCTATTTTTATCTATTTTATAAATATCAGACATTACTTTTACTTTCTGAACAAACTAGGTGTATTTTTTAGGGTTTTTAACTCCAATAATTTTTTTCTACTTGTTCTCGATTTTTGTGGTATATCTAATAAATAAATGTTTTTAAATGTCTCATCTATATCTGCTAAATCTTTGTAACTATAAAAATTATTCTCTTTATTTACTAAGTGCTTAGAAAGTTTTTAAGCAATTATTTGGAATATTATCTATATTAAAGTTTATTCCACGTAAGTCTTCGAATAAAAACTCTTTAATTTCCATATCAATAATATGTGCTTGTAACTTTGTACGACCGTTAAAATTGTTTTTATCTAAAGTACAGAGTAAATCAATAATATCATTCTTTTTCTATAGAATTGAAAAGCCGAATTCTCTTTAAAAACTTATACATTCTAAACTTCCAACTTCGTCTGCAATAGTTAATCTCATATACTGTTTCTCTGCACCAAAATATGCTTTATCTAAAAATCTTAGCATTCTCTAATAAAAATTGTTGGCTTCTCAAAGTCCATACCATAAGGCTTCAATGCATCTAACGAATTTAAAAAAATTGATAACTCATTTCTTCTAATGAAGTTACTATATCAATAGTTTTTGTTGATTTTAACTCGTTTGTATTTTTTTATATTCTGCAAAAATCTTTATTAAGTTCTTCTTCAATTGTTTCAAAATTATTTTTCTTCAAAAGAAAAAAACCGGCGGCTAATGTATGTCCACCATAAGCAATAAATTTATCTCCAATTTTTGTTTACGGCAGTATAAATATTAAAAATCAAAAATACTTCTCGCAGACCCTTTTAAGATGCCATCTTTATTAGTCATAATAAGAACCGGTCTTTGATATCTTTCCACAATATTAGAGGCAACTATACCCAAAACGCCCTCATGATAATCTCCATAAATCATAATAACATCTTTATTTTTCTTATCACTATTTTCTATTTTTTTGAAATAATATCCTTCACTATATCTTCTGTAACAGATTTTCTCTGAATATTATACTCTTCTATTTTTTCCGCAAGAATTTTTGCATCGTAAGCATCTTCTGCCATTAAAAAAGATAGACCTAACTTAGCGCTACTCATACGTCCGATAGAATTCAGCTTAGGTGCAATATAAAAACCAATAGTTTGTTCATCAACTTTTGAAGTAATACCTGATAATTCTAGTAACATTTTTATCCCGATGCGAGGATCTTCATTAATTAGTTCTAATCCTTGTTTAACAAAGATTCTATTCTCATCAGTTAATGATACCATATCTGCAATTGTTCCTATTGCAACTAAATCCAAAAGAAAATCCGGGAAAATTTCTAATAAAGCATGAGCAAGTTTAAATGCAACTCCTACTCCAGCAAGTTTCCCAAATGGATAATTACCATCTGGATGCTCTGGATGAATAACTGCATAAGCGCTAGGGATAACATCTTGAATTTTGTGATGATCAGTAATAATAACATCACAACCAAGCTCGTTTGCGAGGTTTACTTCTTCCACACCTGCAATACCATTATCAACTGTAATAATTAATGTAATACCAGATTCAATAATTTTTGTAAACGCCTCTTTATTAGGACCATATCCTTCATCAAATCTATTAGGAATATATGATGAAACATTAGCACCAAGTGATATCAATGTTTCCACTAATAATACTGTTGAGGTGATTCCATCAGCATCATAGTCCCCATATACAAGAATCTTCTCTTCATTTTCTATCGCATCGTTGATTCGATCAACTGCACGTTTCATGTCGTGCATTAAAAACGGATCATATCCTTCTTCGTAATCATCAGAAAAAAATTTTTTCACTTCACTTATATCATGAATTCCTCTAGAATCAAGAATTTTGGCAATATTTTTTGAAATATTGTACTCCTCAAGCTGCATTAGAAAGTCTTCATTATTTTTAGGATAGAGCCATTTATACTTAATCCCCATTATTTCACCACCTGTCTATTCCTCTGAATCATCCTCTAATTTTTCTTTTGTAAATAATAATTTTTCAGTTCGTTCATATTTTTTTGCAAGAGATTTATAACGTTGATACCAGTAAAAACTAGCAGCAATCCCCCCCATAAAAAAGCAAATAAAGAATAACAATGTTAAAGGTAATTTTAAAGTAAAGAATATAAATGATACCGGAACAGAGTTATAATTCATAATAAAAAATGTAACAACAGATACAAATGCTATTACAATCCCAAATACTTTATATGGTAATTTATTATCCATTTATTGTACCTCCTTCATTATATCTATAAATTCATCTTCACTTAACACTTGAATACCTAGTTGTTCTGCTTTAGCAAGTTTTGATCCCGCTTTTTCTCCAGCAATTACATAATCTGTCTTTGAAGTAACACTACCTGTTACCTTAGCACCAAAACGTTCTAAATATTCTTTGGCTTCATTACGAGTAAGTTCAACTAATTTACCAGTAAGAACTATTGTCTTCCCTGAAAATATATTGTCAGTATTTTTATTTTGTATCTCGTATTGTGGATTCATACCAATTTCAATTAACTCATTAATAAATCTAAGATTATTATCATTTGATAAGTAATCTACTATTGATTCCGCTGTGATTAACCCTATATCAGGTAATTCTAATAATTCATCAACTGTTGCTTTAGAAAAGTTAGTTAAATTTTTTTATAATATTCCGCAAGAATTTTTACCTGCTTTTTTTACCCTACATTTAAAATACCTAACGCAAAAATAACTTTATCCAGTGAACTTTGCTTTGAATTCTCTATTGCATTTAAAAGATTATCTACCGATTTATCTCCCATACGTTCTAATTCGACAAGTTTATTACGATCTAAAGAAAAATAAATCTATAGTATGTTTTATAATTCCTTTTTTTCATACAATGTTGCTACTACTTTATCGCCTAAACCTTCAATATTTAATGCTTCTCGTGATGCAAAGTGAATAATTTTTTTCTAATATTTTGTTCTGGGCAATCCAGATTTAAACATCTTGTAAATGGATCGCCTTCTTTTGTAAAAGTTTTACTTTTACAAGACGGACATATATTTGGCATAACATATTTTTCGCTATTAGCAAGACGTAATTCTTCCACTACTCGAACTACTTTCGGAATAATTTCTCCTGCTTTTTTTACCACAACCATATCTCCTATATGAATATCTAATTCATCTATAATATCCTTATTATGCAGAGAAGCTTTAGATACAGTTGATCCAGAAATATTAATAGGATTTAAGACTGCTACTGGTGTTATAATTCCTGTTCTTCCCACACTTAGTTCTATATCCAGTAATTTTGTCGCAAGTTCTTCTTCTGGAAACTTATATGCTGTTGCCCAACGCGGACTTTTTTGCGTACTTCCAATCTCTTCTTGTAATGAATAAGAATTTACTTTTATAACAATCCCATCAATTTCATATGGCAAGTCTTGTTTATGCTCTTCCCAATACATAATATAATCTACTACTTCATCAATAGTTTTACACAACTTAAAATTAGGGTTAACTGGTAGACCTAAATCAGCTGCTACTGTCAATGCCATTTTTTGTGAGTTAATATTTTCATCACCAACAACAGAATAAATAAATGCCGATAATCTTCTTTTAGCCGTTATTTTAGAATCTAATTGTCTAAGCGATCCTGCTGCAGCATTACGTGGATTAGCAAATAAAACTTCATTGTTTTCTTCACGTTCTTTATTAAGAAGTTCAAATGACTTTTTAGGGAGATATACTTCTCCTCGAACTTCAAATGATTTTTTAGTTTTAAGAGTTTTTGGAATAGAAAATATAGTCTTAATATTTTCTGTAACATTCTCTCCAACCATACCATCTCCACGTGTAGCGGCACTCACCAATTTACCATTTTCATAATTAATTGAAATTGCCAATCCATCTATCTTCAATTCACAAATATACTCTATACTGTCATCTGAAGACAACTTACTTATCCTACTATCAAAGTCTCTTAAGTCTTCTATCGAAAAAGTATTTGATAAACTCAACATAGGAACTTTATGTATAACTTTTTCAAATTCATCTAGTACTCTATCTCCCACTCTTTGTGTTGGAGAATTGTCTAGAATGAATTCTGGATATTCTTGTTCTAATTTTTTTCTAGTTGTTTTGTATAATGTATCATACTCAGTATCGCTAATTTGTGGATTGTCTTCTACATAATAGTCATACGAATATTTATTTAACAGTGCAACTAGTTTAAAAATTTCCTCTTTTATGTGCTCCACTTCAGATTATTCCTTTCTCGTAAGATTTGCATATTCTATAAGTAGTATTTTCGGTCCAACTTTTTCAAAGTCTACCTTAACACTATCTTTCTCAATACTTAAAACTTTACCTTCACCAAATTTTTTATGAACTACTATATCCCCAACTACATAATTCGTTCTAACATCAGTTTTAGGCTTATCTGCAATTTTTATTTTCGGACTAAGTCTACTTATAAATTTTGTGACACTTTCTAATTGAGACTCTCCGCTATCATTTGCAGTTGCACCGAATCCAGACTCAAAGTGCATAAGTTTATTCGGAACTTCGTCTAAAAAACGAGAGCGTTTATTATTTTTAATAGAACCAAATTGCATACGACGATTAGCATATGACATAAATAATTTTTCTTTTGCTCGTGTAATTGCAACATACGCTAGACGACGCTCCTCTTCCATTTTATTGCGTTCATCTTCACTACTTTCTGCATCACGAATAGATGGGAACAAGTTTTCTTCTAATCCCATAATAAAGACAACTCTATATTCAAGACCTTTTGCTGCGTGTACTGTAGAAAGAACTACAGAATCATCTTCATTTTCATCATCAGCATCAGATGTTAATGACATTTCTGAAATAAAATCTATTAAATTGTCATTCATACTTGAAAATTGTTTTGCAGAAGATACTAATTCTGAGATATTTTCAATTCTACTTTCTGCATACGCATCTGCTGATTCTTTTAACATGCTTTCATAACCAGAATCTTTATATATACCCACTATTAAATCTTCAATTGAATACTGTTCTGTTTGTGAATATTTCTCTATTAATTGTGTTAATAAATGTATATTTGTTATAATTTTTTTAGAAACACCAATCATATCAATATTTTTAAGTGCCTCAAACAAACTTAACCCATATTGTTCTGCATAATTATCTATCTTAGCCATTGAACTCGCTCCAATTCCACGTTTTTGGAACATTTATAATTCTTCTTAAGCTAAATTCATCATTTCTATTAACGATAACATTCATATAGGCTAACAAATCACGAATTTCTTGACGCTGTAAGAACTTTAAAGAACCTATTAATTTATAAGGAATCCCAAAATGCCATACATGAATTTTTCCATTGAACGCGATAAATAGTTAGCTCGATATAAAAATAGCAATATCTTTATAATCAATATCCCTGAGCTTTTTAAATCTAAAAATTTTTCTTAGCAATATCATCAGTTTCATCTTTATCATTTGCTGCACTATATACTGTAATTTTTGTCTCCACCTTTATTTTCGGACCACAATGCTTTATCTTTTCTATCAGTATTATTTTTTTAATAACAGCATTAGCAGCATCTAATATTGTAGAATTAGAGCGATAATTTTTGGTCTAAAAAAATAACTTCTACATCTTCATAATCTTTTTCGAAATTAATAATATTGTCGCTACAAGCTCCACGCCAGCTATAAATACTCTGATCATCATCACCAACAACGCAGATATTCTTATGAACTTCTGATAACATTTTTTTATAAGTTTATATTGAATAACGTTAGTGTCTTGATATTCGTCAACATGAATGTATTCAAATTTATTTTTGATAAATAGCCAGTACTTCTGGATGTTTTTCAAAAAGAACTATAGTTTTTAACATCAAATCATCAAAGTCAAGAACACTATTTTTTTCAAATACTTTTGATAATATTCATATATTTCAGCCACATTTTTCATAAATCCAAATCTTGCTTGTGCTTTCATTTCATTAACACTTATCATACTATTTTTTTGAATTAGATATAATTTTTAAAAAATATTATTTGGTTGATAAGAATCCTCTGATAAATTAAGTTCTTTGACAATATTTTTTTAATAATTGTTTTTTTTGCTCACTTGTATCTAATATTGTAAAGTTTTTATTATAACCTAACAAATCTATATGTTGACGTAAAATTCTTACACACATAGAGTGAAATGTATTTATCCAAATATATTTAGAAGTTTCTCCTACAAGACTATAAATTCTTTCTTTCATTTCTTTTAGCAGCTTTGTTTGTAAAAAGTAATTGCAAGGATATTACTTTCTAAAAACATTCTTTTCTGCTATCAAATATGCAATTCTATTAGTTAAGACGCGTGTTTTTCCACTACCAGCACCCGCTATTACCATAACTGCTCCTTGAGTTTTTTTAAAAATAGCTTTTAGCTGATTTTTCATTCATATTTTGTACTAATTCCACTATATTTCTCCTAGTTTTTGATATACTTTTATTTTAACATATTTTTCAAAAACAAAAAAACTCAGATTAAATCTGAGTTTTTACTTTTTATGTTCTAAATCACTATAAGAAAATTGCAATCGCTGATATAAAAACCACTTGCTAAAATTGCAAAAAATCATAATCCACAATACAATTTTTAAAAAAATTCTCTTATTCATCTTCTAACTATTCTACCTCACCTAAAAGTTTCTATTCCTAAATCTAATTCATTTATATCATGATTAATATTTTTCATCAGCAGTATCCGATTTATTAGACTTATTCATAATTTTTTCACGGACAAGATGATAGATTTCGTTATACAATTCTTCGTTCTCTTCAAATACTTTTTTTATGTTTTCACGACCTTGCCCTAATCTCTCTCCATTGTAAGAGAACCAAGAACCCGATTTATTAATAATGTCTAAATCTACAGCAAAATCAAGCGTTTCCCCAATTTTAGAAATACCTTCACCAAACATAATATCTACTTCAGCAATCTTGAATGGAGGCGCCACTTTATTTTTAACTATTTTAATCTTAGTCCTATTACCAAGTATCTCACTGTCAGCGCCTTTAATCGCTTCTCCCTTACGTACATCGATACGTACTGTAGAATAGAATTTCAATGCACGTCCTCCGGTTGTTACTTCAGGGCTTCCAAACATAACACCAACTTTTTCACGTAGCTGGTTGATAAATAATGCTATAGTATTAGCTTTATTTATTTGTCCTGTTAACTTACGTAGTGCTTGAGACATAAGTCTTGCTTGAAGACCTATATGATTAGCTCCCATTACACCGTCTATTTCCGCTTTTGGTACTAATGCTGCTACAGAGTCTATTACGATAATATCAATTGCTCCTGATAAAATTAATTTTTCTGCAATATCTAATGCTTGTTCACCACTATCTGGTTGTGATAAGAAGAATTTACCAGGTGTAAAGTCAACTCCAAGAGCCTTTGCATATTCAATATCCAGAGCATTTTCAGCATCGATAAATGCTGCAATTCCTCCTGTTTTTTGCACTTCTGCTATAGCATGTAACGCTATAGTTGTTTTTCCTGATGATTCTGGACCATATACTTCTACTATACGCCCTTTTGGATATCCACCAATACCTAATGCAGAGTCAATAGCCAATGACCCTGAAGATACAGCTTCAACTTTAATTGGATTTTCAGATGAAATATCCATTATTGCACCTTTACCGTACTCTTTCTCAATTACTTTTATAGCTTCATTAATGGCTGCTTGACGTGCTTTTATATCATCTTTTTCTATATGTGTAACGAATTTATCTTTTGCTTTTTTAGCCATGATTTATCCTTTCTATTCTCCAATAACTGTTGTTAAAGTACCTATACCTTCAACAGTAATTTTTATTTCGTCTCCTTCTTTTAAGAATCTAGGTGGATTTTGAGCAGCACCAACACCCGCTGGTGTACCTGTTGCAATAATATCCCCTGCTTCTAAAGGAACAATTTTACTAATTTCTGCTAATACATCATCTACTCTAAATAACATTTCTGATGTCATTGCGTTTTGTTTAATTTCCCCATTAAGTTTTGTAACAATTCCCATTGATTCCGGAGAACTAACTTCATCTTTAGTAACTAAATATGGACCTACAACCGCAGATTTTTCTAACGATTTTCCTAGGAAAAATTGACCGTGTTTATATTGTAAATCAGTAGCTGTGATATCATTCATAATTGTATATCCAAAGATATAATCAAGGACAAGGGGTTTTAATATATTTTTCCCTGGTTTAGCAATAACAACAGCTAGTTCTGCTCCATAATCTAAACTATCAGTGATATCTTTATGAGAAGGAACCACCTCATTATTTCCTGCCAATGCTGTTGTAGCTTTGTGAAGATGAGAACATCTTTTGGAGTTTTCGCAAGTTCATCCCCTAGTTCGTTAACGTGAGCTTCATAATTATGTCCTACACATAAAATATTTTTAGGTGTTCTTGTAATAGGTGAACGCCAAATTATTTTATCAAATGGTACTTTATAATCATTTGCTTTACCACTTTCTTCTACGACTTTTTAATACTTTTCTTACTTTTTCAATAAAAGAAACACCATATACTTCTATAGCTTCTCTTAATGTCTTTGGAATTATGTTTTTCATTATCAAAATCTTCTAATACTTTTTATTAAATCCCAAGCACTTTCTTCACGTTTTACTTTTTACTCCGTATAATTCCTTATCGTTATAACTGAAAGATAAAAAAATTTCATAGTTGCCTCCTCGATTCGTTTTTATTATCATTTATGTTATTATACCATATTTTTTTATATATAATACTATAGAATATTTTCAAAAAAATAAAGTTATCCGTATATTTTTTTAGAAAAAATTAAGATAACTTTATTATAAGTGGAATTATTATTATTATAATTCCGTTTTTAATTTTTACAATATTTTTAGGAATACCTAACTCTATTAACTTCTCCTCTCGAGCATTCTTTATCTCCTCAATAGATGAGAATGATTTTAGGAGCACTTGTTTCCTTGCTTTTCCTATACCTGAAATATTATCTAAACTAGAAGTAAACATATTTTTTTAGTTTTTTTGTAGCACGATGATATGTTATTGCAAACCTATGCACCTCATCTTGAATTTGTTTAAAAAAATAGATATTCTGCAGATCTTTTTGGGAATTCAATGATTTCATAATCATCTGTTATTATATATTCTGTAATATGTTTATCATTTTTTTAACCAATCCTATTATCTTCACATCGTATAATTTTAATTTATCATGGACAATTTCTATCGCAGCATTTAAATGACTCTTTCCTCCGTCTATAATAAGTAATTCTGTATTAGTTTTTCACATTTTTATAATTTCTATACAGAACTTCTTTCATAGTACCAACATCATTAATTCCTTGAGTTTCTTTAACTTTGAATTTTCTATATTTATAGGGATTTTTCTTACCATTTGTAAAATTAACTTTAACAGAGACCGCATCCACCCCCATTATATTTGAATTATCAAAAGCATCTATACTATTGATAGAATTCACCCTAATTTTTCTGCTATGTTATTAAGTGTAACTTGAAGTTTTCTTTCTTTTAGTTCTTCAGTCTCAAGATTATTGTTTTAAGAAGTATTTTGCATTTTCTTCAACTGTATCTAAAAATTTTACGATGAGTCCCTCTTTTTGGAATAATTGTTTTAACACCAATAACTTCACTTAATAAATCAATATTTTTCGATATCAATATAAATCTCTTTTGGGAGCTTATTAACTGTATAATATTGCATCAAATAAGAATATACAATTTGTTCTGGCTTATCATAAAGCGAAAAAAATATTCAACCTTTCTCTCTATTATATTACCGAGTCTAGAAATAAATATTTGTATACAGATATATTCTGAATTATAACAAAAACCTATGTAATCTCTATCAATTTTACCACTATCTGATACAACTTGATTTTCTATTGATACTTCAATTGATTTTATAAAATTGTGAATCTGTGCAGCTGATTCAAATTCCAAATTATTTATATGATTTTTTTCATTTTTTTCAGATAGGTCATTTAATATTTCTTTAGTATCACCATTTAAAAAAACTACGAATTTTAGCAATTTGTTTTTATATTCTTCCTGCGATATTTCTTTTTGCACATGGTCCTATGCACTCTCCTATTTGATAATACATACATGGACGTTTTTTTCTACAGGGATTGCATCGACGTAAAGGATAGATTTTATCAAGTATTTGCTTTACCCTAGATGCTGACTTACTATCAACATAAGGTCCAAAATAAATATTTTTATTATTTCTTTTTATACTTCCTCGTTAAAAACAAGTCGTGGATGTTCTTCTTTTGTAATCATTAAATACGGATAACTTTTATCATCTTTTAGTCTTATATTATAATAAGGTCTATATTTTTTTAATTAGGTTATTTTTCGAGAATCAAAGCTTCTTTTTCTGAATTTACAATAATGTACTCTAAATCCTCTATTTTTAGAAACAAGTATTTGAGTTTTTTTATTATGAGAGCCTGTAAAATAACTTTTTAACCCTATTTTTTTTAAATTTTTAGCTTTACCTACATAAATAATTTCTCCGATATTATCTTTTATATAAATAACAACCTGGATTACTAGGTAAAGATTCTAATTTTTTTCTTTAATGTCATATTCATATAATCACCATATAAAAAGAGTGATGAGAAAATTGTGATTTTCAGTCATCACTCATTAATACTAATTATTATTTCTTCCTGATCTATTTCCACCTGTATTATTATTTGTATTATCAGAGTCACTTCCATTACTATCGTTAGGGATTTGATGGTTTCAATCTATTTTTTTCCTTTAGACACAACTATCTCTAATGATTCCTCACTAGGAATAATACTAGTTCCACTTCTAATGCTTTGAGAAATAACAGTTCCTTCTTCTTGATCAGAGTATTCCTCTTTATAAGATACATTTCTAAAACCATATGAAGAAAACTAAGCTCTCAACTGTACTTCTATCCTCGCCAATTAGATTAGGCATTGTTATTTTTTTCTTACCTGTAGAAACTTTAATAATTAATTCTCTATCTTTTGGAACTATTTCTGTACCTGCTGTAATATTTTGAGAAACAACTTTACCTGCATCATACTTATCGCTCTCAACTTTTTCTACTGTTATATTTTTAAAACCAAGTTTTGCTGCATTTCGTTTTGCTGTATCTTCATCCAACCCAATATAATTTGGCATATCAACTGTTTTCTTTCCAGAAGAAACACGTAAATCTACTTTAGATCCTTTTCTTATTTTTTTACCTGCTTTAGGATCTGTTTCTATTACCGTATTTTCCTTGACATCGTCACTTGCGACTTCAGTAATATCCCCCACTTCTAATCCTGCTTTTACAATCGACACTTTAGCTTCTTCAACTGTTTTATTTTTTACATCGGGCACAGACACACTATCTGCTCCTATAATATAATTATACGCAAAGAACGAACCAACAACTATCGCTATTATAGCTAAAATTGCTAAAATAATATGTTTCGCTCTAGAAGTCTTTTCTTTCTCTTTTTTTATCTGGATAATTATTTTTTTATAGCTACCCTTATTTTTTTATTATATCTATCCTGTGTATGTTTTTCATTATCATTATAGTCATCGTAAAAACTCTTGGTTTTGATAACTAGTATTTGCATAACTAGATTCGATATCACGTACATCAACATACTGAGTTTGGTTGTAATTTTGCATGTTAGAATATTTAGTATCTGAAATCTTAAATCCAGTATATTTATTTTCATACAATCGTTCTGGATTTAAAACTGTACTTAAGTCAACTGCTAATTCTTTAGAACTAATGTAACGTTCATTTGGATTTTTCATAGTTGCTTTTAATACAATATTTTTTACACTTTGAGGCACATTCTCTCTATATCTGTCAATATCAGGTAATTCTTCTTGTAAATGTTTTAGTGCAATAGCAACTGCAGACTCTCCTTTAAATGGAATCTGTCCAGTAATCATTTCAAAAATTAAAATACCTAAAGAATAAATATCACTCTGTGCTGTTGCAACATTCCCACGTGCCTGTTCTGGAGATAAATAATAAACAGTTCCTAACATTTGATTAGTTTGTGTCAGAGTAGTATCTCCATAGGCTCTTGCAATACCAAAATCTGTAATTTTACAAGTTAAATCATTATTCATTAAAAATATTTTTGAGGTTTTATATCTCTATGAATAATACCATTTTGATGAGCATGACTAAGTCCATCAGCAATCTGTTTTGCAATATGGACAATAGTTTCAACAGGCATTTTAGGATTTTTTGCCATATAGTCTTTTAGTGTCATCCCTTCAACATATTCTAATATAAGATAATAAAAATCCCCTTCATTTTCAACATCATAAATTGAAACAATATTAGGATGTGAAAGACTAGTAACAGCCTTAGCCTCTCTATTAAACCTTTTTACCGCATCTGTATCATTAGCATCTATTTTAAATGTCTTTATAGCTACTTTACGATCTAATATCGTATCATACCCTAACCATACCGTTGCCATCCCACCAGTTCCGAGATGATCTAGTATTTTGTATCTATTGCATATTATATTATTTATCACTATTGTCACCCCTTAAATTTTTTAATATCGCTACAGATATATTATCTACGCCACCGCGCTCAACACTAAGATTTATTAATTTTTCAACAGCTATAGATAATTCTTCTTGACGAATTATTTCTTTAATCTCTTCCTCATCTAACATGTTAGTTAAACCATCTGAACAAATCAAAAAGTAATCATATTTTGATAAATCATCTATGAAAGTATGCAAATCTATTCTTTCCCTAGTAGCTAGTGCTTGTGTAAGTACATGCTTTTCTGGATGAGTTTTGGCTTCCTCTTCTGTGATTACACCTGCATGAATCAAGGCACCTACAAATGAATCTTCGATAGTAACAACACTCATTTCATTGTCACTAGTAATTCCATATGCTCTACTATCTCCGATATTATAGACCACTACTTGATCATCAAAAGTTGCTACTGCAACAATTGTTGTACCCATTTTTTTATTTTTAGATTTAGATTTTTCGAAATAATTCTTTATTCAATTTTTTTCAATTTTTGTCATACAACCAATTTTTTTCATATTATTAAAATTAGCAAATGTTAAGTTTTTGCCAATCTTTTTCCAAAGTAGAAACTATATAATTACTTGAATATGCTGCATTGCTGTGACTTCCAACACCATCACAAATTATAGCAAGTGCCTCGCCTTGTTTATTTTTAACAACACTTACTGCATCTTCATTTTTTAATTTTCTACCTTTATTACTATTATACGAATATACTAGTGGCATCTGGAATTCCTCCTTTTACCTCGTCTTTACGTTCTTTTCGCTCTAAGCTGTCCACAAGCTGCATCTATATCATCTCCTTGTGTTCTTCTTATAGTTACGTTTACTCTATTTTTTTTCAATACTTTTTCAAATGCGAAAATATCATTTTTACTCGTTCTTACATAATTACGTTCTGGAACATAGTTTATAGGAATTAGGTTTACATGGCAATTTAAATCTTTAATAATTTCAGATAGTTTTTCCGCATGTTCTCGTTGATCGTTTACTTTACCCATAAGGCCATATTCAAATGTAATACGGCGATTTGTAGTTTTTTGATAGTATTTTAATGCTTCCATAAGCTTGTCAATATTATAAGCACGGTTAACAGGCATTATTTTACTACGTAACTCATTTGTTGGTGCATGCAGTGAAACTGCAAAATTAATCTGAATTTTTTCATTTGCAAAATCATAAATTTTAGGAACTATTCCTGATGTAGAAACTGTGATATGGCGAGCACCAATATTAAAACCCTCATCACTATTTACAATTTTTATAAAGTCCATCATTTCATCATAATTCTCAAAAGGTTCTCCAATTCCCATAATTACTATACTAGAAATTCTTTCTCCCTCTTTTATCAAGTTCTTGTTGAACTTTCAGAACTTGTGATACTATTTCACCCGCTTCTAAATTACGCTTTAATCCGCCTAGTGTTGAAGCGCAAAAAGTGCATCCAATTCTACAACCTACTTGAGTTGTAACACATAACGAATTTCCATATTTGTTTTTCATAAGAACACTTTCAATAGTATACTTATCTTGCAGTTCAAATAAAAACTTCATCGTACCATCTATTGATTCTTGCTTTATAATCGTATTAAGGGTTGTTATCTCAAACTCTTCTGCTAGTTTTTCTTGTAAAGATTTTGGAACATTCTTCATTTCTGTAAAACTAGTAATACGTTTTTTATATAACCAATCATAAATTTGTTTTGCTCTGAATTTTTTCTCACCTATGCTAACTAAATACTCTTCTAGTTGATCTAGGCGTATAGAGTATATAGACATCTTTTTCGAAATCTTTTTAACCATCTAGACTTTTTATAGCCTTTAAAAATCTGTAATTAACATTTTTCCTCCATTTTTTTCTTAATTTAGCGATGAAAAAAATCCATCGCATTCATAATCATCTGGTAATATTTCTATCGTACCATTATCTTGAACTTTCACTTTACTATTATTTAAAGTTATTTTTCTCTAGTCTAAAATCTTTATTTTCATTTAAGAACCGTTCTATATTTTTCTATATTTTTCTCTTATCGATTGTGCATGTAGAGTAAACAAGAACCCCACCTACTTTTTACGTAGCCTTTACTATTTTCTAAAAATCTTATATTGTAAAAGCTGCTATGCTTTCTATGTATTTATCAGTAATTTTATACTTAATTTCAGGTTTATTTTTTTGATAACACCTATACCAGAACACGGAACATCACAAATAACAATATCAAAATTATTTAAAAAAATCGATATTACATTTTGTTGCATCCTGCTCATACGTTTTTAATATTATCTATTTCTAGTTTCTTTATATTTTCTTGGATTAGTTTCAATTTATGTATATATTTATCACATGAAATTAAACTTGAATTAAAATACTTACTTGCAATATGTAGACTTTTTTTCCACCTGGAGCAGCGCATGTATCTAATATGTTATATTTAGTACTAACATTCTCTCCTATAGCACAAAGCAACAAGAGAACTAGCCTCATCTTGAATAATATAATATCCTTCTTTAAAATATTTATTATTTATGTCTAATTTATTTAATAATAAGCTATCCTCACATATATCACTAGATAAAAGCATTAGAACCTAATTTTTCTAATAAACTCTTTTTGATATTTTTTTAAAGGATTATAACGAATACTATTCTTACTCTTAGAATTAAATGATTTTTACAATACTCTGTGCTTTTTCTTTCCCATATTGTCGCTTCAAAATACTGTATAACTCTTCTGGGCAACTATTCTCTATAAAAACTTTTTCTTCCTTATTTTTTTATACTTTAATGCTAAATCATTTAAATTACGCTCAATGTTACGCAAAAATACCATTAACAAAAATTCCCTGTTATATTCCCTAATATGATAGTTTCACCGCTTCATCTATTATTGCAAAACTAGGAGTTTTATCCATATATAAAAAGTTGATAAATAGCCATTATTATGATTATTTTTAACCTTAGGCTTAACCCTACCTTTTTGAATAATTTTTAATATATGTTCCAAGTACATTTTATTTTTTTGATAGTACCGTATACTACCTCGCTAATAAAACGTTTATCCTGTTCTTCAAGTTTATATTTATTAAAATACTTATTTAACGTAATATTACTATAGGCATCTTCTTGAAATATATCATAAAAGAATTTCATATGAAATCTTTCTTGTATTTATATTACTCATTAATTCCACCTAAAATTGTTCCAACATAATCTTTTTATTTGATAAAAATTAACAACTGGCATACGTTTTTCCCTGATATTTGCAATTCTTTTAACTTTTAAGTACTGTATTTTTCTCCGCAAAGAAGGTAAATATGTTTTTTTATCTTGTTTAATTATAGTTCCTACTTTTTTTCGATGAAAAGTTTTCTTCTAAGTCAACTACTTCACTATTCCAAATTTTAAGTACATTTTCATCCAAATATGTAAATGCTCCTGGTGTAGGATCTAATGCTCGAATTTGATTAAATATTTGTCTTGCTGATTTATTCCAATCTATCTTCTCATCTTCTCTGAGAATATTACGAGCAAATGTTGCTAATGAATCATCTTGTTTTTCTGGAGCAATATTTCCTGTAAATATATTCGGTAAAGTTTCTTTTAATAAATCCCTTCCTGCAATTGAAAGTTTATCATGTAGACTTTCATAATTATCGCTATCTAATATATCTACTTCTACTTTAGATATCATATCTCCAGCATCTAATTTTTACCATATACATAATAGTAATTCCTGTTTTTCCATGGTCTTCTAAAATTGAATACTGAATTGGTGCCCCCTCTTAATTTTTGGAAGCAATGAACCATGAACATTTATACATTTATATTTAGGTATTTCTAATATAGTCTCTGGTACTAATTGCCCATATGCTGCAGTGATAATAATATCTGGATTTAATTCTTTTAATTCTGATAAAACATTTTCATCATTCGAAATTTTTTTCGGGCTGTAATACTTTTTATACCTTTTTCTTCAGCAATAACCTTAACTGGTGGTGCAGTTAAAACTTTTTTCTTCCTACTTTTTTATCAGGTTGAGTTATTACTAAATCTACTCCGTATTTTTCTATTAACATTTCTAATACAGGAACAGCGAACTTGGGAGTTCCCATAAATACTATTTTTTTCTTATCCATTTGTTTCTCCTATAAACAGTATAATCAATTAATTATACCATATTTTTAAGCTATTCTTCTAATAATGAAGTATTAAAAGCATTTATGTATACTAATTATTTCCTTCTAAATCTAACAATATTTTTTTATTTTCAATTCCTGCTGCAAATCCTACTAAAAGATTTATTTTTCGCTATAACTCTATGACATGGTATAAATATTAATAGCGGATTGTGAGCAACTGCATTTCCCACTGCTTGAGCTGACATATTATCCAAATCTTTTTATTTTAACTATCTCATCTGCAATATCTTTATATGTTGTAGTTTTTTTCCATACAGTATTTTTTTCTTAATATCTCCCATACTAATATCCTGAAAATTAGTTCCTTCAAATTTTTATATCAACATTATCAATATCTGGATTTTCCTTATTAAAAATATTTTTTTCAACCAGTCTTCGCTGTTTTTTTGAAATATCATTAAATCCTTATTTTTCTTTCCAGTCATTTAATTTATTTGGAAAATATTTCTGATTTTCTAAATAACAGCCTGTTAAATATACTCCATCAGAAACTAAATAAAGTTTTCCAATTGGACTATGATAAATTTTATAATACATATATCTTCCTTTCAATCAAAAAAATGATGTTTTATGAAACTTATTTCAACAAACATCACTTCTTATAATTAATTTTTCTTCTTTATATTTTTTTATTAATAAAAAAATACTACCCCCAATACAAATATAACAATCTGCTAGATTAAATATTGGAAAAATCATAACTAAAAAATTCTAAAATCTAAAAAAATCTACCACTTCATGACGGATTAGTCTATCAATAAAATTACCGATTGCACCACCCATAATAAGTGAAAAAGTTAAAATATCAAATTTAGTTAATATGTTTTTCGATTATACACATAGTAAAGAAGTATTGCTAAAAAAATAGTACTGTTACCGCTAAAAATAATCTGCTATCTTGTAAAAATTCCCCAAGCAGCGCCTCTATTTCTATGAGAAGTAATACTAAAAAAATTAGATATAATCTCTGAACTTTTGGCCTAAAAGTCATTTTTCTACAATATAGTACTTACTTCCTTGATCAAATAAAAATAAAAGCAAGCGCGAATATAAAAAAATATAGCATAATTTCACTTCTCCTTATTATAATTAAATTAATAATTTTTCTAATTCAGGGTCAATAATTTTTTCACCTCTTGCAGGTAATTTATATCGACCCAAGTGAATTAATTGATGATGTATACGTCCCCAACTTTCCATAGGAAATATTGACATGAGCTTTTTCTCAACTTGAAGAGGATTGTCTTTTTGTCTGCTAATCCAAACATCTTCGCTACACGCTCTACATGTGTATCAACAGCTATAGCTGGTACATTAAATCCAACAGCAAGTACAACATTTGCCGTTTTTCTCCCAACTCCAGGAAGGGTTTCTAATTCTTCTCTAGTTTTTGGAATATCATAGTTATATACATCTCTTAACATATTAGCCATACCTACAATATTTTTTGATTTAGCTTTATATAGCCCGAGTGTTCGTATGTGTTTTTCTATATCTTCTACTCTAGCATCCGCATAATCATCTATTGTTTTATAGTGCTTAAATAAACTAACTGTAGCTCTATTTACATATTCGTCTTTACATTGCGCAGATAAAAGAACTGCTATAATTAGTTCTAAATTATTAGAAAAAAATTTAGTTCGCAATCTACATTTGGAAAAAAACTTTATCGAGATATTCCATAATTTGTTGTGCTTTTATCTTTTTCTTTATTTGTTAAACCAGTCATAACCTAACTTACTACCTCCTTGATCTTCATCATCAATTTGAGATACCTTATTATTTAAAATTCCATTAACATAGCTTATATTCCTAGAAATACTTAGAGCCTCATCTATATCTTTTTGTATATTTCTTATCAAACCATGATGTAACTATATCTAATTCCTTTGATGTTAACACTTTTTGTTGTTACTCTTTCCACTAATTTTAAAAAGTTCTCTTAACGTATAGTACTTATCATCTTTAGTAAAAAAATAAGAAACTCTATTTTATTATCATTAGCTAATCTGATAACTTTTTTTATTTAATAAATTATTTATTTGTTCAAAAAAATATCTTGTTCAGATAGATTTAACGCGACCACAAAAGGAATTAACAGAAAATAGCTTTTTCCCTGTTCTGTTAAATAACTTTATCTGAAGAAGGAACATAGCTTCTTCTTCAGATAAGTTAAAATTCTTATAATTCATTAAAAAAATCAGCATCAACTAACAAACCGTTTGTATTGATATTGATCATAGCTAGATACTCCTATGGTGTCAGCCTGTTTAATAAACGAGGGAATGGTACTGTTTCACGAACGTGACCATTTCCAGTAATCCAAGCTACCGTTCTTTCAAGACCTAAACCAAATCCTGCATGTTCTACAGAACCATATTTACGTAAATCTAAATACCATCCATATGCATCAAGATTAAGGTCATGTTTTTTAATATTTTCTAATAGTTTATCATAATCATCTATACGTTGAGAACCACCAATAATTTCACCATATCCTTCCGGTGCAATAAGGTCTGCACATAATACTACACCTGGTTCTTCTGGATCTTCTATCATATAAAATGGTTTTATATCTAGTGGCCAGTGAGTAATAAATACTGGTTTATTATAGCTATTAGCAATAAATGTTTCATGAGGTGAACCGAAATCATCTCCATACTCTATATCATCAAAACCATTATCTTTTAATAATTTTATAGCATCTTTATATCTTATACGTGGGAATTCTCCACGAGCATTGTTAAGAGCCTCTAAATCACGTCCTAAAATTTTAAGTTGTTCTTGACATTTTTCAAGTACTTCTGTTAATAAGTAATTTACATATGCTTCTTGTAGAGCTAAACTTTCTGCATGATTACAGAATGCCATTTCTGCTTCAATCATCCAAAATTCAATTAAATGGCGACGAGTTTTAGATTTTTCGGCTCTAAATGTAGGCCCAAATGAAAAGACTTTTCCAAACGCCATTGCAGTCGCTTCAAGATACAGTTGACCTGATTGAGAAAGATAGGCTTCCTCATCAAAATATTTAGTATTAAAAAGTTCTGTTGTTCCTTCTGGCGCTGAAGAAGTAAGGATAGGTGGATCTGTTTTAATAAAACCTTCCTTCTCAAAGAAATCATATGTTGCTTTTATAATTTGATTTCTTATTGTTAAAATAGCGTGTTGTTTTTTAGAACGAATCCAAATATGACGATTATCCGCTAAAAACTCTACTCCATGCTCTTTTGGAGTTATTGGATAATCAATAGCTTCTGAAATGACCTCAAAACTTTCGATTTCCAACTCAATTCCTGATAATTCACGATCATTTTCTTTAACTAATCCAGTCACTTTTAAAGATGTCTCTTGTGGTAAATGACGTAATTGTTGATACTTTTCTTCTCCAAGACTCTCTTTTAAGGCAATAGCTTGAACAAATCCTGCTCCATAACGTAATTGGAAAAAGGCAATTTTTCCACTACTTCTTTTGTTAGCAATCCAAGCTCCAAGAGTCACTTTTTCTCCTAATTTCTCTTTTAAGTTACTGATATTCAACTTAGAATACCTCCTCCATTATTAATATTTTTTTAAATTACAATTTCTTCTAAATTATTTTTGATTAAAAAGAAATTTTTACAAATTTTAATATTATTAGTTATATACAGACTACACAAATTATACCACAAAAATAAAGAATTTTTAAATGGTCCTGTTTTTAAGTTTTTGATTAATATTCTAAATCTTTAAGAATAACAATAGTATCAAAAAGATTCTTCAGATAATACTTATAATTTAAAATATCTCTAGTGGCATAACACCTACATATTACTTTATTATTTCTTTAATAACATCCGTATATAATTGAGCAAAACTATCTTTTAATGAAAAATTAATATATTTAACATACGTTTTTTTCTCTCTTACTAAAGTAGAGATTTTTTTATACTTAGTACTCTCAAAAACATAAAGTACCGATCCCAGAAAATTTTGAAGACATTAATTCTTTTTCGTCTTTTAATATAAATCAAAGATACTTTGTTTGGCATATCTAAATATTGATAGTCGTGTCTATTAATAGTATTTATAAGAGTTTTAACTTTTTTTGTCATCTATTACCAATAATACTAGTGTAGATTCTTGGTAGAGAATATCAAATGTATAACTATTTTTTTCTTATTTAATAAAGCATTCGTTAATTGTTTACAAAAAATCACGTGTAATTGGAAGATATCTTTTAATATTTTTTTAAAACTATCTTGAAGAACTGCTATATCTTGTAAAATATACTCTAAGCTTTCATTATATAAAACTAAACTTTCTGAAATATACATTTCGTGTAAAAAAACTTAATAAGACTATCTAAATTTTCTTTAATTACTTTCAACTTTTTATCACTTGGATTTTTGAGAAATAGCAATATTTAACTCAGTTATTACTGATTTATACCGATACTCTTTTTATATTGTTTGAATCTAATTCATTTCCCAGTATTTTTTTATTTTCAAAAAATTAGTGTATAATTAGAAAAATTCATCATTGTTAAGTATATATTCTAAATTATCATAATTAACGATAACATTAGACGATCCTTTTGCTAACTGTTTTTCATCAAAAATAATAAGAATTAGAAGATAATTCCAAAGCTTTCTCTACACTCTTCTAAATATAGTCTTTCCAGGTAAAAGCAAATTTAACTCTGATAAATCTCCGTTAGTAGTTTCTAATATCCATATATATAATTTTCACAAGTAATTTGTATAGATTTAAATCCTTCTTTTTTTAGATAATAAAGAAAAAAATGTCCAAAGATATATAATCACTTTTTTCTTAAGAACTGTATAGTCATCAATGTTAAACTTACTTATATAATCATCTACGTCAATTGATGAAAACAATATTCTACCGTTATTTTTTTTTCTTTATTTACTAATTTAAGTTTGTTAAATTTAACACCGTCATAAACTATATAATCTCGTTTATCACAAATAATATCTGATGTTAAATTATTATTTTCTGTAGTATTCTAAAAACAAAGCTATATTACTATCTACTTTTTAATAATTTACAAATTTTATTATAGTTTTCTTTCTGAATCAATGGTATTTTTAAATGCTATAGTTTCTAATAATTTAGCGGTAGCTTTTACATCAATAACTGCATTGTGATAATTATCGCTAGAATAAATGTTAAGAGAAGCGGCTAAATCTGATAATCTATAGCTTGATTGTGTTGGTAAAAAAATAATCTAGCTAATTCTACAGTATCCAAAAGACATTGAAGGAGAATATTCAATACCTATATCTTGAAAATGTTTTTTTAGTATTAAATAATCTGATTGTAGTCCGTGACATACTAAAATACCATCTTTTATATATTCATATAATACTTTTGAAACTTTTTCTAAAACTAGGTTTATCCCTTAATATTTCATTTGTTATTCCTGTTAAATCAGTTACAAAACTAGTTATATCACTTTGAATAGGTTTTATGTAATAATTTATACTATTAATAACTCTAAAATTAAAAATCTATCTTTTTGCAGCAAACTGAATAATCTCTTTTTCTTCAGTCAGCTCTATATCTACAATACAAAAGTATTTTTCCTTTCAATTCTCTCACCTCACTCTCTTGCTAATTATTTATTATCACTTTATTTTTTTAAAAGAAAATCTATAATTTCTTCTTTTCTATTATTCAGCTTTGTTTAAAAGTATATTTTTTTCTATTTGACTAATTATATCTTTAATCCATGGCCCTGGTTTTAAATTAATTGTATCTATAATCTCTTTTGAAGTTATTTCAACATCATAAAAAGAATGTATTTTTCAATCTAATATTAGCTATATATTCTGTTGTATAATATTTAAATAATTCTGAAACAAATTGAACATCTTCTTTTTCATGTTTATACAAAAATAAGTTCTAAAGGCGTATTACTATCTAAAGCATATTTTATATTTTCATATTTTCTTAATTTGTTTTTATTTCAATATTTGATAATTTCAGTTTTTTTCAGCTCAACTGAATCAATATTGTTAAAAATAAGATAAATAATATAAACTCTGAGTAAAAGTATAAGGAGATAAAGTCTTGATAAGTTTTTATATATTTTAAAAAAAGGAATGTACTTATGTATTTCACTTGAAATCAATTTTTTTCTAAAGAATTTTTACATCCCACACCAGCTAATAACTTTTTAAATTCACTTACTATTCTCTCTACTGATACAAATTCAATTAACTTTTGCATTTTTTTTAATAGCAAAAAAAGTACTTTCTTCTATTTCAAAATTTAGTTTCGATGAAAACCGAAATGCGCGCAACATACGAAGCGCATCTTCATAGAATCTCTCACTTGGGTTATTTACCGTTCTAATTACTCCATTCTTCAAATCAGTTACACCATTGTGAAAATCATATATTACCCCTCTAGAATCCATTGCCATAGCATTTATGGTGAAATCTCTTCTATCTAAATCTTCTTTTAGATTTCTCACAAATTCTACTTTATCCGGCGCACGATGATTACTATAATCAGATTCAGTCCTGAACGTAGTAATTTCATAAGCTTCTCCTTTGAATATTACTGTAACAGTCCCATGTTGCAAGCCTGTATCAATAGTTTTCCCAAATATTTCTTTTACCTGTTCGGGTAATGCATTGGTAGTTACATCTATATCTGAAAAGTCTACATCCAGTAAATAATCTCTAACACATCCACCTACGAAATATGCTTCATAGCCATTTTTTTCAATTATTTTTAAAATATCTATAGCTTTACCAAATTTTTGTTCAAATATATTTTGCATACTATCCTTTCTTAATTTAAAAAGGCTGGAGAAAATCCCCCAGCCTTATCATTTTAAAATTTATTTAGATAAGTTATATGTATCGCGAGCGATCATAACCTCTTCATCAGTCGGAATAACAAATGCTTTTACTTTAGAATTTTCTGTAGAAATTTCTGCAACTTTGCCTCGAACGTTGTTTTTCTCTTTATCTACTTCTACTCCTAAGAATGTTAGACCTTCTAATACTTCTTCACGTACCCACGTTGCGTTTTCTCCAACACCTGCTGTGAATACAATGGCATCTACTCCATTCATTGCTGCTGCATAAGCTCCGATATATTCTTTAATTCTATTAATATAAACCTCAACAGCTTCTGCTGCATATGGATTTGTATCTCTTACATCTTCTATATCACGTAAATCAGATGATAAAGCTGAAATACCTTTAAGTCCTGATTCAAAGTTGAAAATACGAACGATTTCTTCTAAAGATAATCCCGTTTTTTTAGCAATATATGGTATAGTTGCTGGATCAATATCCCCTGTTCTAGTTCCCATTACAAGCCCTGAAAGAGGTGTGAATCCCATTGATGTATCAAATGATTTTCCATATTTAACAGCACATATTGAAGCTCCATTACCGATATGGCATGAGATAGTTTTAAGTTCTTTAGGGTCTTTTCCTAATAATTCTGCCACCTTCTCACTAACGTATCTGTGACTTGTTCCGTGTGCACCATATTTACGAACACCGTATTTTTCGTAAAATTCACGAGGAACTGCATACATATATGTTGCTTTTGGCATACTTTGGTGGAATGCTGTATCAAATGTTAATACGTTTGGTACTCCTGGTAGTTCTTTTTGGAATGAACGTGCTCCTTTTATATTAGCTGGATTATGTAATGGCGCTAAATCCTCTATAGAATCAACTTTTGCCAATTCTTCATCTGTAACTAATACTGATGAATCATAAAATTCCCCACCATGAACTACACGATGTCCAACTCCTTCAATTTCTTTAACATCATTAACTATTCCTAGTTTAGTTAATTTTTCAAGTAACATTTCTATTGCTACATCATGATTAGGAATATCTAGTGTTTCTTTAATTTTTTCACCATTGTATTCAATAGTAAACATACTATTTTTCAATTCCTATTCTTTCAACTAATCCTTTAGTAATAACCTTTTTCTTCAGGCATTTCGAATAATTGAAATTTTTAATGATGAACTTCCTGAATTAATAGCAAGTATCTTTGTCATAAGTATATATCTCCTCTTACTTTTTTTACATTATATTTATTATTATCTCATTAATTACATACAATTACAAGACTTTTTGTTAAATTAAATAATAAAAAAATCGATAACTGGAATACGTTTACTTTTATTCTAGTTATCGATTTTTAAAAATATTAGTCTGTTTATCTCTTTTACAAAAAGTATTTATGAAAAATTCTTAGACTATTTTATCCTATTGATCCTTCCATTTCAAATGAAATCAATCTGTTTAATTCAACAGCATATTCCATTGGAAGTTCTTTTGTAAATGGTTCAATGAATCCCATAACAATCATTTCAGTAGCTTGTCCTTCATCAAGTCCTCTACTCATTAAATAAAATAGTTGCTCTTCAGAAACTTTAGACACTTTGGCTTCGTGTTCTAGTGAAACATTAGAGTTCTTAATTATATTATACGGTATCGTATCAGAGGTTGAATATTCATCCAAAATTAATGTATCACATTCTATATTAGAACGAGAGCCCTCAGAATCTTTTCCAAAGTGAATCCATCCGCGATAGTTGACTTTACCACCACGACGTGACATAGATTTTGAAACAACTGTCGAAGATGTACGTGGGGCTAAATGAATCATTTTTGAACCTGCATCAAGAACTTGTCCTTCACTTGCCATTGCAATAGACAATGTACTTCCGCTTGCGCCCTCACCTACTAATACACATGCTGGATATTTCATAGTGAGTTTAGAACCTAGGTTTCCATCAACCCACTCCATTGTTCCATTTTTTTCAACAATTGCACGTTTTGTAACTAAATTATAAACATTAGTTGACCAGTTTTGAATAGTTGTATATCTAAAGCGAGCATTTTCTTTAATAAAAATTTCTACTACAGCAGCATGTAGTGAACTTGCAGAATATGTAGGAGCTGTACATCCTTCTACATAATGAAGAGAAGAATTTTCTTCTATGATAATTAATGTACGCTCAAATTGTCCCATTTTTTCACTATTAATCCTGAAATATGCTTGAAGAGGTGCTTCTATCGATACATTTTTAGGGCAATAGATAAATGAACCACCTGACCAAACTGCAGAATTTAGAGCTGCAAATTTGTTGTCATTAAAATCAACCGCTTTTGAGAAATATTGTTTAAAAATTTCTTCATGATTTTTAAGCGCTGTATCTGTATCTTCAAAAATAATACCTTGCTCTTCAAATTGTTTATGCATGTTATGGTAAACAACTTCAGATTCATATTGAGCAGATACTCCTGCCAAGTATTTTTGTTCAGCTTCTGGAATACCAAGTTTTTCAAAAGTATTTTTGATTTCTTCTGGAACTTCATCCCAAGAACGTTCTGTCTTTTCTGAAGGTTTTACGTAATATGTCAGATCTTCAAAATCTATTTCCGATAAGTCTCCACCCCAAGTCGGCATTGGCATTCTATAAAATTCTTTTAAAGCGTTAAGACGAAATTCTAACATCCATTGTGGTTCTTGTTTTCTTTTAGAAATAGTTTCTACTATCTCTTTTGTAAGTCCTTTTTCAGTTTTGAATATAGAAACATCTCTGTCATGAAATCCATACTGATACTCGGTAAACATTTCTTCATTTTTATTCAATCCTATCACTCCTTTTTCTATTTTTTATTATCTTCTAATATTTTTTTCTGTAATCTTTCCATGCTAACGTAGCACACTTTACCCTAGCTGGAAGTTGTGATATATTTTGCAAAGCAATACTATCTTCTAGATTTTCTTCATTGAATTCAGTTCCCATAATCATATTTAGAAAATCATGAATTTTTTCATTTGCTTTTTTTGCACTGATAAACCTTTTTAACTCTTCTGTCAACATTGATGCAGAAGCTAATGATATGGAACATCCTGTACCTGTAAAATTTAATATCTGTAATGACATTATTTTCTATTTTCATACTCACAGTAATTTTATCACCACAAGAAGGATTCAGCATTTCTAGCTTATAACTATCACTTCATTCTCCATTATTTCGCGGATGTTTACTATGATCCATTATTACTTGTTTATATAAATCTTTTAAATCACTAAAACTCATTTTCAAAAAAACTCCTTTGTTTCTTTTTAGAGTTTGAATGAAAGAAATCCACTTTCTTCACGTGTATTATAGAAATATAAACTAGCACGTGCAACTGAATACACTTCTAATTTTCCTAGCAAAGGCTGAGTGCATTGATGTCCTGCACGAATACAAATTCCTTTCTCATCTAAAAAACTTGTAAGATCGTGGGGATGAACACCTGATAAATTAAATGATACTAGTGACACTCTATCTCTTTGCATTTTTTGGACCATAAATTTCTATATTCTCAATTTTTAGATAATTCAGAATACATATATTCTGTTAAAGCTCTTTTGTATACTTTCTTCAATATTATCTAAACCGACAGTTTCTAGATATTTAATTGTGGCACTTAAACCTGCAGCTTGCGCTAAAAGAGGCGTACCTGCTTCAAATTTATCTGGGAAGCTGATGCCCAAGTAGCTGAAGTTTCATCAACAATGCCTATCATTCCACCCACCAAACTCAACAGGATTGAAATTTTTTTCTAGTAAATGATTTTTTTACCATACAGCACACTCCATACCTGTAGGCCCACACATTTTATGAGCACTAAAAGGCAAGAAAAATCACAATTCATTTTCTGATACATCAAGTTTTTCAAGTGTGGTACTGATTGAGCAGCGTCAACTACAAAAATATATTTTTTTATCTTTTCATATTTCACCTATTTTATAAACTGGATTAATAGTTTCCCTAGTACATTTTAGATGCATGACAAATCGAAACAACTCTTAGTCTTTTTCTGTAATGATATTCTTCTAACTGGTTTTAGACTTACTCTACCTTCTTTATCAAACTCTAAATATTTTAAAACTCAAATTTTTTTACGAAGAGCCAATTGTTGCCAAGGAATAATATTTGCATGATGTTCCATATATGTTAGTATTACTTTCATCACCTTCACTTTATATCTTGTTCTAAACATACGTAGCAATAAAATTTCATACTTTCTGTAGTTCCGCTAGTATATATATCTTCCTCATAACTACTGAGCATTTATAAAGTTTTCTTAACTAACTCTTTTAGATTCTTCATATATTTTTCTCTGATTCATCACCTAATGTATAGACAGATACGATGGATATTTGAATTATAATTTTCTATAATAATCTGCAACTGCATCAATTACTTGGATAGGTTTTTTTGTGTCGTAGCTGCATTATCGAAAAATATCAAATCATGTTTACGATATCTTTTCTTTTTCAATATAGGAAAAATCTTCTCTATAATTTAGATAAAATCTATCATTATTAATCACTCTCGTTATTTATTTAATTTTTTTGATCTATTAATGATTGTTACTAACTCTTTAATCTTTATCGACTGTTAATTCCGCAAATAACAGGTGATAAAAAAGCCATGTACTAGTAATCTACTAGATTCTTTTCTTGTTAAACCTCGACTTTGTAAATAGTATAATTGTTCTTCATCAATACGCCCTAATGATGCTCCATGACCGGCCATAACGTCATTTTCATCAATTAATAACATTGGATTAGCATCGGCTTTCGCATCAGATGATAAAGTTAACATTCTAGAACTTTGATACGCATTAGAACCAGTTGCTCCTTTCACGATAAAACCTACACCGTTAAAAACAATATGTGATTTATCTAAAAGTACACCATGTTGAAGAATATCACCTTTAGAACTTAAACCTTGGTTAACTACCTCACTATTAAAGTAAGTTTTTTGCTCTTTTACTCCTAATGTCACAATTTTAAGATTAGCTTCTGAGCCATCTCCTAAAATATTTGTAGTATTATCATGATAAACATCAGCTTCGTCCATTGCAGCCACATTCCAATTAATTAAAGAATTTTTAAATGTTAATCCTCGTCGTAAAATAGTGCCACGTTTTTCTCTAGGTTGATTTGTAATAGAACTGTAGTTTATTTTAGCTCCTTCATGTGTTACAACTTCTGCTACAAAGCTAAATGGTGCTTTATCCTCTTTTGTAGTATTAATATAATTTTTCAATAAAATTGAATGTTGAATTTTCTCCTACATTAATTGTAACATGATTAAATAAACTTTGTTCTTTGTCAGAAATCTACAATATATTGAAGTGGTTCTTCAATAACAATATTTTCCTTTACATCAATAAATAATCCCGCATTCAATAATGTATAATGAACAGCTGTTACTTTGTTTTTCAGCATAATCTACCACACTCATAAAAGCTATCTTTTATATGATCATCATTCATTGCAGAAAAAAATATCTTTAATAATTACTTTATCTCTATATTTTTCTGGAATACTAACATGAACTACTGTATTGTTTTTTTGAACTATTGCAAAAATCATCTTGTTCAAGACCATAATTAGAAATATCAAGTGTATTCATCTCTTCTAGACGTAATGTAGAAAAAAATCTATATTAAATAAATTCCAGCTATCTAAATTCATAGACTCTAATTTAGGAAATGGTAATGTATAACTTCTGTATAACGCTAATTTTCTAGTGTTTAAAAACCAAGTTGGTTCTTCTGTATTAGAAAAAATATTTTGCAAAGTTTTTATACTAAGTTTTAATTTGTTATTTTCCATATTACTTGACCTCTTCTTTTAACCAATCATATCCTTCTTTTTCTAAGCGAAGTGCAAGCTCAGGTCCACCTGTTTTTACAATTTTGCCATCCATTAGTACATGAACAAAATCCGGTTCAATATAATCTAATAATCGTTGATAGTGAGTAATAATTAGACAACCAAAAATCTTCTCCACGCATTTTATTAACACCTTTAGAAACTATTTTCAAAGCATCAATATCTAATCCAGAATCAATTTCATCTAAAATTGCAAATTTTGGTTCTATCATCATCATTTGTAAGATTTCATTACGTTTTTTCTCTCCACCAGAAAAACCATCATTAACATAACGTTGAGACATTTTTAAATCCATTTCTAAAAATTCCATTGTTTGATCTAATTTTTTAATATATTTCATCAATGGCATATTTTCATCACGTTGTGCATTAATAGCTGATTTAATAAATTCAGAGGTTGGTACTCCCGGCACTTCTGATGGGTACTGCATTGCTAAGAAAAGACCTGCGCGTGCTCTTTCATCAACTTCCATCTCAAGAACTTCTTCCCCATCTAGTAAAATACTTCCACCATCTACTTCATACTTAGGGTGCCCCATTATTGCAGATGCTAACGTTGATTTTCCAGCTCCATTCGGTCCCATAACCGCGTGAATTTCTCCAGATTTAATTTCTAAGTTTAATCCTTTTAGTATATTCTTTTCATTTATTGATACTTGTAAATCTCTAATATCAAGAACTGACATATTTATTCCTCCATATTCTATAAAAATTTAGTTAACAGATAAAAATTTTTAAATTAAAATTTTTAAATTGTTACTCCATATTAACATGTTTTTATTATAATCTTTTTTTATATTAATTATCAAATTATTGGTTTTAGTTCAATTGTATCCTTTTTTTCAAATAGAAATTCACAACTAAATAGACTCTTTTTTTAAATATAACGCATTATATTTTACATGAATTTACTACTTAAAACTCTTGTTATTTAGAAAACTCCCACATCGCTATTATTTCTGTTTTTAATTCATCATATGACCACACCTTTTAGTGTACGATTATAGCTATTAGGATCATTTATTATATAATTTCCACTGTTATTTTTACCAACTATTAAAATGATATGTCCAACAGTAGTAAATTTTCCAGGATGAACAGATGCAATTATCGGATTACCTCTATCAATAGCCTCATCAATTGACGCTTTTGATAATGATAGTTTTATTGATTTTTAAATTATACTTGTCTGCTATAAAATCAAAGAAACTCCATTTTGTGCCTAATGATGTAAAGTATCCATTTGCATTTTCTATTTCTGAAATTTGTTTTGGTGTAATAGTTTCATCTTTTAACATACCGCTTAATGCCATAGCAACTACTGTGGGTCCACATCCTCCTATAGCAACATTAGTTCCACCTAAAGCATCATATGCCCAACGTCTATCCCATTGTACATAATATGGATATTTTCTTTTCAGTTCAACAGTTTCTCCATATTCAAAAGGAGTCCCCTGCTGACCATTTAAATATCCTAATATATATTCTTTGGTATCTTTATTATTAGCATATAATTTTTCAGCATCAGGCAATTGATCTCTTTGTAAATATATAAGTTGCCCCAATAAGTTATAATGCGTATTTTCAAAAAGATTTTCGATCAACTTCTTCTCTTTTTACAATAAATGGCGTTGGGTGTTGTGGTCCTCTTATTCCGTCTCTCGCTTTTATTTTTTTCCATATCTTTTTCGACTAAACTTTTCATTTTGTCTCAGCATTATTATCATACTGAAAAAAAGTTTTTTTATAATTATGATAAAAAAATAAAATAATCGATAATAAAACTATTCCACAAATTATACTAATAATATTGTCTTTCTTCATACATATGTTACCTTTCTATTTCGATCTTAAAACTAAAACTATACCTACACTAATAACAACAATATAACCAATAAAACTCTGAATGATCAGGTATTTCTCCTAAAACAATAAATCCTAAAATACCTGAAAATACAACTTGTGAATAATCAAAAGCTGCTATATTTTTTGCTGCCGCATATCTATAAGCAAAAGTGATTCCGTACTGTCCAATAGATGCACTTGCACCTGCTAAAATCAACATTGAGAACTGATAAAGCGTCATTGCATGATAATCAAAAATTAAATATGGTAATAACATTAATGTTGATGTTAATGAAAAAAAGAATATAATAAATTCTCCAGAGATGTTGTGTGTTCCTAAGTATCTTACACAAGTATATGCCATACCAGCAAAAAGAGCTCCAACTAATGCAGCTAATGCACCTGTGCTTATTAGGCCACTTCCACTAGGTTTTATAACCAACATTACTCCCAAAAAAGCTACTATTACCGCTCCTATCTGAAAATTCGTCATTTTTTCTTTGAAAAATATATAAGATAAGATTAGAATTACAAAAGGAGATAACTTTTGAATTATTGAAGAATCCGCTAAGCTTATATGAGTAATTGCATAGAAATTCAAAACTAAACCTATAGTTCCAAATATAGAGCGTCCTACTAAAACAGCCCATTCTTCTTTGCACTTTGGCGTAGTTATATTAAAACGATGTTTAAATAACGGAATTGCAGATATAATAGCTGCTATAATATTTCTGAATATTCCCTTCTGCATAGAGGGTAAATCTCCTGAAAGTTTTACAAATAAAGACATAAGTGAAAAATCCAAACCCTGCCATTATAATGCAAAAATTCCCATTAAAAATATTATTTTGTTTTTTTCATGAATAAACCCTAATAAAAGCACAAAAGCTGCTCCATAGTCCTTTCTACATTTTTTTGCTGCATTCTCTTTTATCATTGCTTTTTCTAGTGTACAAATACCCCTTTGTATAGAAAAATGATGCATCAATAATAGTTTTTTTCTTCATGGCTTAGTAAATCTATTTCATCATCTCTAATACTTCCAGCTAAAAAAATTACTTTTTTTATTATATTTTTTTGCAATTTTTGCAAGTTCAATAGGTGCTTTTCCCCATAAAACTTTGTCTGTCTAACTTACCTTCACCTGTAATAAGAATATCAACTTCCGATATTTTCTTTTCTAGATTAAGATAATCTATCATAAAATTAGAACCCTTTTTAGGTTAGAATTAGTAAACATGAGAAAAAGCATATCCTAACCCACCCGCAGCACCACTTCCTGCTATATGAGACAAGTCTTTAGAATATTTTTTTCCTTAATTATATTTGAAAAAAATTCTTCACATAATTATCTACAATTTCAAATTCATCATCTTTTTAATCCTTTTTGTTTAGAATAAACATAGGTAGCTCCCTTTTTACCATGTAAAGGGATTAGTGACATCACATATTATGGTGAAGCTAGCTTCTTTCAATTCATTATTAATATCTTCTTCAACGCTTACTATTCTCTTCAAATCACTGATTCCATGTTTACAGTATTTTCCATTTTCATCAGTAAATTTATAACCAAGTTCGGTTAACATTCCTATTCCGCAATCATTAGTTGCTGATCCACCTAATCCTATTATATAATGCTTTATCCCTTGTTTTAATAAATATTTTATAAGTTTTCCTAATCCAGCAGTCGTTGTTTTATATGGATCTTTTTCTTCGTCAGTTAAATGTTTTAATCCTATTATTTCTGCTACTTCTATTACTGCTTCTTTTTCTGTAATTGTTAATTAAATACTCCGCTCTTATTTCTTTTCCTAAAGCATTAACTGTGATAAAACTTTCTTTAGTAAAGTCTTTAAATAGTGCTAAAAAGCCATCTCCACCATCTGCTATAACTTGGCTACTAACATTAACACTAGGTATAATCTCGCAAATTTTTTTAGTAACAATCTCCTGAGTTCTTCAGAAGAAAGAGATCCTTTAAACTCATTAATAGCAACTAAAATGTCCATTTTAAACACCTCTTTTTTTCATGTTAATTATGATACTCTAAAACTATTTTATCATCTATTATACTTTTTAAAAATACTCTACGTTATAATTTTTTTATTCTAAAATTTTATATATAAAAATTTACACAAATACTTTAAATATAGTCCTTTTTTTAGTATAATGATTATGTAAAGTGATTTGCACTTTATAGAGAACTTTGAATAATATTCAGAGTTGGGCTAAATTTATTCTTAACTTAGTTAAGAAATAATACAGTTTTGAAATTATACATTGCAGTACAAACTACTTTTAATAAAGTAATCCTCATGTTTGTGCCAGTAAGCTGCATTTGTATCATAATATATTATAACTAATTAATGCCCTCTTTCTCTAGGTTTTAATATTTAAAAACTGTATAGCACCACGAAGTTTACCCCTAAACTATCGTGGTTTTTTTATATCTATACTATAAACTAATCTTTATAATATATAATACAAAAATAAAAATGATTAGCAATCGTTTTATTGATTACTAATCATTTTTTTCTTATTTATTTCTTTTTTTAATAAATAATTAGAAAAAAATCTTCTAATTCACAATTTTTTTAATTTTTCTCGCTATTTCTATGGCTGATGTAGTATGTTTCTCTAATAACTCTTCGCATTGTTCAATACCATAAAAACTAAGATAAGTTATCATATCCTCATCACTCGGTAACTTACCGATATTTTCAAAATCTCCATAATAATCAAGAATATCATCTTTAATTTGATATGCTATTCCTAATTCTTTACCAAAAGAATTTATATCACTTAATTCTTCTACTTTACCTGCAATTTGACATGCAAAATCAAGAGGTAATTCTATTAGTTTTCCTGTTTTTAAACTATGCATTCTACGAAGATAGTCTGCATTAACCTCATACTCTTTTTGCTTAATATCGTAAATTTGTCCTGCAATCATTCCCATTGCCCCAGAATAATTAGCAAATTGAGAAATTAATTTTACTTTTAAATCTGGTTTAATATTAGAATTGCTTAATACTTCAAACGCCAAGGTTAACATAGCATCTCCTGTAAGTACCGCAACATCTTGTCCAAAGACTTTATGATTAGTTAATTTTCCCCAACGATAATCATCGTTATCCATTTCTGGAAGGTCATCATGAACTAATGAATATGTATGAACTAATTCAATTGCTAATGCCACATCAAAGTATTCAGCAAAATCCTCTCCATAATATTTTTAATAAATATAAAAATGATAATGGACGAATTTTCTTACCATCATTAACTAAAGAATAAGAAATAGATTTTTAACAATTCTGGCATATCTGTTTTTTTCTATATACTTCTTTTGCAAAAATCGTTTAGTATATCTTTATTTTCATCTATAAAAAAACTTGAAATTTATTCATCTTTTTTTGAAATCCTTAGCTAATTTTGTTACTTCCTTCTCTGCATTTTCTATAATAATATTACAGTTTTTGATTAGTTCTATACCTTCTTTATAACGATTAAGAGAATCTTCTAAAGATAAATTCCCTTCTTCTAATTCTAGAACTATTTTTTTCTAAATTTATTAAATTAGTTTCGAAATTCTCTTTAGCCATTATTTTACTCCTTCTTCTATAATGTCAGTCACTTCACATTCAACTATTCCATCTATTAATCGAATCGATAAATTATCTTTTCTATTAACCTCGTGTATTGACACTATTTTTTTATTATCTGAAAACGTAATAGAATAACCCTTTTTCAAGATGTTAAGAGGAGAATTTGCTTCTAAACGTTCCACTTTTCTAGAAAATTTCTCTTTATGCTTTACCAAAAACATCTATATTTTTTTATTTTTTTCACAAGTATATGATAAGTTAAGTTTCTTATCTCTTAAGTTACTTTCAATTACTCTTGATAAATCTCGCTCAAACAATAATATTTTTTTCTGTATTCAACATAAATATTATCATAATTTTTTTAAAATATGGATTCTCTATACTATTTTGCACTCTATTTTTTTATAACCTTGTATAATAAAATTTATTCTATTATATAATTTATCTTTATTAAAATTTAATCTGTTTTTTATATCCTCAATATTTGGTGTTACGAGCTCTGCTGCGGCTGTAGGTGTAGAGGCCCTCTTATCTGATACGAAATCAGCTAAAGTTGTATCTGTTTCATGTCCTATTCCCGTTACTATCGGAGTCTTACAATTAAAAATTGCTCGAATTACTTCTTCTGTATTAAAACTCCACAAATCTTCAATTGTACCGCCTCCACGACCCAAAATAATTACATCATTATTATCCTCATCGGCCAACTTAATATTTTTTACAATATCTTGAACTGATGCCTCACCTTGTACAAGTGTAGAATAAACATTTATGTTAGCGATAGGAAAACGACGTTGAATAGTCCTTGTTATATCTTGAATAGCAGCACCAGTTTGGGCTGTTATCACTCCGATATTTTGGCTAAATTTGGGAATTGATTTTTTGTACTGTGGTGCAAATAACCCCTCTTTCTCAAGCTTTTCTTTTAGTTCTAAAAACTTTTGATACAGTTCACCTATACGATCTTTTCTTATATCCATTACAAGAAGATTATACTCTCCTCTCGGATAATAAAAATTGACTTTTGATTTTATTAAAACTGTATCGCCGTCTTTAAATTCAAGATTTTTAGCCCCAAACCACACAGCATTTATTCTTGTATTCTCATCTTTTATAGAAAAAAATACATATTGTTATTATTGTGTAGTTTCAAATTTGAAATTTCACCTTTTATATATATTTCACTTAAGTATGGATCTAGCAAAAAAATTTTTTTCTATATATTTATTTAAGGCTGTTACAGTTAAATATGTTCTTTCTTCCACTAGGTTTTACCTCTTATTTTGTTGAAGTTTCTACTATACCTTTTTAAAAACACCATTGATAAATTTATAGCTCTCGTCCTTTTTCACTATACTTTTTAGATAACTCCACCGCCTCATTGATAGAAACCTTATATGGAATATCACTATGTAATATTTCATATGCTGAAATACGTAATATCTGTCTATCCATTTTAGAAAAGACGTTCAAGTTTCCAATCTTTCAAATTGTTACTAATTATATTATCAATTTCTTCAAGTTTATCAATAATTTCAGTTAGCGTAGTATTAACGTAACTACTATTAACTATCTCTTCTTGTTCAAGTTCTAAAAGTTCTTTATAGTCTAACTCCGTGTTTTCTATTTGGAATAAGATTTTTAAATACAGCTTCTCTTAATTCGTGTCTACTTTTCATCAAAAGCCTCCTAATTAAAAATCTATTCCTAATACATTAACATTGACACTTTTTCGTAGTAATTTCAGTCATGTTAAAAAAATAGAATTTTTTTATATTCTCTTGAATTTTACGAGCTGTTTTTCGCTACACCATAACCTGATTTCATATTACAATAAACGTCTATAATTAATTCATTATCTACAAATTCTAATTCTACTCCACGTGAATAAACTTTTTACCTAATAATTTTGAGACTCCTTCTACTTCTGTTGCTGCAATATTTGCAATAACACTTAATGCACTTGGATTTATTTCTACTTTTCCTAATTTTTTTATTTTCCATTTCCTTATTCCTCCTAAGTTTATTTTATGTAAAACTCTCTGTTTAACATAAAATGATTATATCCCTATTATTATACCATATTCAACGAAAAAAAGGGAGTAAGACAACGTAAATTTATTATCTTACTCCTTTTAAATTTTATCATAATATCGATTAAATATTAGATAGTAATTCTTCAAATGCTTTGTTTATGTTGTCTTTATTTTTAGCACCCGCTTGAGCCATGTCAGGTCGTCCTCCACCACGACCATCACACACTGTTGCAAGCACATTAACAAGTTTTCCTGCATTATATTTATCTGTGATAGCTTTATCAACTGCTACAACAAAATTAACTTTATCTTCATTAATAGATGCAAAAAGCAATAACATAATTTTCTAGTTTTGATTTAGCATTATCTACAAGTTGTTTTAAGTGATTCATATTTTCTGATTCAACAACACTTGTTAAAACATTAACACCATTTATCTCTTTAATATCATTAACTAAATTATTTAATTCAGCATTAGCAATTTTTTTGTTGAAGAATTTCTTTTTCCTTAGTCAATTTTTAATTTCTACTTGTAAACTAGAAACTTTTTTTCAATAACATTAGTAGAGTTTGCTTTTGTTAATTTTTCTACAGAACTTAGTGTATCTTCTTGAGATCTTAAATATTCATATGCCGCGCGCCCAGTTAAAGCTTCAATACGACGAACTCCTGCTGCTACTCCTGATTCTGATATAATTTTGAAAATTCCAACCTCACTACTATTTGCATTGTGTGTTCCACCGCATAATTCTATAGAATAATCTCCTATAGAAACAACACGTACTACATCACCGTATTTTTCACCAAATAATGCTTGAGCACCAAGTTTTCTAGCTTCAGCTATAGGCATTTCTTCTGTTTTAATTTCTAAAGCATTCCAAATTTGTTCATTAACTTCTTGTTCAACTCTTTCGATTTCTTCTTTAGTTAATGGTGCAAAGTGTGTAATATCAAATCGTAATTTGTCATCAGTTACTAATGAACCTGCTTGTTTAATATGCGTTCCTACTTGTTGACGAAGAGCCTCGTTTAATAAGTGAGTTGCAGTATGATTTTTCTCAATATTTAATCTATAATTTCTATTAACTACAAGTTCATATTCATTTCCTACAAGAAGTTCTCCTTCAACGACTTTTACAAAGTGAATATGGCGTTTATCAGGAAGTTTTTTAACATCTAGAACTTCTCCTTTGAAGCCTAGTGCTATAATCTCTCCGCGGTCCGCTACTTGCCCACCACTTTCAGCATAAAATGGTGTTCTTTCAAAGACAACTTTCACTACATCTGCTCCTGTATACTTATCTAATAGATTATCCTCTTTATCTACAATTGCAAGCAGTTTTGATGATTTTTCTATTAATTGTGTATAACCAACAAATTCGCTGTCTCCTATAATTCTATTGTATAAATCTGACTGAACTTGCATTGATGAATCATCATGACGAGATGCACGAGCACGTTCTTTTTGTTTTTCCATTTCTTCATTGAAACCATCAATATCAACTGTCAACCTCAATTCTTCAGCATACTCTTCTGTCAGTTCAATTGGGAATCCCAAATGTATCATACAGTTTAAATGCATCTTGACCTGAGATAACCTTTTGTTGTATCTTTTACTTCATTTCGCAATATTAGTTTAAAGATTGCTTCTCCTTCATGAAGTGTTTCATGGAATCTGTCCTCTTCTTTAAGAATCACATCTTTAACAAAGCTTACACTTTCCTTAACATTTGGGTAGTAATCAATCATAATTTCAGCTACTATGTCAGTAAGTTTATACATAAATGAACTGTTTAACCCTAAAATTTTTGCAAATCGTACTGCACGACGTAATAAACGACGAAGTATATAACCACGACCTTCATTTGATGGAAGAGCTCCGTCTGCAATTGCAAATGCTACTGTTCGTATATGGTCTGCGATAACTTTAAACGCTACATCTTGTTCTTTGCTAACACCATATTTTGCTCCAGATAATTTTTCAATTTCTCGAATAATTGGAATAAATAAATCTGTATCAAAGTTAGTAGGCACATCTTGAAGAACTGAAACTATACGCTCAAGTCCCATTCCTGTATCTATATTTTTTGCAGGAAGTTCTGTATATGTTCCATCTGCATTATGATTATATTGACTAAATACAACGTTCCAAACTTCAAGATAACGATCATTTTCTCCACCAGGGATACATTTCTTCTTTTGGAGACCAAGTATCAGCTTCTGGCCCGCGATCATAGAAAATTTCAGTATTTGGTCCTGATGGTCCTTCTCCTATATCCCAAAAGTTTCCTTCAATACGAATAATTCTGTCTTCCGGAAGCCCGATGACATTTTTCCAAATATCATATGCTTCTGTATCTTCTGGGTGAATAGTTACTGATAATTTTTCTTTTTCTAAAGCTAGCCATTTTTCAGAAGTTAAAAATTCCCATGCCCATGCAATAGCTTCTGGTTTAAAATAATCACCAATAGAGAAATTTCCTAACATTTCAAAAAATGTATGGTGACGCGCAGTCTTACCAACATTTTCTATATCATTTGTACGAATTGATTTTTGTGAGTTAGTAATTCTAGGATTTTCTGGAATTTCACGTCCGTCAAAATATTTTTTTAATGTTGCTACCCCCGAGTTAATCCATAATAAAGATGGATCATCTACTGGCACTAACGAAGCACTAGGCTCAATCTTATGACCTTTTTCTACAAAGAAATCCAAATACATTCTTCTTATTTGTGTTGATGTTAATTGTTTCATTTTTTTCTCCTTTCAATTAAAAAAATCCCTTGTGTAAATATATTACACAAGGGACGACTATAATCGTGTTACCACCCTAATTTGAGCCATGCTCCTCATTAGTTTTTATAACGGCTTAATTGCCGATGAAGCACTATATAGGTAGCATAAAAGTTATATTATGAATCTTTTTCACCACTAGATTCTCTCTAAATATAATATTACTAACTTCTAATTCCTAAACTTCATTTTATTATTTAGATACATTATATACAGTTCTAAAAACAAATGTCAATAGATTTTACTTAGAATTTCTCATTTCTAACAACGCTTTCTTTTTGCCAAAGTTTCATATTTTTGTTTTAAAGTATCAAAACCATATTCGAAAATTCAACGTGTCTAAACTATTAATTTCTTTCTTAGTTGTCTTTTTATGATTAAAGTTAAGAGTTGCATTTATTTTATTATCTTTTATCGATAATACCTTTACTTCTAATACTTCATCTTGTTTAATGTAACTTCCTATATCAAAAAAATAAAAGCAATTTGTTATCTCTGAAATATGTATCAAACCTACTTGACGGTCTCGTGTTTCAAAAAATGCACCATACGGTTTAACTGCTGTTATTTTAACTTTAATTATATCACCAGGTTGTATTTCTTTATAGCTCATTTTTTATTCTCGCTACTACTTTTTCAACACTAAATCCATATTCTTCAATAACTTTATTTGCTGGTGCTGACGCTCCAAACTTATTAATACCAATTGCTAAACCATCAAGCCCTACGTATTTATACCAAAGAGCAGTGTTCCCCATTTCTAATGATACACGACGACGTATACTGCGTGGTAATAAAGCTTCCTTATATTCGCTAGTTTGTTCTTCAAATAATTCAATAGAAGGCATACTAACAACACGAACTTTCATGCCTTCTCTTTCTAATTCTTGAGCAACGCTTATCGCCAATGCTACTTCTGAACCAGTTGCGATTAAAATTGTATCAAAATCACTTGAAGTTTCATAAACAACATAAGCGCCTTTTAGCTACTTTTTCAAATGATGAATTTTCTAAAACTGGTAAATTTTGACGTGTAAGCACTATCGATGTTGGTTTATCGTTAACATTTTGTGCTAAATACCAAGCTGCTTGAGTTTCTGTAGCATCTGCTGGTCTGAATACATAAGTATTTGGTATAGTACGTAATGATGCAAGATGTTCTATTGGTTCGTGTGTTGGACCATCTTCACCAACAGCAATACTATCGTGTGTAAATACATATGTTACAGGCAAGTTTTGTAATGCTGATAATCTTAATGCAGCTTTTAAATAGTCAGAAAATACAAAGAATGTTCCTCCAAATACACGCACTCCGCCATGTAACATCATTCCGTTAAGCACTGTCGCCATTGCAAATTCACGAACTCCAAATTGGATATTACGTTCAGTACGATGAGCATCATCTTGAAGACCTTCACCTTTAATGAATGTCATGTTAGAATGAGATAAGGTCTGCTGAACCTCCAAAGAATGTTGGTAAAACTTTAGCAATACTGTTAATTGCATCTTGAGATGAATTACGAGTAGCTTGAGCTTCTCCGACATTTTTAAAACTGAAAGCTTTCTTTAGAAAGATGTTTAATATCTTCTCTTGATAGTACTTCTTCTAATTCAGCAGCTAACTCTGGGAATTTTTCTTTATATTCATTATATAATTTTTCCCATTCATTATTCGCAGTTTCCCCACGATCTGCAACATTAACTTTAAAGTCTGCATATACTTCTTCTGGTATTTCAAATGGTTCATAATTCCAACCAATTTCTTTTCTGAATAAAGCTGTTTCTTCTTCTCCTAACGGTGCACCGTGTACACCATTAGTTCCTTGTTTATTTGGAGACCCTGCTCCAATAATTGTTTTAACTTCAATTAATGTGGGTTTATCTGATTGTTTAGCTTTTTCTATAGCAACATTTACCGCTTCAACATCAGCACCATCTTCTACCAATATAGTGTTCCAACCATATGCTTCATATCTATTGCGAACATTCTCACTAAAAGCGTCTCTTGTTTCACCATCTAAACAAATATCATTAGAATCATATAGAACCACAAGTTTATTTAGTTTTTGTACTGCTGCAAAACTTGCCGCTTCAGAAGCAACACCTTCCATAATATCTCCATCACCACAAATTACATAAGTATAGTGATCGAATAATTCATATCCTTCTTTATTATATTTAGCCGCTAAATATCTTTCCGCAAGAGCCATTCCTACTGCTGTAGAAATTCCTTGCCCTAATGGTCCAGTAGTTGCATCAACACCTTTTGTATGTCCAAATTCTGGGTGCCCAGGAGTTTTAGAACCCCATTGTCTAAAGTTTTTAACTTCTTCTAAAGATACATCCTCAAATCCTGATAGATGTAATAAAGAATAAAGCAACATCGAACCATGACCTGCAGAAAGAACAAACCTATCTCTATTTATCCAATCTGTTTTTTTAGGATTTACTCTAAGGTGTTTAGCAAATAATGAATAAGCCATTGGCGCAGCTCCCATAACAACCCCAGGATGCCCTGATTTTGCTTTGTTTATAGCATCAACACCTAATACCTTAATAGCGTTTACTGATTGTTGTGACATATTAATGCCCTCCTAAATTATAATTCTATTCTACCCGATATTGCTCGCGATAGTGTAACTTCATCTACATACTCAATATCACTTCCAAATGAAATACCTTGAGCAATTCTGGTAACTTTTATATTTGTATTTTTTAAATATCTTGAAATAAAACTTGCTGTTCCTTCTCCTTCCGGCGAAGAATTTGTTGCCAAAATTATTTCTTTAACTGTCGTATCTTGTGCTCTTTCAAATAATGATTTGATATTTATATCCATCGGCCCGATACCATCCATAGGCGATATAAGACCATCTAAAACATGATAAAGTCCTCTATATTGTTGCATATTCTCCATAGCAACTAGGTCATTATCATTGGCTACCACACATATAGTAGACTTATCTCTACTGTTATCAGAGCAAATATCACAAACATGTGTTTCACTAAGACGATGACAAATTTCGCAGTTAGTAAGTTTTTCTTTTAAACCTTGTAGAGAATCTGCAAAATTTTTAATGTCATCATCGTGCATTTTTAATGTATGAAAAGCAAGACGAACTGCAGTTTTTCTCCCAATACCTGGTAGTAATGAATAACTATCTATTAAATCTAAAATTGGTTTAGGATAGTTCATCTTACAAACCTGGAATATTTAGTCCGTTAGTAAATCTTCCCATTGTATCTTCTTTAAGTTTATTTGATTTTTCTAACGCATCATTTACTGCTGTTAAGACCATATCTTGTAACATTTCGATATCATCTGGATCGACTACTTCTTCTTTAATTTTAATATCTAAAATTTTTTTCCATCTCCATTAGCCACCGCAGTTACCATACCACCAGATACAGTTCCTTCTACAGTTTGATCTTTAAGACTTTCTTGTGCAGCCATCATATCTTTTTGCATTTTTTTGCATTTTTTCATCATTTGCTGCATATTTCCCATTCCACGCATTTTATTATCCTCCTAGTATCTTTATAATATAATTCTATTTAAATTTATGTTTATTGTCAATAATTTCCATCCTAGTCATAATGTTTAAATCTTTTACTATGATTGTATGAAAAATTTTTTTACTAAAATAATTTATATACTTTATTTTTATATCTTGTTTTTATAGCAACTATAGTAACTTCTTTAGTTAACTTGCTATCAATTCTCAATTATTATATCTTTAAAAAAAGTTGTTCTAGTTTTGATTCTTCTGATATCTCCTCAGTTAACAATTTTTCTTCAATCGCATCTTCAATATCTTCTATTTCCTGTAATAATAATTTATACTGATGTTCTTGAAGTACGTATATCTTATATTCTACCCCTATATAACGTGCAAATAGATGTCTCTAAATATTGTTTATATTTCGAGTTTGGTGTCATTTTTATCATACTTTCTGCTTCAGTAGAGATTAATAATCCTCCCACTTTTTGATGAGGCGACTAAAGTACAAGTTTTGAATAACTCTCTCATAGCTGTAACTTCACTATTGTTAGCACCTAAACTTTCTCTTATTATCTTATTAAAAAAACACCTGCTGCATAATTAGTAAAAGTATCATTAGAAGTAGATAATAAATCTAAAAATTCTATTTTTTTATCTTTTATTACTACATCTTTAATATTTTTCTTTAGTATCATTATCCCAAGTTATATTTTTTTACTATCATTTTCGTTTTTCAATATGGCCTTGACTTTATTAATTTTTGATTCGCTAGTTTTATCAGTTTTAATATTAGAGTTAAATTGTTCAAGTTTATTTTCTAATATTTTTAATTCTCTCTTCTAATTCAAGAACTCGGGTATTATAAACAGAACTTTCTCTTGTAAATACTTTCTTGACGTTCTGGTTGTATATTTTTTTCTTTTTGAACAAATTTTTCACAATACAAATTTGCATATAACTCATATACTCTGTTGAAAAAAACGAATATATTGCTCCGTCTGAGACAAGTATTCTATAATTTCATAGAAGTAATCAAATGATATAGTTCCTATAGCATCATCAAGCTGTTCAATGTTATAACCAGTATATGCTCTATCTTTTTAAGTTTTTTTATAGACTATAACATCACGAGTAATATTTATTAAATCGTTAAGCAATAACTTTGTATCCTTTGCCTGTTCTACAAAATTATTATACATTAATAAAGAACCATTTATATCTCCTAAAAATAAGTTTCTTATAAAACTCTAATATCTCATTTTCTCCAATGGACGATGTTACTTCTAAAAATATTATTTAATGTAATTTTTCTCTGAATAATTTGATACTTGATCTAATATACTGATTGCATCCCTTAGACCACCTTTTAGCAAGGGTAGCAATTTTCTCTATCGCCTTAGCTTCAATATCTATATTTTCTGTTTTCGAAATATATTTTAATCTTTCTACAAGTTGTTGTTGAGATAAGTTTTTAAATTCAAATCGTTGACAACGAGAAAGAATAGTTGATGGTATTTTATGAATCTCTGTAGTTGCCAAAATAAAAAAATAACATGCGCTGGTGGTTCCTCTAATGTTTTTAATAGTGCATTAAAAGCCGCTGTTGTCAACATATGAACTTCATCAATTATATAAACTTTATATTTTCCTTCACTTGGTAAAAATTTAATCGCTTCTTTTAATATCACGAACTTCATCAACACCATTGTTACTTGCAGCATCTATTTCTATTATATCTACATTTTCTTTTTGATAGACTTCATTTTTATTCACTTCATTAGCAAATATTTTAGCAATCGAAGTTTTACCCGTCCCTCTAGGACCGTAAAACAAGTACGCATGGCTAATTTGATTCTTTTCAATTGCATTTTTTAGTACTGAAACTATATGATTTTGACCTACAATATCTTTAAATGTTTGTGGTCGATATTTTCTATATAAAGCCTGAAACATACAATCCTCCTATATAAACTTAACTATATAATTATACCACATTTTATATATTACTTATAGTAAAAAGCATAGTGAAAAAAATTATTCACTATACTTATTACTAAATATTAATTACAATAAAGTATACTATTAACATAAGGAAACATATACTACTCATTCCTAAAACAAATATTTCCTACAATCTTACTATCTTTAGAATACTTTCTCAATATTTTTCTGGTAATTTTGCTTCTTCAAAACTAATATCAATGCCATTAATCAAGTGAGCATTATCACCTCTTTTTATATATTTTCCTAAAACCAACATTATTATTCCAAAAATATAATACCATCATCATAATTCCAGTTCCAAGATATCTTTCAGGTAAAAATAACAACAATGTCATTAATTCAATTGGTAAAGATTGTAATTAATAGTACAGTACTTTGTCTTCATAAAATATTTCTCCCTTTTTTATTAAACTTCATAATACAATCTCATTGTACAACATCAATTTAAGTATTGTCAAAAGTTTTTCTATAAAAAAGAGATTACCATTTCTTAATGGTAATCTCTTTTTCATTATTTTCTAGTATTAATTTTAAATTTTAAAAACAAATCATTATAAATTTGATGAAGTTTCGGTTCTAATGCTTCATAAACTTCCGCCTTACCTAAACTATCTAAATCAGGATAAAACTGTTTATCATTTATCGTTTCCTCAGGAAGTAACTCTTTAGCTTTTTCTATTAGGAGTCGCATAGCCTATGTATTCTGAGTTTTTGTGCTGCATTTTCTGGTCGCAACATAAAGTTAATAAATTTATATGCTGCTTCTTCATTTTTCACAGTATTAGGAATAACCATATTATCAAACCATAAGTTAGTCCCTTCTTTCGGAATTGCATAGACCATATCTTTGTTTTCCTCCATAATTGCTGAGGCATCACCTGAAAAAACAACTGATACCCATGCTTCATTATTAATCATAAGCATTTTTTTCTCATCAGAATTTATAGCTTTAATATTAGGATGAAGCAATTCTAATTTTTTTTCTGCTAAATTTAAACTAACTTCATTCTTTTCATTTACAGATCTCCCCTCAGATTGAAGGGCAAGTCCTAACATTTCACGAGCACCATCTATAGCTAAAATATTATTTTTGCAGACGACTATCCCAAAGATCATCCCATTTATCGAATTTTAAGTCTTCAGGTACTTTTGTTTTATTATACAAAATACCTAAAGTTCCCCAAAAATATGGAATTGAATATTCATTTCCAGGATCAAAAAAACTTTATCTAGAAATTGTGGATCAATATTATCAAGCCCTTCTAACTTTACTATGATCTAATTTTTTTGATTAAATTTAGCTTTCTCATTTTTATTAATCATGTAGTCAGATGGAATTATTATATCATAAGGAGTTGATCCGGACTGAACTTTTTGTAAGTAATGCTTCATTTAGAATCGAACGTTTCATATATTACTGAAATTCCTGTTTCTTGTTCAAATTTTTTTAATAAGCTCTGGATCAATATATTCCCCCAGTTGAAAAATAGTTAATGTTTGTTTTATCTTCACTATTTGAGCTATCAATAAAATTACGGCTATAAAGTAATCCCAGGCATATTACTAAAATCGATAAGGCTGACATCAATAATTTTTTCATCTTATTCTACCTCCCTTTTCAATTTACTTGTATTAATTACATAATATATTAGTACCGCAACTATAACAAAAATAGATAATACTGTTGATAGTGCATTAATTTGCAGGTTAATTCCTTGGCGTGCCATTGAATAAATTTCTACCGACAATGTTTGGAATCCATTACCAGTCACAAAAAATGTTACTGCAAAATCATCAAGAGAATAAGTAAGCCCCATAAAGAAACCTGCCCAGATACCTGGAGTTATATAAGGGATAACAATTTTGCTTAAAACTTGCGGATATGTTGCACCAAGATCAACTGCTGCATCAATAATACTTTTTGGCATTTCATATAATTTTGGAAGAACCATAAGCACTACAATAGGAATACTAAATGCAATATGTGATAAGAGTACTGACCAAAATCCTTGAATATTATCAATACCAAATTGTTTACTGATAAACGTAAACATTAATAGAAATGAACATCCTATTATAACATCCGGACTAACAATAAGAATATTATTCCCTACTAGATAACTATTTTTTTTGCCTGTTAGATTTTTAATGAATATATACCTAATGCTCCTAAAGTTCCAAATACTGCAGAAAACAATCCACATAATAAAGCAACAACTATTGTATTGATAACAATAACTAGCATTCGAGAATTTTCAAAAAAGTTCTACATAATGTTTGCCAAGAAAATCCTTCAAAATCAATCATTGTTTTTTTCCAGAATTAAACGAGTAATATCCTAAAGTAAATAAGCGGTATATATAAAATAGCAAAAAAATAACCACTAAATAAAATTTTTGATGCTAATTTCATTATTTTCTACCTCCTATTGATACTTTATCTTTTGTATTTGTAACTATCATAATGATTCCCATAACAACTGTTAAGAATACTGCAATAGTAGATCCTAATCCCCAATTTTGAGTAACAATAAAGTGCTCTTCAATCGCTGTTCCTAAGTTAATAATTTTATTCCCAGCTACTAAACGTGTAATCATAAATAGTGAAAGTGCTGGTATAAACGTTACCTGAATACCTGTTTTAACTCCGTTGATGCTAAGAGGTAAGATAATTTTTCTAAATGTTGTTTTAAAATCGGCCCCCAAGTCATATGATGCTTCAATTAAGTTTTTATTTATACCAACAACTGAGTTATAGATAGGTAATAACATAAATGGTAAAAATATATAACTTGAAACAAACACAAAACTAAATGAGTTAAACAGTAAACTCTGTGTTCCAATTCCCAAATACTCCAAAACATTATTAACAGTACCATATTCACCAAATAATCCTAAAGAAATGCATATGTTTTTTTAATAGAATATTTAATCCATGTTGGTAATATTATCAGTAGTAATATTATTTCTTTATATTTGCTTTTACTAATTACAAAATGCAAGTGGATAACTAATAACTAAACAAATAAGAGTTATCAAAAATGCATACCAAAAACTATACAATGTCATAACTACATACGTACTACTAAAGAATATTCTATAGTTTTCAAAAGTAAAATTACCATCTAAATCACGGAATGAATAATATACAATTAGTAACAATGGAAATACTACAAAGAGCAACATCCACAGTACATAAGGAATCATAAAGAATGATCTTGTTTTTTTATTAAACATCTTTATTCCTCCTCTTCATATGACTCTAAACGAGCATCGAACTCTTCCTCTGTTTCCCCAGGAACCATGATATGAATTGCCTCTGGATCAAAATTTAAACCAATAGCTGCTCCTGGTTTAGCCGCTTTTGTAGAATGTACTATCCACTCATTATATTGATCATCTAAACAGCAAATCTCATAATGTACTCCACGGAATAATTGTGTATCTACAACAACACTAATTTTACCTTTTTCAGGTGTTGTAATTTCTAAATCTTCTGGACGAATAACGACTTCAACCCGTCTATTTTTATCAAGTCCAGCATCAACACATTCATATTGTTTTCCATAGATTTCTACTAAATAGTCATCAAGCATAACCGCATTAACTATATTAGATTCCCCAATAAAATCAGCAACAAAGCGGTTAACTGGCTCATCATAAATATCAAGTGGTGTTCCGCTTTGTTCAATTTTCCCATCATTCATAACAAAGATATAATCACTCATTGCAAGAGCTTCTTCTTGATCGTGCGTAACATAAATAAAAGTAATTCCTGTTTGCTGTTGAAGTTCACGAAGTTCATATTGCATCTCTTGACGAAGTTTTAAATCAAGAGCAGACAAAGATTCATCAAGAAGGATAATCTCTGGTTCATTAACTATAGCTCGAGCTATAGCAACACGCTGTTTTTGACCACCACTCATCTCACTAATATCACGTTTTTCAAAATCAGTTAAGTTTACTTGTTTTAAAGCTTTTTTTACCTTTTTCTTAATAATTTCCTTTTTTTCATTTTTGATTTTTAAACCAAAGGCAACATTTTCGAAAACATTCATATGTGGGAACAATGCATAATCCTGAAACACTGTATTAACCTGACGTTTATTTGCTGGTAATTCATTTACCACTTTTTCATCTAATAAAACATCCCCAGACGTTGGACTTAAAAATCCACCAATCAATTTCAGAATAGTACTTTTACCACAACCACTAGGCCCAAGTAAAGTATAAAATTTACCTTTTTTTCAATTTCTAAGTCTATATTTTTTTAAAAACTTTATTATTACCAAATGACATTGATACATCTTTAAACTCAACAATATTTGCCATTTTATTCTCCTCACATATAATAATATAATTAAATTAAGCAAGAGATTTAATGTTATTTAATCTTTAATTAAGTAACCTTCATTCTCTTTGTTATAAATACGAATTTGTCGCTACTATCAATAATTCACAGACTTCGTCAAAAGGATTTGATAACCTATGCTCTGATGTAGCTAAAAAAATAAAAACTTTCATTCGATGATGCAATATACTCTTCATCACCCTAGTTTTTAATTTACATTTACCTTTTAAAAACATAACATAGTGTTTCTGATTCTGATGGGCTAAATGTTTTATAATTACTATGTTCTTCTAATCTAAGTATTAAAGATTCCATTTCTTTCTCATTAGATTCTGGAACAAGCCATGTCAGTATATATCCTTCATCAGTTTCTTCATAACTAGTTTGATCTTCTAATGAATAATATACCTTTTTGACTTGTACTTTCTTTATCAAAAAAATCTTTTGGAGCACACCCCAAAACTTCTAAAATATTAAAAAATGTTTCCATAGATGGTGATGCTAAATCACGTTCTACTTGTGAAATATATCCTTTACTTAAATCTGTTCTCTCACCAAGTTCTTCTTGAGTAAGATTTTTTTGAATTCTTAATCGTTTTTAATCTTTCACCTATTGAATACATATTTCTCCTTTCCATTATTTCTTTTTAATTTATATTTAGGCATAATAAATTTTTCAGTTTCAAAGTTTATTATAATTAAAACTTTATTGTCACTTTTTGTTTACTTATATCTAACTTTTTTTGTAATTAAAGTTATACTTAATTAAACTTTTAAGTTTAGTAATATTAAATCACAAGATATATAATACTATACTTTTGAATTAAAATCAAGATTAAATTAAATATTTTTTTAAACTTTTTTTAAAGTTTTATAATATCCTTATTTAGCTTGCTTTTTTTACTTTATCCAAAAAGTAAAAAAATATTATATAATTGTATTTATCATATTATTAAGTATTATAAATCATAAGGAGACCTATGAATTTTTAAAAATTTTATCATCTTATATTAATGTTGAATCGTATCTTAGCAATTTTTTTAAAAAGTTTCTAAAAAAATATCCATAATATACGTATGCATTCTCATCATGATACAAATACCATAATTATCAATGGACAAAGTGCTGACCTACAATCAAAAACTCAATAAGGGTGATAATTTAGAGATTAACATAGAACTTGGAACTTCTAATTATATTGCAAATAATTCACTATCCATTATAAAAAGAATATGAAGATGATTACTTACTAATTGCTTCTAAACCATTTTGGAATTAAAACTCATCCAAATGATATAACAGATGAAAAATAATACATTAGTTAATTACTTAATTACTGATTATCCTTATCTAGAACCAATACATCGTCTTGATACCGATACTTGTGGTTTAGTCATTTTTGCAAAAACACCATTTGTAAAATCCAAACTTGATCAAATGTTAGAACATCGTGTCATAAAACGCTTCTATACAGCACTTGTAAAAAAATAATATTCATGTTCAAACTATTAATACTAATATTGGACGTGATAACCGTGAAAAAATAAAATGGCAGTTACTAATAAAGGAAAAAAATGCAATTACAAATATACTATCTTGCGAAAAAAATAGAGCAGAATAAATTTGCTACTACCATTTCACTAGAAACAGGTCGCACTCATCAAATTCGTGTTCATTTAGCATATAAAGGAAATCCTATTATTGGAGATAAACTTTATTCTAATGATGGTCATAAATATGAAAAAGATGTATCTTGGAGCGTTAAAAAGTTATTTTTTTAATCATCCCGTTACAAATAAAAAAATTGAAGTAAACTCTAGTATAAAAAAATTTTTTTATGAATAATAATTTATCAAAAAAAGCAGACTTTATAGTCTGCTTTTTAACTTATTAATTCACTTTGTAAATATGCATCAACTAAATTCTGCGTTGCTTCTACTGAATCGATATGCGTTCTCTCATATGAGTGGCTAGATTCTATGCCTGCTCCTAGTAAAGCATGTTTCACTTCTGCGCCTGCTCGCATAGCTGCCGAAGCATCGCTTCCATAGTATGGATAAATATCTAACTTAAAAGGAATTTGTTTTTCTCGTGCCAAATTTGTTAAGTGTTGACGAAACTCATAGTTATATGGACCACTTGCATCTTTAACACAAATTGAGACTGTGTACTCATCTGTTTGTTGATCATCTCCCATTGCTCCCATATCTACCGCTAAATATTCTACAGCTTCTTTAGGAAGAGAAGAATTTGCACCATGCCCTACTTCTTCAAAAACACTAAACATAAAATGAGTTGTATATGGAAGAGTAATGTTTTCATCTTTATATTTTCGTAAAAGATCTAATAATATAGCTGCGCTTACTTTATCATCTAAGAAACGACTTTTTATAAATCCTGTCTCTGTAACAATCGTCCTAGGATCAAAACTAATAAAATCTCCTACATCTATACCTAAAGAACGTACATCCTCTGCACTATTTACTTTCACATCAAGTCGTATTTCCATATTATCTTGAGTTCTTTCAACTGTTCCTGCATCTCGATAAACATGAATACTTGTCTGATGTACTAAAATAGTACCACTAATTTTTTTATTATTACTAGCAACATGCACCTCACAGTTTTCCCCTTCAATCATATTCCAAGGATAACCTCCTATTTGAGCTATTTTTAAGCGTCCATCGGGTTTAATTGCTCGAACTATTGCACCAAGCGTATCAACATGCGCAGTAACAATTCTATGTTTTTTATCATTTTTCCCCTTCTACAACGACATTAACTCCACCTTTGTTTCCACGTATTGCTTTATATCCTAGTTTTTCTATCTCTTCAATTAAGTATGTACTAATTTCTCTTGTAAATCCTGTAGGTGAGTCAATACTTATTAATTTTTTTATATAATTTATAGTTTCTTTCATGCGAACACTCCTTTGTATTTACAATATATAATTTCAACCTAGTTATAAATTATTTTTTTATTATATAGATAAAAAGACCCATGCAAAGCACGAGCCTTTTTTAGTAATCTGTAGTTATTATGCTTTGTTTCTTGAACCGAAGATATCGATTTTTTGATGAACCATAGCTTTAATAGCTTCGAATCCAGGATTTAATAATTTACGAGGGTCGAATCCTTTAGGTTTAAGATCTCCACCTTCTTCAATATATTTTCTTGTTGCTTCTGCAAATGCTAATTGACACTCAGTATTAACATTAACTTTAGAAACTCCTAGAGAAATAGCTTTTTGAATTTGTTCAGTTGGAATTCCAGAACCACCGTGTAATACTAGTGGAATTCCACCAGTTACATTTGAGATGTTTTCTAGTGTTTCAAAGCTTAATCCAGCCCAGTTTTCTGGGTATTTACCATGAATGTTACCAATTCCAGCTGCAAGAAAATCAATTCCTAATTCAGCCATAGTTTTACATTCTTGAGGATCAGCTAATTCTCCACTTCCGATAACTCCATCTTCTTCTCCACCGATTGATCCAACTTCACACTCAATTGATATTCCTTTAGAGTGAGCTAAAGCTATCATTTCTTTTGATTTTTCGATATTTTCTTCGAATGGATAGTGAGATCCATCAAACATTACTGAACTAAATCCAGCTTCAATCGCTGCTTTAGTTCCTTCGTATGAACCGTGATCTAAGTGTAATGCAACAGGAACTGTAATTTTCATTTCTTCTACCATAGCTTCTACCATAGCTGCAACTGTTCTGAACCCAGTCATATATTTAGCTGCTCCTTCACTTACACCTAAGATAACTGGACTTTGCGCTTCTTCACAAGCAGCTAAAATAGCTTTTGTCCACTCTAAGTTATTAATGTTGAAATGTCCCTACCGCATATCCTTCTTTTCTAGCTTTTACAAGCATATCTTTTGCTGGCACTAATACCATGTTTATTGTCCTCCTTAAATAACTACTTACTTATTCTATAATACTATATTTTCTATAAAAAATAAACTATTTTATGAAAATTTTTTCAATTAACCGTTTTATTTATCTAATTTTGCCATAATATCTATCATATATTGAGGAATTGGTGTCTCAAAATACAAGTGCTCTCCTGTAATAGGATGATTAAACTCAATACTCTTTGAGTGTAGAGCCTGCCCATTTGCATTTAATGTTTTTCTCGGACCGTATACAGGATCACCTACTAATGGGTGATTAATGTATTTCATATGGACTCTTATTTGATGAGTACGTCCTGTTTCTAATTCACATTCAATCAAAGTATATTTCTCAAATCTTTCTACTACTTTAAAATGTGTTATTGACGGTTTCCCTTCATCTATAATTGCCATTTCTTTACGCTCTTTTGGATTACGCGCTATAGGAGCATCGATTGTTCCATAATCATGCTTTATACTTCCATGCACTAAAGCATAATATTTTCTTTTTACATCTTTATTTGCAATCATTTCTGATAATTTAACATGTGCTTTATCATTTTTAGCAACTACTAATAGACCTGAAGTATCTTTATCTATTCTATGCACTATACCTGGGCGTATAGTTCCATTAATACTAGATAACTCACTATGAAATAACAGTGCATTTACAAGTGTTCCATCTCTGTGTCCTGCTGATGGATGAACAACCATTCCTTTAGTTTTATTTACTACAATTAAATCACTATCTTCATAAACTATATCAATTGGAATGTCTTGTTTAACAACATCTAATTCCTCTGGTTCTCTATATTCAATAGTAATTTCATTACCTTCTTTTAATTTAAAATTTGTTTTTTTATTTCTTTTCCCATCTACTTTAATATATCCCTCTGAAATTAAGTTCTGAATATTTGTTCTAGATAGTTCAGAAAGTTCTTTTTGCAAAAAAATTTATCAATTCTTTCAGTTGTTTGTGAAGTATATTTTTATAATTCTTGTATCCATTACTTCCTCCTTTTTGTACTATATTATATTAACGAAAAAAATATGCTAATTGTAAACTAATATGATGTATGCTACAATTATTTTTCTATATAGAAACTCTCTATCAAAATTAAAGAGCAAATACTATGCTTTATAATACATAATATTTGCTCTAAATATATTATTTTTTTAGCTTGTTTTTTTGCTTGTTGTTGAGCTTTTTGCATGTTCCCCATAACTTGGTTAATTTTTTTACGTGATGGTTTTTGTCCCATTTGGCTCATCATTGCCATTACCATATCTTCATTAATTTGAGGATTTTTTTCCATATAGTTCATGAAGTTTCGTCTTGCAAGGAAAAAGCCACCTACTACTCCTGCAAGTAAACAAACAGCTCCAACTAAAATTGTAATCGTTGTTGCACTCATAATTTAAAGTCCTTTCTTTTTAGGAGTAATATCTTCTCCTTTTTCATTTATTACTTTTGTATTATCTAATATATTACGCATATTAGCTTTAAAATTTTTTAAATATAATTGTCTATATTTCGCCAACTCTTCTGATTCAATAGCAGTTAGCTGACGTTCTTTTTTTGTTGCATTAAGTGAATTAATCTTAGCAATAATTTCTGACATTTCCATATTATTATACACTCATTAATTCGTCTTGTTTTTCTTTTGTTACTTTATCAATTTCTGCAACAAATTTATCAGTAGCTTTTTGAATATCATCAGAATATCCTTTCAAATCATCTTCTGTAATTTGAGAAGCCTTTTCTAATTTTTTCATTGCATCCATCGCATCACGACGAACATTACGAACAGCTACTTTTGCACCTTCAGATTCTTTACCTACTAATTTTGCTAATTCTTTACGGCGTTCCTCTGTTAACGCTGGAAATACAATACGAATTACTGATCCATCGTTAGAAGGATTAAGACCTAAATCTGATGCTTGAATTGCTCTTTCTATATCTCCTAATAAAGTTTTCTCATAAGGAGATATTACTAACATTTTTGGTTCTGGTACTGAAACTCCAGCTACTTGGTTAATAGGTGTTGCAACTCCATAGTAATCAACAGTTAATCTATCAAGTACTGCCGCGCTTGCTTTCCCAGCTCGAATAGAAGCTAACTCACGACGTAAACTCGCAATTGCTTTTTCCATTCTTTCATTTAAATTATTCATAATTTGCTCAGGCATAGTTTTACACTCCTACTTATAATTTATTCAATAATTGTTCCTAATTTTTCGGTAACAACTTTTACAATATTATCTGCATCATCAATAGAAAAGACGATAATTGGTAAGTTATTATCCATACAGAACGTAATAGCTGTCGAATCCATAATAGTTAATCCTTTATTCATTACATCCATATATGACAATTTATCAAACTTAGTTGCTGAGCTATCTAACTTAGGATCTGCAGAGTAAACTCCATCTACCCCATTTTTACCCATAAGAATCGCCTCAGCTCCAATTTCTTTAGCTCGAAGAGCGGCCGTAGTATCTGTTGAGAAGTATGGATTTCCAATTCCTGCTGCAAAAATCGCAACACGTCCTTTTTCTAAATGTCTAATTGCACGTCTTCTAATATATGGTTCCGCCATAGCTTTCATTTCTACTGATGTAAGTACACGAGTATCCACACCTTTTTGTTCTAATGAATCTTGTAGAGCCAATGAATTCATTACTGTAGCTAACATTCCCATTGAATCTGCTGTTGCACGTTCCATACCTAGCTCTTCTCCAGTTTTACCACGCCAAATATTTCCACCACCAACAACAATAGCAACTTCTACCCCTTGCTTTACAACTTCAACGATTTGAGATGTTATTTTGTTAACTGTCTCAGAATCAATTCCGAATCCTTTCCCACCTGCAAGTGCTTCTCCACTAAGTTTATATAAAACTCTTTTATATCTAGTAGCCATTTTAATCCTCCTAATAAAATACAGATATATCTAAATATATACTAATCTTTTAAAAAAGCACACACAAGAAGTGTGTGCTTTACCTCTTTCTAATAATGAATATTAAATAGAGAATTATTTGCTAGCGTTAACTTGGCTCATTACTTCTTCAGCGAAGTTATCTTCTCTTTTCTCGATACCTTCTCCTACTTCGTAACGTACAAATTTAGCAAGTTTTCCACCTTTTGATGCTACAAATTTTTCTACAGTTAAACTATCGTCTTTAACGAATTTTTGTTTAACTACTGTAATTTCTTCTAGGAATTTGTTAATTCTACCAACGATCATTTTTTCAACGATATTAGCAGGTTTTCCTTCGTTTAATGCTTGCTCAGTTAATACTTTTTTCTCGTGTTCAAGTACATCAGCTGGTACTTCACTTTCGTCTAAGTATCTTTGGAGCTAAAGCAGCAATGTGCATTGCAACATCTTTAGCTGCTTCTTCATCAGTGCTTCCTTCAACAAGTGTAAGAACACCAATTCTTCCACCCATGTGAGAATATGCACCAAATGCATCTGAATCAGTTTTTGATACTACTTCAAATCTTCTTAATGAAAGTTTTTCTCCAATTGTAGCGATACCTTCATTAATAACTGCTTCTACAGTTCCACCTTGTGCTTCTACTTGAAGTGCTTCTTCTAAAGTTTTTGGTTCAGCTGCTAAGATAGCATCCGCAACATTTTTTACTAAAGCAACAAATTTTTCGTTTTTAGCAACGAAGTCAGTTTCTGAGTTGATTTCTAAGATAACAGCTTTGTTACCTTTAACTTCGATATAAGAAAGACCTTCTGCAGCGATTCTGTCAGCTTTTTTAGCTGCTTTAGCGATACCATTTTCTCTTAAATAGTCGATTGCTGCTTCGATATTTCCATCAGTTTGTTGTAGTGCTTTTTTACAGTCCATCATACCAGCACCAGTACGTTCTCTTAATTCTTTTACCAAACTAGCTGTAATTTGTGCCATTTTGATTGCCTCCGTTATTATATTTCTTTAAAATTTATTTATAAAATTATTCTTCTGTTGCTTCTACTTCTTCTACGAATGCTTCTTCAGCAGTTTCTTCGATATTTCCTTCATTGTAAGCCACAAAAGCATCTGCCATTTTAGCTGTTAATAATTTAACTGCACGAATAGCATCATCGTTTGCAGGAATTACATAGTCAACATCGTCTGGATCACAGTTTGTATCTACGATACCTACTACAGGAATTCCTAATTTTTTAGCTTCAGCTATTGCATTGTGTTCTTTTTTAGGGTCAACAACGAAAATTGCATCTGGCATACCTTTCATTTCTCTGATTCCACCTAAGAATTTGTTAAGTTTATCGTATTCTTTTCTTAATTCGATAACTTCTTTTTTAGGAAGAACTTCGAATACTCCATCAGCTTCCATTTTTTCGATTTCAGCAATTCTATCAATACGTCCTTTGATTGTTTTGTAGTTAGTTAAAGTTCCACCTAACCAACGGTGATTGATGTAGTATTGACCACTTCTTTCAGCTTCTTCTTTAATAGCATCTTGTGCTTGTTTTTTAGTACCTACGAATAACATTTTTCCGCCTTGATCAGCAACTGATTTAACGAATTCATATGCTTCATCTACTTTTTTAACTGTTTTTTGTAAGTCGATGATATAGATACCATTTCTTTCTGTGAAGATGTATTTATCCATTTTAGGATTCCATCTTCTTGTTTGGTGACCGAAGTGTACACCAGCTTCTAATAATTGTTTCATTGAAATAACTGCCATAAGTTATTTTCCTCCTTGGTTTTTTCCTCCGACATTCTCTAAGCCTACTGCAAACATTTAATGCACCGAGCAGCTACTCAAATGTCGTGTGTTTTTATTTTTTTGTTGATTTTTACTCAACTTTATTAATTATATAGTATTCAGCAATAAAAATCAAGTGCTTTTATCGCATTTTAGCAAATATGTAATTGAAAAATTTTTAAAAATATTACTTGTTATTTTTCTTCTTTAGAAAATAAAATTATACCTTTTTAGATTTTTGATTTTTTTAAAGATTTGTATGTATCTTTTTAATCTTCTCTTTTCTTAATCAAAATAATTTCGATTTATCCCTTGATTTTTTTAATAATTTAGTATTATAATTTATTAGACCGTAATAATTACGAAATAACGGAGGTATTTTTTTACTATGAGTAAATTTTTAAAAATTTTTTTATCAATTATTACAGCATTAACTTTATTTCTAGTTGGGTGTTCTAGTAAAACAAATTCAAACCCTACTTCAACTGAAAAAAATAAAAATTGTAACATCTGTTAACTTTTTACGCAGAAGTTGCCAAAGCTGTTGCTGGTGACAAAGCAGAAGTTTCTTCTATAATAAGTTCTTCTTCTATTGACCCACACGATTTTGAACCAACTGCACAAGATGCTAAGACTGTAGCTGATTCAAAAATTGCTATTTTAAACGGCGGCGGCTATGATTCATGGTTTGAAAAACTTACTAATAATAGTAAGAATATAACTAAAATAGATGGTGCTAAATTATTAGGTCTTAAAGAAGGTGAAAATGAACATATTTGGTATAATCCTGAGGTAATGAGCAAAATCGCTGATGAGTTAACTAAAATATTAAGTGAAAAAGATTCTTCTAATAAGGATTTCTATGAAAAAAATAGAGATAAATACAAAAAAAGAGTTATCAAAAAAATTACAGAAAAAAATAAATTCTCTAAAAAGAAAAAAAGCTAATGGAAAATCTGTTCTTACTACCGAACCTGTATTCGAATATGCTGTTAAATCTCTTGGACTAAAAGTATCTGACGAGGTGAATAAATTAGCACAAGCTACAGAGGAAGGAAATGATCCAGCACCACAAGACCTTAAAAATATTCAGCAACAAATTAAGAATAAACAAATTTCATTGATTATCAATAATGTTCAGACTACTAACAAAACAGTTGAGGGACTGATTAATCTTGCTGAACAAAACAATATTCCTATTCTAAATGTTACTGAAACACAACCCGACGGCAAAACATATATAGACTGGATGTTAGAACAATATAACAAACTTGAAGAGATTCTAAATGATGGTAAAGGCGAAAAAGCATATCACACAGAGAATGCTAAAGAATCTCACTCTCACGATCATGAGCACGACCATGAAGGGCACGATCATAAACATGAGGGTCATAATCACAACCACTAATATGAAAAATAGTATTCACAATTAGAAAATATGTAGTATAATATAAAGAAGAGATTTGTAAATCGTATCTCTTCTTTTTTTATACTAAAAGTATATTTAAAATATAAGTTAGGAGTTTATTATGACTGAACTTAATATAAAAAAACTTAACCTATTCAATAGGAGATAAGTTAATACTCAACAATCTCTTTTCAGCTGTTCTGCTGGAGATATAGTAGCTGTTGTTGGAAAAAATGGTGTTGGTAAAACAACTTTATTAAACAATATATTAGAAAAACTAAATATAACAGAAAACATAAAATTAATTGGAGAAGAAGCACGTCTTGGCTATGTTCCACAATTCCGTCAAATAGACGAAGAACTACCTTTATCAGTTGAAGACTTTGTCGCACTTCCTCTCCATAAAAAAATTCTTCCTTGGCTTTCGTCAAAAGAAAAAAAACAAATTGAAATTGCCTTAGAAACAACTAATTCACTAACTAAAAAAGAAAAGTCAATAGGTCATTTATCAGGTGGGGAAAAACAACGCGTATTCCTAGCACAGGCACTTGTTAATAATCCTAATTTACTTCTTCTTGATGAGTTTACTTCTAATCTTGACAAAGGTAGCGAGATTGAATGTATGTCTTTGGTTCGTGATATTACTAAAAAAAATAATATAATTACTCTTTGTATTACACATGAACTTTCGTTAATTGACGAAAAATATATTGATAAAATTCTATACTTAGAGGAAGATTGTTATAAATTTATTAGTATTAACGACTTTAATAAAGAACAAAGTGATTTTAAATTATGTAAACATTATGTAGGAGATAACAATTATGCTTAATTATGATTTTATGCAAAATGCCTTTATTGCAGGTACTATTGTAGCAATTATGGCTGGATATATCGGAGTATTTGTAATGGCACGAAATATGTCATTTATCTCCCATACCCTATCTCACGTTGGATTTGCTGGAGCTGCTTTTGCTGTTTTTCTTGGAATTAATCCGATTTATGGATTGCTTATTTTCACAATAACTATGTCATATTTAGTAGGACATCTTAGCGTAAAAGCTTTTCGTCGTGAAGCAACTGTAAGTGTTATGCTTGGGATATTCTTAGGTCTAGGTTTGCTATTCCTTTCACTAACACCGAAAAAGTACAAGTTATGTAAATAGTATTTTATTTGGAAGTGTCGTATCCATCACTCGTGATGATGTTAAACTAATATTTTCACTAGCTATTGCTGTAATTATTTTACTATCACTATTCTATAGAAAAATAAAATTTGATTCTTTTGATGCAATTGGTGCTAAAGCACTCGGTCTTAATGGAAAATTTATCTCAATATTCTTCCTAGTGCTATTATCTGTTGCAACAAGTATTACAGTTCCAGTTGTAGGTGCTTTATTAATGTTTGTATTGCTTACTGTTCCTGCTAGTGCAGCTAGATATTTAACTAATAAAGTAGGAGTAATGATTGCTATTTCAATTACTTTCGCTTTAATAGGAACTTGGTTAGGTCATTACATTGTCTTACTATTCAGCCCTACCAACTACTTTTTATATTGCTACTATTGAAGCACTATTTTATTTCCTAAGCCTTGGTTATTACAATTTAAAACGCAGATAAAAAAACCAGTCAAAATGACTGGTTTTTTATCTTGGTTTTACAGAATTTCTTATTCTTTCGTATGCTCCTGGCTCTACTTTTTCTAGAGAAGTACGAATTATTTCTAATGTTTTGTTGTAACGATATTCTCTATAATATTGTTCAGCAACTGTTAATTGTTGATGGAATTCAATATTTTCTTTTCTATATCTGTTTGCATAACGGATGAGCTTTTTCGATTAATTCTATATCTGTAAGTATATTATTAACTTCAGATGAGTAAATATCTAGTGACTCTTCTGCTTCTGCAACTGCACGTTTTAACAAATCAATATTAATAGGCTCTTTTTTTCAGTTCTTCCAAAGCATATCTATAACTATCTGTAACATCTTTATAAAGAACAATAAATCTATCACTGAAACCAGGAACTCGAGAGTTATCTAATTTACGTTTAATTACTTCTTTTTCTTGATTAATAAATATTAATTTTTTTCTCTTGCAATACTTTCTTCTTCACGTAAACTTGTTAAATATCTAGAGTAATTTGTTTGGTCTTCTTCGATTTTTTTCTAATCCTTGCTCTAATAATTCAACTTTATCTTTAAGATCTTTATAATTTAATTTTGGTTGATTATTAATATAGACATCTATATCATGTTTAAGATCTAACAATTCGCTTAATTCATCGTAATAATTAGCTACCATTTCTTCATCTTTTTTTGATAGATTTGATATCTAGTTTTTAATTTCCTGAATATTATTATAAAGGGCTTCATTTAATTTATCTTGTAAATCAAGTTTATTAGTAATTTCACGATAGTTTTCTTCTATATATCTCTTATAATCAAGCTCTTTTTTTAAGGTCGTTAGAAACCTCATCAATAACATCATAAATGCCATCTAAAAATATTTTCTATTAGATCAATATCTCCTAGTTTTTACTTTTTTTCACGAGCATCATTTAATTGCCAAACAATACTTTCAATTTTTACTAGATATTTCTAAATGTGTAAGTTTGAAACCTTTTTTTTCTCCATCTCTTCAACTTTAAGTCTTAATGACTGTATCTGAGTTGGACAAGTTTTTTCTATCTCTTTTAGTAAATCTGGTAATACATCCATTTTTTCTTTTAAATTAAGAATAGAATTTCTTATTGCTGTAATTTTTTCTTGTGCTTCGATATATTTACCTGTAGATGTCAATAATTTGAAGTCATCTAATTGAGGAGCAAGTTCTTTAATGTTTTGCTCATATTGATCAGCTGCTGCTCCATATTGATGTCTTTTAGCTAAAAGTTCACGATTAAGCTCTTTATACTCTACAACGATTTCTTCATAAACTTCTCTATTTTTAGGTTCAACTTCTTTAAGTTCTTTGATTTCTCGACGAATCTCTGCGATTCTATCTTTTATACTTGCAATTAGTTCACCGCTATTCATTATTACTTCATCAGCACGTTTAAAATTAAATTTATCTATATAGCTTTCAGCATTATAAAGATCACGATCTAATTCTTCTATATCAATACTTTGAATTTCATACCATTCACTTTCCCACTTAGTATAAAGTTTTTTTCTGCTTTTTCCTGCTATCTCTAATGCTTTTACCTGTTTCAAATCATCAGACAATGTTTCTCTTTCTAGCTCATCTTTCATAACTAAAAGAGGGTACAAATCTTGTTTTTCTATTTCTAAAGATGAATAGAGCCACTACTCCTCCAAGAATAAGAACACATACAAATAAAAAAATATATGTCATATATCTTCCCCTGAAATTTTTATTAAATTTTACGTTTATTAATACAATAAATACTAACAAAATTATACCATTTTTAGCATAAAAAAACAAAGTATTTCAACCATTTTTTTGAAATTTTTTTGAATTTTTATTTCAGAACTATTAAAAATTTATTTCGTATCTTCCCTTAAATCTTATATAGTCATTTCACTTTTTATTTTTCTCCTAATATGCGAAAAATAAGATAAATAAATTTAGCGAGGTTTCATATGAATATTATTACAGATAAATCTTTATTTATTAAACAAGCAAATTCACTTTATTACCAATGAGAAAAAAATTTTGATTACTAATCTTTCTAATCTTTCTGCATTATACAAAGAATATTTGCCCAATACTAACTGGGTTGGTTTCTACATAGTAGATAAAGAACAAAACAATCTAGTCTTAGGTCCGTTTCAAGGAAAAGTCGCATGTACGCGTATTCCTTTCAATAAGGGAGTCTGTGGGCATTGCTACACAACAAAAGAAGCAATTTATGTAAAAGATGTTCATCAATTTCCTGGACACATAGCTTGTGATAGTGCAACTAATAGTGAGCTTGTAATTCCTATTATACAAAATAATGAAGTTGTTGCACTTCTTGATATTGATTCTATTGAATTTGATAGATTTTCCCCTGAAGAAGTCTTAGGTATTCAATGAGGTAACAAAAACAAATTTTTGAAAACATAAAGATTTTAAAATAGCAAAGAGGTTTAACTTCATTTAGAAGTAAACCTCTTTTTAATATTAATCGATAATTCCTTTAAATTTAAGGTAGTTCTCATAATCCATTTCTTTATTAATTGCTCCTTCTGGAGTAAGTTCAATTACTCTATTAGCAATTGTTTGAATAAATTCATAGTCATGAGATGTAAAGAATACTGAACCTTTAAATGCGATAATTCCTTCATTAACCGCAGTAATTGACTCTAAATCAAGGTGGTTAGTAGGTTCATCTAAAAGAATAACGTTAGCTTTAGATAACATCATTTTAGACAGCATACAACGCATTTTTTCTCCCCCAGAAAGTACATGAGCACGTTTTAATGCCTCTTCTCCTGAGAATAACATTCTTCCTAAGAACGAACGTAGATATGCTTCACTTTCTTCTTCCGGAGAAGCATATTGACGTAACCACTCTACTAATGAAAGCTTCAATCCTTCGAAATATTCTGTATTATCTTTTGGCATATAACTACGTGAGGTAGTAATTCCCCATTTTACAGTTCCACAATCTGGTTCAATCTCACCTGCTAAAATTTTAAGAAGTGTAGTTTTAGCTACTTCATCTCCTAAAAGAATAACTTTATCGTTAGGATTAACTGTAAAACTCACATTGTTTAAAACTTCTTTTCCTTCAATTGTTTTACTTACACCATCTACGATTAATAAATCATTACCGATTTCACGATCTGGAGTAAAGCGCACATATGGATAACGTCGACTACTTGGTTTAATATCATCAAGCGTAATTTTATCAAGCATTTTCTTTCTACTTGTTGCTTGTTTTGATTTCGAAGCATTTGCTGAGAAACGAGCGATAAACTCTTGAAGTTCTTTAATTTTTTCTTCTTTTTTCTTATTAGAATCTTCCATCATACGACGTGCAAGTTGGCTTGATTGATACCAGAAATCATAGTTACCAACATAAAGTTGAATTTTTCCAAAATCTAAATCACAAATATGTGTACAAATATTATTTAAAAAGTGACGATCATGACTGACTACAATAACTGTATTTTCAAAGTTAATTAAAAATTCTTCAAGCCACTTAATGGCTGCAATGTCAAGTCCATTGGTAGGCTCATCTAGCAATAGAACATCTGGGTTTCCGAATAACGCTTGAGCTAAAAGTACTTTTACCTTAATTGCATTATCTAATTCTCCCATAAGCATATCATGATACTCTACAGAAATACCTAATGCCTTCTAAAAGTTGAGCCGCATCACTCTCAGCACTCCAACCGTCCATTTCAGCGAACTCACCTTCAAGTTCTGCTGCAATGATACCATCTTCTTCTGTGAATGGATCTTTCATATAAATTTCATTTTTGCGTTTCATAACATCCCAAAGACGCTCATGTCCCATCATTACAACATCAATAACTCTATCTTCTTCATAAGCAAAGTGATTTTGACGAAGTACCGCAAGTCGTTCACCTTTTCCTAATGATACGTGACCTTGTTGTGAATCAATTTCACCAGATAATAATTTTAAAAATGTTGTCTTACCTGCTCCGTTAGCACCAATCAGCCCATAGCAGTTACCATTTGTAAATTTTATATTTACATCTTCAAATAGTTTTCTATCTGCAAAACGCAAACCTAAATTTGTTACTTGTAACATTACATTCTCCTCTAATTTTAGTTCAATCATAGGACAAACTGCCTAACACCCTTTAGGCAGCTTCCCTATACTTTATTCTTCTTCTTTTTGACTTACACTTGCAATTAGACTTTCAATATGTAAAGCATACTCAGCTGTTTTATCATATTCAAAAATCAATTCTGGAAACTTACGAATCTTTATTTTTTTAGCAACTTCGCTTTTAACGAATCCTTTTATTTTTTTAAACGATTCTTTAGTTTTTTCTTTTTCGCGTTCTCCACCTAGAACTGTGTAGTACACTTTTGCTTGAGAATAATCTCCTGTCAAAGTTACTTCTGTAACAGTAACAAATCCTAAATCATGATTTTTAACTTTTGTTGCTAAAACATAAGTAATTTCTTTTTTGATTTGTTCTGCAAGTCTATTAACTCTTAATTCTGACATTAGTTTCTCCTCCTATTTTTTTACTTCTTCCATGATGTAAACTTCAAAGACATCTCCTTCTTTAATATCATTAAAGTTTTCAACAGTCATACCGCATTCATAACCACTTTGAACTTCTTTTACATCATCTTTAAATCTTCTTAGTGTATCAATTTCACCTTCGTAAATTACAACACTATCACGGATTACACGTACTTTACCATCACGAGAAACTTTACCTTCTGTAACATAAGCACCAGCGATTGTTCCAATTTTTGATACTTTATATACTTGACGAACTTCTGCAAGACCTATTACTTTTTCTACAAATTCTGGATCTAATAATCCTGTCATAGCTGCTTCGATTTCTTCAATTACTTTATAGATAATACTATGTAAGCGAATATCTACTTGTTCAGTTGCTGCCATTTGCTTAGCGTTATTATCAGGACGGACGTTGAATCCAATTACTACTGCACTAGATGCAACAGCAAGAGTGATATCAGATTCATTGATTGCTCCTACTCCAGTGTGTATAATACGCACATTAACACCTTCTACATCAATTTTAGCTAATGACATGGCAAGTGCTTCAACTGAACCTTGAACATCTGCTTTTATAATAATGTTAAGATCTTTCATCTCACCTTGTTTCATTTGTTCAAATAGCGTATCAAGTGATACTGCTGAGTTAGCTTGACGTGTAGTTTCAATATATTGTTGTTGACGTTTTTCTCCAATTTGACGTGCTGTTTTTTCATCACCGAATACTACAAAACGATCTCCTGCATTTGGTACGTCTTGAAGACCAGTTATTTCTACTGGTGTAGATGGTTTAGCAGTATGGATATTTTTACTACGATCATTTATCATAGCACGAACACGTCCGTATGTATTACCTACTACTAACGGATCTCCTACATTAAGAGTACCATTTTGTACTAATAATGTTGCAACTGCTCCACGCCCTTTGTCAAGTTTAGCTTCAATGACAGTACCTAGTGCTAGACGGTTTGGATTGGCTTTTAACTCTTGCATTTCTGTAACTAATAAAATATTTTCTAATAGTTCATCAATCCCCTCACCTTTCAGAGCTGAAATAGGAACAAAGATTGTATCTCCACCCCACTCTTCAGAAATAAGTCCATATTCTACAAGTTCATTCATAACTCGGTCTGGGATTTGCTTGAGGTTTATCCATTTTATTAACAGCAACAATAATAGGAACATCTGCTGCTTTAGCATGGTTAATAGCTTCTATTGTTTGAGGCATTACCCCATCATCAGCAGCTACTACTAAAATTGTTACGTCAGTAATTTTTGCTCCACGTGCACGCATAGTTGTAAACGCAGCGTGTCCTGGTGTATCTAAAAATGTAATTTTCTTATCTTTAGTACGAACTTGATAAGCACCAATATGTTGAGTGATACCACCTGCTTCTCCTGCAGTTACACGTGTGTTTCTAATTGTATCTAATAAAGTTGTTTTCCCGTGGTCAACATGCCCCATTATTGTAACAATTGGAGCTCTTTCTTTAAGATTTTTTTCTTCATCTTCAACTTCAAAGTATAAATCTAAATCTTCTTTATTGATTTCTACTTCTTCTTGAATTTCTTTTCCATAATCCATAGCAATTAATTCAATTTGCTCTAAAGTAAGAGATTGATTGATATTTGCCATGATTTTAAGTTCCATAAACAACTTTTTAATTAATTCAGTTGAATTTACTGATAGTACTTCTGAAAGTTCTCCCTACAGTCATGCCATCTCTTACTAAGATAGTGTCTTCTGAAATTGTTTCTTCTGTAGGTGCTTCAATAATTGCAGGCTGCTGTTTATTAGATTTTTTTATTTTTTTTTCTTTTTTATTTTTTTTCTTTTTATGTTTTTTAGTATCACTTTGATTTTTGATTACTAGCAACTTTTTCTGCTTTTGGTTCTTCTTTTTTAGCTTTGAAGATGCTATCAAGTTTGGCTAACCCCTCTTCCGTTAACATTGACATATGGTTAGACACTTCAATTTCAGATTCTCTTAAAACTTTAATTATATCTTTTGACTGTTTACCAATCTCTTTAGCATATTCATATACTCTGACCTTTTTCATTACAATCTTCCTCCTTCTTCTAATAGTTGCTTAAACTTTTTTTATAAACCCATCATCAGTCATACCAAGTGCGACACGATTATCTCGTCCAATTGCTCTACTTATATTTTCAATATCTGAAAATTCGATGTGATTAACACCATAAAACGTCGCTTTATCTATCAATTTTTTTCTTTGTATTAATACCGCAATCTTGTGCTATGACTAATAATTTTATCTTTTTATTCTTTAAATTTTTTTGTGATTAAATCTTCGCCTGTTATAAGTTTACCTGCTCTTTTGCATTAAACCCTAATAAATTATATTTTTTTAACATTATTTTTGTGGAATAGACTTTCTATATATTAATCTAATTACTTCGTTGTAAATAGGCTCCATAATTTCTGGAGTAGTTGAAAAGAATTTTCTCAAGTAATTTTTTTATCTTTTTGCATTATTAATTACTTCCAAATCTGATACAACATATGCTCCGCGCCCAGCTTTTTTTCCTGTTGGGTCTACCGAAATTTCTCCTTCTTTATTTTTTACTATTCTTAGTAAATCTTTTTTCGGAAACATCTCGTTAGTCAGTATACATTTTCTTGTTGGTATTTTTCTTTTTTTCATCTTAACACCTCACTACTCAGCTGCTTTAATGTCAATTTTCCATCCAGTTAATCTTGCTGCTAAGCGAACGTTTTGACCTTTTTTCCCTATTGCAAGAGATAGTTGATCTTCTTTAACTTTAACATTAGCAATTTTTTCTTCTTCATCTATAATGATTTCTTCTACTTTAGCAGGTGCTAATGCATTAGTAATAAATTTCACAGGATCAGCATCCCATGTAATGATGTCAATCTTCTCACCGTTTAATTCATCAACGATACGATTAACACGGTCTCCTTTATTACCTACACATGCTCCTACTGGATCAACATTTTTGTCTTCAGAGAAAACGGCAAGTTTAGTTCTTTCACCAGCTTCACGAGACACACTCTTAATTTCTACTGTTCCACTATAGATTTCAGGAACTTCCATTTCGAATAATCTTCTAATAAATTCAGGATGTGATCTAGATGCCAGAACATGCGGCTTACTACCACGGCTTGGGTTATCTACTTTAGCTATATAAACTTTTATAGGTGTTTGTGGTACATAATTTTCACCAGGAACTCTTTCATTCTCTCCTAAAATAGCCTCAATTTTTCCAAGTTTCACATATACATAACGTGTATCAATTCTGTCTACAGTACCTGAAAGAATTTCTCCTTCATATTCACTATACTCTTTAAATAAGATTTCTTTTTCTGCTTCACGAAGTCTTTGTAATAGCGCTTGTTTAGCCGCTTGAGCTCCAACACGACCAAAGTCATCTGGAAGATCTACTACCTCATAGATATCACCAACTTCATACGCTGGATTAATTTTCAACGCATCCTCTAAAGCAAATTCAATTCTATCATCATATACTTCTTCTACAACATCTTTTCTAATGATAAATTTGTAATCACCTGTAGCACGATTAAAATCTACTCTTACATTCTTTGCAGCGTTAAAATTCTTTTTGTATGCTGATAATAGAGCTAATTCAATAGCTTCTACTAGTATATCTTCTGCAATACCTTTTTTTCTTGTTCAATTAATTTAATAGCTTTAAGCAAATCCTTGCTCATTGTTCTTTTTCTCCTTTAAAAATTAAAAATTTAACAGCTAATCTAATCTTAGCAATTTTTTTCATAACTAATAATTGATTTCTTTACTCTTGCTTTTATCTTTATATTCAATAGTAATTTCTTTATCTTCAACATCTAAGATGTCACCATAAAATTCTTTCTGGTTATCTACCTTCTCATAAGTTTTGATATATACATGTTTACCTATTGAATCGATAACTTCTTCCAGATTTCTTAACTCACGTTCTATACCTGGTGAAGAAACTTCAAGATAGTACTTGTCGCTTATGAAAATCCTCTTTATCCAATTCTTCTGCTAGTTTTTCACTTAAAAGTACACAATCATCTAGTGTTAAACCACCATCTTTATCGAAGTAAATGCGTAAGAAGAATTCACTACCTTCTTTTACATATTCTACATCATAAAGTGAATATACTGTATCTTTTGTTTGCTCATCTGCAATAGCTTTTACTCTTTGTACTATACTCATATTACACCTCTTTCTAAAATCTAAAATTGCAATATTAAAAAGTGGAGAACTTTCAAAATTCACCACCCTTTCGGTAATTTATTTCAATGTAGTTACATTGTATCACAATAAATAAGAGAAATCAATTAATTTGTCTTACTTATCACGAATAACTTCAATCTTATATCCATCTGGATCTTTGATAAAGTAATAACTTGGCGGGAATCCTGGTAAACCTTTTAAATCTGTAACATCGTATCCTGCCTCTTTATGTTTCTCATATAAACTTTCTAAATCAGAAACTGAAATTGCAATATGACCGTAACCATCTCCTAAATCATATGCACCATGATCATAATTATAAGTTAACTCTAATTCATAATCAGAACCTGGTAAAGTCAAATATACTAAAGTAAATTTATATTCTTTAAAATCTCTTTCTCTACTTACTTTAAAATCAAATGCTTCCGTATAAAACTTAATTGATTTTTTTCTAAATCAGCAACTCTATAACAAGTATGCGCCATAGTTTGAACCATAATCTCACCTCGAAAAATTTTTTTATAATATTGTCCACGCAAAACCTATAGCTCCAATCCCAAGATGAGTTGATACTACAGGAGTAATTGCGTCTATTTCGACATTAACATTGGGATAAACTTCTTTTATATGATTTTTAATCTCTTCCGCCTTTTCTATGGCATCTACATGAAGAACACATACAGAAATGTTTTCATCCTTATGTTGTTGATAAAATTCATCAAATAATTCATAAATTCTTAATACAACTTTTTTATAAGTACGTATTTTTTGGAATGGTACGATTACCTTATCCTCAAAATGTAATAAAGGTTTAACTTGCAACAAGTTACCAACTATAGCCTGTGCACCATTTAAGCGACCACTACGCTGTAAATGAGATAAGTCGTCAGCCATAAAATATGCTTTTGAAACTTTTTTCATTTCATCTAATGCAGCGATAATTTCTTTAGAATTCTTACCTTCTTTTAATTAGCACAGCTGCTTTAATTGCATAATATCCTTCAGGATGACAAGCAACTTCAGAATCAAATGGGTGAACATTAATACCATCAACCATAAGATCAGCTACAGAGTATGATGAAAATGTTCCACTTATACCACTAGATAGTGCTATAGCAATAACATCTGTATAACCTTCTTCTTTTAATTTTTCTAAGCATGAAACAACTTCCCCAATTGCTGGTTGAGAGGTTGTTGGAAAAGAATTATTAGGATCCTTTAAATAATCATAGTATTTATCAAGAGGCATATCAATAACCTCTTTATAAGAATTTCCATCAATAACTATATTTAAATAAACCGTTCTAATATTTAATTCTTTTTGTTAATTCATCTGGTAAATATGCTGTCGAATCCATTACAATAGCTATTTTTCCACACTCATACCTACTATTTTTACAATAGCTTTTCCTTTCCTAGAATTTTTCAATATTATACAGTTCTAATTCAACTTTTGTTTCTCTACCCATAAGTTCGATCATTACATCTACTTTGTAGTTATTAAGGTCTATATTCACCACTTTACCTTCCATATCTACAAATGGCCCAGAAATAACACGAACATGGTCTCCTACTTCGATATCTACATCAACAACGCTTGAAAGCCCCATTTGTTGTAAAATAAAGTTGATTTCTTCTGGAAGTAATGGACTTGGTTTTGAACCCCCACCATGTGAACCTACAAATCCAGTTACACCTGGTGTATTTCTAACTACAAACCAAGAGTCATCAGTCATAACAAGTTCAACTAGAACATATCCAGGGAAAGTTTTTCTATTTACTTCTTTTCTTTTTCCTGTTGGTGTTATAATAGTTTCTTTTTCTTCTGGAACAACAATTCTAAATATTTTATCTTCCATATTTCAAAGATTCAACACGTTTTTCAATATTATCTTTTACTTTATTTCTCATAACCAGAGTATGTATGAATTACGTACCACTCTTTGTTTACTGTATCACTCATAATAACCTCTCTTACTTACTAAAATGTCTAATTCCAGCAGTTATTCCTAAATCTACCACATAACTGAACAACATTAATATTCCTACAACTACTATAACTATAAGAGTTTTTTTCTAACAAGTTCGTTAAATGTTGGCCAACTTACTTTTTTTCATTTCTGAAACAACTTTTTAAAAAAATCTTAACACTAGTGAATTCTCCTCTCATACAAATTTAATTCTTTCATTGTACATTTTATAAATTATACCATAGCACAATTCATAAATCTATAAAAATTTCAAATAAAAATAAGTACACTTGTACAATATATTATTGTAACATTTATTAAGAAACTTTTCAAATATATATCTTAAAATTGCTAAATAAACATTTTAAAAAAATCTTGAGAGAAATATATTTTCAAATAATTGTATTACAAAAATTATATTTATTATTTCTCTCAAGAAATACTTATTTATTTTATTAAATCATATGTTGCTACCAAGGTGTTTCTCATTAACATAGTAATTGTTAATGGACCAACCCCACCAGGAACGGGTGATATATACTTAACTTTCCCAATAAAGTTTTCAAGATTTACATCTCCAACTAACTTACCATCTTTGTAGTTATTTCCTACATCAATAATAGTAACTGTTTCTTTTTACTTTTTCTTCTCCAGTTAAAAAGTGTGCAGAACCCACACAACTAACAATAATATCAGCTTGTTCTAATAAACTATCAAGATTTTTAGTTTTTGAGTGTGCTGTTATCACAGTTGCATTATTTTGAAGCAATAATGTAGATATAGGTTTTCCTACAATATTACTTCTTCCTATTACTAATGCTAACTTTCCATCAATTTCATCGCCGGTAGATTTTATCATTTCTAAAATACCAAGAGGTGTACATGGAATTAGTTTTGCTTCTCCAATAACTAACTTTCCTACATTAATAGGATGAAAACCATCAACATCTTTTTGCGGGCTTACCGCATTTAAAATTTGTTCTGCATCGATATGTTTAGGTAATGGTAATTGAACTAAAATACCGTGTACTTCACTATCATTATTTAACTTCTCAATTTCATTTAAAAGGCTAGCAGTAGAAATATTTTCATCTAATTCTATTTTAACAGAATTAATGTTATTTTTCTAAACATGCTTTATGCTTTGAATTAACATAACTTTTAGAAGCCTTATTATCTCCTACTAAAACTACCGCTAACGTTGGAGTTATACCTCTTTGTTGAAGAATTGTTGCTTCTTCTTTTATCTCAGCGCGTAATTTTTTAGCAAGATCAGTACCGCTTATAATTTTTGTCATTATTTTTTTCCTTCCTAATCTCAATTTTTGCTTTAGATTGATTTTCCGTACCATTCAATAATCTTTGAATATTTTTTTCTTATGCATATATATAACAAAAATACACATTACAATCATAACCCACTTATCAATACCTGTTTCAAAAATAGATAAATAAACTATAGAAGTCAAACATATTAAAATACTTCCCTAAAGAAACATATCCAGTGATAAATAGTGTTGAGAAAAATATTACAAGTAAAAGTGCGCTTAAAGCTGGATAAAGAAATATGAATACTCCTGAACCAGTTGCAACTGCTTTTCCTCCTTTAAAGTTTGCAAAGATAGGATAAACATGTCCTATCATTGCAAATGCTCCAAAAATAGAAAGAAATTCAACTTTTCCTAGACTTAACGTAGGTAAAAATGTTGCGACAATTCCTTTAGATATATCTAAAATAAACACCATAACTCCTGCTTTTTCCCAAGACATCTAAATGTGTTTGTTGTTCCTAAATTTCCGCTTCCCATAGTACGAATATCTGTATTATAAAATAGTTTCCCAATAATTAAAGCAAATGGGATAGCTCCTATTAAATATGCAATAGCACAAAACAATAAAACTTGTGTAATCATATATTCTCCTATCTTATTATAGCTCCATACTCTGTCAACGCTGCAAGAACTTTTTCATGAACAGCTGTTACTTCTTCATCAGTTAATGTTTTTTCTTTATCGCTATACGTAATTGTTAATGCTAGAGATTTTTTACCAGCCACTAATTCTAAACCTACATATAAGTCGAATAATTCTACATTTGTTATTAATTTACTATTTACACTTTCGATTGCGTTATAAATATTTTGATATTCATCTTCCAAATCAACTAGCATCGCAATATCACGAGTTATTTCCGGATACTTAGTTACTTCTTCATACTTAGGTTTTACTTTTTCTTCTGAAATAACTTTATCTAAATTAATTTCAAAAACATAAGTTCTATTAAGTCCCAGTTTCTCAGCTACTAATGGATGAACTTCACCAATTAACCCAATACGTTCTACGCCTAAATAAACTTCAGCAGTACGACCTGGATGCATTCCATCAACTGTTACCTTTTTATATGTTACTTTCTGATCTAAACCTAGATATTCTAAAGCAACTTCTAAATAACCTTTTGCTGCATAAAAATCTAATTCTCGACTATCTTTTTAACCATTTTGTAGCTCTTTCTTCTCCAGTTAAAGCAGCACTAAGATAAAGTATTTCTTTCGGTTGAACATTATCATCTCCGCTTCCGAAGAAAACTCTCCCAATTTCTACAAGTTTTAAATCCTTTTGCTTACGAGCTACATTATATCCAACTGTATTCAATAATCCTGGTATTAAACTTTGGCGAAGTGTTGAATGTGTTTCTGTCATTGGCATTAATAATTTTACTTTATGATGATTTTCTAAAGTAAAACTTGTTGATTCTTCATCAGATACCAATGAATAATTAATTGTATCGTTAAAGCCAGCATTAACATACAATCTACGTAAATCACGAACAGCACGTTGTGTATAAGTTAAACCACCTTTTGTTGTTCTTGAGAATTTTGGTAATGTGGATGCCAAATTATCATAACCATAAATACGAATAACTTCTTCTACTAAGTCTTGCTTAATTATGATATCTGGACGTCTTGTTGGTACTTTTACTATTAATTCTTCAGCAGCTACTTCTACACCAAAGTTCAAACTTTCTAAAATAGAAATAATTTCCTCTGTTGATAAAATAATACCTAAATAATTATTAATGTATGTTGTCGTAATAGCTACTTCTCTTTCTTGTTCTTTATTAACTACACCTACCGAAGATTCTACAGTGGCATTTGGACATAATTCCAAAATTAATTCTACTGCACGCTGTAAGGCTGCAAGTTGCATATTAGAGTCTATTCCTTTTTCAAAACGTGCTGATGAATCACTTCTTAATCCATGAGCAGCTGAAGTACGACGTATACTTGACGAATTAAAGTATGCAGATTCTAAAATTATATTTTTAGTACTTTCGCTTACTTCTGTATTTTTTCCACCCATAACTCCACCTAAAGCTATTGGCTGTTTCCCATCTGTAATAACTAAATCTGTATCTTGTAGTTTACGTTCTACTCCATCAAGAGTTTCTAATACTTCTCCTTCTTTTGCATCACGTATAACTATCTTATCTCCTACTAAATCTTTATCAAATGCATGCATCGGCTGACCGAACTCTAAAAGAACATAGTTAGTTATATCTACAATATTGTTAATTGGACGAATACCCGAACTCATAAGGCGAACCTGTAGCCATAATGGTGAATCTTTCACTTCTATATTTTTAATCACTTGTCCTAAATAATTTTTACAAGAAGGACTTTCTACCTCTACAGATAAAGTAGTCTGTTCATAATTTTCCGCTACTTCTTTATCGTTAAAAGTTACAGCCTTATTATATAAAGCTCCTAATTCATACGATAAACCACGCATACTTAATGCATCAGCTCTATTTGGTGTAATTGATAGGTCTAATATATAATCATTTAAACCTAGTACTTCTGATACATCAGCACCTAATTCTTGTTTTTCTCCAAAAATATAAATACCTTCTTGATAATTTTTAGGGATTACACTTTGGTTTAATCCAAGCTCTTTTAGTGAACATATCATACCTTGTGATTCTACTCCACGAAGCTTAGCTTTTTTGATTTTGATTCCTGGTAGTTTTGCTCCAACCTTTGCTACAATAACATATTGTCCAGCATCTACATTTGGTGCTCCACATACGATTTGAAGATTTTCTTCTTCTCCTACATTTACCTGACATACACTTAATTTTTCTGCATCTGGATGTTTTTCTTTCGATTCTACATAGCCTACCACTACATTAGACAATTCCTCAGCTAAGTAATCTACTCCTTCTATTTCAATACCACCACGAGTAATTTTTTCTGCTAAATCTGTAGCATTATCTTCTACATTTGTATATTGTTTTAACCAATTATAACTTACTAACATTGCTACCTCCTACTAATCATTTCTATCATTATTAAATTGTTGTAAAAATCTAATATCGTTTGTATAGAAACTTCTTATATCACTAACTCCATATTTTAACATTGCGATACGTTCTACCCCCATACCGAAAGCAAAACCACTATATTCTTCTGGATCAAACCCTGCCATTTCTAATACATTAGGGATGCACCATACCTGCACCAAGAATTTCTAACCATTTAATATTATTTTCATCATCTTCATTTCCCCAAGATACATCAACTTCTACTGAAGGTTCTGTAAATGGGAAAAAGCTAGGGCGAAGACGAATTTTTTTATTTTCTCCGAAAACAGATTTAATAAAATGTTCCAATGTCCCTTTTAAATCACTAAATGTAATATTTTTATCAACTACTAATCCTTCAATTTGAGCAAATTGGTGTGAGTGAGTAGCATCATCACTATCACGACGGAAATACTTTACCAGGACAAAGAATTTTAACGGGACCTTGACCATTAGATTTTAACATTTCTCTTGCTTGAACAGGAGATGTTTGAGTCCTCATAAGAAGTTCGTTAGTAATATAAAATGTATCTTGCATATCACGTGCTGGATGATCTTTTGGAAGATTTAACATTTCAAAATTAAATTTATCTGTTTCAACTTCTGGACCTTCTGCCACTGAATACCCCATAGAAATGAATATTTCTTCTACTTCTTCTATGACTTTATTTAGTGGATTCATTCCACCTAAATCTACTTTTCTACTAGGTAAAGTAACATCAATATTTTCACTTGCAAGTTTTAACTCTAATGCTTTTTTTCTGCTAATTCTACTTTTCGCTCTTCTAAGCTCTCATTAATGAAAGTCTTCACTTCATTAACTAATTTCCCAAATGTTGGTCTCTCTTCTGGAGAAAGGTCTCTAGCACCTTTCATAATTTCTGTTAGTGCACCTTTTTTACCTAAAAAATTAACTCTTAGGTCATACAATTCTTTTTCGTTTTTTTAATATCTTTTACTAATTCAAGATATTCTTTTTTTATATTTTCTAAAGACATAAAAATCCTCCTAATATTTTTTTTATAAAGACATTTTGCATAAGTTACTTTAATTATCCAAAATAAAAAAGTCCCTCAAAACTCTCGTTTCGAAGGGACGAATAAATCGTGGTACCACCCAAATTTAAAGTCAAACTGACTTCCTTAAATCTAATCTAGATTAGCTTGGCTTTTAACGGTGCCATCCGATTGTACTCATTATCTAACTTATACAATTACTCATAAGCTGAAAAATATAAATTCAGTTAATACAACTCTTTCAGTTACAAAGCTGCTCCCTGTTAAAAAAACTTCCAATATACCGTCTTAATCATTGCTTTTAAATTATATAGTTAAAATAATAATATAAAAATACCACGCTGTCAACTAATACGCCAAAAACAAGGCGCGATAACTAATGAACTTAATGTATGTTATTTTAGTTCAATTAGAGTTCTAATTTAGCAGTTCCATCAAAAATGTTAGATTATGACGCTAATTAATTTCAGCCATTATCTTATCTATCAATTCTGTAATTCCTTTGGCTACATAAACTATTTCATCAGGATCATGAATATAACAAATAATCTGACCTTCTTTCCCAGCATTATCTGGATCAAAATCAAACATTAGAAAGCAACTATCACAATACTCAGCAAAAGGAATCCACCTTTTATTAAAGAGATATGGTTTTACCCTGCTATCCTTCATTTTATTTATATCATCTTTTTGAAAAAAATACTCATTAAGCTCTGTTAATAAGACATCTTTATTTTGAAAAATATTCCTTTGTATTTTCTATATCTTGCAGACTCATTAAACAAAATGGCATTTCTCTTTCATCAATAATACAAGGAAAAAAATACTCAAAGTATTTACTCCCATTTTTTTATATTTGTAAATTTCTTTTTACATCATTAGGCAAGGTTATACCTATTTTTTTCTCGAAAGATACAATCTCTGTCTCTGAAAGCTCCTGAAATTTCGTGATAATCGTCAAGATATTCTTCTTCTACGGGATCTTCCAAATCCCATTCTTCAAAAATTTTTCACATATATTTTTTTCAATTTGTTTGATTTTATCTATTATTTTTCATATTTTCTCTCCCAAACATTAAATTTACAAATGCCAGACCTATTCATATAGTATTAGTAACTATACATTCCTATGTAGTTTTATTCACTAATTTTTTCTATTTTTTTCGAGCGTCTCTATCATTTGCGTTTTACGTTCTTCCAACTCTTTAATTTTCTTAAGCAAGAAATCAGAAAAGTTCACTTCATCTTCCTCAAAAGCAACTTTAGAATACCAATCAAGTGCGACAATTCTATTATTTTTATCAAAGCAAAATATTGTATTTCCATCACCGATTATTGAAAAAAATGGAATATAGTCTTCTAAGCCTTCATCATGTAATTCTTTTGTTTTTACACGAATATCTAGATAATCTGGTATTCCTTTTGCAATACCATATACCATAATTCCTCGACAAAATGTCCAAAATGGAGCTACATCGTATACCTTAGCTCTTGGCCATAATTCTTCTCTGACTTCCATGTAAAGTCCTCCCAAAGGAGACATAGTAAACTCTTTAAAATCATCCGGAAGACTTATATCATACTGCTTCTCAAAAATTTAATATATCTTTTTCTGATGGTTCATTCCCCATACAAGCAAAAAAATCTGATATACCTTAGAATCATAGTTATGAAAAATAATCATAGACTTTTTTTCTATCGACATAAATAATCTCCTTATCCTAGATAAATATACTCTATAACGATGTCACAAAGATTTTTATTCTTATCATATCCAAAATATACAGGATACACTCCATCTCCAAAACCTGTTTGAATCATCGGAATACTTAAATTGGTATTAGGAATCCTGAAATTAATCCAATCTCCTCCTTCACGTTGATAAAGTGGATTTTCTACTGCATTTTTTTCAAAAATATCCGCAAAGAAATCATCATAAATATTTTTTTATTAGGATTTTCTTCATACCAACTATCTTCAAAATCACAATATGCATTTTTAGTTTCAACATCTACTATTGTTGCAAGTCCTGCATCAACGGAAAATCCGAAGATGCTCCCCTCTTCAAGAGAATCTAGATTTTCATCTCCCTTTAATGCTTCGTAGTAAACAACAGGTTCTTCTTCTGTAAATTTTACTCTACTCATCACATATCTGTAATGGTCTTCCTCTATTTTTGCTACTAACGTTTTTATTCTAAATTTTCCTACAGGTACGGGACTGTAAATAAGGTTTTTCATCTCTGTGAAGCCATACTAATGGATCTCTAACCAAAATTTCTCCAGTTGGAAAATTTACTTCACCCATATCTAAAACAAAAACTTCCTTACCTTGTATTTCTTTCATTTCAAAACATTGTGCATAATTTACTGGTGATGTAAGTAAATTCTTTACTTCTTCATATTTTTTTAGCCATTTTTTTCTGATGTATGTATCTTTTCCATAAAAGTCTCCTTTGAATATTTTTTTATTTTTATTATTAAAATCTTAAACTTAACTCAATATTAATTTTTTTATCGAGTATACTAATTATTATACACCAAATTAATCTTAATTATTTAAAAAAAGCTAATATGTTTTTTTCCTTTATAATTAATATAAAAATCACCCTTTTCCCTTTTCGAAGAAAGAATGATTTTATTTATATATTTCTTTATTTCGTATATTCTTCTATTAAAGCTAATACTTCTTCCGTCGTAGCACACATAACAGCTTTTTCAACTAATTCTTTCATTTCAGCAAGTGTTAAATTCTTGATTTGACTACGTGCTTGTAAAATTGAAGTAGCTGACATTGAAAACTCATCTAGCCCCATACCTAGTAGTAATGGAATAGCTAAAGCTATCTCCAGCCATTTCTCCACACATTCCTGTCCATTTACCTTCTTTGTGAGATGCTTCAATAACATTTTTCACAAGTCGTAAAATAGCTGGATTATATGGTTGGTATAAGTATGATACTTTTTCACTCATACGGTCTGCTGCCATAGTATATTGAATTAAATCGTTAGTACCGATTGAGAAGAAATCAACTTCTTTAGCAAAGATGTCAGCAATAACAGCTGTTGACGGAATCTCAACCATGATACCTAATTCAATATCATTACTTACTGCAACACCTTCAGCTACAAGTTTTTCTTTTTCTTCTAAGAATAAAGCTTTAGCTGCTCTAAATTCTTGCACTGTTGCAATCATAGGGAACATTACACATAATTTTCCGTACACAGATGCACGTAATAATGCTCTAAGCTGCGTTCTGAAAAGATCTTTTTCTTCTAAACAAAGTCTGATTGCTCTAAATCCTAAGAATGGGTTCATTTCTTTTGGTAAATCTAAGTAAGGTAGTTCTTTATCTCCCCCAATGTCTAGAGTACGAACTACTACTGGTTTATCACCCATACCTTCTAATACAGCTTTATATGCTTCAAATTGTTCATCTTCTGTTGGCAGTTGATCGCGTCCCATATATAAGAACTCTGTACGATATAATCCTACAGCTTCTCCACCATTATTTTTAACACCTTCTAAATCTGCTGGTGTTCCGATGTTTGCTGCTAAAATTACTTCATGTCCATCTTTTGTTACAGATTTTTCTGTTACAAGTTTAGCCCATTCAGCTTTTTGAGCTTCAAACTTAGCGTGTTTTTCCTTATATTCAGCAGTAGTAGCTTCATCTGGATTTACAAGAACAACACCATCAAGTCCATCAAGAATTAAAATGTCGCCATTTTTCACATCTTCTGTAATTGAACTTGTTCCAACTACCGCTGGAATTTCTAATGAACGTGCCATAATTGCAGAGTGAGAAGTACGTCCACCGATATTTGTTGCAAAACCTTTTACATATTTTTTGTTAAGTTGAGCAGTATCAGATGGTGTCAAGTCTTCCGCGATAACAATAACTTCTTCATCTATTAAACTTGGATTTGGTAAATCCACACCTAAAAGATGTGCTAAAATACGTTTAGAAACGTCTCTAATATCAGCTGCACGCTCTTTCATATATTCATTGTCCATTGCTTCAAACATAGATATAAACATATCAGAAGTTTCTTTAAATGCATATTCTGCATTAATAACTTTAGACTCAATATCTGTTTTAACAGTTCCCATAAATTCAGGATCATCTAAAATTAAAAGATGAGCTTCAAATACAGCAGCTTTATCTGCACCTAGGCTTGCTAATGCATTTTCTTTAATAATAGTTAATTCTTTTTTAGATGCTTCTATAGCATCTTCAAAACGTTTAATTTCAGCTGCCACATCTTCAATTTTCACTTCTTTAACTGTCAAATCTGGCTCTACAAATACATAAGCTTTAGCAAAAGATATACCTTGTGATGCTGCTATACCTTTTAATTTTAACATATTATGCTAATCCTTCTTTCTTCATTGTTTCTTCTAAAGCAGCAAGTGCTTCAGCTTCATCAGCTCCATCAACATAAATAGTTATATCTGCGTCTTTTCCAACTCCTAAACTCATAACACCCATGATTGATTTTAAGTTAACTTTACGACCATTGTATTCTAATTCAATATTAGATTGGAATTTTGATGCAGCTTGCACTAATAGTGTTGCTGGTCTTGCGTGAATTCCTGTTTCGTCAATTACTTTAAATTCTTTTTGTAGCATAGTTATTATCTCCTTTTATTAAAAAAATATTTACAAACAAATAATACCACATGAAAACAATATTTACAAGTGTTTTGAGTCGAAATCATAAGTTCTAATCTTGCTATTAAACAACAAAGAAAGCCGTTTCTTTTTAATGTGTGTAAATAGTTGTTGTATTTTTGTTGAAAATGAAATGAAAAACAGAAAAAAATATACTATAAAGATATTAATATAAAAAAATACTGAAATTTTCTAAACTTCAGTATTTTTTTATAATTCTTTTTAGGTTTTATTTAAAAATTATTATGTTTTTTTATAATTTTACAGTAAACTTATTCTCTTTAAGAAGCTACTTTTAATAATAATACTAAACTATTTCTCCCCCGAGTTTGATTATAGACTTAAATCTTTCATAATCTTCATGATTATTATTAAATTTCACGTGCATTCTTATTAACTTCTTTAAAATCTATTCCCTGATCTTTTGCTGCAAAAACACATCCGCAATAGCACTGACGATAAATATTATAATCTTCACACATTTCTACTGAACGTCGATAGCCATTATTTTTTTTAAAATCAGAAGGTAAATAATAAATCGAAACTTGTTCTTGCAGAACATATCCTGTTTCATTGATTATTTGAGCATTTTTCTTTGGACTAATTGTCAATGCCGAAGCAAAATAATCATATCCTAATTCCAAAGCTTTTTGAGCAGATGAATCAAGGCGCATTTCATAACAAATATGGCATCTTTCTCCACCTTCGCGTTCGTCTTCGTAACCCTTTTTACCGCTCTAATAAACTTACTAGGTGAATATTCATCAGCTAAAAATTTTATCTTCTTGTCATTTCTTCTATTAAACTCTTCTACAAAATCTTTTTGAACGAGCATTCTTTTTATATATTCTTCTTTAGGATGAATATTAGAATTTGAGAAAAATATTGTGATATCACTAAACTCTGATAAATATTCCAAAACATAGGTGCTACATGGTGCACAACATGAATGAATTAAAAATTTTTAGGGCGAAAGCTATTTTTACTCCATTCTTTTTATCAATTCTTTTTAAAAACATTATCATAGTTTATTTTTTTGATTTTTTTATGCCTTGTATTAATAAACTGTTTACTATCTATCATACTATACCTTTCTTATTTTTTTCTATATATTCAATTCCTAAATGTTTATATGCTTTAGGTGTCGCGCGACGACCTCTCGGAGTTCTCTCTATAAAACCTTCTTTAACTAAATAAGGTTCATAAACATCTTCTATTGTAATACTTTCTTCTCCAATTGTTATTGCAATAGTTTCTAATCCAACAGCACGACCATCATAACGCTTAATTAGACATTCTAATATTTTATAATCTATACTGTCTAAGCCTTGTCCATCTACTTGAAGTAAATCCAATGAAGAAGTTGCTAGTTTTTGAGTTATTACTCCATCATTTTTCACTTGAGCGAAAATCTCGAACTCGTTTAAGCAGACGATTGGCTATTCGTGGGGTTCCTCTAGAACGCATAGCTATTTCATAAGAGCTCTGTTCATCAATCTCACAATCAAAAATATCCGAAGTTCTATCAATTATATTTTTAAGTTCGTCTACATTATAAAACTCCAAACGACAATGAACTCCAAATCTATCTCTTAACGGCGCCGTTAATGCTCCTGCACGTGTTGTAGCTCCTACCAAAGTAAAAGGAGGTAGTTCTATTCTTATATTTCGAGATTCATCACCTTTTCCTATAACTATATCAAGGTAAAAGTCTTCCATTGCTGAATATAAAATTTCTTCTATTGAGCGACTTATACGATGTATCTCATCAATAAATAACACATCTCCTGGCTCTAGACTAGTTAATATTGCGGCCAAGTCACCCTGATTTTTCAATTGCTGGACCTGAAGTATACTTTATCCCTACACCCATTTCATTAGCTATTATTGTCGCAAGTGTTGTTTTCCCTAATCCTGGAGGACCATAAAGAAGACAATGATCCAAAGACTTCTGCACGAAGTTTTGCTGCTTCAATAAAAATCTTAAGATTATTTTTAATTTGTTCTTGACCTATATATTGATTTAGGAATTTAGGTCTTAACGATTGTTCTTCATTTTCTTCTCCGTCATTTAAATGAGCAGATACCATTCGTTCTTCCATATTTCATCCTTTCATTAATTTCCAAATAATAATTTTAATCCTTGTTTTACATAATCATCCACTGCACTAAATTCAAACTTAGCCAGCTTGCTTTTCGATTTTTGCCAATTCTTTTTGTACTATAACCAAGGGCTTCTAAAGCAAGTAATGCATCTTTAATATAAAGATTTGCTAGTGATTCTGTTTTATTTGCTGCAGTATTAAAATCTATTTTCCCTTGTAAATCTAAAATAATTTGCTGAGCTGATTTTTTACCTATACCAGGGAATTTTGTTAAATAATTTACATCTTGCTTTTCTATCGCTGAGATAATTTCCTCACTAGTTGCTCCAGCCAAAATTGCTAACGCACTTTTAGGTCCTACCCTTTTACTTTTTAATAAAAAGTAAAAAAATACCTTTTTGTTCTTTAGTTAGAAATCCATAAAGTGTATTAGAATCTTCTCTAACTTGTTGACTTATATAAATTTGTTTTTTTCTTCATTTAATTGATATTCATATGGATTTGCAACAGTGATTTCATAACCTATTCCATTATTATCTATTACGATGTTAGTAGGATTAATCTCAGAAATTTTCCCTTTTATATATGCATACATTAAAAATTCACGCTCCTAATTGATTATATTATTATAAAATTAAACGCCGAAAAATCTCAAGCATTTAGCAAGAATATTTTAAATCGTCAATATCAATGACTATTTGATTTCTTAATAACTTATAGTACTATTTTTAAAAAGAACCTAATCAAATCAACTAGGTTCTTTCTAATAACTATTTTACTTTATCTAAATCAACATTCATAATTTTTTTGCAGTTGCTTCAACCTTAGAGTACGCATCTTGGTCTACATCTGAAAAATCCAGTTATACTAAACATTTTTTTAAATAACTCTTTTTAATTTTGGATCTTTTTTTCTATATCAAGCAAGGCTTGTTTTAATTTTTTTCTTGTAATTCTTTATCCATTTTATTCGATGCTGTTACCATAACTCCAGGTATCATATCGCTTGTTGCTAACTTTTCAACTTCATTAACTGCATTTGGAAAATCTTTTTTATATCTTTCTGGTACACCATCAAATGTAGCAATAACATCAACATCTCTATTCAGTAAAAGTTGTAAACTTTTATCATGTCCACCACTAAATTGATAACTAATATCTTTTTCAAGATTGATTCCTGCTTTAACCAGCATAGCACCTGGATAAATATATCCTGATGATGACGAAGGATCGACAAAGGCAACTTTTTTACCTTTTACATCTTGTAAAGATTTTATACCTGAATCTTTTCTTACATATAACTCTGCTGTATATCCTGGTTTCCCAGTTGTACCTTTTGAAGTCAACAATGGTTGAGCATTACTTTGTTTTTGAGCTAATAAAGCAGAAAACGGTGGAATAATTCCAAAATCAACACTTCCACTACCTATACCTTCTACTACTCCAATATAGTTACTAGCAGTAAATGCCTCTACTTTTACACCCAACCTTTCACTTAGATACTCAGCAATCGGTTTAACATCCTCTATCAGTTGTTCACTATTTTTAAGAGGAACAAATCCCATTTTTATTACTTTTTCTTCTGATTTTTTATTTTCTGTCTTAGAAGAACATCCTGCAATAGAAAAAAATAAATATAAAACTAAAGATTATCAACACTATTTTTTTCTCATACAAATCCTCCTTATCCTATGGATAATTAACTTACTATTTCATTTCTACCTAATTTTACCATATTTTCATTATGTTCGCTAGATTTTTTTATTTTCATTAACTTTTTTTAATCAAAAAAATTTATTATAAATACATCACTTAATTTGGGCGCTTTTAGAAAATATAATTAAAAAGTCTTTTAGAATAATTACTCTAAAAGACTTTTTGCTTTAAGTTATTTAAAAAAATAAAAACACCTAAATTAGATGTCTAAATGGAGGCGGCTACCGGATTTGAACCGGTGATCAAGGTTTTGCAGACCCGTGCCTTACCACTTGGCTAAGCCGCCTTACTATATTATATTTTAAAATGGGGCGGCTGATGGGAATCGAACCCACGAATGTCGGAACCACAATCCGATGCGTTAACCACTTCGCCACAACCGCCATATTTAACAACAATATTTATTATACCTTTTCCCTTTGATTGTGTCAAGAGCTTTTTTACTATTTACAAAAAAGAGCAACTAAGACAAATCGTTTTCTCTTTTATCAAAATGAATTATGAAAAAAACTTAATATACTACTTGACAGATTATACTATGTAATGTATAGTATAATCTGAAAGGAGATATTTGTATGGAATCTCAATTAAAAAGAGGATTATTGGAAATATGTGTCCTTGCTACCTTTACGGAATTCTGAATCATATGGTTATAAAAATTATAAAAGATGTATCAGCTGTAATTCCAATATCAGAATCAACATTATATCCTATCTTAAAACGTTTAGAAGCGAAATAATTGTGTTACTTCTTATTCGGTAGAACACAATAGTAGACTAAGAAAAATATTATAAAAATCACAGATATTGGTCTTAACAAAATTCAAGAATTTCTTATTGACTGGCAAGTCATTAGTAATGCACATAAATACATTTTAGGAGATGAACACCATGAATAAAAAAACAGTTTTGTACTTTTTTTTGGAAAAATGAACTAAGATTATATTTATCTTCAGAAAGAAGTATATAAAACTCTTAATTTTTTTTCAAAAGAAATGATTGACGATCGTGTTGATGAAGGATTAAGCGAAGAAGAAGCTGTATCACAATTAGGTAATATAGACGATATTGTTGGTCAAATTTTAGATGAACATAATATCAAAAAAAGACAGAAAAAAATTAGTATGGAGATTTATACCACAAAAAAACACCCTCAGCAGCTAATATAATTATTGTTATACTACTCTTTCCCTATTTGGATTACCATTTTTTTTCTTTAGTAGCTAGCTTTTTTATAGCTTTTATGTCTTTAATATTCAGTTTAGTAGTTTCAGTAATTGCCCTTTTTTGTTGGAGGTATTGCTCTCATATTAAAAAGCACTCTTCTACCTTATATATGAAAAAATATAGCATACTGTTTAGATACTTTTAGGCTTCGGTTTTATTATTACAGGAATTGGTTTAATAGGAATTTATTATCTATTAAAAATCATTAAAAAGTAAGGAAAAAAATGGTTGGAGTTTCAAAAAAATGTTTGTGAAAAGTTTTCAAAAAAAGAGGTGTATATCAATGAATAAATTTATTAAAAATCGCCTTTAGCCTGATAATTACTGGTATCATACTAATAGGGTTTTTGCAACATACTTAAACAATGGTAATATACCTAGATTCTCTGCTAATTATGATAAAAAAAGAATTATACTATCTCAATTAATGAGATTAAAGATTTGGATTTAAATATTCTTGATTCCGATATTGTCTTAGAAGAAAAATACCTCTTCTGATAAAAATAGAAATAGATTACTATACTGGTATAGAGCGCGAAATACTTATAACCCACACTGACAAAAAAATTATCTATAAAAAGAAAAATAAAAAAATACTTTTTGGAGTTGATATAGATTTTAGTATCTTTTTCTAAAAAGCAAGAAATTAAAAATAAAAATACCTAAGTCTTCTTCTAGTATAGATGTCCATTCTTTAAATAAGATAGGTAATTTAATTATTAAAGATTTAAACATCAAACATCTTACAGCAAATAGTAAAAATAGGAAATGTTTATTTAACTAATGTTTCTACTTTAGACACGGAAATCAAACTTTCAACTGGAGATCTTAAAATCGATAACTTTTCAAAGGTGAAAATAATTCTCTAAAAAAATAAATAATGCTACTGGAAATATAAAACTAAATAATATTAGCGGTATTAGCAATCTAAATATTGATAATAATACTGGAGATATTGATTTATCATCATCAACTATAAAAAAATATCAATATATCTAATAAACTAGGAAATATAACATTAAATAACTTTACCTAATGAATCAACAGATAATATTAATTTAGAAACAAATACAGGGGATATTTCATTATTCAATCTTACAGCAAATAACTCTATTTCTCTAAAAATCTTCAACTGGTAATATTCTTGCTGAATTAAACGATAATGAATCTAATTTCACAAATGGTTCTAATAAAAAAGAAAAACGCTGTTTACATCTTCTTCTACTGGAACTGTTACTGTTAAATTTTTCAAATAAATAGTTACAATACCACCAAAATTATCTTTTTGGTGGTAATTTGTATATATTCACCTCTACTCTACCATTTACTTTCTCTAAATCTAACTACATATCGATTATTTTTATTGATAGATAGCGTTTTACTTTTTAAAAAAATATTTGTTATAATAAACTTATATATTACTAATAATTGTGGAGGTTTTTCTAATGCTTATATTAACTAAAGAAGATATAAAAAAATGTATTACTATGCAAGAAACTATTGAAACTTGCAAAAGTGCTATGTTAAGTTACTCACTAAAGAAAACAAATATACCTCTTCGCACAAATATTTCTGTAGCCAATCACAATGGTCAAGTCTTATTTATGCCAGGTTCTGTAAATTCTAATACTGAATCACTTGGGCTAAAAATAGTTTCTGTTTACCCAAATAATACAGAAAAAAAATTACCTGCCGTTCCTGCAACTATGTTGACACTTGATGAAAAAACTGGAATTGTTAATGGACTTTTAGATGGGACTTATCTCACTGCACTACGTACAGCAGCTCTTCAAGGCTTAGCTACTGATTTATTAGCTCGCAAAGATTCAAAAATAGCCTCATTAATCGGGACTGGAGGACAAGCATATGAACAAGCACACGCTCTTCTAACTGTTAGAAAATTAGATGAGCTACGTATTGTTGGTAGAAATTTCGAAAAAACGAAAAACTTTGTTGAAATTTTGAAAAATGATTTTTCTAATTTTGAAACTAAAATTGTCGCATATAAAGATGCAAATGATGCTGTACAAAATTCCGATATAATTACAACTGTCACGAATTCAAAAACACCTACCTTTGATAGTAAATTTGTTAAAAAAGGAGCACATATTAACGGAATTGGCTCATTCACACCAGAAATGATAGAAATTCCTGTTGACTTAATTACAAAAGAAAACAAAATATATTTAGACACTTATGATGGCGTCCTTAGCGAAGCTGGGAGAAATACTATCAGCATTGGATAAACAACATATAACAACAAACGACTTTTAAAGGAGAACTTGGGAGAATTGCTACTAGATTTTTCGTTAGGTCGTACCTCTGAAGATGACATTACTATATTCAAATCAGTTGGAACAGCTGTTTTTAGACATAGTTTGCGGCTCAGAAATTATAAAAAAAGCAGAAAAAAAGCTTAATATCGGGCATACAACTATAGATATATAATAAAAAAGATTAGTACTAACTTTTTTTAGTTGCTAATCTTTTTTTATCTACTATCTATTTTTATGTTTCTAATAAAACTGATTTTTTTCACCTATTCATGAATCTCTAAAGGTAATCCGTCCGGGATCAAAGAAAAAAAGGCCATCTTTTTTTCCCATCAAAAATCATCATATCTTAAACCTTGATGTACTATTTTTAAACTGTCAAATTCTTCAAGTGTTTTTTTCTACATCCTTTACCTTGAACGCCAAATGTCTAAGTCCTGTGTTTTTCTGGATTAGGTATTGGAGGGACGTAATGGTGCATCTTCTTTTATAAATATTTCTAAAAACTACATTTTTCTTTTTCTACATTTATTATAATATCATTTTTTTATCTACTCGATGATGTTCACTTATAATTTTAAAACCTAATTTTTCAATATAAAAATTCTTTTAGTCTTATTATAATTTCTTCCTATTATTGCTATATGATGAATGCTTTCAAATATCATATATATCCTTTCTCAATTTCTAGTTATTAGCTTTTCATAATTTTCTAGTACTAGCTAAAAACTTTTCATCAATTCTTCTGGATCCACCTCTTCATAGTCCCCTTTATCGGTATAAGCAAAAGATACTTCATCTCGACTAGTTGTGGTATCATTCATATATTTTTTAAAGGTTCCATGAATTTGTTTTACACCTGTTTTTTCAAGTATTTTCTCTATATTATCACTTGTTATCCCTGCTCCTGCTAAAATTTCAATATGTTGTCCATATTTTTCTTGGAATAACTTTATTAATTTAGCCCCTCTTTTTACGTTACTAGCCAATCCACTTGTTAATATTCTAGTACAACCTAATCCAATTAATCGTTGAATATTATATTCAGGATTACTTTGCACAGTCAAAAGCTCTATGAAAAACACTTTCTGCATTATATTTATCACAAAGTTCTATCATTTTCTCTGTTGCTAGCCAATCAATTTCATTATTTTCTGTTAAAAAACCAAAAACAAGACCATTAGCTCCATGTTTTAATAATTCTTTTGCCTCCCTAAACATTTGTTCTTTTTCTAAATCACTATAACAAAAACCACCACCACGCGGACGTACCATTGCCATAATGGGTAATACTACACCTTTTTCAAGCACCATATCTAAGACACTAAGATTGGGTGTTAGCCCACCTAAATAACTTGCACTCACCAATTCTATGCGATGAGCTCCTAAACTTTGGGAAATTAAACAATCCTTTACACTATTCGCACAAACTTCTACTTTTATCATATTTTCACTCCTAAATTAATAATAACTATATTATAACATAATGAAAAATTGATTAAAGAAAATAAATACTATAAAATTAAAAAACCACATCTTTTATATAAGATGTGGAATATAAAGAAAAAGGAGTTTGACTTAACAAACATCCTTTTCTATAGCAACAGCTAATTATTTAACAGCTGAAGTTTTTAGGTAAAACTTTTTTTAGCTGGTAGCTTTCAGTTTTTCCTTTTGTCAACTTTAAGAATTTCACCTTTTTTTAAGTTTGTTAGCATCTTTTGTTGCTTTTTTTTCAGATTTAGTCACCTAAGTTTTTTTTGCTCAGCTGCTGGTTTCTTTAATGACTCGAAAGTAGCTGGAGCATTTTGTATCTGCTTGAGTTCCTCCTGCTGTGTTTGGTAAGTCAAAAGCAGAAGCTGCTGGCGCTGCAAATAAAGCTGCTGCAAATACTGATAATAATACTTGTTTTTTTCATCGTTATTATCTCCTTTATATTTTTTTATTTTTTTATACGAACACTATCGTATATAAATATTATAGCATCTTAACCTTAAAAAGTCAAGCATTTTTTACATTCTCTATATAAAATAAGCTTTAAATATATATTTAATAACATTTTCATCATAAATAATTTTTATCGATATTTTTAGATTAACTTTTCATTATTTTTAAAAACTTTATTAGATTTCTGAAAGAGATTTCTTATATCTACTTTTATAATTAATATTTATAAATACTTTTACTATATACATATTAATATTTATTAAAAAACTAGTCATCACTTCTATGATGACTAGTTCAATAATAGTTTATACTTTTCTATAATCCTTCTACATAACTGTATGCACTTTGTGCAGCGATAGCTCCATCAGAAGCTGCAGTTATTACTTGGCGAATTTCTTTTTCACGAACATCACCTGCTGCAAAAATACCAGCTACTTTTGTCTCTAGTTTTTCGTTAGTTGGAATATACCCTGCTTCATTTGTAATTCCTAGTGTCTTTGAAAATCTTCTGTTTGTGGTAACATACCTACATAGATAAAAATACCATCTGCTGAAACAGAACTTTCTTCTCCTGTTTTTACATTACGGATTTCTACAGAAGAAACTTTTCTTTCACCTTTAATTTCTAATGGAATACTATCCCAAATAAAGTGAATATTTTCTTTAGCAAATGCTCTATCTTGTAAAATCTTTTGAGCGCGCAGTTCATCACGACGGTGAATAACAGTTACTTTACTTACTAAGTTTGATAAGTATAGTGCTTCTTCAATAGCAGAGTCTCCTCCACCAATTACTATTACCTCTTTATTTCTAAAGAACGCTCCATCACAAACAGCACAGTAACTTACACCTTTTCCTGAGAATTGTTCTTCTCCAGGGATATTTAACAACTTATGCTCTGAACCTGTCGCAATAATTACTGACTTCGCTACATATTCATTCTCACCTGCTGTTAAATATTTTAAATCATCTCTAACTTCTACTTTTGTAATATTTCCAAAAGCAAATTCTGTTCCAAACTTTTTAGAATGTTCAAACATTTTCTCTGATAGTTCTGGTCCAGTTACCATCTCATATCCTGTATAGTTTTCTATTTCTTCTGTTGAAAGCATTTGACCACCTGGGTATTTTCTCTCCAACATTAATACTGACATATTAGCACGTGATGCATAAATAGAAGCAGTCATCCCTGCTGGTCCTGCACCAACAATAATTAAATCGTAAATTTTTTCTGACATATATTTCACCCTCTTTTTTATGATTCTATATACAAAACTTTTTTATCTTTATATTTTGTATTAAGCATTATTAAGTATATCAGACTTCCTATAACAAATACCAGTGAAAGAACTTGAGATACTCTTAACGAACCGATATACAATGAGTCTGTTCTCATACCTTCTACTACAAAGCGCTCAATACCATAAAGAACTATATAGCTTGCAAACACTTCACTTTGAGCCAATTTATTACGGATTAATAATAAAATAACTAAAGCAATAAAACACCAAAGGCTTTCATATAAAAACGTTGGTTGATGGTATGCACCGTCTATGTACATATTTTCAATAATAAAATCTGGTATAAACCTTTTTTCCAAGAATTCTCGACTAACTACTTCTCCATATGCCTCATGGTTAAAGAAATTTCCCCAACGTCCTAGCATTTGTCCAACTAAAAGACTAGGAGCTATAATATCTAGCATTTTAATAATTTTTATTCCACGGCGTCTTGCAAAAGAAGTATAATACTAAAAATCCTCCCAACAATCCGCCGTATATCGCTATTCCGCCATCCCAAATTGCAATTATTTCATCTTTTCGAGTACTATAATAATCCCATCTAAACACTACATAATACGCACGTGCAAAAATAAATGCTATCGGTAATGCTAAAAGTAATAAATCTAGCATCGTCTCCTTTTTTAAGCCTCGCTTTGTTGCTTCATGGTCTGCCATCATATATGCAACTAGCACTGTCATTGCAATTATTAGTCCATACCAATAAATTGGTTTTGAAAATAAATAAAAGGCAATTGGATCTAAATATCCTAAAGTCATCCTTATTCTTCCTCACTTTTCATATTATTCTTTTTTATTTCTTCCGCTAAACGCTCAGTAAAATCTTCTGCAGTATTAATACCCATTTGATTTAAGCGATAATTCATAGCTGCAGTTTCAATAATAATTGCAACATTTCGCCCTGGGCGAACAGGAATAGTTTTTTTCTCTATTTTTGAGTTTAGTATTTCCTTTATATTCGTTTCCTAATCCAATCCTATCATATTGCTTATTATCATTCCATGTTTCTAAATGTACATTAAGTTGCAAGCGTTTATCACTTCTTACTGCTCCTGTTCCAAATAATGTCATTACATTTATAATACCTAGTCCTCGAATCTCCAATAAGTGTTTAATAAGCGTAGACTCGCAACTACCAATTAATAATCCACGCTCTATTTCTTTAATATCAACTCTATCATCAGCTACTAATCTATGCCCACGATTAATAAGTTCTAGCGCTACCTCACTTTTACCAATACCGCTTTCCCCCGTAATCAATACACCTATTCCATAAACTTCAATAAAAACTCCATGAACAGAAGTTGTTGGAGCAAATTCTTTTTGAATATAATTTGTAATATTCCCCATAAGTTTTGTAGTTTCTTGAGTACTCCTTAAAACTGGTGTATCATATTCATTTGATGCTGCAATTAGTTCTTCTGGAACATCATGATTTGTTGAAATAATGATACAAGGCGTTATTCTCGTACATAACATACGTGTTCGAGATTTTTTTTCAGCATCTGCTATTAATTTAAAAAATGATAATTCACTTGTTCCTAATATTTGAATTCTCTGTGGAGAATAATGTGAAAAATAGCCCGCAAGTTGCAAAGCAGGTCGTGATAACTCCTCAGTCGTTATCTCACGATCTAAACCAGCTTCTCCACTTATTACTTCTAGTTTTAATCTTTCTACAATATCTCTTGTTGTTAGTTTTTTCATTAATTCATTTCCTTTATGTTTGTATTATACAAATAATATTTGTACATCTTTCTTCTAAAAATCTTTTTATTATAATTTTTTTCTATCTCCTGTATTTAATAATGCATTAAAGATAGATATAAAAAAATTGCTAAAAAAAGAATGCCGATCCGAAAGATGAAACAATAAAAATGTGGTGCCAACAGATATGATACTAACAATATTATACCTGCATTTATTACAACAATAAATATACCAAAAAGTCATAATTATTGGCACAATACTTATAAACATTAGTAATGGTCTAATAAACATATACATCAATGTTATTAGTGTTGCTCCATAAAATCCATAACTAGGTTTATCTATTAATAAGCTTGATCTAAATAATCCTGAAAAAAAGCAAGAACAATCAACGTGTTGACAACAATACTCTTTACTGCCGTCCATAATATTGATTTACTTTTCTGCATAAAATCTCCTTTCTTTAATAACAAGAGAAAGTGAGAATTTCTATCCTCACTTTCCTTCTTTAAATATAAACGAAACTATTTTGTGAATTCTTCTGTGATTTGAGGAACTACTTGTTTTTTACGAGAAACAACACCTTCTAATGTCATAAAGTCATTAGCAAGAGTTTTCCCGAATGCTGCAGCAACTTTGTCTTGTTTTGCTCCTAATACTAATACCTCAGAATTTGAAGTTAAAATATTAGTAATTACAAATACAAATGCTGATAAAGATTTTTTAGAAATTTCTGAGTTAATAGCATTTGCTAATTCTTCTTTACGATCTGCTACTTCTTTTTCATCAACTGTATTAATTTGAGCAACAATAAGTTTATCATCGCCTAGAATAAATTCTTTAGCATCTAGTGTGATTAACTCTTCTGCTTTTTTGTCTTTAGTAGATGCTCCTGCTTTAAGCATAGCTAGACCATATTCTTCTAAGTTCACACCTGCTATTTTAGCTAGTTCTTCTGCTGCTACTTTATCTCGTAATGTACATGTTGGTGATTTTAGTAATAATGAATCAGAAATAAGTGCTGATAACATTAGTCCTGCCATTTGCTTGTCAATATGGACACTTTGTTCTTCATAGATTTTTTTAAGGATTGTTGCTGTGCATCCCAATGGTTCTGCACGATAATATAGCGGTGCAGCTGTCTCAAAATTTGCAATACGGTGGTGATCAATTACCTCACGAATAACGGCTTTTTCTATCCCATTAGCAGATTGTTGAAATTCATTATGGTCAACTAAAATAACATGTTGTCCCTTCTTTCAACTCTTCTACAAGACGTGGTGCGCTTACATTGAAATACTCTAATGCATACTTAGTCTCATCATTTAACTCGCCAAGTCTAACCGCTTCAGAATCCATACCTTGTAATCTTTTTAAGTTATTATAAACAATTGCTGAACAGATAGTATCTGTATCAGGATTTTTTTATGTCCAAAAATTAAAATATTAGTCATTTTTAAAACTCCTTATTTATACTTACTTATATTCTACCTTTTTTTAGCTATTTTTTTCAAAATATTTATTAATTATTGTTTAAAAATTTCTTTAATTTTTAATCTACAAAAAAATATAATAGCTAGTTTAATATTATTATAAACTCTTTTTAGCTAATGATAAATCCACATGACAATATCCTGTTGGATTTTTTTCTAAATATTTTTGATGATATTCTTCTGCATCAACATAATTACTAACTTTTTTTCTACTTCTACTGCAATCTTTTTCGAAAACTCTTTTTGTAAGTATTGATATAAAGTCACTTACTTCTCTATAGGTTTCTTCATCGACATAATAAATTCCAGTTCTATATTGACGTCCAATATCTCCACCTTGTTTATTCACACTAACTGGATCAATAATTCTAAAATAATGACGTAGAACATCATTTAGTGATAATATCTCATTATCGTATTTTAAGTATATTACCTCTGCATGATCTGTTGATTTTTATTTTTTTGATAATTAGTTTCTGTAGTAGTTCCATTACTATACCCTACTTTGGTTTCGATTACTCCGTTTAGTTGAGAAAAATATCCCTCTACTCCCCAGAAACATCCACCTGCTAAATAAACTTCTTTAATCATCGCTATTCTCCTCTCCACGAATGAAATTAAGTATTTATTATTATACTATAAAAATATACACTTTTTTTACATTATTCTAGCTTAATAATATAAAAATAAGCTTCGAGTTAATTATCTTAAACTCAAAGCTCTAATAATATTAAACTATTCCTTTGTATGTGTTTCTTCAAAAATACGGTGTTCTATCTTATAATTATGAAAAAAATCGCATTAATTTCTGCTCCTATTATTAGTATATATCCTGTAATATATAACCAAATAATAAACGCCATCAACGCTCCAATAGTACCATATGTTTTTATATAACTAGAAAAAAATGATCAATATAGTATCCAAATAATCTACTGACTAATGTCCAAGAAATTGTTGAAAATACCGCTCCAGGTAATATACTAATAGATTTTAATTTTAAGTTTGGTCCTAGTATATAAAAAAATACAAAGACAATGAAAGTAAACAAGATTGGAAAAACTATAACTTAAGTACGACCACATTGTATAAAAAAACCTTCATCCAAGTTAAATTTGTGAAATAACAAATATGTAAGTTGTTTGCCAAAAACAACTAATGCTAAAAACTAGAAACATACCTATTAAGAATAAAAACTGTAAAAAAATTATACTTATAATTTTTGTTACTATCCAAAATACGTCCATCACGTACTCTAAATGCATTGTTAAATGCTATAATTATCCCATATATACCATTAGATGCAGACCATAAAGTAAATACTACCCCAATAGTAATAATTGTATTATTATTTTTTTACTATTTAAAACTTCACTTATCATATTAAAAAGATAATCCCCCAATGCACCAGGGGCAAAAGTTTGTATCTTAGCTAGCAAAAAAATTGTTGATCTATTTTTAAAATATGGTGTTAATGCCAACGCAACTATCAGCATTGGAAACACAGATAAAATAAAATAATAACTTAAATTTGCAGATAAAAGAGATATTTCATCATACATTATGCGATAGTACATCTCTTTTACAAATTTTTTTTATTGTTAATTTACCTTTAGGATTCTCTTCGTAAAATGAGTAATTTTTTTCTGGAATAAACATGGCTCTAGAAAAATAAATTTAGCTATTGTTTTAGCTGCTTTATAATACATTGGTAATGCTGAAACAGATAATAAATCTAAAGTTATTAGGTAGATAAGTATTTTTTTACTAACTGTATATCCTTTTTCTTCTAGAAATTTTTTTATATTCATCAACTTTTTCACGATCTTCTATTATTTAGTCTTTTCAGTTTTTTTAATAATGATTTTACTGCAACTTCTCCAGCCCCAGCTGTTAGTAGAAATAATACTTTTTTTTATTCATTATTTTATCTCCTTTGGAATCAATTCAATTTTTAAATCATATAGTATCATTTTAAACTATTTGCTAAGACAAAAGCAATACATTAATTTTTAAAAAGTGGCTAATAACAATTAGGACTCAATTGTTTTTATAAAAAAACTAGAACTATACATAACTATTTATATAGAAATATAGTTCTAGTTCATAAAACATTATTCAGATTATTTTTCTTTGTTTCAATTGTTCTATTATTTTTTTATCATAATAGTTATTAATATTTTTTTAATGCTGTACATTTTATTCATATAAATACCTACAACACTAAACATTACCACAACTACTAACATAGTTACAAGTAGCGATACTATAATAGCATTACCCTGTTTATCTTTTTAGCATGGTAGTTTTTTTATTAATCATTTTTATTTTCCTGTGTATTAGTTGATTGTTTATCATTATTTTTTTATCTGTATCTTTTTCTTCAGATTCTTTTTTTACTTTTTCTTCAGTTTTTAAGTTTTTAAATAAAGATTTCTTTCTTTATCTTCTCTATCCCTTAGTATTATATGAATCATGTCTTCATCTTGTTCAATAGAATATGATTTTAATTTTTTTCAACAGTAAAAATATATCCAGCATAAAAAAATCCTTACTCTTTTTGCTTTTGCTATATACACTCTATCTCCTTGAAAAAAACTAATTTAACCTCTTCTTTTTTTGTCCTTATTAGTCATCATTACAAAAATTACTTTCTCTTTCGACTTTACTACTATCATTGTAAATTTCTAATATTTTTCTTATGCGCTAATGCATATTCATAATTAGTAAAAATCTAAAAAAATTCCTTGATGTTTTTATTGTAGTTTGAGTATTAATGTCAACAATAACGATAAAAATAAGGAGTAGAAATAACGAAATTGTTAGCTCCAACAAAGTAAATCCTTTACTATTTTTCTTAGTAACTAACTTCTTCCCTGTATCTTCATCAACTATTTTCGCCTTCTTATCTTTAACTTCTATGTAATATTGTCCACGCCTATTAGTGAAGTTACTATGTTTATTAATACTTATTTCTTCATAAAGAACCTCTTTCATTTCCAGTTCTTTTTCAAGCTTGCTCAAATTAGCGTATTGCCTAACCATATTAGGAATTAGAAATACGAAAAGCAATGAACAAATAAACAGTGCCCCTATAAGTTCTACAAATGTAAACCCTGATTTATTCAATTTTCATCAATGGTTATATATCCAGTATCTAAGTGAATAATAAGTCTATATAAACTTTCAGGAAACTTTACATCGACTGTATTTGCCCTAGATATTAAATTCCCTTCTCTATATTTAAATCTGACATTCGGCCTGTTTAAAAGTACTTTTCCATCATTTGAAATCTTTTTCCAGTAATTTTTGATTACTATAGTGCATGACATATTCTCCATCACTTGAAAATAAATCTATATAGATATTCTCTTCATTTTAAACTTCGTGTTTGTAACTGATATAAATCTGATACTAATTCATTTAACGCTAATCTTTCTTTATATTTATTATAATTAGCTACTGATGTTTTTGGATAAAAATAATAATGATAATACTTACTATTAACAATACTGCTAACATTTCAACTAATGAATAACCAGCACTATTTTTTTGTAATGTCGCTTTTTCCATTTGATATTACAATTTTTTACCATTAGGTGCGGTACTAGCTTTTTCTACAGGTCCATCTAAATAATGTTTTTCTACCAATTTCTCAAAAGTAACATTACTATCTTTTTCATTTATTTCGTATGCTGTTACTTGTGATTGAACTGTTTTTCATATGCTTCCGAACTTTTATCTTTTTGCAGTGTCAATATTCTTTAGTAATATTAGGTATTATTAATATTAACAAAATTGCAATTATAAATAGTACAATAAGCATTTCTATAAGGGTAAAAACCGTCTTTCTTTTTAATTTTTAAAAATTTTTTTCATAATTAACTCCTTTATTTTAACGAACTAGCCATATTAAAAATTGGTAAAAGTATAACCATATATAATCCAACTATCACTAATGCTAGCACACCGAATAATATCGGTTGAATCTTTCTTAAACTTCTATCCAGTGATGTTAAAAAAATGTATCTAACATCAACTCACTAAACAACTTCAATTCCTTATCGATTAATCCATTATTTTTTTCCCATGAATAATAAATTTTTTTCATTGATTTATCAAAAAAATTTAACTTCTCCTATAGCATCTTCAAACGTTATCCCTAAATCTAACTTTGTTAAAATTTCTTCTGAGAAGCATGTCAGATAATAATCATACTTTTCTTCAATCATGACTTCTAACGCCGTTTTTAGAGAAAAATCCACTCATTAAAAAAATAGGCTTAGTTCCATAGCAAATCTATACGAAAAGTATAGTTTTTGCATAATTTTTAACTTTAGGAATAATTAGTAAAGTGTTTTAAAAAAATAGTATAGGCTTATACTTAGCTATATAAAACATATATATTGAACTAAGTATAAAGATAACAAAAAATAATAGATATAATTTTTTTGGAATATAATACAACAATTTTATAAGAATAATAGTTTGAAAGTCCATCTTAATATTAGATGAAGAATAGATGTTTTCAAACTGTGGAATTACTAGTGCATTAAAAAAACCATTATTAGGCATATTAATGTCATAGTTAAAAAAATAGTGGATAGCGTAAAGTTTTTTTATTATCTTTTCTTTTTTTGTATTTTTATTTGCAGATATGTTTCAACTTCCAGTAACATGTCTTCTATGCGACCGTACTGTTCCGCAAATTTTATTTTTGTAACTATTAATTTTTGAATAACCAATATACCCTAAAATATCAGATAACTTTTTCTCCATTAGAGTTTGCTTTTTATCTTTTCTATCTCAACAGCAGGTACATCATACTGAATTAAAAGAAATTCCAAAAGAATCTTCTAACATATAACCGTGTTCGATAAGTTCGTACAACCGTTTTATAAAAATAAACCTTATTTTTCTTTATCAAAAAAATTTTTAATATCCCCATTTTTTTCTTTTTCATCTTGTGTTATGAATCCTTCCTCATAAGCTAACAAAAAAATTTTTCATCTAAGGATTTGTTGGTTATTTTTTTATTATCTATATAGTTATGAATATCTTCTTTATTTAATATTTCAGTTATTAATCCTCTTCCTCCAGCTGATAAATTAACCAACCTTTGAGAAATGATGCAAAAGGACCGTTTGTTTTTATATCTTCAAGTGATAAATTCAAATCTTTCAAACGATTTATAACACCCACAGAATCCTCTGCATGAATTGTACTTAAAACCAAATGCCCCGAAAATGAAGAAGTAATAACTTGACTTGCTGTTTTAAAATCTCGAATTTCTCCAATTACCATTGCATCTGGATCACATCTCAAAATAGATTTTAGTGCATTATCATAGTTAATCCCTGCTTTTTCATTTACTTGCATTTGAATTAAATTTTCAATATTTTTCTCTACAGGATCCTCAACTGTTATAACTTGTTTATCCATATTAGCAAGTGAACTCGCTAATTTATACATTGATGTTGATTTCCCACTTCCTGTGGGACCTGAAAACAATATTAATCCATACATCTTTTTACTTAATGAATTAATATGCTCCCTATCTTCTTCAAAAATACTATAATCAACATCCTCTAACTCATCAATAAAAATCCTAACTACACAACCCTCTGATAATTCACTCAAAGGTAAAGTAGATACTCTTAAATAATAATTTTTTTCTCAGATAGCGAATAAACAAAGCGTCCGCTTTGTGGTTCTTTATTACGAGAAATATCTATCCCAGCGTTGTATTTTAGTAATGAGTTAACTGCATCTAACTCCCTATTTGTGTAACTTTCATATTTACTCAGATTACCATTGATTCTGAGTTTTATAAAGGAATTACCTGATATATGTGGATATATGTGTATATCACTAGCTTTGCTTTTAATTGCATCATCTATAATTTTTAGTCATCAAACTTTTTACATCAATAACCATCACCCCATTTTATAGATAAAAAAATATAGACTAAGTATCTTGTACCTAGTCTATATCAAAACTATTAATTTAACGCAACCACAGATAACTCATATAGCCTAAGTAATTTGAGTTTTATTATAGATTCAAGTGTCTAGAAAAAGAATATCCCCTAAATCTTTTCAGAACCTCTTCTACTAATTTACAATCCTCACTATCTAACGCTTTTATCATATCAATTACTTCAAAGTGAGTTTTTGCTAACTCTTCGTCATTCACTTTTTCTATTTTGTAACCTACAAGCTCATCAATCGATACATTGTACAGCTTTGCAATAGATACTAATGTTGCTACATTGGGCTCATTTCTCCCATATTCCCAGTTAGCATAAACGCCATGAGATGATAAATCTAATTTATCTGCTACAGTAGACATAGAGTAATTATTTATTTTTTTCGAAGTTTCTTTAAATTTTGTGCCAGTAATGTTCCTTTATTCTTCAAAGTAATCCTCCTTTCTCATCTACTTATATTATACCCTTCTTTCCTATAAAAAGCAAATTAAATTATAAATTTTTCAAAAACTTTTCTTATGATTATGAAAAATAATTAATTTTTCAATTTCTGTGTAAGGTTTACAGTAAAAATTACCACAACAGACGATATGTTAACTGAAACATATAGAAAAAAACAACACTTGTGAAAGCGTTGTTTTAACATTTTAATTAGATTTTTTTCTATAGTTAATATTTTTTTATATTTTTTTAATAGATTAGTGTAAACATAATTCGCAGCAATTAATCCCGCAGTAGATGGACAAAATGCATTAGATGCTGGGGGAATTTTAGATTTTCTTATATCTGATTTTTGATTACCTATTTTTTCTAGATATTCTTTGTTTGCTATAGTTGGGCTCTCCGTCGAGTACACTACAGGGAACCTTTCCTTTTTATGTTATCTTTTTTTAATTTTATTCTAATTACTTTAGCTAAAGGGACACACTGTAGTTTTTTTCTTATATCTGCTATTTGAAACCTCGTCGGATCCATTTTGTTAGCTGTTCCCATAACACTAATAAACTTAATATCATTTCTTAGACAATGTTTTCATTAGATGAATTTTATATGTTACTGTATCACATGCATCTATTACAAAAATCTAATTTTTCATAGAATGTTTTTATATGTTTCTTCTGTATAAAAAAATCCTGAATAGCTGTAACTTCACAGTTCGGATTAATAGCTAAAAATTCTTTTTTTCATTTCTTCAACTTTACTACATCCCACAGTCAACGTTGTTGCATGAATTTGACGATTAATATTAGTTATATCTATATCATCTTTATCCATAAGTACTAATGCTCCAATTCCAGAGCGTGCTAAAGCTTCAGCAGCAAATGAGCCAACCCCACCTATTCCTAATATTCCTACTCTTGACTTTTTTTAATATATCTAATCCATCTGTTCCGATTATTAATTCATTTCTTGAAAATTGATGTAACATTTTATATTCCTTTAAATTTTTTTATTTTATGATTTTCAGTTATAATTATATCAAAAAGACTGGTAATTAATACCAGTCTAAAACCAAAACACCGTAGTTACTTACTAAAATTGGTCCTGATATAATCAGGTGGGTACAATAGTCTTACCTTCTAAAGTCTTCTCTGAGAAGCGTTTTATACTAATAAAAAAATTCTTGTTCCCTTTTTAAAAAGTGTTAGGCCCGAATGTATGGTAAGTCTTACAAATGTTTTTAGTATTCTATACCTATATTTTTACCACATCTTTCATATTTAGACAATAGAGAAAAATTGTATAAACAAGTATCACGTCACGTCTTTTTATTCTGACTTTATTAAATAAACAATAGATCGTTTATAATATTAATTTTTTGAAATATCTTTTATAATAAATATATTCGTAAAATTAAATTCTATTGCAATTTATACTTTTTTTACAATAACTTTTTCAAGAATTTTCCAGTGTAACTTTGCGGATTTTTCAATTAATTTTTTTCCGGAGTACATTCATCAAGAATAGTTCCTCCGCCTACCCCACCTTCTGGTCCTAAATCAATTAAATGATCACAGCACTTAATAACATCTAGATTATGTTCGATAACTAGAACAGTATTCCCTCCATCTACAAGCTTGTTAATAATCTTAATTAGACGGCTTATATCATCAATATGTAATCCTGTTGTTGGTTCATCTAAAATGTATAAAGTTTTTCCAGTTGATTTTTTATAAAGCTCACTCGCAAGTTTCACTCTCTGCGCTTCTCCTCCTGAAAGAGTTGTTGCACTTTGACCTAATCGAATATAATCCAATCCTACATTAACCATTGTTTCTAGCTTATTTTTTATCTTTGGTATATTTTCAAAAAACTCATAGGCTTCCTTAATAGTCATATCTAAAACATCACTTATGCTCTTACCTTTGTATTTGACTTCAAGAGTTTCTCTATTATATCTTTTACCATTACATACCTCACATGGTACATAGACATCTGGTAAGAAGTGCATTTCTATTTTTAAGATACCGTCTCCTGTACACGCCTCACAACGCCCGCCTTTTACATTAAAGCTAAAACGACCTTTTTTATATCCTCTTAGTTTTGCTTCATTGGTATTTGCATATAAATCTCGTATATCATCAAACACACCTGTATAAGTAGCTGGATTACTTCGTGGTGTTCTTCCAATAGGGACTTTGGTCTATATCGATAATTTTATCAATATTATCTTCTACACCTTCTAACTGATTTTACATACTCCGTATCTACTTTCTCTTTATTTAATATACTTTTCACAGAATTAAATAAAATTTCATTTATCAGTGTACTTTTCCCACTACCAGAAACTCCAGTTACTCCAATAAATTTACCTAATGGTAGTTTTACAGATACATCTTTTAAATTATTCTTTTTAGCTTTGTTAATTGTAATAAACTCTCCATTCCCAGAACGACGCTCTTTGGGAACTTCTATTTTTTTTCGACCAGACAAGTATGCTCCAGTTATGGAATTTTTATTTTCCATAATTTCTTTTGGTGTTCCCAACCGCGACTACTTGTCCTCCATTTTCTCCAGCTTTAGGTCCTATATCTACAATATAATCACAAGCAAGCATAGTATCTTCATCATGCTCTACTACTAAAACCGTATTTCCCAAATCACGCATTGATAACATTGTATTAATTAATTTTTCATTATCACGCTGATGAAGACCTATTGAAGGTTCATCTAAAATGTACGTAACACCCATAAGTTTTGAACCTATTTGGGTTGCTAACCTTATCCTTTGTGCTTCCCCTCCAGATAATGTTCCTGAGGCACGATTTAAAGTCAAATAGTCTAAACCAACATCATTTAAAAATTGCAATCTTGATTTAATCTCTTTTAAGACTAATCTTGCTATCGTATAATCTTTTTCGCTAAGTTTTATATTTTCAAAGAAGTCATAGCTATCTCTTATTGACATTTCACAAATTTCCGCAATATTTTTTCCAGCAACATATACTGATAATATCTCTGGTTTTAACCTTTGTCCATGGCAGCTTTGACATTCATCTTCTTTTATATATTTAGCCATTGCTTCACGAGTTGCTTTTGTCATTCCGCTTTGATAGCGACGCAATATATTATTACATACCCTTCAAAATAGATTATTCGTGATCGTTTTACACCTTCATCATTTATATAAGTATGCTTAATTTCTTCAACATCATTTCCATACAAGACTATATTTTGTTGTTCCTGTGTCAGTTTTTTAAATGGAATATCCATTGGAATTCCAAAATGTTTACATGCACATTTTACTAAACTTGGATAATACGTTGATGTTGCTGTATTATAAACTACTATTGCCCCATCATTTATTGACATATCTTTTAGAATAACCTTATTAACATCTACTGTTTCATGCATTCCTAGCCCATCACAAGCTGGACATGCACCTTGAGGGATTGTTAAATGAAAATATTCTTGGTTCTAGATCACCTAAAGTAAAATCACAGTATTTACAACTATATTTAGTTGAATATAGGTGAGTCACCCCTTTACCTACATCATCAATTTCTACTAGGTCATTATTAGAAAGATGTAATGATGTTTCTAAAGAATCTGCTAGACGACCTTCTACTCCTTCTTTTATGACAATTCTGTCTATAATAACACTTATTGAATGTTTTTTTATTTTTTTATCTAATTCAGGAATTTCATCTACTTCGTAATTTTTCACCATCTATTTTAAAAACGTATATACCCTTCTTTAGCTAATTTTTCTATTAATTTTTTATGGGTACCTTTTTTTTCTTTGATCATCGGCGCAACAATCTGAATTCGACTTCTCTCAGGCATTTGCCATTATTGAATCCACAATCTGGCTTATCGAACTACTTTCAATCTTCACATGATGATTTGGACAGTAAATTTCACCAATTCGTGCATAGAGAAGTCTTAAATAATCATAAATTTCTGTTACCGTTGCTACTGTTGAACGAGGATTTTTTGATGTCGTTTTTTGATTTATCGAAATAGCAGGAGACAATCCCTCTATCAAATCAACATCTGGCTTTTTCTATATTTCCTAAAAATTGACGAGCATAAGCGCTAAGACTTTCTACATAGCGACGTTGTCCTTCAGCATAAATAGTATCAAAAGCAAGTGAACTCTTTCCACTTCCACTCAGTCCTGTAATTACAACAAATTGATCCCTAGGTATTTCTAAATCTATATTTTTTTAAATTATTTTCCCTTGCTCCTTGTATAACAATTTTTATTCTTTTTGCATTTTTTTCACCTCATATAAACTTTGTGAAATTATTATTTTATATTTAATAACTTTTTACTTCAAAACAAAATTTTCTAACTCTATTATTATATCATAAACAATATTTAAAAATAATATTAAATTGTTTTTCTTTGTATATTTTAACCCCAATTTTATTATTCTATATTATAAAAAAACAGCAAGATTTTCGAGATGCATCTCTTATCCTGCTGCTTTCTATTATTCTACATTATCCATATCATATAATTTACGATATTTTTTTCATTTGTTTTGATATAATTCTTCGTGAGTTCCATTCATTTCTACTTTTCCATCTTTAATAAAAAATTATTCTATCCATGTATTTTTATAGAATTTAAATGGTGCGTTATCCAAACTATTGTCTTTATCTCTGTTAGTCTCAAAAATTGTTTTTAGTAATTCATGTTCTGTTTTTGGATCAAGACCAACTGTTGGCTCGTCAAGAAGTAGAAGTTCATTATTTTGAATAAGAGTTCTTGCAAAAGCAATTCTCTGACGTTCTCCTCCTGAAAAACGACTACCTGTCTCAAAAACATTAGTATTTATTCCTTCTGGAAGTTCAGAAATTAACCTAGTAAGCTGAGATTTTTCTAAACTTTCTTCAATCTTGCTGTTAATCTCATCGTCTGTTACTTCTTCTTTTTTATCTAGCAATGCCAACTTTAAATTTTCACGAATAGTCATATCAAAAAGATAAGGTTTTTGATTCAATAATGAAATTTTCGTTCCTAACATTTTTTCTGTTGGAACTTTTCCTAAAACTGATATACTTCCTGTATAATCAGTATAAGTTCCCGTCAATAGCTTAACAAGTGTAGATTTCCCTACACCACTACGACCTAATATTGCAACTTTTTCTCCTTTTTTTATTGATAACGAAATATTGTCAAGAACATTCTTCCCATTTTCATAAGCAAATGTAACATTTTCTATATCAATAACATTTCCTTCTTTATTTTCTAGCGCTTTATCAATATCTACATCATCTTGTTCATTAGCATAGAAGTCTTTAACACGCTTAATCGAAACTTCATATCCTGGGATATGGGCTACAGCTTCACTTGTCATAACAGAAACACTCATAACCGATAGCGCCATCATACAAAACGATGCAATATATACATTTTCTATAGAATCATTTAGTGTCATACTCCAACAACTATAAATCATATAAAAAAACTGTCAATCCTGCTATAAAGTTTACTAGGTTTTTCTCTAAAATGCACAAAAATTTTTAATCTTTGTTTCTTTTTTTAATAGTCTAGTTTCTTTTTTTCTTGATATTCATTCATAAAGTCATTCACTCTATTTGATGAAATCCAATCGCTAATTCCGAAAAATTGCACTTGTGAAATTTTTTTATAAAGATCATACTTTGCTTCTTTCATTACTTGAAAATTTCGACGTGTAAATGTAAGTGATACGAAAAGGTACTATAAAAATTATAAATAATCCCGAACAGAGTTGCTAGAATGGCATAGCTCATATCATATCCAAACATTAACGTTACAAATATAACATAAAGAACTAATGACACTATACTAGGAAAAAAATTGTTTTTCAAATAAATATTTTTGTAAATGTTCAATATCCTCAGCTATTAATCCAAGTAAGTCTCCAGACTTATATTCTTTTTCAATTTTCAATGCATGCGGTTCTAAAATTTTATAAACTCGACTACGCATTTTCTCTATAATCCCTAAGACCAAATTATGACTTGTTAAACGTTGTAGATAAGCAAATGTAGATTGTGATAAAGAAAAATGTTCTTGTTAATACGGTTGGGACTTGTAGCATAAGAATATTCCCTATTCTCAATGATGACTTACTTATTAAAAAAACCTGATACATACATAAGTGCCGCCCCACTAACTGTTGACAGTATACCTAGAATAACTACGAGGGTCATCATACTTTTATTTTTTTTGATTTCTGTTCTAATAATAGAATTAGTTCTCATCGTAGCCACCCCCTACTAAATTATTCTTTAGACTAGACATATCGTAAACTTTGTTTAAAATCTACTATTCTTTCAAAAATCTGCTATCATACCTTTTTCTAAATTAACGATATAATCCATATTATTTCACCAATGTAGTCTATGTGTAGCAATAATTACTGTACGACTTTTCAAATAACTGTAATAACTTTTTCTTTAATTTCAAATTCCGTTTCAATATCTAAATGACTTGTAGGTTCATCTAATATAATAATTTCTCGATTACTTATCAAAGCTCGTGCTATTGCAATTCGTTGTGCTTGTCCTCCACTAAGCTCATTCCCTGCCTCACCAATAAAAGTATCATATCCATTTGGTAACTCCTCTATGAATTTATCTAAGCCAACAAGCTTACATACTTCCTTCAGTCTTTCATCACTAACTATATCTTTTTCATAAAATAAAATATTATTTTTTTATAGTATCTGGGAATATATAAGGGAACTGTGAAATATATGAAATCTTAGAAGTCCATGAATTTGAGTTTAATGAAGTAACTTCATTGTTAATCAATATTTCTCCTGAACTCTGCTTGTTAAAACCTGATAATATTGAAATTAACGAAGTTTTTCCACTTCCACTTGGCCCTACTAATGCTATTCTACTTCCTTTTTGTATATCTAGATTGATATCTTTCAAAAATTTCTTTATCATCTTTAATAAGTGAAATTTCTTTAAGGAATATACTATCCACATCAGTTATAACCTTTTTCTCTTTAGCTATATTATTATTTTTTTTAATCATGCGCTCTATATCTTCATAAGCTATCTGCCCATCTAAAGTTGCATGATAATCTGTCGCAGCTTGCTTCATCGGCAAGAAAAACTCTGGTGAAATTAATAGAACAGTTAATGATGGTAATAGACTTGTTTCTCCATCAAGTAACAATATCCCCAATCTTACAGCTAAAAGAGCTATTGCTATTGTAGTTAAAAAATCTAACGCAAAACTGTTTAGAAAGGCAAAAGTTAAAGTCTTCATAGTACTTTTTCGGTATTCAGAATTTTTCTTTTCCATAATTGGCAAGTAATTTTTACTTATTCCTAAAAACTTAAGCGTTTCTATACCACGCACTGTATCAATAAAGTTATTTGATAATGCACGGTATTTTTTATATTGTCTATTTGCCATATCTCGAGCATTTATTCCTAATAAAATCATAAAGGCAACTATTACTGGAATAACAGAAATTATAACTAATGCTGATACATAGTCAGTATAAAAAAATAAAAAAATTACTACTAACGTTGGAATTACTCCACCACGGATTTTCTTTGAAACATTAAGTTCAAAATATTGTTTAACTTTTCCAATTCCATCAATTGACAGGGTCACTAATTTCCCAGAACCTTCACGAGTTGTAAAATCTGGCCCTAGGTTAAAATAACTTGTTAACAATCTTTTACGTAAATCTTTTTCAAATTCTAATGCTTCTCTTTCTGTAAAAATATTGTTGTAAATGTAAAAACACAACTCTTAATGTATATCCTATTAAAAAGAACACTATCCCTTGCTACATTATCAAAATTTTTTTATAGAATAAACCAACTATTGCTTTACCCAAAAAAGCAGCCTGTATAATAATACAAGCTGCTTCAAATATTGATAATAGTAATAAAGTTAATGTTAAACTTTTTTTAACAGGAAGTTTTATTTTTTCTTCCTTCTTTTTCATTAACTAGTACTCCAATTCATCTTCTTTTGATAGTCGTTTTCTAAAGATAGAATAAGACCAAACTTGGTAACCTAACACAAATGGCAATAAGAATAATGCAACTATTGTCATAAGTCTTAGTGTGTAAATTCCGCTCGCAGCATCATATATAAATAGTGATTGGCTAAGATCATTACTGTTTATAATAGCACGTGGGAACATACCTGCAAAGACACTTAGAGTTAAAAATGCTAGAGTCCCTGAAGTACTCAAGAAAGCACCTAGGTCACGACCTTTGAAAATTCAAGACAAATGATAATACAAATAGTGCTACTGCTATTAACGCAAGAACTAGTCCTACATAATAGTTTGTAGTGAATATATCTGTTTTAAATAATGCCCAAATTGCAAAAACTAATGTTACTACTGCCGCAAATGGGAATAATAATGCAGATGTTGCACGAGCAGCGTTTCTTAATTCACCTGTTGTTTTTAGTGCTAAGAATTGCGCTCCATGAACTAGCATTAGAAGTAACATCATCACTCCTCCAAGAATTGTAAATGGAGATAATAGACCTAAGAAACCATCAACTAGATTTTTCTTTTCGTCAAGGTTAGCCCCTGTCATAAAGTTTGCTACAGCTACTCCCCATAATACTGGAGGTAATAAGCTACCAACAAACATTGCTATATCGAATGATTTAATCCAAGTTCTATTATTACCTAATTTACCTCTAAATTCAAATGATACGCCTCGTAGAATTAATGCTACTAGCATTAAAACGAAAGCAATGTAGTATCCACTGAATAATTTACCATACCAGATAGGAAACGCTGCGAACATTGCTCCACCACCTGTTAATAACCAAACTTCGTTAGCATCCCAGAAAGGACCAATTGTGTTGAAGTAAACTCGTTTATCTTCATCAGTCTTACCTAATACTTGAGCAAGAACTCCAACACCGAAGTCATATCCTTCTAATACGAAGAATCCTGTGAATAAGACTGTAATAAGTAAGAACCATATATTTGGTAAAGCTACTGACCAATCCATACTATGCTACCTCCTTCACAGTTGTTTCTTTTTTATTCATCATATATCTAAATGCGATAAACTGTACAATACCCAAAATTGTATATAAAACACAGAAAACTAATAGCGAGAACAACACTGAGCTTGCTGAGTTAGGTGAAACTCCAGCATCAGTAGTCATAACCCCAAAGATTAAGAACGGTTGGCGTCCCATCTCTGCCATTACCCAACCACATGCAGTAGCAACCTCTGCTACTAATAGCATCCATGGCATAAGTTTTAAGAACCAACGTTTTTTAGTTTCAATTCTCTTAAATGAGAAAATTGTTCCAAGTAATGCCGCAAAGAATAAAATAAATGCTGAACCAGACATAACTCTAAATGAGTAATAAATTGTTGGAACATGTGGGGTATAATCAATATGCTTCCCAAATACTGGATAATACTTCTCATCCATTTCTTTTTGGAGTGTTTTCATTCCCTTCAAACTACCTTCAAACTTATCATATGCTAAGAAACTTAACATACTAGGAACTTCAATATAATGCTCTGCTTTTTGTTGTTTTTGATCAATTTTTGCTAATACAGAAAATGGTGCCGAATTGCCTGTGTCTTCATACAACGCCTCAGCTGCAGCAACCTTCATTGGATACTCTCTTACTAAATACTGCATTTGTGAATGTCCTGTCCACAGTAAACCAGTAGATCCAATTAGCGCACCAATAATTGACACTTTAAATGCTTTTCTAAATATTTCAACTTCATGTTTACGTAACATTTTCCAAGCTGCAATACCTGCAATAGTAAATGATCCTACTGTTAATGCCATAGTTAATACGTGAGGGAATTGATTCCATAAATATGGATTTTTTACAATTGCCAAGAAGTCAATCATTTCTGCTTTTTTACCAATAACATTATTTTCAACATACTTAACTCCTACTGGATGTTGCATGAATGAGTTAGCTGATAAAATCCAAAATGCTGACATAACTGTACCGATACCTACTAACCAAATACACATTGCATGTAATTTTTTGTTAATTTTCTCCCAAGAGAAAATCCAAATACCGATAAACGTAGATTCAAGATAGAATGCAAGTAATGCCTCTATCGCTAATGATGGTCCAAAAACATCCCCTACGAATGAAGAATATTCTGACCAGTTCATACCAAATTGGAACTCCTGCAAGATACCTGTAACAACTCCAACTGCGAAGTTAATTAAGAATAGATGTCCAAAGAATTTAGTAATTCGTTTGTAATGTTCATCTCCAGTTTTAACATAAATACTTTCAAATATCGCAATTAAGAATACCATTCCCTATTGTTATTGGAACAAAGAAGAAATGGAAATATTGTTGTTGCAGCGAATTGTATCCTTGCAAGTAATAATGGATCCAACATAGATATACCTCCTTTATGATTTTAAATTATATTTAAAGTAAATATTACATTAATTATTGTATACTATAGTTATGTTTATAGCAAAAGAAAAAAATGTTAAACTATAGCAGTTTTACTATATTTTTAACATTTTTTTCTTCACATTTTGTTCACATTTATGAAAAATTTCTTCTATTTCTAGTTATGTTTTAACTCCCAAAGTTAGACTTATTATCAATATGACTAATACTATTAAACAAATTCTTACAAAATTATAATCTTTTTCTTGGAGATAAACAAAAAAGCAATCCCAAGATTCTAAAAAAATAGGAGTTAATATCAATATAAAAATTCCAAACATTAAATATGCATAATAATCAAACTCTACTAATCCATTAAACATTTGATTAAAAACTATAACGCTCTAATGTAAGAGAACTTCCTACTCCTTTTACTAATCCTAAAAAAATATCCCTATTAAGATTAGCGCTGAGCTAATATAAACTCCACATCTTAAAATATTTGAAATAACGACATTTATATCTTTTTTCTCTTTCATTTTACAGCACCCCCATACCTTTTAAAAACATATTTATTATAGTAAATAAAAGTATCGGTAAGAATATATATCTAATATATTTTGCATCCAATCTTTGCATTACTTTAGCACCTGTTCTCGATCCAATAAGTGTACCTAATGCAATAGGAGCTGCTATAGCGGGATTTATTGTCCCATTGAAAAAATATATTAATGCACTGGCAGTTGCTGTTACCCCCATCATAAAATTACTTGTTGCAGTACTTACTTTTATAGGTAACTTCATATAATTATCCAACGCAACTACTTTGAACGCTCCGCTTCCTATTCCTAACAACCCACTAGCAAAACCTGCCCCAAACATTACAAGTGAACCTTGGGGTACATTTGTTACATTATAAGCTAAAGTTTTACCAGTTGCTTTGTCATAATAACTTGAATTTAACTTATACTTTTCTGCATATTTATCATTCTCAACTTTTTCTTCAACTCTTTTCTTTGTAATCAAACCCGTTTTCTTTAACATTCCATAAAACGCGTTTAAGAGTATTAATGAGAAAAATATATACAATAATTTAGATGAGAATATTCCAGCCATTAATGCTCCTATCACACCACCTGCTGTTGTAAATATTTCTAATAACATACCTACTCTCATATTGCTAACATGGTCTTTTACAAAAGCAATAGCAGAACCACTACTAGTCGCAATTACCGCTACTATACTTGCTCCTATAGCATATTTTATATCTATTCCAAAAAGTATAGTCAATGCTGGAGTTACTATAAGCCCTCCGCCTAAACCGACTAGAGAACCTAGAAATCCTGCACAAATGGCTATTATTATAAACTGAATTACTTCTATCATAATTAAATTCTTCTTTCTAATCTTTTGAATATATAACTAATACATTTTTTTATTAACTTCTAACTTTATATCCTTTTTCTCCACAAAATTCATTACTTGTAGCATTAGGCCTATCTAGTGTCAAAAAGTAAATTCTCCGCCTCATACTTAGAGTTTTTCTATAGTCATTTTTGTATCTTGAAAAAAATTGGAATAATTGAAAAAAAGTATTTATAACCTTTTTTTGGGGAAAATACATTTTTCCACTTTTTAGCAATTGTAATAATATTATTGTCATCTATTATACTCAGCTCAATTCTTTCATATTTTCTCATTATTTAAAAAGAAAAATATTACCAAAAATGATCTAACCTTTTTCCCAGTAGCTCCATATATATTTATTTTTTTCTATACTTGGATAAAGTCTTACCAATTCTTCTAATGCATAATCTGCATCTGTTAAGTCTTGACTTTCTTTTATTTCTAAAAATTTTCTGATATACTCTCTATTTTCTTTCTGTCAGATTCGGAAATTGAATCAAAATCTCCACAACTTAATAGAGGTCTTATTCCTTTATCGGCTAAATATAAAGCTCCTTTATCTACTCCGCACCATACCCCTATTGTTGGTACTTCAGTTGGGAATTCTCCCCCCAACATAATATTTACTTCTCTTTGTTCATTCATTATCTTAACAATTCACCTAATGTTTTTTCTTTGTCTTCTGCACCAAATAAGAAAGAACCACAAACTAATAAATCTGCTCCTCTATCACGACAAAGTTTTGATGTTTCTACATTAACTCCACCATCTACTTGAATTAGAAAACTATATCCCTTTTCTTCTCTAATTTTCGCTAATTCTTCTATTTTTTCTAACATTTCAGGAATAAATTTTTGTCCTCCAAATCCAGGATTAACAGTCATAATCAGTACATAATCTAATTTTGGTAGTAGGTATTTTACACTCTCAATTGGAGTTTGTGGATTTAAAACTATCCCCTGCTTTCTTCCCTGAATTTTTGATAATTTGAATTACCCTATCAGCATGATTAGTTGCTTCTATATGAAATGATACCATATCACAACCTGCGTTACAGAATCTTTCTACATACTCTTCTGGTCGTGCTATCATTAGATGACAATCAAAAATTTTATCTGTTTTTGAACGAATAGCTTCGATAATTGGAAATCCAAAAGAAATGTTAGGAACAAAATTCCCATCCATGACATCTATGTGGAACATATCAATCCCAATCTGCTCTAATTCTCTTACATCACGTTCCAAATTAGCAAAATCTGCTGATAAAATTGAAGGTAATATTTTTTTCATAATTATTTCTCCTTTATATATTTCTTCTTCTGTGTTTCTTTTTCTTTAAATAATAATTTATAGTCTTCATAACGACTTTCCAACACGTCACCTGTGGCTACCGCCTCTTTTTACACCACATTTTACTTCCTCAATATGATTACAAGGTTTAAACTTACAATCATAACTATTAAATTCTGTAAATAAATATTGAATATCTTCTTTTTCTATAAAAGTAATATCTAATGACGAAAAATCCTGGTGTATCTGCTATAAAAAAATCGTCTACTTGGTAAAAACTCTATATGTCTTGTCGTGTGGCGCCCACGCCCTAGATGTTTAGATATTTCTCCAGTTTCTATATCCAAGTTTGTTGTTAATGTGTTTATGAGTGTACTTTTTCCCAGCTCCAGATTGACCAGAAATTGCAACATATTTTTCTTGAAATTAATTTTTTTTAATTTAACTATATCTTCTTTAGTATTGCTTAAAAACTATATATCCTATTTTTTTATAATAATCCATTATAGTTTTTTTATATTGTCTAACTCTTCTTTTGATAATAAGTCTAACTTTGTGAAAAATAATTATAATATCAACGTGACTATTTTCATTTAAACATATCAACTTTATTTAAAAAGCTTACTAGAAAAAAATCCGGTTCTTTAACTGAAACAATAATAATACTGTAATCTATATTAGATACTTTAGGTCTTAATAATTCATTTTTTTCTTTCGAGTATTTCCACTACATATCCTGTATTATTGTCGCTCATCTGAATTTTAACATCATCTCCTACAAGTGGAGTAATATTGTCGTTTCTAAAATTACCACGTGCTCGGCATGTTATCAACTCATCTTGGCATTGTACATAATAAAAACCACTAAGTGCTTTTAAAATTTTTCCTTCTTTTATCATAGTCCTCCTTTTGACCTTTTTATAGTTATTGAAATTTTTTTGTTTTAATTTCTTCTTTTGTCTTTTCTGCTAATTTTAACATTTCTATAGCATGCTCTTCTGATAATCTTGTCATCTTATCACCTGATATCATACGTGCAACTTCTTCTATTTTTTGTTGCCTATCTAATTCTTTAATTGATGTTAGTGTTCGTTTATCTATTACTTCTTTACTAATTAACAGATTAGTATCAGCAAGAGCAGTTGTTTGTGGTAAATGTGATATACATAATACTTGTGAACCAACACCTAATTGATACATTTTCTCTGCCATTCGTTGTGATACACGACCACTTACTCCTGTATCTATTTCATCAAAAATAATTGATGTTGCTTCAATACTGCGTGAGAATATAATTTTTAAAGCTAACATGACTCTAGATAATTCTCCACCAGAAGCCACTTTCGATAATGATTTTAATGGTTCCCCAAGGTTAGCACTAATTAAGATTCTTACATCATCTTTTCCATCACTTGCGTATTCTTTATCTTTAAAGTCTACTTTTATTGTGCTTTTATCCATGTACAGGAACTTCAATTCTTCTTGAATAAGACTTTCTAGTTTTTGAGCAGTTTTTTTACGTATAGTTGTTAATTTATCCCCTAGAGATTTTAACTCAGTCAATATATTCTTTTGCTCTACTATATATTTATCATAGTTTTCTTCATAATTTTTCTAACTCTTCTAATTCTTCTTTAATTTCTTCTCTGAAAATTATTAAGTCGTTTTAATGAACGTGAGTATTTCTTCTCAAGGTTTTTTTATTTTTATCCATTCTAAATATTAAACGATCTAATTTTTTTCTTCATCATATTCAATATCATCTGTGTAGCTAGACACTTCATATTTTAAGTCATCTAAAAATATAATAAAGATTTGTTATTTCCTCGTATTTTTTTCTTCAAAATTACTATTATATCTACTTAATTCACCTAAATTTGATTTTATCTCTGCAAGTTTTGATAAAATTCCATATTCTCCATCAATTCCCATCAGTTATGCTATAAGCTAATGTATTGACCTTTTCAAAATTTTTCTAGATAATCTATATCTTTTTCTAGAGAAATATCTTCATCTTTTTTTCAACTTTCATCTGTGTAAGTTCTTGATATTGAAATTTTTAGAAAATCAACTTTTTGAAAGTATATCACTCTCCTGTTGTTTTTAAATTTTTCTATTTTCTCTGTGACTACTTTTATATTCTTTTATATTTTTTTCTTTATACTCCGTTCGAACTTTTCTTTTATTTCTTCCTTGTTAAAAAGAATCAATTAAATTAAGATGATTTTTTTCTACTAAAAGAATTTGATTATCATGTTGTTCATGCATATCCAATAAATAGACAGCTACTTTTTTTAATGTTGATAAATTAACTATTGTTCCATTTATACGACAAACGCTTTTCCCACTACTGTAAATATCACGTCGAATTATTATTACTTCATCTTCTAAATCTAAATCAAGATCTTTAAATATATTAATGACCTCTTTATTTTTCGGAAAATCAAAAACTCCCTCAACACTTGCTTTTTCTTCCCCATATCTTATATAAGAAGTAGATGTTCTTTGTCCTGAAAGTTGTGATATAGCTGCTAATATCATTGATTTACCTGCTCCAGTCTCACCACTCAAAACAGTCAAACCATTTTTAAGTTCGATAGTAGCACTTTCTATTATTCCAAACTGTTTTATATTTAACTGTATTAACACCTATTGTCCTCCTATTTAAAATGATTATGAGCATTATTCACTATATGTTCAATATTAATAACTTTGTTTTCTATTTCTTTTGTAGCGTTATATTTTAATAACATTAAAAATTCGATATTCCCCTCTCCACCTGTTATTGGAGAATATGATAGATTTGTCATACTAAAGCCAACACTATTAGCCAGTAGTAACACTTTTTCTACAACTTCAAGTTGGACTTTTTTATCGCGAACTATACCGCCTTTTCCTACTTTGTCTCTCCCAGCTTCAAACTGAGGTTTTACTAAAGCACAAACCTCTCCCCCATCTTTTATAATCTCTGTGAGATTTGGTAAAATCAGTGATAACGAAATAAATGAAACATCTATCGATGCTATATCAATCTCATACACATCAAAATCTTCTTTGACAGAATGTCTAAAGTTAGTCTGTTCCATCACTTTTACACGCTCATCATTACGTAATTTCCAAACTAATTGATTAGTTCCAACATCTAAAGCATAAACAAATTTAGCACCATTTTGTAAAGCACAATCAGTAAATCCCCCTGTTGAAGAACCTATATCTATCATTACTTTATCTTTTACTGAAAAACCTAGTTCATTAATTGCTTTTTCTAATTTCAAACCTCCACGGCTAACATAAGGCATTTGTTTCCCTTTTATTCTAAGCTCAGCAGTAGAATCTACTTTTTCTCCAGCCTTATCTATCCTTATATTTTCATTATAAACTATACCTGCCATAATAGCACGTTTAGCTTTTTCTCTTGACTCAAATAATCCTTGACTAACACAAAGGACATCCGCTCTTTCTTTTGCCATAATTACCTCTTTAAATTATCTAACTATCAAAGCTTTATATTTCTTAGCTCAATCTCTTTATCTACTTAATTTTATCATATTAATGATTTTTTTATCTATGAGTTAAGATGTTTTTCATAAAAAAATAAGATAGAAAAAAATTAATCTTTTGTAGTTTTTATACATAAATTAACTGCTTCTATCTTTTTGTTTTTGAATACTGATTATACGTTTCTTGTGCATATTTTTATTCGTTCATCTAGTGCGACAACTCCTGCTCTTTCAAAATGTTTTTTTCGAATACTTCAGTAGCTTCTCTAACATCTTTTTAATTTTTTTAAACTGCGCATATGAATACTTTCCAAATTTCATTTTTGCATTTCATATATACTAAAAATTTAATTGACCTTCCAAACTCGAAACTAAAAAAATTATTTTCTTTTGTCCATTTTTCTAAATCTGTTCTTCTTGTAAAAGCTCCATTGCGCTATACCATATCCTATTTTTATTACCTATCTCTTCTGCAGCAGGATTCATTTTACTTTCTCTCATAAAATTCCCTAATATACCTGCAGTTGCTTCTTCACTAAATCCTTCTTCTCGATAAAAATTCCATGCTCGTTCTACATTAGTACTTCCTACTAGTTGACGTTGAATAATAATATTCGTACTATTATAATATTCAACTATAACCATTCCTCCCAATATCGCTAAAAATACACCAACCACCACAGGCAATATCTTTTGTTTTATATTTCTTGTTGTAGTAGCAATATTCCTAACTCTTTTTAGTTACTCTTAGATTTTTTTGAGTGACTCCTTTTTTTATCTTTTTGATTTTAAAATTTTTTTGTTTTTATTTACCACTTTTTAGTCTTCTGTGTCTTACTCTTTTTATTTTTATTTGAATTTTTTTCTTTTTTTCGCATAACTTCTAGACAATTTTTTTCGTAATAATCCTCACCCCATTAGAATTTTTATTTTCTATTTTATAATATTAACTTTATATCAACTATAAAACTAACGGAGTAGCTCAAAAAAATTATTAATTCATCTAGAATAAACTTTTTGAGCCACCCCATGGTTCCATTAGATTTCGAAAGTTACAAAATGAAAACTTCCTAGAGTATCTAATTAAATATATTTAGTAATCTCTAAGCTTATAGATTACCATCCCAAATTGTAATTTTTATTATTTTACTTTTTTGATATTCCAAATATCTTTAGCATATTCTTCTACAGAACGGTCAGCTGAGAATATTCCGGCATTTGCTGTGTTAATAAGGCTCATTTGTCCCCATTTTTCTTTGTCTTGATAAGTTTTTGCAACAAGCTCTTGAGCCGCTACGTAACTTTCAAAATCAGCTAAACACATGTAGCTATCTTGTGTTAATAAGTAGTCCACAATAAAGCTAAAGTTCATTCCACCAACTGTCATCGTTCTGATGAAATCTAATGTATCTTTTATTCTAGCAGAGCTATTGTAGTATTCCCATGGTTTATAACCATGTCTATTAAGTTCATCAACTTCAGGAGTTTCCAATCCGAAGATGAAAATATTATCATCTCCTACCGCTTCATGAATTTCTACGTTAGCACCATCTAAAGTACCAAGGGTTAGAGCTCCATTTAGCATAAGTTTCATATTACCTGTTCCACTTGCCTCTTTACCAGCTTGTGAAATTTGTTCACTAATATCTGCTGCTGGTATAATCTTTTCAGCAAGTGTTACTTTATAATCTGATAAAAATACAACCTTAATATAATCTCGAACTAATTCATCTGATTCAATTAATTGAGAGATTGAATGAATGAATTTAATAATGTTTTTCGCCATTTGATAACCTGATGAAGCTTTTGCCGCAAAGATAAATGTTCTTGGTACTGGACGCAATCCATTGTATTTAATTTCACGATATAAATAAACAATGTGTAACGCATTTAACAATTGACGTTTATACTCATGCAGACGTTTAACCTGTACATCGAAAATAGAATCTGGATTTACTGTAATACCAGTTGTTTCTTGGATATATTTAGCAAGTTGCTCTTTCTTAACTTTTTTTGATTTCTTGTAATTTTTTTCAACAACTTTTTTTGTCTTTAGCATATTTATTTAATTTATCAATTTTTTTGATAAATCTTTAACGAAAATCATCCCCAATCAAATCTTCTAAATATTCTGCTAGTTCAGGATTAGCCTGTCCTAACCATCTTCTATGCGCAATACCATTAGTTACATTCCCAAACTTAGTTGGATAAAGTTCATGGAATGCTCTGAATGTAGAATCAACTAATATATCACTGTGAAGTTTTGATACTCCATTTACATTATGACTTCCTACTATAGAAAGATTTGCCATTCTAATTTGATTGTCATAAATAATAGCTGTTTCTGCTAAAGTATAATCTTTACCTTGATCAATTACCCATTGACAGAAACGTTTATTAATTTCTTCTATAATTGAGTAAATACGTGGTAATAAAGGTTTAAATAATTCAACTGACCATTTTTCTAATGCTTCTGCCATTATTGTATGGTTTGTATACGCAAATGTTTTTGTTGTAATATCCCATGCTTTATCCCAAGAATATCCATACTCATCTAATAATAGTCTCATAAGCTCAGGTACTCCCATAGCTGGATGAGTATCATTTATATGTAATGCAACATGTTCAAATAGATTTTCTAATGTACCAAATTCATTGTAATGGTTTTTTAGTAATTGTTGAATTGATGCGCTAATGAAGAAATATTGTTGTTTAATACGCAGTTCTTTACCTTCATTCGTACTGTCGGCTGGATATAATAATTTTGAGATTGACGATGCAATAGCTTCTGCTTCAGAAGATTTTGAATACTCTCCACGTTCAAACAACTTCATATTAAAGCCAGTTTTTGCTTTTGCTTCCCAAAGACGAAGTGTGTTTACAGTTCCAGTTTTATATCCAGAAATTAATAGGTCATATGGTTCGGCTTGGATTGAAGTATAATCTTTATGTTCAACTTTAAAACCATCTTCTGTTAATTTTTCCTCAACTCGGCCGTAAAATCTAACTTCAACTTCTTCATCATTACGGTAAACTAGACCGTATTTTCCAAGATCTAACCAATAATCTGGAAATTCTTGTTGCCAACCATTATTAATTACCTGCTTGAAAATTCCATATTCATATAAAATAGAGAACCCTGTAACTGGATAATCACTACTTGTTAAAGCGTCTAAGTAACATGAGGCAAGACGCCCAAGTCCACCATTCCCTAATCCTGGATCTGGTTCAATATCGTAAATTTCATCTAATGAAATACCATTATCAGCAAAATATTCTCTTGCATCTTTTTCTAAATCTAAGTTAAATAAATTGTTTCTTAACGTTCTACCTACTAAAAAACTCCATTGACATATAATAAGCACGTTTTTGTCTAGTTTTTTTAAGTTCTTGTTCATAAGAAAATTTCTTTTCTGATAAATCTTCTCTTATCGTGCTCATGAGAGCTTCATATACTTGACGTTTACTTGCTGAATCAATTGTTACTCCAAATTGTCTTTTTAAATACTTCTCTATTTTTTCTTTGAATCTTTTGTTCTTCATTATTCTCTCCTGAGTCTTTTTTTATTTATTACACATATTATATGTCCATTCTAACTACATAATCTCATTGTACATCTCGATATATTTTAATGCTGATTTTTTCCAACTAACATCTTGGTTAATAGCATTTTTCATAATTTTATTCCAATTATGACGTTCCTGATAGTAACAATATGTTGCACGATAAACAGCGTCTAGCATATCATATGCGTCAAAACTTTCAAATGTAAATCCTGTCCCGTTTTTCCCATCAAATGGTTCTACTGTATCACGCAGCCCACCTACTCGATGGACAATTGGTACTGTCGCATAACGCATAGATATTAGTTGTGATAGGCCACAAGGTTCTGTTTTCGATGGCATTAAGAACATATCACATGAACTATACACTTTTGATGACATTTCTGATGAAAACATTATTAAACTTCGTACCTTGTCATGACGACGATGTTCTAGCGAACGAAGTGCATCTTCATAATGTCTATCACCTGTTCCTAATATAATAAGTTGTGCTCCCGATTTTAAAATTTGATCTGCGACATGAAGTACCAAATCTATACCTTTTTGATGAGTAAGACGGGTTACCATCCCAATCATCAGAATATTTTCATTAACTTCAAGTGACATTTCTTCTTGGAATTTAAGTTTATTTTGAACCTTATTTTTCAAAGTTTTCAAGTCGAAATTTTGATAAATTTGTTTATCTGTCTTCGAGTTGAATTTATCTATATCTAATCCATTCACAATTCCATGGAGTTTCCCTTGCTCAATTTTTAAAATACTGTCTAATCCGTATGAGAAATATGGATCCAAAATTTCATGGGCATACGTTTCACTTACAGTACTAATTCTATCAGCTAACTGAATTGCACCTTTTTAATAAATTCAAATCTCCATTATAAATAAGTGCATCAAAGTATTTATTATCTAAACCGAACAAATAACCCATATCGTATGGATTAAACTTACCTTGGAATTCTATATTGTGAATAGAAATCACACTCTTAATATCACTATAAAAAAATTCTCTCCACGAGATTTTTAAATCATCTAAATAAATTATAGATAAAGCAGTATGCCAATCATTAGCATTAAGAATATCTGGTTTATATTCAATGTGAGGTAAAAATCTCCAATGCTGCTTTTTGAAAAAGAATGCAAATCTCTCACCATCATCACTTTGACCATAAACACTATCTCTATTAAAAATATTGTTCATTATCTATAAAGTAATATTTTTACTCCATCTATTTCAGTTTCAAATATACCACAATAAACTGTTCTCCAACCTAAATTAATAAAAAAATATGTTGTCTATATTCTAAGTTATATTTCTCTCTATCAATAGAAGAATATAATGGCAATATCACTCTTGCCTCTACATCTTCATCTTGCAATGCTTTTAGGGAAGTGAGCCAATAACATCACCTAATCCACCAACTTTAACGAAAGGTGCTGCTTCTGCTGCTACGAATAATATTTTTCATTTTTTTGTCATCTCCTTATTCATTGTTTTATCATAAATTTATTTCCAGATAAAAGGGTTAGTATTAATTTATGATTCTTTGCTTATTATACTCCTTTTTCCAATAGAAAAATCGAGATTTTTAATTTTTCATAAATTATCCTAACCCTAATATTTAGTTATTTTACAACTTTATTTTTTTCTCTACAATCACTTGACAATTTTCTGTCCCTTTTAATTCAATTTTTTCTCCTATCGTTGCAGCTTTATCTGAAATTACATAATCTAAATAAGCTGATTTTTTCACAACGCAATTAGGCATTATTATAGAATTTTTAATTACAGCACCTTCTTCTACAACTACATCACGGAATAAAATACTATCTTCAACAATTCCATTAATTTCGCATCCATCACCTAAGATAGAATTTTTAACAATTGCTCCATCTCCATACATTGTTGGTACACTATCTTGAACTCTTGTCAGTATATCTGTTCCAGATAAAAATAACTCTCTTAACTTATCTGGATTTAGTAAATCTTTGTTAAAGTCATAATATTCTTGAACACTATTTATAGTTCTATTATAACTCTTAATTTCGTATCCATAAACATTTAATTTATGGAAATTTTTTTAGCTACATAATCTAATAATATATCTTCCCAACCTAATGTTGTTCCTTTTTGAACAATATCTTTAAACATAGATTTTGACATAATATAAATTTTAACTTGTGTTGGACAAACTTCATCATATCCATTATAGTGATATAAACTATCATACACTCTATGTTTTTCATCAAATATAATTTGTGATTCACGTTGTTGCGGCTTTCTATATGTATAAGCTAAAGTAACATCAGCATTTGTATTTTTATGGTATTTTACCATTTCTTTAAAATCAATGTTTCCAACAATATTTGCATCTGCTAAAAATACAATATTCTTCTAATAAACCATCTGAATAAGATATTGCATCACCAAGCGCTTCTATTTTGTTATGAGCAACTCTATTTGATAAGTGATTCGACATAGGTGTAATAAATTTCAAACCACTATTTTTTCTGTTCAGATCCCAGTCTTTCCCCCAACTTAAATGATCCATTAGCGACTTGTAGTGGTGATTAGTTACAACTGCTATATTAGAAACTTCAGCTTTTACTAATGATGATAACATAAAATCTATCATTCTATATCTTGAGGCAATTGATAATGATGATAATGTTCTATTTCTTACCAATCCTTGCAAGTCATCATTTCTATAATTGTCTGCGAATAATACACAAAAAGCATTTACCATATTATTTTCCCTCTACTTTCCTATTTTCTGAAACTACTTCATCTTTTCCAACTACCGTGATTTGTTCTTTTCCTAAAACAATTTCTCTGTGTCCTACCTCAATATTTTCTTTGATTACTGAACCTTCTGCAATAATTGAATTAAAGACTTTTGCACCACGCTCTATTTTAGCATTTTGCATTATAATACTTCCTACTACTTCTGCTCCCTCTTCTATAGTAACCCCTGAAGAAATTATCGATTCTGAAACTAATCCTGAAACAGACGTTCCATCAGAAATCATAGAATTTTTAACATTAGCACTCGCACTTAAGTATTGTGGCATTACCCCAGCATGACGATAGTATATTCTCCATAGTTTATCATCAATATTAAAGTTCTCTTTATTTTTAATTAAGTCCATGTTAGCTTCCCATAAACTTTCAATTGTACCTACGTCTTTCCAATAGCCATAAAACGGATATGCATAAATATTTTTACCTTCATTTAACATCATAGGAATAATATTTTTACCAAAGTCTTTTTCACTATCTGGATTTTCTTCATCTCGTACTAAATAGTCTTTTAATTGCTGCCAACTGAAAATATAAATTCCCATTGACGCTTTAGTTGAAATTGGATGTTCTGGTTTTTCTAAAAATTCAGTTACTCTTAAATCCTCGTTTGTATTAAGAATACCAAAGCGACTTGCTTCTTCAATTGGTACATTAATATGAGCAATAGTTAGATCTGCACCTTTTTGTTTGTGGAAATCCAACATTTCTTTGTAGTTCATTTTATAAATGTGATCACCTGATAAAATAAGAACGTACTCTGGATCATATTGTTCAATATATTTTATATTTTGATAAATTGCATTAGCAGTTCCTTTATACCATTCTCCTGTTTTCCCTGCTGTGTAAGGTGGTAAAATTGATAATCCCCCATCCATTCTATCTAAGTCCCAAGGTTGTCCATTTCCCATATATGAATTAAGCTCTAATGGCATAAACTGCGTTAATACACCTACAGTAGAGATTCCAGAGTTTGCACAGTTTGAAAGTGGAAAATCTATAATTCTATATTTTCCACCAAACGGTACAGCTGGTTTTGCCATATCTTGTGTTAAAACTTGAAGTCTCGTTCCTTGACCTCCTGCTAATAGCATTGCTACTACTTCTTTTTTACGCGCCATAAATTTGTCCCCCATCTTCTAAACTTATTATTTCTTTTCTATATACATTGTTGCATAAGGTGGTATATTTATACTCAAAGTATATTGGAAATTGTTTTTCTTTTTATTTAGTGTTTTTAGATTTCTATTTTGTAATGCTGTACCATCATATTTTTTAGCATCTGAATTTAATGATATTTTGTAGCTTCCCCAAGTATCCACACCTATTTCATAACCTTTTAATATTTGGCCTGAAAAATTACTTACTACTAATACTTCTTTTCCGCTATTATCAATTCTTGAAAAAGCAAAGACATTATTTGTATTATCATCAACTACATGCCATCTAAAACCGTTCCAATCACAATCATTTTGCCATAATGCAGGTGTAGATTTATAATATTTATTTAATTCTTTCACATAACGTTGGCTAAAACTATGTTTTGGGTATAGTAACAAGAACCAATCAAGTTGTCTTTCTTCATCCCATTCTATAAATTGCGCTATGTCAACACCCATAAATGTTAATTTTTTCCCAGGATGTGCAAACATATAACCTAAAAATGCTTTAAAATTAGAAAATTTATCTTCATATGCTACCGGTGCTTTATCTAAAAGTGACTTTTTCCCATGTACTACTTCATCATGAGATATTGGTAAAATATAATTTTCTGAAAAGGCATAGCACATTGAGAATGTGAATTTGTCATGTGATCCTTTTCTAAAAAATGGGTCTACTTCTAAATAATCAAGACTGTCGTTCATCCATCCCATGTTCCACTTGAAATCAAATCCAAGTCCACCGTGCTCAACAGCGGCCGTTACTTTAGGATAACTTGTAGATTCTTCTGCAATCATACTAACTCCAGAATAATTTTCTTTAACATATAGATTTAGATTTTTTAGAAAATCTATCGCTTCTAAATTTTCAAAACCTCCATAGATATTCCTTGTCGATTTTTCTTCATCACGACAATAGTTTAAAAATATCATTGAACTAACCGCATCAACTCTTAATCCATCAATATGATAATCTTCAATCCAAGATATTGCGCTAGAAGTTAAAAATGATTTAACTTCATTACGTCCATAGTCAAAAACTCTAGTTCCCCACCCTTCGTGTTCCATTTTTCTTGTATCTGAATATTCATAGCAAGGTGTTCCATCAAATTCATATAATCCATGTGCATCTTTTGTAAAATGTCCTGGCACCCAATCAAGAATAACACCAATATTATTTTTATGACACTTATCAACAAAATACATAAAATCTTCTGGAGTTCCATATCTTGATGTAGGTGAAAAATATCCTGTTACTTGATAACCCCAAGATTTATCATATGGATACTCAGTTACTGGAAGTAATTCAATGTGAGTATAGTTCATTTCTTTTACATAGTTAACTAGTTCATCTGCCAACTCGCGATAACTAAATTCATCGTCGTTTTCTTTATGTTTCCAAGATCCCAAATGTACTTCATAAATATTCATAGGTTCCTGGTAAGGAACTTTTCGCTTAGCCATCCACTTATCATCTTCCCATTCATATTTTGGAAGCCTATAAACCTTAGATGCAGTTTGAGGTCTAGTTTCTGCATGTACCGCATAAGGATCTGCTTTCCATAGTTCCTGACCGCTTTCTGTTACAATAATATACTTATATGAATCAAATTGTTTCACATCAGGTACTGTGATCTCATAAATTCCTTTATCGTTAAAAGGTTGCATTTCATAAACATGTGGATCCCACGAACAAAACTCACCTGTCACAAAAACTTTTTTGGCTTTTGGTGCCCAAACTCTAAAGGTACAAGCTCCATCTTCTAAAAATGATCCTAAAAATTTATGACTATGGTAGTTAGTTCCTTCATGAAATAAGTATTCCGCCATACTATTCACAATATAACCCCCTTTTTCCAATTAAAGTAAACGTTTTCTTTTTGTTATAAAAAGAAAACATTAAAAAATAATAAATAAATTTAATTACTTTATTATTGGATTTCTTTTTCTTTTTTTATACTTATATTATAACACATACCCCAAATTTCTGTAAATGTTTTTCTTGCAAAATGATGATTGCTTTTTTTATACTTACAAAATAAAAAAATATATAAAAGTTTTTTTATATTTTCGCATTCAATTAATTTACAATAATATTATTTTATATTACAATTATATTGTTGAAAAAAATTCACATATAAATTTAATACAAAAAAATATTACATTAATGGAGAAAAATAAAATTATGATTATTTTTTTAACCCCATTTATAACAAGTTTCCTCATGGAGCAATTATAAATAAACAAAGTTTAAAAATTTGAAGTGTTAATTAGAGATGATTTTTACTTTAATGATTTTAGAATAGTAATAAAAAAATGAATTTACAGGAATTTCATTTTCTAAAAAGCTTAACTTTTCTTGAGAAAAAAACTCATCTAATTATTCAAAAATATTTTGTTGACTTCGGTGGTTTTGATATAGGATTATATTTTTTTATCATTTTGAAGTTGTATTTGATAGTTTCACCGCTTATTTGAAAAATGATAATTTAGATGCTAAATTAGTACGTGAAAATAGCGAATTACCTGATTGGCAATTGACAGTCTACGATGAAAACTTTACCACTCCTGATTGGTATAAAAGGTTCTATAATGTACCAAATTTTTCCTGATAGGTTTAAACGTAGCGAAAAATATGTCGCACCTGCTGCAAAAAATGAAGATATTCGAATCAGACATAAATCATGGGATGCTATCCCCCATTCATCAATAACACATAAAGACTATGGTGCTAAAAGATTTCCTAATGGGTAATTTGCTAGGTATTGAAGAAGAAAAAAGATTACTTTAAAAAATTAAATATAGAAAGTATTTATCTAAATCCAATAGTCGAAAGCCCTGAAAATCACCGTTATTCTACTTCAGATTATTTTTAAAAGTGGATCCGTATTTTTGGAACAAATGATCAATTTGAAGAATTTTGTAACAACTTTAAACAAGACAATATTAAAATAATTTTTAGATGGTGTCTTCAGTCACACAGGCTCTGATAGTATTTACTTTAACAGATATAACCACTATGATAGCATAGGATCTTTTAATTCAAAAGAATCCCCTTATTATTCTTGGTTTAACTTTATTAATTTCCCTAATGAATATCATTCTTGGTGGGGATTTGATAATTTACCAACTGTAGTAAAAGAAAATAAAGAATATAGTGACTTTATTAATAATAAAGATACTGGCGTTGTCAATTTTTGGCAAAAGTTAGGTATCTCTGGTTGGCGACTTGACGTGGCTGACGAGTTTCCTGATGAATTCCTTGATCGTATTCGCGAAACAGCGAAATATTATGATAAAGACGCCTTAATTATCGGAGAAGTTTGGGAAGATGCAACGAATAAAATTTCTTATAATACACGTCGACGCTATTTCTTAGGAAAACAACTTGATAGTGTTATGAATTATCCTTGGAAAGATGCAATTATTAATTTTGTTAAGTACAATGATGCCAAGAAATTCTCAGTTGAAATATTAAAACTGGTAGAAAACTATCCACAACCCGCTCTTGATTGCATTATGAACCTATTAGATAGTCATGATACTGAACGTGTGCTTACTTTACTTGCATTTGATAATCCAGAAAGTATTCCAGTAAATGAACGTCCAACATACAAATTATCAGATGAACAATATACTAAAGCTCGAGAACTATTAAAATTTGCAAGTTTTATTCAATTTACATTACCTGGTGTCCCATGTATTTACTATGGAGATGAAATTGGTATGTATGGCTTTAGAGATCCATACAATCGTTTAGGTTTTGCTCATGATAAAAAAGATTCTGATCTACTAAATCACTATATAGAGCTGTCTAATTTTAGACATGATAATAAAGAAAACTTCATAACTGGATTCGAAATGAGTTATATTGCTGACAAATGTATCGCATACCGTAGGAATGATATTCTTTGTATTATTAATCTAGATAACAAAGCACATTTTATACCAGAATATAATGGAGAAAAAAATATTTGGAAATAATAAAATATACGTCACTCCATATGGTGTAGTAATTCCACCAAGTAGTTATATAGCTGTTAAAATTAAATAAAAAAACTTTCGCAGTTTGTAATTCTAACTGCGAAAGTTTTTATTATCCCGAGTTTCTTAGCCCTGTTGCTATTCCATTAATAGTAATATGAATAGTGTTAACCTGTGATTCTGGAAGCTTACCTTCTCTAGCTCGTTTTATTAATTCTATTTGTAAATAGTTTAATGTATTGAAAGTATTGTAACCTATTATCTAAACTTTTAGTTAGATATGTATTATCTTCTAAAAATTCTTTTATGTTCCGAAATTTTTAAAAACTACCTCTTTTGTTAGTTGCCATTCTTTTTAAAAATTTCATCATATACCTGTTTTTGTTTTTTTGATCCTTACAAAGATTTTGCATATTCTTTTGCTATTCCCATATCTGATTTTGACATAACCATATCTACATTTGATAATAGCGATGTAAAGAACGGCCAATTTTTATACATACTGCGGAGTTTATCAATATTTTCTTTATCTTTATTAATAAAGTTTGAAAATGCAGTTCCTACTCCATACCACCCTGGCAGCATTATTCTACTTTGGGACCATGAGAATACCCAAGGTATGGCTCTTAATCCCCCAATATCTGTAATTTTTTTACGTGAAGCTGGGCGAGAACCTATATTTAAAGCTTGAAATTTCTTTAATTGGCGTTGCTTCAAAGAAATAGTTATAGAAATTCGGATTTTCAAATACAAGTTTACGGTATGCTTCATAACTATCCGCCACAATTTCATCCATTATAACTTGAATTTCTGGAATATCTCTAATATCTGTGTTAACTTTATCAGCATTCATTCTTTGAATCACCGCAGAAAACAGCGCTTCTAAGTTGTAGTATGCTGCATCACTATTACCGTATTTAGCTGCAATAATCTCTCCTTGTTCTGTAAGACGTATTCTATCTTGAACACTACCTAGTGGTTGAGAAATAATTGCATCATAACTTGGTCCACCTCCACGACCTACTGTACCTCCACGTCCATGGAAGAATGTGATTTTTATACCATACTTTTCTCCAAGCGATGATAATTCTTGTTGGGCCTTATATAGTGACCATCCAGATGATAAATATCCACCATCTTTATTACTATCAGAATATCCTAACATAATTTCTTGATAATTTTTATTATCACTAACCCATTTTTTCACAATATCAAGATTTAAATAATTATCCATAATTTCATAAGAATTTTTCTAAATCTTCTATAGTTTCAAATAATGGTACTAACTGTAACCTTGCAAAATCTTTTCCTACTAACCCTACTTCTTTCAACATTATTGCAAGTTCTAACAAATCTGAAATACTTGTAGTATGAGATATAATATTTTGACGTATTACATTGTTTCCTAGTTTATCTTTTAAATATCTTGCTGTACGGAAAATTTCAAGTTCTTTTTTCAATTCTTCAGATTGCCTGCTATCGTCCCCTATACTAAGAGGTCGTGGATCTTCATTTAGCTGTCTCAATAGTAATTTGCATTTTTCCTCTTCTGATAATGAATTTATAATTTTTGTTCAATATTAGCACATTTTAGAAGTTCAGCTACACATGCCTCATGAACACTAGAATCTTGACGCATATCAATGCTTGCTAGATAAAATCCAAAGATTTTAACTACATTCAATAATTCTTCAAATTCTCCAGTTATTAAAAATTTTCCCCTTTTATTCTCTAAAAGAGATTTTTTTCCATAATTTTTAAAATCTTTTTTTCGAAATCCTCAGCACTTAAGTAAATATCATCGTGTATTGTATCATTTAATAAATATTCACGAGTATTTTCTAATTTACATCTTACATAAAATATAGCTTTTCTATAAAATTCTTTTTCTCTATATTCTGATAAATCTAAAGACTTTATTGGCAAGCTCACGAAGAGCTTCACTTTCTCCTATCAATTGCGATGACATAGAAAATGTACGATACAAATTATCTAACTTATTCAAATAATAATTTGTGATTAAATCACATTGCTTCATAGCAGACAGTTTTAGTGTTTCTGCTGTTACGTAGGGATTTCCATCTCTATCTCCACCTATCCACATCCCCATAGTTATAGGAGCTTCATTTTTCCAATGGTATATTATGTTCTTTTTAACAAGTTTTTTTATATTCAGTCATAAGTTTAGAGATAGCTTTTATAAACGATAAATTATAATACTCTAATACATTCGTAATTTCGTTAACTACTTTTTAATTTTTCACGAATTATATCACTTTGTAACAAAATTTCAATGTGTTTTTTTGTAAATCATTATACCATTTATTTTTTTATTAATTAGTCCATTTTTAACATCACGATGTTTTCTTAATAAGTTATGTAGTTTTTTTCTGTTAAATCTAGAATTGTTTTTCTTTGAACTTGGGTAGGATGCGCTGTTAAAACAGGTACTACATTAATATTTTCCAAAAATATTAGCATCTTTTTAATTTAGACATTGAATCAGATAATTTTTCCTACATAAGTTTCTCCAGAATTATTTTTTTGTAGTTTACCTCATAAGCTAAATCAACATCTTCTGAAATATTGATTAATAACGGTAACGTGAGAAAAAAAGTTAGCTACTATTTCCATCTCTTCTTGATTTAAACTTTTTATAATTTTTGTTTAATTGTTCATACTCTTTATTATCAGCTAATCGTTTTAATTCGATAATTTTATTAAAAGTCTCTTTTGAAGTCATCTTCTCTGTTGCTTTCAACAAAATCTGTGTTAATATTTCTATTTCTTCATGTACAATATTTTCATTTACATTACTTTCTAGTCTTTTACTTTGCATTAAACTACTCCTTACTTTGATTTTTGATAATAAGATTACCATTGTAATTTTATTATCAACAATATCCACATATTCCATTATAAAACTTTTTCTATATAAAACAATTGCTTTTGGAAGATTTTTTTCTATGTTTTTTTATTAAATTACTAACTTTTTTTATAAATTTTTCTTTACTAATGTTCTTATTTTTAGAAAAAAATACCCGAAAAAGCTAAAATGCTTTTCGGGTACTTTTCTTTAATCATCTTCATAATTTTCTTCTTTTTTTCTGCTAATGTCACCGTTGCTACTTTTTTGATCGTCAACTAAGTTAATTACTTTAACTCCTGTAGCAGTTCTTCCTAAAGGTACTAATAGTAGAAATATCTATTCTAATAATTATTCCTTGATCTGTCATAATCATCAAGTCTTCGTTTCCAGTTATTGATTTAACCGCAACTATTTTACCAGTTTTCTTAGTAACTTTCGCTACTTTTAACACCTTTACCACCACGGTTAATTACATTAAACTCTGTAGATTTAGAAATTTTACCAATACCATTTTTCTGTTACAGTTAAAATTTTCTTAGATTCATCCACTACTTCCATACCTACTACATAATCATCTGGAGAAAGTGTTATACCTTTAACACCACGGCTAACACGTCCCATTTGACGTACTTTTTTTAGCATTAATTCTAATTGCTTGACCATTTGCAGTTACAATCATAATGTCTTGATCATCAGTAATTCTTTGAACATCAATTAATGAATCACCATCATCCAATTTAAGTGCTATTTTACCTTTTTTCAAGATACTTGCATAATCTCCTAGTTTAGATTTTTTAATAATACCAAACTTTAGTTGAGAAGATTAAGCTTGTGTCCTCTTCTTGAAGATCAGAAATAGCAATAATAGAATTTACTTTTTCTTCTTTTTCTATTTCAAGTAGATTAATAATCGGTATACCTTTAGACTGACGACTCATTTGATTAATTTCATAACCTTTAAGAGTATATACTTTTCCTTTATCGGTGAAGAATAAAATATGATCATGAGTTGAACAACTTAGCATATAAGCTACGTTATCCTCATCATTAGTAGTCATACCATTAACACCTCGTCCACCACGACCTTGACTCTTATAAGTACTTGCTGCTAGACGTTTAATATATTGATTATGTGATAAAGTTATAATTATTTGCTCTTTTTCGATTAAATCTTCATTATCGATTTGGTCAATTTGTCCTTCAATTATAACACTTCGACGTTTATCACCATATTTATCTTTAATTTCTAATAGTTCTTCTTTTACTATCTCAATTACGCGCTCTGGCTTAGCAAGTATATCTTCTAAATCAGCAATAAGTTCCATAAGTTTTTTATATTCTTCTTCAATCTTATCGCGTTCTAAACCAGTAAGTCTTTGAAGACGCATATCTAAAATCGCTTGTGCTTGAACATCTGTTAATGAAAATTGTTCCATTAAGCCTGTTTTAGCTTCTTCTGTAGTTTGTGAACCACGAATTAAGCTAATAATTCTATCTATGTTATCTAAACGCAATTCTTAATCCTTCTAAAATGTGAGCACGAGCTTTTGCTTTATTTAAATCAGAATCTAGTTCTACGAACAACTACTTCTTTTTGATGCTCTAGATAATGATATAACGCTTCTTTTAAGTTAAGTAATTTTGGAACCCCATTAACAAGGGCAATCATGTTAACACCAAAAGAACTTTGAAGTGGTGTTAATTTATATAGATTATTTAAAATAACATTGCTATTTACATCACGACGTAATTCGATTACGATACGCATCCCTTTTAGGTTACTCTCGTCTCTTAAAGTCTGTTACACCTTCAATTTTTTTATCTCGAGCTAGTTCTGCAATTTTTTCTACTAATTTTGCTTTATTAACTTGATAAGGAATTTCTGTTATCACAATACGTTCCTTACCATTTTTCATTTGCTCGATTTCTGTTTTACCACGCATAACTATAGAACCACGACCTGTAGTATATGCTTTAACTATTCCACTACGACCTAATAAGTGTGCTCCAGTTGGAAAATCTGGTCCTTTAATTTTAGTCATAAGTTCTGCAATAGTAATTTCAGAGTTATCTGCAAGAGCTACTACTCCATCAATGACTTCTCCAAGATTATGTGGTGGAATATTAGTAGCCATACCTACAGCAATACCACTACTACCGTTTACTAGTAAATTAGGTATGCGAGCAGGTAATACTTTTGGTTCTTGTTTAGTCCCATCGTAGTTTTCTTGCATATCAACAGTATCTTTGTTGATGTCTCTCAGCATTTCTGAAGCTATTTTACTCATTCTAGCTTCTGTATAACGCATTGCCGCTGCTCCATCACCATCGATAGATCCAAAGTTCCCTTGTCCATCTACCATTGGATATCTACTGTTAAAATCTTGAGCAAGACGAACTATTGTTCCATATGTTGCCGAGTCACCATGAGGGTGATATTTCGCCATAACTTCCCCTACAACAGCAGCACTTTTTCTATACGGCTTGTCATGAGTTAATCCTAGTTCATTAAATGCATATAATATTCTTCTATGAACTGGTTTTAGCCCATCTCTTACATCTGGCAAGGCACGTGAAACAATAACACTCATTGAATAATCTAAAAATGAATTTTCAATTTCAGTTGTTATATTTCTCAAGGTAATATTATTTTTATTATCTTCCATGTTTTATCCTTTCTTACTAAATGTCTAAGTTTATAACATTTAAGGCATTTTCTTCAATAAACTTACGTCTTGGTTCAACTTTTTCACCCATTAGAGTATCAAAAGCAGCATCTGCACGTTGCGCATCTCCTATACTTACTTGATACATTAAACGATGTTTTGGATCCATTGTTGTATCCCAAAGTTCTTCAGCATTCATTTCTCCAAGACCTTTATATCGTTGAACTGCGTATTTTTTATCTCCAGCAAATTCTTCAATATGTTGTTTTAGTTCTTCTTCTGTATGACAATAGTATTCTTTTTTACCTACTTTCAGACCGTATAGTGGTGGTCTTGCAATATATACATATCCCGCATCTATTAATTCTCTCATATATCTAAAGAAGAATGTCAATAATAATGTACGAATATGGCTACCATCAACATCGGCATCGGTCATTATTACGATTTTGTGATAACGTAATTTGTCCATATTTAATGTTTCACCGATTCCCATACCTACTGCCGTTATAAGAGATCTAATTTCATCACTTGATAAAACTTTATCAATTCTAACTTTTTCTACGTTAAGAATTTTACCTTTTAATGGTAATATGGCTTGGAACTTACTATCACGTCCAAGTTTCGCACTTCCTCCCGCAGAATCCCCTTCGACTAGGAATAATTCACATTCAGCTGCATCTTTACTAGAACAATCTGCAAGCTTACCTGGTAAGTTTGTGAATTCTAAAGCATTTTTACGACGAGTAGATTCACGTGCCTTTTTAGCAGCAATTCTCGCACGAGAAGCCTGTAATCCTTTTTCTACAATAATTTTTGCAACTTTTGGATTTTCCAATAGGAATCTATCTAATTCTTCAGAAAATAGCTTATTGGTAATTGTACTCATTTCTGAGTTACCCAATTTAGTCTTTGTTTGTCCTTCGAACTGTGGATTCGGATGTTTAATAGAAATAATTGCAACTAAGCCTTCACGAACATCATCACCAGTAAGTGTTTCTTTTTCTTTAATTAGCTTATTCTTTTTGCCATACGCATTTATAATACGTGTTAAAGCCGTTTTAAATCCACTTTCATGTGTTCCACCTTCGTGTGTATTGATGTTATTCGCATAACTCAAAATATTACTAGAATATCCTGTATTATACTGCATTGAGATTTCTACTTCCTTACCTTCCATCTCACCATGAACATAAATTGCTTCGTGTAAAGCATCTTTATTTTCATTTAACATCTCTACATATTCTAATAATCCACCTTCATAACAAAAATCTTCTTCTTTCTCTTGGTTTTCTCTTTCGTCTTTCAGAACAATAGTTATACCTTTATTTAAGAAAGCAAGTTCTCTAATACGTGATCTTAAAATATCGTATTCATATACTGTTGTTTCTTGGAATATCTCTGGATCTGCTTTAAATCGGACCGTTGTCCCCGTTTTATCAGTTTCACCGATAACTGTAATTCCTTGAACAACTTCTCCTCGTTCAAATTTCATTGAATGAATTTTACCGTCACGATGTACATATGCTTCTAAATTAGTAGACAAAGCATTAACAACGCTGGCACCAACTCCGTGAAGTCCACCAGATACTTTATATCCTCCTCCACCAAATTTACCACCGGCATGTAGTACTGTAAGAATTACCTCAAGTGCAGGTTTTCCTGTTTGTTCTTGAATATCAATTGGGATACCACGACCATTATCTTCTACTCTTATCCAATTATCTTTTTCAATAGCAACTGTAATTGTATTACAGTATCCTGCTAAAGCTTCATCGATAGAGTTATCTACGATTTCCCACACTAAATGGTGTAGCCCTCTGCTTGATGTCGAACCAATATACATACCTGGTCTTACACGAACAGCTTCTAATCCCTCAAGAACCTGTATCTGATCGGCATTATATTCTTGAATTTGTTTTTTTTCTACCATGATTTTTCCTTTCATTTTTATCATCTATTGTTTTAATAACTATTTTGGCAAAAATACATTAATATTACCATTGTCTATTTTGAATACTTTTGCTTTTTCTAATAAATCTTCCTTTATATCTGTTATGGATGGTGTTGTTATAAATGTTTGTACATTTTCATCAATTGCATCTAATAATTTTAACTGTCTATTTTTGTCTAACTCACTTAATACATCATCTAATAAAAGTATAGGATAATCTCCTGTTTTTTGTTTTAAATAATGTATTTCTGAAAGCTTTAAGTGACAACACTATGCTACGTTGTTGGCCTTGAGACGCATATGTTCTTGCTTCAAGATTATTTATAAAGAACTCTAAGTCATCTTGATGCGGTCCGATTTTAGTATTACCACGCATTATATCATCGAAAGATTTTTTCATCATTAACTCGACAATATTTTCTTCACTAAATTTAGCATCTGAAACACTAGAGACTCCTAGAACATCCAAAATCGAACTCTTATACTTAATTTCCAAAATCTCATTACCGTTAGAAATATTCAGCATATTCTCATAAGCAAGCTTAGCTATATCTTTTACAAACGAAACTCGTTCTCGAGTAATATACATTGCTATTTTTACTAACTGACTGGTAAGTGTTTCTAAATACGTAAGACTTATTTCATCTTTAGGATTCTTTTTCATGTCTTTTAAATAAGAATTCCTCTGTTTCAGAAGGTGTTGATACATTAAATGATATTTATGATATATGCGAGAAAAACTGATAAAAATTCTCTATTAATAAACTCTCTTCTTAGCGATGGAGATCCTTTTACTATTTGTAAATCTTCTGGAGAAAATAAGACTACATTTAATTCTCCTACAAACTCCGTTAGCTTATTTTTTTTTACGCCAGCAATTTTTGCACTTTTTCCTTTATTGCTTATCCCTAGCATAATATCGAGATTTTTATTATTCTTATTTAAAACACATGACATTGCTGCTGCATCTTCTCCAAACATAATACACTCGGTATCACTTTTTGTTCGATAACTTTTTCCCAAAGACAAACAAAAAATAGATTCAACTATATTAGTCTTTCCATTAGCATTATCACCAAAAATATTAAGGGATGGATGTGTTGCTATATTTAAAGATGTGTAGTTACGAAAATATAATAGTTTTAACTCTTTAATTTTCATTAACTATAATAAACTCTTGTCCATCTATTTTAATAACATCATCAGTATATAGCTTCTTACCTCGTCTGTCTTCGAAATGCATTATTTAACTCTACTTCTACTTCTTTTAAGAAATATTTAGCTTCGCCTCCTGAAGCAATAAAAACCCTCTAGTTTTTAAAAAATTGAGACAGTGTAATATATTCACTATTAATAAAAAAACTTTTTTTCATTTTACACCTCCAAATTGATTTGAAATGAAACTTTATGTATATAAATATATTTTTATACCTTATAATTATATCAGAAAAACAGCTTTTTCAAGAAACTGGCAACAGAAATAATACTTTAGATATATTGTCTATTGAGAAAAAGAGCATGTTTTGTCAATCTATTATTACTATGAATTTTTTTAGATAAATATATTATATTTTTAATTACATTTTAATAATTTATTTAAATATTTAGTTATTAAAGAGTAGTATTTTTATGGGGATTTTTATATTATATATTTGTTCTTGAAAATTTTTGTCATTTATTGTAAGTTATTCACTCTTAACACACAAATATATTAGTGTTTAACACTAAATTTTATATTTATATTAGTCTTCTTCTACCTATATTAAAATAAACTATAAAAAAAGCCAACTACACAATTATGTAGTTAGCTTTAAATTAATTATTTAGCTAAAGCTGCTTTAGCTTGTTCACAAATACTTGTGAATGCTGCTGCATCGTGGATAGCGATTTCTGATAACATTTTTCTGTTAATATCGATACCAGCAACTTTAAGTCCGTTCATTAGACGACTGTAAGATAATCCATTTAATCTTGCAGCTGCATTAATACGAACGATCCATAATCTTCTGAAATTACGTTTAGTTTGACGACGGTCTCTAAACGCATACATACCAGATTTCATAACTTGTTGCTTAGCAACTTTGAATAATGTATGTTTTGAACCAAAATATCCTTTAGCTAGTTTTAAAACTTTTTTACGGCGACGACGAGTCACAGTTCCACCTTTAACACGTGGCATATCAAATTCCTCCTTATGTATAACTTAAATAAGTATTTACGCTATAATTAATCTTCTTTAATATTATTTAACTAATAAAGTTCTAATACGTTTGTAATCACCACGAGATACTAATGAAGCTTTACGTAAGTGACGTTTTTGTTTAGTAGTTTTTCTTGAAAACCAGTGAGAAGTATAAGCACGGCTACGTTTTAATTTACCGTTAGCTGTTTTTTTCACACGTTTTGCTAAACCACGGTGAGATTTCATTTTTGGCATTATCAAATTCCTCCTATATTAAACCTTTATTTCTCTTTTTTTGGTGCTAGAACTAAGAACATACTGCGACCTTCCATTTTAGGCTTTTGTTCGACAGTAGCTATATCGCTAGCTTCGTTAGAAAAGTTCTCTAAAACTTTCTGTCCAATTTCTTTATGGGTGATTGCTCTCCCTTTAAAACGAATAGAAACTTTAACTTTGTCTTCTTTTGCTAAGAATTTACGTGCATTTTTCAACTTAGTTTCAAAATCATGTTTTTCAATCGTTGGAGATAATCTTATCTCTTTTGTTGTCACGATTTTTTGTTTCTTACGTGCTTCTTTTTCTTTCTTTTGTTGTTCAAATTTGAATTTACCATAATTCATAATTTTCGCAACAGGTGTTTTAGCATTTGGAGCTACTAAGACTACATCCAAACTCAGACGCTCTGCTATCTGCATTGCTTCTGCTTTTGTTTTAACTCCTAATTGTTCTCCATTTTGACTAATTAAAAGAAACTCTTTCGCTTTAATACCTTCATTTACTTGTGCAGTATCTTTACTAATGATCAGCACCTCCTATTTATAAATTCATTAAATACTAAAAAGTACTAAAAAAACTGGGTGCAAAAACACCCAGCATAAAATTCTACATTTCATCTACATAGACCTGAACAATCAAAATTGGCAGGTGAGAAACAGGGTGCTTCTACTTTTTGTATTCAACATTATTCATTTTACATTTATTTTTCTAGTTTTGTCAATAGAAATATATCATTTTTTTGATATATTTCTATTGACTCTACATTTTCTTTTTGCTAAATTGCATCTAATTCTTCTTGTAATTCTTCTTCAATTGGCTTTATTTAAATCTTCTTCTGATTCTATATCAATATTATTATATCTAGTCATACCTGTTCCTGCTGGAATTAGTTTACCTATAATAACATTCTCTTTAAGCCCCATAAGTTTATCAACTTTTCCTTTGACTGCTGCATCTGTAAGAACACGTGTTGTTTCTTGGAATGACGCCGCTGATAAGAAGCTTTCTGTTTCAAGAGATGCTTTTGTAATACCTAGAATAACTGGTTTGAGCTGTAGCCATATTCCCACGTTTTTCAAGGATTCGTTTGTTCTCATCAGTAAATTTGTGAATATCTACTAGTGAACCTGGAAGTAAATCAGTATCTCCCGCATTGATTACGCGTACTTTTCTTAACATTTGACGAACCATAACCTCTACGTGCTTGTCACTGATTTCTACCCCTTGCATACGGTAAACTTTTTGTACCTCAGTTAATAAATAACTTTGTACAGCTTCTAGCCCTGCAATAGCTAATAATTCTTTTGGTTCAATAGAACCTTCCGTTAATGCTTGTCCACGTTTAACTTTATCATCTTGTTTTACTAACATACGGCTTGCACCATAGTCTTGGTATTCTCTTTCTTCACCAATTTCACTTAGAACATAGATTCTACGAACATGGTTAGTATCTACTTCTACTTTAGTAACTGTTCCATCAACTTCTGAGATTAGTGCCTTACCTTTTGGATTACGTGCTTCAAATAACTCTTGAATACGAGGTAACCCTTGGGTAATATCGGCACCAGCAACCCCTCCTGTATGGAATGTACGCATTGTAAGCTGTGTACCAGGTTCTCCAATTGATTGAGCTGCAATAGTACCTACTGCTTCTCCAACTTCAACTTTTTCACCTGTTGCTAAGTTTTTACCATAACATTTTTCACAAACACCGTGACGGCTATTACATGTGAAATGCTGAACGGATAACAACACTTTCAACACCTGCTGCCTCGATTGCTTTTGCAGTATCTAATGTAATTAATTCTCCATCTTCAACAAGTACTTTACCTGTTTCTGGATGAACAACAGTTTCTTTACTGTATCTACCTTCAAGACGTTCTTGTAAGCTCTCGATTTCATCTGTACCATTTTTCAGTGCTGTTACACGTAAACCACGAGAAGTTCCACAGTCATTTTCACGAACGATAACATCTTGTGCAACATCAACTAGACGACGAGTTAAGTACCCTGAATCGGCTGTTTTAAGAGCTGTATCTGCAAGACCTTTACGTGCTCCGTGTGAAGAAATAAAGTATTCTAATACTGTTAATCCTTCTTTAAATGATGAACGAACTGGCATTTCCATAATACGCCCTGATGGTGAAGCCATCAATCCACGCATTCCGGCAAGCTGTGTAAAGTTTGATGCATTACCACGTGCTCCAGAATCACTCATCATATAAATTGGGTTTGTAGCTGGAAGAGAGTCCATAAGTTGATCTTGAATGATATCTTTTGCTTTTGCCCATTGTGCAATAACGTTTTGATATCGCTCCTCTTCTGTTAATAATCCACGTCTAAACAGATTAGTAATCTTATCAACATTTTCTTGTGATTCAGCTAATATTTCATATTTGTTAGGTAGGACGAATACGTCACTAACTCCCTACTGTAATACCAGCTCTTGAAGAATATTTAAATCCTAAATCTTTCATTCTGTCTAACATCATTGATGTTTCAGTAATGTGGAATCTATTAAATATTTCAGAGATAATTTTTGATAAGAAACCTTTTTTGAATGGTGTTACAGGTTCTTTTTCTTCAATATATCCTTTTAAGCCACTTTCTGTTAGTTCAGATGGAGCTACAAAGTATTTATCTGGTGTTGCAGTTTCTAAGTTTTCTTTAGTAGGTTCATTTAAATATGGGAATCCTTCAGGAAGAATATCGTTGAAAATTACTTTACCAATAGTTGTAATAAGTAATTTTTTATTTTGTTCTTCTGTGAATGTAGGATTTTCAAATGACTTAGCCATAATACCTACACGTGTATGCAAGTGGATATATCCATTTTGATATGCCATTCTTGCTTCATCTGCATCTTTAAAAATCATACCTTCCCCAACTGCACCTGGTCTTTCTAGTGTTAGGTAGTAGTTACCAAGTACCATATCCTGAGATGGTGTAACAACTGGTTTCCCATCTTTAGGGTTAAGAATGTTTTGAGCTGCTAACATTAACATACGCGCTTCTGCTTGCGCTTCTTTTGATAAAGGTACGTGTACAGCCATTTGGTCACCATCAAAGTCAGCGTTGAATGCTGTTGTAACAAGAGGGTGAAGACGAATTGCACGTCCTTCAACTAAAATTGGTTCAAACGCTTGGATACCAAGTCTGTGAAGAGTCGGAGCACGGTTAAGTAGTACTGGGTGCTCTTTTATAATATCTTCTAGAATATCCCAAACATGATCTTCCATTTTTTCGATTTGATTTTTTGCATTTTTAATGTTGTTTGCTAATTCGCGTTTTAACTAATTCACGCATTACAAATGGTTTAAATAATTCAAGCGCCATTTCTTTTGGTAATCCACATTGGTACATTTTTAAGTTTGGACCAACTACTATTACAGAACGCCCAGAGTAGTCAACACGTTTACCTAATAAGTTTTGACGGAAACGCCCATGTTTACCTTTTAACATATTAGATAATGATTTAAGTGTTCTATTACCTGGCCCTGTTACTGGACGACCACGACGTCCGTTATCAATTAAAGCATCAACTGCTTCTTGTAACATACGTTTTTCATTTTGTACAATTAATCCCGGAGCTTTAAGCTCAATAAGTTTTTTCAAACGATTATTACGGTTAATTACACGTCTGTATAAATCATTAAGATCACTTGTTGCAAATCTACCACCATCTAATTGAACCATTGGTCTAAGTTCTGGTGGAATAACTGGTAGTACTGTCATGATCATCCATTCTGGTTTATTCCCAGAATTTTTGAACGCTTCAAATACTTCCACACGTTTAATAATTTTAACAACTTTTTGTCCTGATTTATAATTACTTTCACTTAATTCTTTAAGTTCATTTTTTAAGTCTTTTAGTTCTTTTTCGATATCTAACTCAGTTAACAGGTCATGGATTGCTTCCGCTCCCATTTTTGCTACGAATGAGTTAGCTCCAAAAGTGCTACGCGCTTCACGAACTTCACGTTCAGAAACAATTTGTTTCTTCATAAAGTCAGTTTCGCCTGGATCAATTACGATATAAGAAGCAAAATAGATAACTTCTTCAAGTTGTCTTGGACTAAGGTCTAATAATAGTCCCATTCTACTTGGAATACCTTTAAAATACCAAATATGGCTGACTGGGGCAGCTAACTCTAAGTGCCCCATTCTTTCACGACGTACTTTTGCCAAAGTAACATCTACACCACATTTATCACATTTTATATTTTTATATCTTACTCTCTTATACTTTCCACAAGCACATTCCCAGTCTTTTGTAGGACCAAATATTCTTTCACAGAATAGCCCATCATTTTCTGGTTTTAAAGTTCTATAGTTAATAGTTTCTGGTTTCTTAACCTCTCCATAAGACCAACTTCTAATCTTTTCAGGAGAAGCTAAACTAATTTTCATATATGCAAAATTATTTACGTCTATCAAGGAGCATACCTCCTTTATTTTTTTGTATAATAGCCTTGAATAGTTCTTTGTGATTAATTGTAAAATTCATATTATTCTTCATCAGTATCTTCTACATCGGCATATTCATCTATATCTGATAGTAATATATCAGCTAAAGCCGCATAACCTGAAGATTCTTCGCTTGGCTCACTATCTTCTTCTACATCATCATACTCATCTGTATCTGATAATAATAAGTTAGCTAAATTTTCATAACCTGAAGTCTCATCGCTTTCAGCTTTTGATTCTTCTTGCACATCATTTTCCTTATCGTTTTCTTTATTCTCATGAGAACCATGATATTCTATAGTATCTCCTAAATCAATATCACCCATATCCACTTCGTTATCATCTTTATCCATTACTCTAAAGTCCATACCTAAAGCTTGAAGTTCTTTCATAAGAACACGGAATGATTCAGGCACTCCAGGTCTTGGAATATTTTCACCTTTAACGATAGCTTCATATGTTTTCACTCGACCGTTAGTATCATCTGATTTATATGTTAAAATTTCTTGAAGAGTATAAGCAGCACCATAAGCTTCTAATGCCCATACCTCCATCTCACCAAATCTTTGTCCACCAAATTGTGCTTTACCACCTAATGGTTGTTGAGTAACTAACGAGTATGGTCCAATTGAACGTGCGTGAAGTTTATCATCAACCATGTGTGCAAGTTTAATCATGTACATTACACCAACAGATACACGGCTGTCAAATGGTTCACCTGTACGTCCATCATAAAGAACAGTCTTGGCATCTTTAGCCATTCCTGCTTCTGCGATAGTTGCCCAAACATCATCATCATTAGCCCCGTCAAATACTGGAGTAGCAACATGAATACCCAACTGTTTAGCAGCCATTCCTAAGTGAAGCTCTAATACTTGTCCAATATTCATACGAGATGGTACCCCTAGTGGGTTTAACATAACATCTACAGGTGTTCCATCTGGTAAATATGGCATGTCTTCTTCAGGTAAAGATATTAGAGATAACCCCTTTGTTACCATGACGACCGGCCATTTTATCCCCAACACGAATCTTACGTTTTTGAACGATAAATACTCGAACAAGTTCATTTACGCCGTTAGCTAATTCTGCTCCATCTTCACGTTTGAAAATTTTAACATCTGCTACTACTCCGTCTGCTCCGTGTGGTACACGTAATGAAGTATCACGTACTTCTTTAGACTTCGCACCAAAAATGGCATATAATAATTTTTCTTCTGGAGTCTGTTCAGTTAATCCTTTTGGAGTTACTTTCCCAACTAAGATATCTCCGTCTTTAACTTCAGCACCAATACGAATAATACCACGTGCATCAAGATTTCTTAATGCGTTTTCCCCTACATTAGGAATTTCTCTTGTAATTTCTTCTGGTCCTAATTTTGTATCTCGCGCATCTGTTTCATATTCTTCCACGTGAATAGAAGTATAAACATCATCTTTTACAAGACGTTCACTCATAATAACAGCATCCTCATAGTTATATCCATCCCAGTTTACGAATGCTACAACTAAGTTTTTACCTAAGGCTAATTCACCTTTATCCATAGAAGGACCATCAGCAAGAATATCTTTAGGTTCTACTCTATCACCAACTTTTACAATTGGTTTTTGGTTGTATGATGTACTGTGATTAGAACGAACAAATTTATGAACTACATAAGTATCTAAATCACCTTGTATTTCTTTTCCATCTAAAGTTTCAATTCGACGAACTTTAATTTTAGCTCCGTCTACATACTCTACAATACCAGGATACTTAGCAATTACTGCAGCTCCCGAGTCTCGTGCTGCAAGATGCTCCATTCCTGTTCCAACAAATGGTGCCTCTGTTAACATTAAAGGCACTGCTTGACGTTGCATGTTCGCTCCCATTAGCGCACGGTTAGAGTCGTCATTTTCTAAGAAGGGTATACATGCTGTTGCAGCCGATACTACTTGTTTTGGAGAAACATCCATATAATTCATCATTTCTTTTGGTTTAACTGTGTTATCTCCTCTAAAACGACAAACTACTTCATCGTCTAAGAAATATCCATTCTTATCTATATTTGAATTTGATTGTGCTACTACGTATTTATCTTCTTGATCAGCTGTTAAATACTGAACATTTTCTGTTACATATGGACGCCCATCTTTATCAACTTCTACTTTTCTATATGGAGTCATTATAAATCCAAATTCATTAATACGGGCAAATGATGAAAGTGAGTTAATCAATCCGATATTAGGACCCTCTGGCGTTTCAATTGGACACATACGACCATAGTGTGAATAGTGAACGTCACGTACTTCCATTCCTGCACGTTCTCTCGTTAGACCACCAGGTCCAAGCGCTGATAAACGGCGTTTGTGAGTAAGCTCACTCAATGGGTTAGTTTGGTCCATGAATTGTGAAAGTTGAGAACTTCCAAAGAATTCTTTAATAATTGCCGTTACTGGACGAACATTAATCAATTGTTGAGGTGTAATTTCATTAGTATCTTGAATACTCATACGCTCACGTACAACACGCTCCATACGAGAAATACCAACACGAATTTGATTTTGTAACAATTCACCAATACAACGAAGACGACGATTACCAAGGTGGTCAATATCATCAACGCGACCAATTAATTCATACTCGAAACCATCACTGTTTCTTCTATTTCTTATTAGTAATAAATAGTAGTTGATACTTGCAACAATATCTGCGATTGTTAATGTTAATATATCTTTGTTTGGTGCACCATTACCGATAACATGAAGGATTTGATCATTAGTAAGTTCATCTATGTTAAACTCATTACCAACTTTAACTTGATTTACAACTTTGAAAAGTTGTAATTTCAAACTATCAGTCCCATCTAATGATTCATTCATATCAAACTCTACAACGTTAGCAGTAGTTCCCAGTTCCTCATAGATACCATCAATAATTTCACGAGTTAATTTAGTTCCTTTTTCTACTAAAATTTCACCTGTTTCTGTATCAACGATTGGTTCTACTAGAATTTGGTTTTCTAATCTTTCTCCAACATGAAGTTTATTATTTAATTTATAGCGCCCTACTTAGCTAAATCGTATCTTCTTGGGTCAAAGAAACGACCATGTAATGTAGCTTTCGCTGTCTCTACGTTTGCAGGCTCTCCTGGACGTAGTTTATCGTAAATAACTTTTAATGCTGTTCCTGTGTCTAAGTTTTCATCTTTTTCCAAAGTATTTAGAAGTTCTGTATCCTCACCAAACAATTTAACTATTGCTTCATCAGATTCAAAACCTAGTGCTCTAATAAGCGTTGTCAAAGGTATTTTTCTAGTTCTATCTATACGAGCGTATGCTAGACCTTTTATATCTTTCTCAAACTCTAACCAAGCACCCCTGTTAGGAATAACAGTTGTTTTATAAGCATTAGGAATATTTTTAATTTTTAATTTATCGTCTTCTGTAAAAGTAAACAGAAGGTGAACGCACTAATTGAGATACAATTACACGCTCTGCTCCATTGATAATAAACGTTCCAGTTTCTGTCATCAATGGTAACTCACCCATAAATACTTCTTGTTCTTTAATTTCGTCACGTTCTTTATTAATCAAACGTACTCGCACTCTTAAAGGTGCTGAATATGTAGCATCACGTTCCTTAGATTCATCAACACTGTATTTAGGCGTTCCTAATTTATAATCAATGAATTCTAAGCTTAATTTATCATTATTACCTTCAATTGGTGAAACATCTCTAAAAACTTCTTTTATACCAGTTTCTAAAAATTTTTCATAAGATAATGTCTGAATCTCAATTAAGTCCGGTAAATCAATTACCTCTGATATTCTAGCATAGCTACGTCTTTGTCTGTGCTTACCAAATTTAACTTTTTGCAACTGTGTCACCTCTCAGCTTTTTCTCTTATAAAACTAAAAAGAAAATATACTATTTTCTCTTAATTACTTATATAATTTTTGTAATTCCATTTTACTAGAAAATAGAATTACTTGTAATTTATCATTTTATCATAGTTATAGCAAGTTGTCAATTATTTTGAGGCTTTCAAAATATAGTATCCTTTGTTTTTTTGCGATAACTTCCACAGAAGAAAAAAAGTTTCTTCAAGAAGTTTTTTTACAACTTGCCATCCCTTGTTTTTTTCTGAATAACAACCCATAGTTCTCCTGACTCACTAAGATGATTAAAAACTATCTATCATTATTTGATGGACAATTTTTTTCCCTGCTCTTATAGGTGGGATTTGTTAATACTATATCAAAGTCACCTTTTACATTATCAAAAGAACTACTTTCAATTATTTCTACTTTATTTTTCAATTCTATTAAGTTCAATATTTTTTTAGTTAATTCAAGACTTCTGTTATTAACGTCAACCATAGTAAAAACTATAACCTGGATTTTGCTTAGCTAAGACTATTGATATAACTCCATATCCACAGCCTATATCTGCTACATTAGCAACTTCTTTTTTTGACTACTAAAAATTTTCTAATAACACCTTAGTCCCAAAATCAACTCCATCTTTTCGAAAAAAACTCCATTATCAGTATAAAATTTAAAAATCTTCTCCGGATATTTTTAGAGTTTATAATTTGTTCTAACTTTTCGTTGTCGGATTATTTGTATAATAATGTTCCATAATAAAGACACCTCTTATAATAGAAGAAAAAAATAGTATATCTCCCAGTTAGACACTTGAGATATACTATTTTTTTGTTATTATCATCGTATCAAATATTCTCAAATAGAATATTAGTGTTTATTTACATCTATCTTTTTTATCTACTTAGATTAGAAATTATTTAACTTCTACAGAAGCTCCAACTTCTTCTAATTTAGCTTTGATTTCTTCAGCTTCTTCTTTAGAAACACCTTCTTTAATTGTTGCAGGCGCTCCGTCTACTTTTTCTTTAGCTTCTTTTAGTCCGTCTCCAGTGATTTCACGAACAACTTTGATTACTTTGATTTTTGACTCACCAGCAGATGCTAATACTACGTCAAATTCAGTTTTTTCTTCAGCAGCTCCAGCAGCAGCTCCACCAACTACAGCTACAGGTGCAGCAGCAGTTACTCCGAATTCTTCTTCAATTGCTTTTACTAAGTCGTTTAATTCTAAAACTGACATTTCTTTGATAGCGTCTAAAATTTGTTCTTTAGTCATTATAAATTTCCTCCGATTTTAAATTATATTTTTTTATGATTTTTATTTATTAAGCTTCTTGTTCAGCTTTTTGGTCTGCTACAGCTTTAACAGCTAAAGCAGTGTTGCGCATTGGCGCTGTTAATACAGATAGTAACATTGAAAGTAATCCTTCGCGACTTGGTAATGTAGCGATAGCTTTAATTTCAGCTTGATCTGCAACTTTTCCTTCTATAACACCAGCTTTTAGTTCTAAGTTTTCGTGTTCTTTAGCGAAATCGTTTAAAACTCTAGCAGGAGCTACAGCATCGTCTGTTGAAAAAGCAAAAGCATTTGGTCCAGTTAGAACTTCTTCTAATCCTTCAATTCCTGCTTGCTCCATCGCACGACGAACTAATGAGTTTTTATAAACTTTAAAAGTTAAACCTTCGTTACGCATGTTGTTACGTAATTCTGTTACTTCCGCAACGTTTAAACCACGGTAGTCAGCAATAACAACTGAAGAACTTGCTTTAATTTCTTCTGCGATTTGATTTACTAACTCTTGTTTTTCTCAATAGCTTTAGACATTGAACTTCCTCCTAAGTAGATTTATCAATTTCAGTACCAATAAAAAAACCTTTTTTTGCATGCGAGAACATACAAAAAAGGCACATAAAGCTTCTTTTTCAATTTTTGTCCTCGGTAGGCTAATTAAGGTTTCTCCCCTACTGTCTACGGTACATTTTTCAACTGACTTATATATTTTAGTATATATTTCTTTTTTTGTCAATAGTTTTTTTATTTTTTTATTGGTATTGTTTTTAAATAATAACATTATTTATGTCTATTAACATAATACTCTATTGCTTCACTTATATACTCAGCGACCCCCTCACCAAATTTATCAATATTATTTTTTTAAATTCAAGATTAGCCGAATAGCCTTTTCCCGATATAAGAAAAATACCTCTATTGTGCAATCAAATCCATATTTTCGAAAAATAACCATACAATCTATCAACTTGATTCTGGACTTTTTCATCAAAATGCTCTAATCCTAATTTTTACATTCAGCAAGTTCTCGAAAAATACTATTAAATTTTTCATTAACAATATCTTCTTTTCCTTTTTGACGTTCTTTAGCTTCTTCTATTACTTCTTCTCCATATTTTTTTCTTTTTGCAGATTGCTCATATTTTTTTACATCCTCTAGTTTAAAAACCAGAGAATTTTTCTTCAATTGACATATTTCCTTCTCCTTTATGACTTTTTTTATTGTATTCTCTATTGTATTTAATATTTGCTCGTAACGACTCTTTTTCCTTTAATATTAATTGACGTTGTTCTTCTAAAATTTCGAGATGATTACTTTTATTATTTAAAATTTCAGCAATCTTACTTAATTTAAAACCTAAAAAAATTTATAAAAATAGTATTTGTTGCAACTTATCTAAATCATTTGCTGTATAGCCTCTATACCCATTTTTCTAGTTTTTGTTGGTTTTTAGCAAACCAATTTCATCATAATAATGCAAAGTCCTAGAACTAACTCCCACTTACTTTTGGCAACTTCATTAATTTTCATTTTCCTATCCCAATTTTTGTATTTATCTACTGGTGATAATATCATTATAAACTATTACAATACGTTATAGTCAAGAGACCAATCCTTAAAAATTTAGGATTGATTTCTTCTATAATGTTATATTGAAGACAATTTAATTAGGCTTCAAAAACTTTCTTTAAATCCACTGCTTTATTTAGCGCTTCTGTAATTACAATACCAATAACCATAACAATCGCTTGCGATAATAGCAATGAGCCATAAAGTCGTAGTAAATGCTCCAAAATTAAATGGAACTCTTGCAAAATTTTCACCACCAAATATTGTTATCTCATATGCAATTATTGGCATACAAATAATTAAATATAAAATAATGTTAATGACGTGCCTTACTATTCTGTTTTTTATAAATTTAAAAACAAAAATACTAATTGCAAGTGCAAGACCTGTTCCTAGTGTTCCAAAAAACACATCAACAATTCCTAAGGGGCTGAAAATATTAGCAATCGCTACCCCAAGAGTAATTGGGAACCAATACTTTTTGCTAAATACTACTAATTGTGATAAAGACTCACTTATGCGAAATTGAATTGCTCCGTATGAAAATGGAGCAATAGCAACTGTTAATACAACGTAGATTGCAGCTAATAATGCTTGAATAGTTAAAAACTTTAACTGTATTATTTCTCATTATATATCTCCTTATCTTGTTTAAGAGAACAAAAAAACACTGATATGAGAAATCAGCGTTTCGCAGTTTTTTTATAGATGGATCTCTCAAACATCTTTTTATTTATAATAAAGTCAGAAGACAAATAACCTTACTCATGTAAAATTAAATATCAACGTCTTATATACTATCATATTCTTAAATCTAATGTCAATAAAAAAATATTGATTTTTGTATGAAATTTTTGCTAATACAATATAAAAAAATTAAAAAAACACCTTGCATTTACATTTTCATTATGTTAAAATGAGGTAGTTGTATTTAACAACACTTAATTCATTGTAATTAAGAATATTAATTAATATTTCTTAGTAATATCACTAATAATCAGGAGGTGAATCGAATGCCAAACATTAAATCATCAGTATTGAGCGTAAGAAAAAGATGCTAAAACTAACGCAGCTAACACAGCTAAAAAGTCTGAAATGCGTACAGCTATTAAAAAAAGCTAAATTAGCTAAATCTGAAGGTGCTGCTAACGCTGCAGAGTTAGTAAACCTTGCTTACAAAAAATCGATAAAGCTGCTAAAAACTAATTTAATTCACAAAA